>Ga0272441_10000514_pt1 | contig 88288 bp, 71 predicted proteins | sample SSMProp6N_FD_193582 | JGI IMG/M metagenome (GOLD analysis project Ga0272441, IMG submission 193582) | Marine sediment archaeal communities from Little Sippewissett salt marsh, Falmouth, MA, United States - SSM-Prop-6N | ecosystem: Environmental > Aquatic > Marine > Wetlands > Sediment ... | reverse complement strand
CGCCCTGGCGTTGCCCCTCACCCCCGACGATCGGGCCTACTTCGAGAAGCTGGTGGACCAGCGCCCGGCCGGCGCCCCGCCGCGCGCCCCGCCGCGCGCCCCGCCGCGCGCCCCGCCGCGCGCCCCCCGCGCCCCCCGCGCCCCGCACCCGCGTGTTCCCGGAGCCCCGCTACCCCGGAAGTGATCTGCTGTCATCCCCAGGTCCGGGTTCGAGTGCCAAATTGTCACACCACGGCGGTCCCGGATTGCGGATCTGCGAGGCGTAGTCAATAAAAGCGACACGTTATGGGGCACCCCCTCGATGGCACGGCCCTTGCTCTCTCTCGAGATCGAAATTTCAGGAGGCTCCCATGACAACCCGTTACGATTTCGAGTATCCCGCATCCAAGCTGAGCCCCGTGATGATGGATCGGTTACGGGCGCGGATCGCCCGCCGCCCCGGGCGTTGGCGTCGGCGCATGAAGCGACAGCGGTATGAAGGGTACGACAATGGTGATCCCCGGGAGACCCGGCGCGCCGCGTGAGCCAAGGCCCTGCGCGCCGCCGTGATCCTACTGGTGGGTCACGTCGCAGTAGCGGCGACCGCCGAACTCGTTGACGAGGATGTCGTCATAGTAGTCCGCGTGCTCCCCGACGTTGATGATCATCTCCCGGACCTCGGATCGATCCAGGTCGGTGGTGCTTCGATAGATGGACAGGACCACGTTCTCGCCCTTGAGCCCAAAAGCGACGCCCATGGTTCCCACGCCGTTGAGATCGAGCAGCCTGCGGAAGAGCTGCAGCAGGTTCCGCTCGGGCAGGTTCATGACCGGCGAGTAGACATGGATGAAGTTGTCGTTTTCACCCCAGTACAAAAAGACGTACACCTCGGCGGACCCCTTCATGACGACCCATCCTACGGTCTCTCGGGCCTGGGAGTTGGCGTCCTCCTCGCCAATGCGGGTTTCCTTCACCGGAATACCGAGCTCCTGGAACACCGCTTCCACCATCTTGATCGAGGAGCGATAGTTGGACTCGTGCTTGTTGCTGAACAGGGCCATGGGGTAGCCTCTCGTGGATAACGTAAGACTCTGGGGCTATCTTACTGAAGGCGCATCCGGATATCCACCGCGAATTGCGCGGAGCGGGCTCGAGGAGAGAAATGCTGGAGAGCGGTCCTGACGGGAGAAAGCGGACGCCGGTCGGAGGCGGTCGGAGACTATCCGACCCGGTCGGTCTTGGCCACGGTGGGACGCTGGACCTTGCCCGATCTCAGGCAGCGGGAGCACACGCGCATTCGCCTGGACGTGCCGTTCACCACGGCCCGGACCCGGTGCAGGTTCGGCTTCTGCACGGTCTTGGACTTGATGTGGGAGTGGCTCACGTTGTTGGCCACGTTTCGCTTCTTTCCACACAGTTCACATACGGCAGCCATGACAATCCTCGCTTCATGGATGGGCGACTGGAGCGAATAGCAGATACGCCCGCGACCGGCAAGCACTTTCTACGACGGGCAGGGGTGGCTGTGGCCTGTGGGGGAGTGAGAAATTGAGCCGGCCAGACCGACGTTGGAACCTCCCGGTGATCGGGGGCGCGGTCCTTTTGTGCGTTTTCGGGCTGGTGGCCGGCCACCGTTATCGGTCCGGGGGGACCGCTGCCCTGGAGACCGCGGCGCCCGCTGGGGTCCTTTCTCCCTCTCCGGGACCGATTCGCTTCCGGTGCCGGGTAGAGGGGCGGGTGGTGGACGAAGAGGATCGCCCGGTGGCCGGAGCCGACCTGGTCCTCGCCTTGCGGACGTCAGGGTTCGCCACCGTGCCCGTGGTCCTGGTGCGGAGCGGACCGGATGGGCGGGTGTCGGTGGTCGTGGGGCTCGCGGGGACCTACCACCTCCTGGTCAGCGCCCCGGGAAAGTCCCGGTTGCACCGCCGGATCCGGCTGGAGCGATCGGGCGCGCACGAGATCGGCGACCTGCGTCTGGTGCCGGGGCATGAGGTGGGCGGGCGGGTGACCGATCCGGCCGGCAAGCCGATCCCCCACGCCCGGGTCGCGGCGATCGGCGTGTTGGATCTGCCGCAACGACCTCTGGAGCCGCCCCTCCCAGGGGTCGTCGACGCCCAGGGGCAGTTCCGCGTGTCGGGGCTACGGGCCTCGGCCTATCAGCTCGTCGTGCGGGCGGACGGCTACGGATCTTCGGTGCTGCGTCGAGTGGTGGCCCCGGCCGTGGGCCTACGGGTCACCCTGCGACCCCTCCAGGTCCTCACCGGGCGGGTGGTGGCCGATGACATGCCGGCCCCCGGCGCCACCGTGGACCTGGCGGGCTCGGGCGTCTGGCCCCCCATCCACACCCAGACCGATGCCCAGGGAGGGTTCCGGTTCACCGGCCTGCGCGAGGGCATTTACGAGCTCCGGGCGCAGCGCGGCCGCTGGGTGTCGGCGCCGGCCCCTGCGGTGGATCTCCTGGGCGGCGCGGCGCCGCCGCCGGTGGTGCTCACCCTGGTGGAGGGCACCGTGGTCCGGGGCCGCGTCGTGGACGCCCGTACCCAGGAGCCCATCGGCGGCGTGCGGGTCACGGCCGGACGCGATCTTCTCGCGGTGAACCCGCGCATGGCCCAGACCACCCGGGATGGTTCCTTTGTGCTGGAGCCGATCCTGCCGGGAGACTATCGCCTCACCCTGACCCGGGAGGAGTACCTGCCCAGGCGCGGTGTGCCGCTCACGGTGCTGCCCGGGCCCAATCCCCCCGTGGAGCTGACCCTGCATCGCGGCGGGGTCCTGTCTGGCACGGTGATCGACGACACCGGGCGGGCGGTGGAGGGGGCGCGCCTCGAGGTGGTGGGTCGGGCCCGCGGCAGCTACATCGCCGATCGGTCCGGGCCCAGCGTCGCCTTGCAGGACACCCTGTGGGACCGGGCGCTCCGCTCCCTGGTGGGCGGCCGCATCGCCACGGCGGACGCCACGGCAACGCCGCCCGGATCCCTCGGGGTGATGCCGGGGCCAGTGCCTCTGATGCCCGCGATGGATAGCCCGGGGGATCTCACTGTGGCCACGGGGCAGGTCCCCCTCAGCGGCCGCGCGGCGGCCTTTCTGACCGACGACAAGGGCCGCTTCCGCATCGCCGGGGTCCCGCCCGGCTCGGTCTCCCTGGTGGTGCGGCACGCGTCATTTGCCCAGGCCAAGGCGGGCCCCTGGCGCCTCAAGCGAGGAGAGAACCGCGAGGATCTGGTGATCCGCATGGTGCCCGGCACGTCTCTGGTGGGCACCGTGGTCGATCCCGTGGGGGCACCGTTGGCAGGCGTGCAGGTGGCCCTGGCCCAGACCGCCGATCCCTTTCACAACGTGGTGCGGGTCACCGACGACCGGGGTCGCTTCCGGGTGGACAACCTCATGGGTCGGGTGCGGCTGGGGTTGAGCGCCCCGGGGTTCGTGTCCCTGGTGCACCGCTTGGGGGTGGGCCCACCCACCCGGCCCAAGCGGGTGGTGCTCACCCTCCAGCGGGCCGACTGCAGGCTGACCGGCCGGGTGGTGGATTCCCACGGCTTGTCGGTCGAAGGGGCGCGGCTGTCGCTGGTGTCTCTCACCCCGGACGCCCCGGGTCGGGGGGTGGCCATGTCGGGTCCCCAAGGAGGCTTCACCGTGGAAGGGCTGGGCCGTCTCTCCTATGCCGTCACCGTTCGCCACGACAGGTTCCCGGACCACGAGTACGAGGTGCGCTGCGGGGCAGCGCCCCGGACGTGGAGGCTGTCCTACGGAGGTGGGGTGGCTTTCGAAGTGAGAGATCGTCGGACCCGGGCTTCGTTGCCGGCCTTCTCCTACGAGCTGCGTCGCGTCGGAGGGCCGGTGATCCGGCGGGAGGGCTTCGCGGGAAGTGCACGTGAGGTCCCCATCCCCGCCGGGCGGTACGAGCTCAGGGTGAGCGCTCCGAGGTATGCACGCGTGACCCGGTGGGTGTCTGTGCCCGCAGCGCGCAGGCCCCTGCAGATCACCCGGCGGCGGGTGGTGGTGTACCTCGACCTGGCGGGCTCGGTGGAGGGGTACGTACGCGATGACCGGGGTCTGGCGGTGGAGGACGCGGTGGTGAAGATCGCGGGTCGCGAGGGGCGCACCGACGCCAGGGGAGCCTTCGTGATCGCGGAGGTGCCCCCCGGCAGCCACGAGCTGGTGGCATCCCACCCCGACCGCGGCACGGGCAGGTTGACCGGTGTGAAGGTCCGGTCCGGCCTCGCCACGGTTTCATTGGTTGTCGACCTGGCCCCCGGCGCCCGGGATCCCAAGGCCCTCCGAGCCGGGGTGCCCATCACCCTGAAGGAAAAGGGCGATCGCATCCTCATCGCCACGGTCACGGCCCGCAGCAGCGCCGAGCGCGCCGGCCTGGCGCCGGGCGACGAGGTGACAGCGGTGGATGGCCGGGACCTGGACGGCCTGGGCCTCGCCGACGTGGAGACCCTGCTCCTGGGCCCCTCGGGCACCGCCGTGGTCCTGGAGATCCAGCGCAGCGGCAAGGCCGTCAAGCGCTCCGTCAAGCGCGAGCTGCTCTCGGACGACTGACGGCGTAGTCGCCGCTCGCGCAGCCCCCGCTCCGGAGATTGCCCTGGGCCGCTCTGACCGCGGGGCGGCCAATGGGCTACGGACGGTCTCCTCCGCGAGGGCATCGCTCGCTGTTGCTGGGCCATCCCCGCCTCGGAGCGGAGCACCGCGACGAAGAGGCGGAGCTCATTTTGGATTGTCTCAGTTGGGGATGCAGACGTTGTTTACGTCGCACAGGAGGGCGCCGGGGCAGGAGCCGCCCGGTCCGCAGGATCGGAGGTAGAGCAGGTTGGCGTAGTGGCCGTCCACCCCGTCGAGTCCCACCGAGCCCACCGCGGCGGCGCCGCCGCCCACACCCGCAACGCCACCCGTGTCCACGGTGTTGGCATAGTCCCACAGGTTCAGCGTGCCCCAGGTGGAGCCGCTGACGTTGAAGCCCAGGATGCCGAAGGAGGGGCCGCCGGCGCCCCCGCCCCCGCCGCCGGCAGGGCCGCCGTTGCCGCCGTCGCCGCCCTTGCCCCCGACCGAGGCCGACCAGTTGGTGGAGTCGCCGCCGAACCCGCCGTTGCCCCCCTGGCCACCGGGCCCGCCGAATCCGCCCGTGCCGCCGGCCCCGGCCGGCCCGCGGCGGATGCGGTTCTGACGAATGGTGGGCAGGTTCGGCCCGGTGGCCGGGCTGGTGAAGTACACGAAGATCGCCACCGAGGCGCCCCCGGCGCCCCCTGGCGCCCCGCCGTTGCCCCCGCAGCCCCCGGCGCCTCCGCCCCCGCCCGTGGCACCCTCCTCGTGATCGCTGCAGGGGTTGAAGCCCATGTTGTAGTAGGCCGTGCCGCCCCCGGCGCCACCTCCTCCGCCGGCTTCTCCGGGCGTGCCGGCGCCCCCGGCAGAAGGACCCGCGGGTGGGTGGATCCACTGGCCCCCGGAGATGGAGCCGTAGCCGTTGGTGCCGCCGTTGCCGGCGGTGCCCGCGTTGCCGTCGGCGCCGTCTCCGCCGTCCTGGCCATGGTGGGTGCGGATGTTCGTGGGCCAGCCGCTCTCTGTGACGTGGCTGCAGCTCGGCCCGCTGTACTCGTCATAGCTCCAGTCCCACCCGCCGGCGCCGTTGACGCCTGTGGGCGCCACGTACTCCTGCTGCTGGCTCGGGTAGGGCTGTGTGGAGAAGTCGAAGACCGGGCAGATGGCGTTGCCGCCCCGGTCCGCCGTGACCGACGGGCACTGGCCGTTGACCCCGCCGACCCCGCCGGCGCGATTCAGCCCCGCGGGACAGGGACCGAAGGTGGTGACCGAGTTCAGTCCACTGCCGCCGTCCAGGGCGACGCTGTCCTGGCGCCCGTACCCGGGAGCGCCGGTGCTGCCCCGGCCCCCGGGGCCCCCGTGGCCGCCGTAGATGATGTTGTTCTGCAGGACCAGCCCCGGGCCGCAGTCAGCGACATATATGGCGATGCTGGCCCCGCCGTCCGTGTCATCGGGCGTGGCCGCATCGATGTCCTGGCCCAACACGTACAAGCCGCTCACGACGGTCTGGGCCGAGCCGTGCCCCAGGTTGGTGGCGGTGATGGCGCCCCGCTGGCTGGCGCTCGAGGGGGCCACCCCCTGGATGGTGGTGGCGAAGAGCAGGATGTCCCGGCTGAGGAAGTCAGACGCGTAGCCGCCGTAGATCTGGGTGGACTCTTCGAGGACCACGTTCTCGGCGTAGGTGCCCTCGGCCACGAGGATGTACTCCTTGCCAGACCCGGGCAGCGCCGTGAGGGCCTGGGCCAGGGTCTGGTAGGGGTCGGTGCGGGTGCCCGTGCCCGGCCCGGAGCTCCCTCCCCAAACGAAGATCGCGTCGGCGACCACGCCGTCGACGCCGTCGCAGTTCTCGTCCTCGTAGGCGGCGCCGGGCTGGGGGAAGTCACCCAGGTCCGGCGGGTCATAGGTGAGGTTGCCGAAGATCCGCAGGCACTCACAGCCGTCGAAGTCGTCGCCGTTGACGTTCACCCACTCGTACAAGATCGTGCCGATGGTCTCGGTGAGACAGTGGTCCAGCCGGCACTCGGGTTGGGGCAGCGAGGTGTCGCAACCCCCCACGGCGTGGTGGATCTCCGGCGACCAGTACTTGGTGCAGTCGTTGTTGCACCAGCCGCAGTGCTCGTCGGACTCGTAGCGGCCGGTGGACTGGTTCAGAAAGCCCTCGTCGATCTGCCCGTCGCAGTTGTTGTCCAGGCTGTCACAGATCTCCACCGTGTGGCTGATGTCGCAGGCGCTCCAGGCCCAGCCGCCGCCCGAGGCGAGGCAGTATTCATACCCCGTGCACCACTGCAGGGTGCAGGCCCGGGTGGCCCCGACGTTCGCCGCGTCGCACAGACAGGTGTCGTTGATCGGTTGGCACTGCTGCCCCCCCTGGTAGGCGACGCAGTGGTACCCGGTGGGACAGGTGGCGCCGTACACCGAGGTCGGGCCGCAGTCCCGACCGCAGAACACCTCGTCGCCGTTGTCGATGCAGCGGCTGCCGGGGGCCACGCAGTCGGTGTCGCTGCCGCAGGGGTCGCAGAGGGTGTCGGGCAGCTGCAGACAGATGGTGCCTTCGGCGTAGGGGAAAAACCCGGGCAGGCACTCCACGGCGATGCACCGCGGGACGCCCAGGTGGATCTCGCAGGCGGTGATCGCGGCGTTGGCGATGACCAGATCGCAGTCGATGCCGCAGCCACCGCAGTGGGCGCGGGTGTTGTACAGGCCGTTGGCGTCCACGAAGGTCTCGTCGATCTGTCCGTCGCAGTTGTTGTCCGCGCCGTCGCAGGTCTCGGGCTCGGGGGTGGGCGCGTCGCAGACCCACCCGGCGCTGCCCTGGCAGGTGTCGGTGCCCGTGCAGGTCCACTCCCCCGCGGTGACCGAGCAGGGCCGGTCGTCCATGCCCTCGTCCACCGGGCCGTTGCAGTCGTCGTCCACGCCGTTGCAGGTCTCGGGGGCCGGCTCTGCGGCCGAGCAGTCGGACCAGCCCTCCGGGGGCTGGCAGATCTCCTGGCCGGCGCAGACGCCGATGGCGTTGGCGCGCTCGCAGCCGCGGATCTGCCCGGCGCTCTCGGCGGTGCACTCGCAGGTGCCGCTGGCCGGGAGACACTGGCGGAGGGTCTGCGGGCCGTCGGTCACGTCGGTGCAGACATAGCCCGTGGGGCAGTCGACGAAGGTGCAGTCCAGCGCGCAGTGCAGGGCCGTGGGGTTGGGCAGGCAGTGGTCGCCTCCCGAAGGGTTGCAGTCCGAGTCGTCCAGACAGGGCTGGCAGAGCCGCTGGCGGTCCACCACGCACAGGCCGATGGGCTCGTCGCCCCCCCGGGGATCCACCACCAGGCGGCAGGCCCACCCTTCGGGGCAGCCGCCCAAACACTCCACGGTGCAGAAGGACCCCTGCAGGTCCGGCAGGCAGTAGCCGCTCTCGCACTGGTCGTTGTCCTGGCAGACCTCGCCGAAGCCCAGGAGGTTCGGCGCCACGTCGGGGGCCGCGTCGGGCAGCATCCGCTGGACGCAGACCTGATCGATGCAGTCGTACCCCGCCGGGCAGTCCCAGCTGAAGGTGCAGGGGCACCCGCCGTTGGCGCAGGGATCGGGGAAGCCGGAGGTTCGACCGCAGCCCGTCGCGGCCAGCCCACAAACCAGCGCCGCGAAGGTCAGCGCCAGGGCCCAGGACCGCCCCCAGGGGCGGGCTGTGTGGACGCAAGAGGTGTCGCGCGTAGGGATTTGCTTTTTAATAGACATGGAGATCCCCCGACTCGCCGATGGTGCCGGCGCTGCCGTTGGCGCCCCCTCCTGCTGGGGAAGGCCCCCCGGCGCCCCCCGGGCCGCCCGTTTCCACGGTGGCCGCCGGCTCGAAGGTGTTCGAGGTTGCGTACCCGGCGCTGCCGATCTGCTGGCCGGCCACGCCGAAGGCCACACCGCCGCAGGCGCCGCCTCCGCCTCCGCCGCCCCCGCCGTCGCCCCCGCGACCGCCCTTGCCCGCGTACCCGGCGCACCAGGCGGGCGGGAGCGCGATCCCCCCCGAGCCGCCCTGTCCGCCGAGGCCGCCGTGTCCGCCGTAGCCGCCGGCGCCGCCGGCGCCGCCCTCGCCCCGCTCGATCACGTTGCCCAGGATCACCGGGCGGGTGGCCACCGCGTAGGTGTACGAGACGAACACGCCGAAGGAGGCGCCGCCGGCGCCGCCGCCGCTGCCGCCGGTGCCGCCGCAGCCGCCGGCACCGCCGCCGCCGCCCGTGGAGCCGAGATCCCCGAGGAGGTCGCCCTCGGTGCAGCCCGGCTGGTTGCTGTTGTCCACGCAGCCGCCGGCGCCGCCGCCGCCGCCGCCGCTGGCCGCCGTCCCGCTCGTGCCGCTGTTGCCCGTGCCGCCGCTCCACGCGCCGCCGGAGACCGATCCGAAGGCCGAGCCGCAGCCACTGCCGCCGCTGCCCGTCGAGCCGTTGCCGCCGGACTGGGCGTCGTTGCCGTCCATGTCCGTGCCGACGATGCAGTCGTACTTGCACAGGTACCAGAAGGCGGGCTCGTTGGTGTTGGAGTAGGTGCCGTTCTCCCCGCCCAGGCCGTTGCCTCCGGCGGTGGACGTGTACCCCTGGCTGGACAGGTCCCCGTCGGCGCCCGCGCCGGGGTTGCCCGAGGACCCGCCGCCGCAGCCGGGGTTGTTCCCGGCGCTGCCGCCGGGCTGGGTCTCGCCGGTGCAGTGGGCCGTGTTGCACTCGGTGGAGTTCAGCCCGTCCTGACCGTTGTTTCCGGCCTGGCCCGGGGATCCGGCGAGGCCGAGGCCGCCCTCGCCGCCGCGGCCCCCCAGGATGATGTTGTTGGCGATGGTCACCGCCGAGGAGCAGTTGCGCAAAAACACCGCGTAGGTGGTCTCCCCGTCCTGGCCCGCACCGGGCTGGTAGGTCACGTCGAAGCCGTAGATCACAAAGCCCGCCACGGTGGTGATCAGCCCGGAGATGTCCTCGCCGTTGATCACGCCCATGGGGTGGTTCGGGTGGCTGTAGTCGGGCTCCGGTCCGGCGATGAGGGTGGGGTAGAGGACCACGTCCCGGGTGGCGAAGTCCGGCGCGTAGCCGCCGTAGAGGCGGACCCCCGCGGCCAGGATGATGGTCTCCTCGTAGTAGCCCGCCGCCACGAGGATCTGGCTGTGCAGGCCGGGGTTGAACACCGCGAGGGCCTCGTCGATGGTCCGGAAGGGGTGTTCCCGGGTGCCCTGGCTGGCGTCGGTGCCCGACCACACGAACAGGGCGCTGGTCAGGTCCCCGTCCACGCCGTCGCAGTTGCGGTCCACATAGGGCCAACCCGCCTCGGGATAGGTCTCGTAGATGTCCGGCGTGTCCACGGCGCCGGCCACGGGCGCGGCGCATTCGCAGCCGTTGGACTCCACCTCGTCGACGTTGTGGAACAGGTACTCCGCCACGCAGACGCCCCCCACGCAGGCGCTGGGCTGGCCATACTGCGACACGCACTGGGCGTTGCCCGTGCAGGTCGTGGTGCAGAAGCCCCCGCTGCACAGGCCGCCGGGGCAGTCCGCGGGCCCTGTGCACGCCCGGGTGCACTGGTGGTACACGGGATGGCAGAGCCATCCGCCGCCGCAGTCCAGGTCCAGTCGACAGGTCCCGCCGCCACCCACGGTCTCGGTGGTACAGGCCACGATCTCGCAGTCGGGGACGTCGCCGGGCTGGTAGACGCAGCCACCGATGGCGTGCTGGATCTCCTGGCTCCACATGGCGAGACAGTTCTCGTTGCAGGCCCCGCAGTGTTCGTCCACGTCGTAGGTCCCGCTGCCTTGGGTGTCGATGAAGGGATCGTCGATCTCGCCGTTGCAGTCGTTGTCCTCGCCGTCGCACACCTCCACCACGGTCTCGGACGCGTCGCACTCGGACCACTCGTACAGGTTGCCGGGCATCGCCTCGCAGGTCTGGAGCCCCACGCAGATGGCCCCGCCGTTGCCTGTCAGGTAGCAAGGCCGGGTGGCGCCCACCCGGTCGGCGTCGCAGTCGCAGCTGTCTGCCGTGGGCATGCAGACCAGGGCGCCGGCGACCTGCTGGCAGAGGCTGTCTGGCGGGCAGCAGCCCTGGGCGCCCACCTGGCCCGTGCAGCCGCCGTAGGGGGCGTCGGTGCCGCAGCCCTGCAGGCAGCTGTCGTGGGGGTCGTCCCCCACGTGGTGACATTGATCCATCGACAGGAGGCAGTCGCCGTTCGAGGTGCAGGGCCGGCACTGGGGGCTGACCAGCTCGAGGCAGAGGACGGGCTGGAGCTCTGGGTAGGGCGCGTAGCCGTCGGCACACACAAGGGGCACGCAGGTGGGCGAGCCACCACGGATCTCGCAGGTCACCGCTCCGGGGAGCACGTCGCCCCCGGGTCCGGTGGCCAGGTTGGCGATGACGGTCTCGCAGTCGAGCTCGCAGGTGCCGCAGTGATTCGGGTGGACGTAGCGCCCTTCGCTGTCGAGGAACTCTTCATCGATGAAGCCGTCGCAGTCGTTGTCCTTGCCGTCACAGATCTCCTCGACCGGCTCCGCGGCGTCGCAGACCCAGTCGAACACGTCGGTGGAGGTCTCCTGGCAGGTCCATCGCCCCTCGCAGAAGCCGGCCGCGCCCGTGCGGCACATGGGATAGGGAGGGCTGGTGGGCAGGGCGCTGATGTCCACCGCGGGATCATCGGCGTCCACCAGGCCGTTGCAGTTGTCGTCGGTGCCGTTGCAGACCTCGGGCCCGGGGAGCGTGGCGTCGCAGGGCCCCCACTCGCCGGTATCCAGGCAGGTGGACTCGCCGTGACACACGCCGTAGACGTTTTCCGCCGTGCAGCTGCGGACCAGCCCTGCGCTCTCGGGCGTGCAGCGACAGGATCCCACCGGGGGAACGCACTGCTGCACCGGGCCGGCGAGGCTGGTGACCGTCTGGCAGACGTACCCCTCGGGGCAGGCCTCCCAGGTACAGTCCATGCCGCAGCCCTGGATCCCGTCCAGGGTCAGGCAGTAGTCCCCAAAGGCCGGATGGCAGTGGTCGTCCACCGAGCACTCGGCGCAGAGGCGGTTCAAGTGCTGCACGCAGAGGTCCTCGGCCGGTGGCCCGGCGCGGACCTTGCAGTCCCACCCCGGCGGGCAGTCCCCCTCGCATACGCGGGTGCAGACCTTGAAGGTGCCATGGGCGTTCGAGATGCACCGGTCGGACTCGCACTGGGCGTCCTCGATGCACCGCTCGCCAAACCCCAGCAACGTCACGCCTCCGTCGGGGCGCAGGCCGCACCGGCCGTTGATGCACTCCAGGGGCGTGGGGCAGTCCGCCGTGGTCATGCATTCGCAGGCGCCGGTGCGCAGGCAGTCCCGATAGTCGCCAAAAGGTGTTCGCCCGCCGCAGGCCGGGACCGAGGCCGAGACCGCGACGGCGAGCGCCGCTGTGGCGAGACACAGTAATACGACACGTGAGCTAGGCATAGGTGACCCCTCAGAGTACGAGGCCCAGGATCCGTTTTTCAGGGGACGGCCGTGGTGGGTGGTCCCGGGCTCGCCAGCAGCTTAGCGCACCCGGGGCCCGGAGTCGAGATCGAGGTCCGAGCCGTGATGGACCATGCGCTCGGCGGGCAGGTTTCAGACAACGGCGCCGTCCCACAGCTCACGTAGGAACATGCGAACGGGCAGCAGCTCCAAGGGGCCCACGCGTCGCGGTCGGGGCTCGTTGCAGACCACGATGGCACGGCGAGGACCGAACTCGGCGTGAAAGGCCGCCAGCGAACGCAACTGGCGACCATCGACCCGGTCGGTACCCTTGACCTCGATGGCGACGTCACCTCCTGCGAGGACGAAGTCCACCTCCAGTCCCGTGCGCGTGCGCCAGTAGTTGACGACGAAATCCGCCTCCTCGTAGCTGCGGAAGGCCAACAGCTCCATGAGCACGAAGTGCTCCAATGCACGGCCAAAGGCTTCGCCCTTTTCGGCCCTCAGCCAGCGACCGGTGAGCGCGCCGGCCACACCAACATCGAACAGATAGTACCGCGGCGTCTTGGTGATCACCTTGCGGCTCTGCCGACGCTTGAAGGGGTCGACCCGCTCGGCCAGCAAGGTGTCCACCAGGATCTGGTAGTATTCCTTCACCGTCTTGCCATCCACGCCGGCATCGCGCGCGATGTTTGCGTAGTTGGTCTGCTCGCCGTGGCTGTAGGACATGGCCTCGAAGAAACGGCTGAAAGCCGGGAGGTTTCGGGTGAGGCCTTCGTCGAAGATCTCCTCTTTCAGGTAGTCCGTAACGTAGGCGCCCAGACTCCGTTTGGGGCTCGGCGAGAGGTAGTGCGACGGCACCAGACCGCGGTTCAGCACGTCCAGCAGATGCCAATCCGCGGTGGACGCTGTCGCGCTCAGCTCCTCGGTCGTGAGCGGGTGCATGGCAAAGCGCCAGGCCCGCCCCCCCAACAGGTTCGCCCGACCGCGTCTGAGCTTGCGTGCGCTCGATCCGCACAGGATGAAGCTCAGGTCCTGGCTCTCGATCATCCCATGGACCTCATCGAGCAGGGCGGGAACCTTCTGCACCTCGTCAATGATGATGGGTCGGCGCCGCTGCTCCGCCGGTGCGGCGAGGATCTGCTCTCTCAAGGCCGCCGGCCGCCGGGTCAGCTGCAGCAGCAGATCGGTGTCCAGGAGGTCGACGACCATGGTGCCCGGGAATGACGCGCGCAGAAAGTGCGACTTACCTGTTTTCCTCGGCCCCCAGAGAAAGGCCGATTGCCTGGTGGGAAGGTCGAGCCTCAGTCTCCGGCCAACTATCTTCAAAACGGACCCTGTTCCGTAAAAAGCAGACTTTTATGGAGTGTATTCCTGTAAACACATTTTGTCAATCCGCCCGAAACGCGACCGCCACCAGCAGGTGACGCTGGCACTCGCAAGCAGCCGCAGCAGCGCAGCAGCGCAGCAGCGCAGCAGAACAGTCGCGACGGCCGGACAGATCACCCAGAGGACCACGCGCAGCGTCCGCAGTAGTGGAGCCGGCTCGCCGTGGGGGGCGTGGTCATGGGCACTGACAGGAGCGGGGCGGCGCAGACCGGACAGACGTCTGGCGGTGTTGGTGGCGGTGTCTTCGGGGTTGCCGTTTGCGATGGCGTCGGCGGATCCTCTTGGGATTGCGCGTCGGCGGAGGGAGTGGAGAGGACCTGGCCCGGGCGGCTCTCGTCGCGGTACACGGTGATCCCCTTGCAGCCGAGGGAGTGGGCCAGGCGGATCACCTCGGCCACGTCGTCCACGGTGGCGTCCGTGGGGAGGTTCACGGTCTTGGAGACGCTGTTGTCCACGTGGGCCTGGAAGGCGGCCTGGATCGCCACGTGGTGGCGCGCGGGCACCTCATGGGCCGTCACGAAGAGCCTCGCCAGGTCGGCGGGGATGCCCTCGACCCGGGCGTGGCCGGCCTGGGCGACCCGCCGCACCAGGTCGTCGGTGACCAGGCCGGCCTCGGCGAGGCGGGCGGCGAAGAGGGGATGGACCTCGTCTGTCTGGTCGCCGTCGAGGAAGCGCCGGTGATAGGCCGGGGCGAAGAGGGGCTCGATCCCCGCGCTGCACCCCGCCAGGATGGAGAGGGTCCCGGTGGGTGCGATGGTGTTGAGGGTGGCGTTGCGGCGAGGGGGGGCACCCTGGGCTGCGCTCTTGCTTTGGTCCCAGGCTGGGAAGGGGCCCCGGGTCGTGGCCAGGTCTTCGGAGGACCGGAGCGAGATCCGGCGGATGAAGGACATGACCTCCGTGGCAAGCGTGAGGGCGCGCCCGGAGTCGTATTCGACGCCGAGCCCGATGAGGAGATCCGCGAACCCCATGACCCCGAGGCCGATCTTGCGGCTCAGGCCGGTGGCCTCGGCCACCTCGGGCAGGGGGAAGGCCGTGGTATCGATCACGTTGTCGAGGAACCGCACGCCCCAGCGGGCGGCAGCGCCGAGGGCGGCCCAGTCGACGGCGCCCGCCGACACGAACCGACCCAGGTTGAGGCTGCCGAGGTTGCAGGACTCGTAGGGCAAAAGGGGCAGCTCGCCGCAGGGGTTGGTGGACTCCAGGCGCCCCAGCCCGGGGGTGGGGTTGTCGGCGTTGATGCGATCGAGGAACACCACGCCGGGCTCGCCCGAGAGCCAGGCGCATCGGGCCAGGAGCCGGAAGGTGCGGCGGGCGTCCAGTCGGTCCACCTCGTCGCCGGTCCGCGGGTTCACCAGGGAGAAGGAGCCTCCCTCGGCCAGGGCCTTCATGAAGGCCTCGGTGAGGCCCACCGACAGGTTGAAGTTGGTGAGGCGGGTCGGGTCGGCCTTCTCGGTGATGAACTCGAGCACGTCGGGGTGGTGCACCTCCAGCACGCCCATGTTCGCCCCGCGCCGCCGCCCCCCCTGCCGGATGGTGTCGGTGGCGGTGTTGAACACCTCCATGAAGGTCACCGGGCCCGAAGACGCGCCCTTGGTGGAGGAGACGAGGTCCCCGGCCGGTCTCAGGGCGCTGAAGGAGAACCCCGTGCCCCCGCCGGTCTTTTGGACCAGGGCCATGTTCTTGACAGCGTCGAAGATGCCGGGAATGGAGTCGCCCACCGGGAGGACGAAGCAGGCGGCGAGCTGCCCGCCCTCAAGCCCGGCGTTCATGAGCGTGGGGGAGTTGGGCAGAAAGTGGCCGCAGCGCATCATGCCCGCGAACATCTCCCGGGCAGCTGCGCGATGTGGGCTCGGCTCGGCCGAGGCGGCGTGCAGGGCCACCCGCTCGTAGAGACCGTCGAGGGTCTCTGTGAGCCTCCCCTGGTCGTCCCGCCGGAGGTAGCGTCGCTCCAGCACCCTGCGGGCCGTCTCTGTGGGGGCCTCGGCCTCGGCCCCGTCCATGTCCAGGCGCGCCTGGTAGGCCTCATCCGAGAGGGACACGGGCTTGTCCATGGGACCTCCTCTGCCGTCCCTGTACTATGTACCTGAACAGGCTTTCAGTCAACATTGGATCCCAAAGAAGGCCGCTGTTCCGATTGCCCGAGGTCTGGGGCATACTGACTGTCAGTGGTGCTGTGGCCGCTGCTCAACGGGGGTGATCGAGATGTCGACAGGCGATGGTTGGACGAGAAGGTTGCTTTCGGTGGTTGCGGTCGGGCTGCTGCTGTGTGGGGCCTGCGGACCGCGGGCAACCGACAGCGGGATCGATGGCGGCGGCGGAGGCGATGACTCTGGTACAGGAAGTGACGGCGAGGTGATCGGCGATGGCGGCGCCGCAGACGCCGCGGTGTGCGACGAGGTGGGGTTCACCATCGAGGCCCTGCCGCCCAACCTGCTCATCCTCCTGGACCGCAGCGGGTCCATGGGCAGCGATGTCCCTGGCACGGGGCTGAATCGCTGGGAGGTGGCCCGGGCGGCCATCATCCAGGTGACCGGGTCCTTCCAATCGATGATCCGCTTCGGCCTGGCCACCTACTCGTCCTGCCTGTCGGGGGGCTGCTCGGCCGGTGCGATCCAGGTGCCCATTGCCATCGACAACGCCGGGGCCATCGACACGTTCCTCTCGTCCACGGCCGGAGAGGGCAGCTCAGATGGGGCGCAGGTAGACGGCCAGGGGCTGATTCAGTACCTGTGCGACTCGGGGGAGCCCGAGACCAGCACCGGCGCGTCCCTGGAGGCCATGGTGGGCGAGGCGTCCCTCGCCTCGGATGACCGGGACAACGCCATCCTGCTGGTGACCGACGGCGAGGAGAGCGGCGCCTGCGTGGTCGGCGGCAACGACGGCCCCACCGCCGCGGGCCACCTCCTCGGGCAGACCCCCCCGGTGAGCACCTACGCCGTGGGCTTCGTCGGCGCCAACGTCGCCGAGCTGCAGAGCGTGGCCACGGCGGGCGGAACCGTGCAGCCGTACTTCGCCGACAACCCCACCGAGCTGGACCAGGCCCTGCAGATCATCGCCGGCTCCATCGTCTCGTGCACCTACAGCCTGCCCGGCCTCGATCCCACCGCGGACACCAACCAGGTGAACTTCTACTTCGACGGGGTGGTGGTGCCCTACGACGACGGCTGCGCGGCCGGAGTGGGCTGGACCTGGACCGACGCCTCCCACACCCAGGTGGAGTTCTGCGGCCAGGCCTGCGATCTGCTCACCGAGCACCAGATCAGTGACGTCGGCGCCACCTTCGGCTGCCAGACCGTTGTGAATTGAGTGACCGGAAGATCCCAGCCGCGGGAACCTGAACAGGCCTTCAGTCAACCGGGGATCCCTAGGGTGTGCAATTCACCTATGAGATCAAGCGTTCATGCGCTGTGCCTCGCTTGATCTTCGCTGCGATTGGTTCTACAGTGGGACTCGAAGTTGGACCCCTGCAGGGTGGTGACAGGCTTAGATGTCGGCGCTGCAAGATGACGGAATAGAGCTCGGACGTCGTGTGGATCAACGGTTCGCCGTCGAAGTGGAGGCAGAGGTCACCTCCGAGGCGGGCACCTTCAGTGCGATTACGAAGGACGTCAGCCGGGGAGGCGCGTGCTTCGTGGTGCTGGCGCCCATGGCCACGGGCTCTAGCTTCGATATCTCCTTGTCTCTGGTGCTGGGGGAGAACAGCTTTTCCGAGCCCCTCAAGCTCAACGGCCGGGTCGTGTGGTGTACGCGGACCGATGAGGGGTTTCAGATCGGCGCGGCCTTCGGGCCCAAGGACGCCGACACCCAGGAGTTCCTCCAGGTGTTCCTCTCCTTCCTGGCCGGGGGCGTCGAGGGGATGCAGCAGTTGGAGGATTTCGAAGAGGAGGACGAGGTCGAAGCCGAGGAGAAAGGCCTGTTCGGATGACCACAGACACCCGCGAGCACCAACGGTACGACATCCGGGTGAGCGCCGAGGTCACCCTGCACCAGGGTGAGCCGTTGACATGCGTTACGCGCGACCTGAGCCTGGGCGGAGTGGGCATCGACACGGAATGGGCGCTGCCCGAGGGATCGCCCATTTCCATCGAGCTGTTCGTGGTGGTGGACGACATCGAAGACGAGAGCACCATCCCCCTGCAGCTCAGCGGCCAGGTCGCCTGGAGCCGCAAGCGGGGTGAACGGGACTACCTCTCCGGCATTCAATTCACAGACCAGACCCCCGACCAGACCGCGTATCTGCAGCAGCTCGTTGCCGCCACCGCCAGCGCGGTCACGGCCGCTGGCTGACATCCACGAGCCGAAAGCCCTGGCTACGACGCCTTGCCAGGCGTGACCGCTGGCCCGGCTGGCGGCGCACCCGTGGTGTCTCTGTCTGCATCTGCATCTGCATCTGCATTTGCATCTGCATCTGCATCGGAAACGGAAACGGAAACGGAATTGGAGTCGGCGCCGCGGTCGTGGCCACGCCAAAAATACCGTTCGTGGAGCTTTTGGTAGGGGGTCCAGCCGCCCGGGGGGAGGTTCGCCACCAGGTCGGCGGTTTGGTCCAGGCGACAGTCCAGCAGGTCCATGTGGTGCAGGACCCAGGCTTCGGCGGTCTTGGGTCGTTTTGGAGAGCCGTGGTCCAACTCGCCGTGGTGGGACAAGAGCAGATGTCGCAGGTGCAGCGCCAGGTCGGCGGGAAAGTCCTCGAGGAGGTCCAGGTGGTCGGACACCAGCCCGAGCCCGAGCACGATGTGTCCCACGAGGCGACCGGCGTCGGTGTACTCGAACCTGCGGTCCGTCGACAGCTCGAGGGTCTTCCCGGCGTCGTGCAGGAAGGCGGCGGTGATGAGCAGATCGCGATCCAGCAGGTTCGGGTAGGCCACCGAGTAGGCCGCGCAGGTGGCGTCCACCAGCCGGCACACGCTGAGGCTGTGCTCCACCAGCCCCCCGAGGCGAGCGTGGTGGATGGACTTGCCCGCCGGCACACGCTGAAAGGCCTCCACGAAGGGTCCGTCGCCGAGCACCCGATCGAGGAGCCTGCGCAGGTGGGGGCTTTCGACGGATCGAAGCAGCGCCGTCAGGTCCGACCACAGCGTCTCGGGCGGCAGGTTGGTCCGGGGCAGATAGTCGGTGGGGCTCACCGCCGACTCGTCCATGCGCTCCAGGTTCTGCACGTGGAGCTGGAGCCGTTCCTGGTACAGGACCGTGTTGCCCTTGACCCGGACGAAGTCGGCGTCCTCGAACCGCCCGCTCATCTTCGAGACGTTGTCCCACACCCGGGCGTCGATGGATCCCGTGCGATCGGTCAGGGTCAAGCTGAGGTAGGGCTTGCCGTTCTTGGACAGCGGCATTGCCTTGTGGGTTACCAGATAGACTTCGTGTACTGCGTCGCGCTCACCCAGCTCGGCGGTCCATTGTCGGCCCATGATAGAGGTCTCCAACCGGCGGCCAGGCGTTTCAGGGGTGCCGGCGCCGGATCCAGACCAGCACCATAGCAAAACATACAATGAGGGGCACGGTGGAACCGCTGCGGCCGGTGCGGCAGCCGCAGCCCCCCCCCTCTCCCCGGAGCGTGTAGTAGGGGGCATCAGGATCCGGATCCGCCCGGGCCACGAAGGTGACCGGTGATCCCTGGGCACCGTCGAGCCGGGCCTCCACCTCCTGGCGCCCCGGTGGCAGGCCCAAGCGCCAGATCGCCGACGCCTCGCCAGCCCCGTCGGTGGTCACTACCACCTCGTTGTCCGAGGCGTCGGACACGGGCGTTGCCGAGACCGCGCCTTCCCCTTCGGTGACGACAAAAGTCACCTCCACTCCGCCGGCGGGATTCCCGTCGCTGTTGGTCACCAGGACCACCAGCGGGTCGGGCAACCCGAAGCCCGCCATGCCGAACTGCTGATCCCCGGAGACCAGCTCGATGCGCGCCCCTTCGGCGGCGACCACCTCGAAGGGGGTGGAGGAGCCGCTGACCGCGGCCTGGTAGGCGTACAGCTGCACGGCGGGGCCGACCTCACCCACGGCCACGTCGAAGGTCGCCTGGCCGTTGACGAAGGGCGGTGTCTGGGCAGGCGTGGCGAGCCCGCCCAATGTCTGCAGGGTCGCCACGTTGTCATACCCTCCGATGCGCCGGCCCTGGTCGTCGGTAGCGGTGATGGTGATTTCGAAGGGCTGGCCTGCCACCTGGGGCGATGCGATGGGATCGAAGACGAACCGCTCGGCCGAGCCGCCCTGGACGTACATGACCCGTACCTCGTCGAGGACCGGGGATTGGGACCCATCGTCGCTGTTCAGGATGGCCTTGACCGTCAGGCGGCCCGACTCCGAGGGGAACTGGCCCATGGCGTAGTGCACCTGCCAGCCCGGGCTCGCCTGATCGTCGTCGGCCGCCGCCAGCCAGTCGTCGCCGTCGTACCACTGCCAGGTCATTCCGTCGTCGTCGGACAGCTGGTACCGTAGGTCCGAGCCCCCGGGGATGTCGGCGGACTCCAAGAAGGCGGTCCAGGACGCCACGGAGTAGGGCGCCACGTAGGTGGGTGTGATCACCGTGCCGCGGTCGAACAGGTATCGCGTCTCCAGGGTGCCCAGGGCGAGGGTCGGCTCGTCTGCCACCCGCGGCCGGTGCAGCTTGATGGGCCACAGGTTGCGCTCGGTGTTGGTGGCGCTGTCCTCGAACATGGCCCAGACGGGTTTGTCGCAATGGAGCTCGTGGCCCGCCGCCACCGCGCCGAAGTAGACACGGTTGGGGTAGTGGGGGGCGTAGTTGTTGCTCACCTGGCTGGACACCGCGGCGCCGGCGGTGTCCAGGATGTCACAGGTGGTGGCCGGATCGGCGCAGGCCACCAGCACGTACTCCGCAGCGCGGGGGAGGACGAAGCGCCGCCCCAGCTCGCGCCTCGGCAGGAAGGTGATGGACTCGCCCCCGTCGCCGTCCGCCTGGGAGATGGCCATCACCGGCCCGTCCGCGAGGATGTGGACCGCGTCGCCGCTGCCCTGGTTCCCCGCGGCCGAAAGGGTGCGCACCGTGCTCGCGTCCAGGGTGAAGGTTTCGTGGGTGCCGCCGCTGTACCAGACGTCCACCCCGGTGCCGTTCTGCGCGGCGACCAGGTAGGTCGTGGCGCTGTTGGCGCCGAAGAGCTCCGAGGCGGGCGCCACCATCACGTAGGCGTCGTTGTTCGTGGATCCCACGGCGTCCCAGCCGCGGTGGTGCACCAGGACCGGCAGGTCCGACTCGATGCGGATCTCGTGTCCGTCGGCCACATCGGCCGCGATGGTCACCGCGGTGGCCGCGCCCACGGTCTGGGTCGCCACCACGGTGGCGTTGTCGTAGACGGTGACCGTGGCGTCCCCGAAAGGCGACAGGACATCGAACTCGTCGTCGTATCGCATCGCCGGCGAGACGAAGAGGGTGTCGGCCATCCCCATGGGCACCAGCGCGTCCACGTCGTCCCCGGCAAAGGTGCCGTAAAAGGCGCCCGTGGCCTGCAAGCAGGTGCCGGGCTCCAGGGAAGCCGCGGCGATGGTCGTGGAGTCCCTCGTGTCGAGCACCGACCCGGAGCCTCCCACGACCTGCACCGTGTTGTTGTCCACGAAGCTCTCCACCACCAGGTCGGTTTGGGCGGCCACCGGGCTGACCACGCACATGGAGGTCCAGCCCGCCGGATCGGTGAAGAACGCCTCGGGCGCGCCGGGTAGATCCCAGGTCGGGTTGCCGAAGTACACCTGGATCACCGTGTCCCCGGGGTCGACCAGGGGCAGCCTGACCCACAGGACGCCCCGGCGCGAGATGAAGTCGAGGTCCTCCACCCACTTGTCGGTGATCTCGGTGGACAGATCCACCCGCACGGGGAGCAGGTCCGCGCCGTCGAGCCGGGCGGCGTCGAACAGCGTGACCGGCGCCGCTCCCAGGTCGATGCGCACGGGGTGATTGACCAGCGCCGCGCCCGGGTTGCTGACGGTGACGGTCAGGCGATAGGGCCAGGCCGGGTTGTACCAGGTCGGGGTGGACCGGGGGATCAGCTGGGCAACACCGCCGGTCAGGTCGGCTCCCGAATCCGCGGCGTAGCTTCCCACCTGGTCGGCCCCGGGCGCGTCGAAGTCGAAGAGCGTTTGCTGGGCCAAGGCCCCGGTGGGCGCTGCGACCAACAGCACAAACACAAGGAGTTGGTAGATGAAGGTACGCATGGTTAGCCCGGACCTCCGGAGCAGCCCACGTCCTGATACTGGGCGAGGTTGTTGTCCTCGAGGCACTCGTTGTTGGTCCCCGGGGCGTCACAGAAGAAGCCGCTGTTGTCCACGCACGCGCGTACCTGACCCTGGGCCGGCGCGATGGGCGCGTTGGCCCACTGGCACACCACGTTCTCGCACTGGCCCGGGTTCAGCGTCACCGTGGTGGCCACCGGCACCGAGCAGAGGATCGGCGTGGATTGGCTGTCGTCGTAGAAGCCCACCGGGACCCCGGGTCCCACCCGCAGGTCGCCGTCGTTGCACACCTCGGCCAGGACGTCGAGGCGGGCCGGGCAGTGGCCGTGATCGAAGCCGCTGATGGTGAGCACCAGGTCCGGCGCGGCGAAGACGTTGTAGTCGGGCATGTTCTGCCGGTAGTTGTTGAAGACGAGCCAGTTGGCCACCTCGCCGCCCGGGGGCAACAGGCCGTCTTCGGTGATGTTCGTCACGTGGTAGGCGTGCTGGTTCCAGATGCGGCGGGTGGGCACCCAGCCGTCGTTGGCGTCGCCCCAGATCTGGATGCCCGTGGTGGGCTGGGCGCACGCCGCCGCGCCGCACCGGCTGGCGCTGCACCAAGCGTTTTCGATGAACACGATCTCGGCGTTGCCGTCGTTGTCGGTGTCGGCGATGACCGTGTACTCCAGGCGGGTGTGGGAGTGGTTGGGCTGCTCGAAGAGCACCACACCGTCGGTGCCCCGGAAGATGCGGAAGAGACACTCGTCGTTGTAGACCACCTCGGCCGCGCCGTCCCCGTCGAAGTCGAACACCGAGGAGCCGGTGACCCTCGAGGAGCAGTCCTCGTTGGCCACGGCCCAGCGCACGCCGGGCGCATGGCATACGGTGCTGCCCACGGGGGTGGCGTCGCAGGCGGGCATCACATTGCAGCATTCCAAGTCGAAGACCGTGTAGTAGTCTGCCCCGGCCACGCCCACCTCGGCCTCGCCGTCGCCGTCGAAGTCGGCCACGGTGGGGGGCCCGCCCTCGTTCAGGGCGCAGTCGATCTGCGGCATGGGGATCATCACCTTGAGGGTGCCGTCGTGCTCCAGGATGTACAGGTTGCCCTCGCGGATGGTCACCACCTCGCCCTCGGGATCGGCGTCGAAGTTCCCCGTGGCGTTGAAGCCGTCGCAGGGCACCCCCGAGGCGCCGCACCCCGTGCCCTCGGCGCCGTACTGGTAGGTCCACAGCTCCACGCCGTCGGCGCGATAGACGGTGTTGCCCGCGATGACCTCCGTGACGCCGTCGAGGTCCAGGTCCGCCGCGATGGAGATGGGCCCCATGAAGGCGTTGATCCCCCGCCCGGCCAGGCCCCGCCACTCGGCCTGGCCCGTGACGCCGTCGAGGACCACCCGGCCGACGAGGATCTCCGCGGTCCCGTCCCGGTCCAGATCCACGATGGCGGGCTGGGCGCCGGTGTAGTGGTCGGAGCCCTGGGGATCGTCCACCTCCCACTTCTTGATCACGTGACCCACGGTGATGCCGATTTGCGTGACCTGGAGCAGCGCCGTGCCGTCCTCGGTGGCCACCGCCCCGAACTCCAGGTTGTCGAGGTCCGCGTCGGTCCACTGGTAGTCGCTGTTGAAGGGGTTTTTGGCGAAGTCCGCGGCCACCTCGGCGAAGGGTCCGCCGCCAGAGATCACCACCGTGGCTGAGTCGCTCACGGCGCCGCCGTCGCGCAGGTACAGCGACACCACGGCGTCCGCTCCCACGGCCCGGGCCCAGGCCGTGACCCGCACCGAGGCGATGGCGGCGGTGGCTCGCCCCCAGGCCCAGGTGAAGGACTGGCGGGTCCCCGCGCCGGCCGCCTCCACGTACGTCGCCGCGTCGTCGGGCGGGTCCTCGTCCACCGCGGCGTAGGCGTCCCCCGCCGGGGTGGCGCTCCACTGGCCGTCGTCGGCGCCGTTGCCGTCGGGCAAGAAGCGATCATAGAGCACCGAGGAGTAGGCCACCGTGCCGCCGGACCGGCGCATGGTCACGATGTCGGGCACCAGGTCCCCGTCGATGTCGCCCACGGCGATGCCGCCGGAGTTGTCCAGCCAGGGGTCGGCGGCGATGTGGAACATCTCCACCAGGTGGGTGGCGTCGGGGTCGCACCGGCCCGAGACCACCCGCAGGACCGCCGGCGTGTTGCAGCAGCCGTCCTGCTGGTATCGATAGGAGGTGAAGATGACGTCCGGCACGTCGTCGGTGTCGATGACGCCGTCGTGGTTGTCGTCGGTGACGTTGGCCACCACGGGGGCCATCACCACGTCGTCGTGGTTCGCGTACTCGACGGGCGCGTCCCAGCGGCACTCCATGTGCGGCGAGAAGACCCCCTGGGGCGGGATGAACAGGCACTCGGCCAGGGCGCCGTCATTGGGCGGGATGTACACGTCCGGGATGTCGGCGTCGACCTGGGGTTCGATGCCGCTGTCAACAGCCGATGCGTCCGGGGCGGCGTCCACGGCCGCGTCGACCAGGACGCCGCCGTCGGTCCGGGGCTGGCAGGTGCCGGTCACCGGATCGCACCCCAGGCCCTCCCCGCAGTCCACCACCGAGTCGCAGGGATCCCCCTGGTTGCCGCTGTACAGGCCGCGGTCGCCCCCACAGGCGACCGCCATGCAAAGTGCCACCATCGCCAGGCCCGACGGGCCGAGGCGACCCGGGACGAGATCTTGTTTCCGGTATGCGTGTCTCATGGATCCATCCTACCGCAACCTGCCAGCGCAGGTTGAGACTTTTCGGCGAACACCCCCTGCCCTGGTGAACGGTGTTCTTCGATGGAGCTTGTACGCGTAGAAACCGCCGGCGACGCCGCACAGCGCCCTTGATCCACCCGACTGAGCGCATTTCGCAGAGGTCGCCGTTTCAGCTGTCGTCGTAGAGCCGGCGGAGGTAGAAGGCGTAGCTGTAGTCGTCGTCGCATTCGCCGGCGAAGAAGCTTCGAAGGTTGCGTGCCTCGTATGTGCCGGCGTACAGCGAGAGCTCGGAGCGTTCGCCCTGGTGCAGTTGGCCATGAACCAACCCAAGGTTGTATTCTATGGCGTAGGTGCTTGGCGTGCCACAGGGCCCGGGCTCACCGGGGCAGCTCAGATCGATAATACCAGTGTTGTTGCGATGGCCGTGGACCAGGGGGTGCAGATCCCGCCGGGTGCCTCGGCCCAGAACCCGGTTCGACGGGAGCACACGCACATGGGCTCGGTGGCACTTCTTGTCGGCGAATCGTGACGTGAGATCTTCATCTTTCTCCCAAGGGGACTGACGAGCACGTGACATCGAGCGCCGAGACTGGCGCAATCGCTGGCCGCGACCATCAACGCCTGGGCGTGCCAGTTTTTTTTGATTAAGATGGAAGACGGGTCCTCCCGGGCGCTCGTAACTTTTCCCGACGCCCCTGCCGACCCTGGGCGTTCGCCGTCGGCCGCGAGGTCTGGTGCGCCGTAGAGACACCATCACCGACAGCACAACCAGCCAGGCACCTGGCGACGGTGATCATGGCAAGGCCTCCGCCCGGTAGACCCGCAGCCCCGTCGGTTTCGGCGCCAGGATCAGGTTCTGCAGCCCCCTGGCAAAGGGCACCCGGGTCTGGCTCAAGGGATCACCCGGCCCGCGGCGTCCAGGATGCCGACCTTGACCAGGTTGACGGCCCAGATCTTGTTGAACCAGTTGTCGCCGCCGGTCATCTGCTGGCGGTAGACCAGCCAGCCCGAGTCCACGAAGTTGCACTTGTAGCCGAAGTGGGACTGGTGGGTCACTCGCCGCGTGACCCCGGTCTCCAGGTCGTGCACCGCCAGGTCCCAGTCGCCGTACACACCGCTGTAGAGCGACGTCCGGAAGCACATCACCCCCCGGCGCACCACGGGCCAGCCGTTGTAGGCGCCGTTGTCCACCAGGCGCGTCTCGGTCTGGGCGCCGAGCTGCAGCCCCTGGATGTCCAGCCCCCCGTACCGCGTGTCCTCCCACACCACCCAGTCGCCCCAGGTCGACGTGTGCGCCGTCCAGGGGTCCCAGGTGCTCTCCACTTGCACGGCCTGGGGGCTGTCCAGCGCAGAATAGAACACGTCCTTGTCCGGCCCGCCCCAGGCCACCCAGGCGACGTGCGTCTCCGACATGCTGATGTGCTCCACCCCCTGTGAGGCCTCGGCCAACCGCGTCTCCTGGCCACCCTGTCGGTCCCATAGCAGCAGGTCCATGTCATCGTCTGGATCGTGGCCGAGGGCCGAGAGGTATGCAACATAGCGGGAGTTGTGCTGAGGCCATGCCGCAATCGCACCGTCCGTTAGTACCGACATCTTGATCGTCGCCGGAACGCCGAACGGCGATCGCGACCTGGATAGTGAAAGCTTTTTCGCGCTGCCAGCCGAGGCAGGATACGCCAACATCGTGCACGCGACCACCATTGGCCTGGACGGCAACCCCACACCGTTCACCGCCTACTCATCCAGCCGTACCTCGGTGGATATCGCCGGGCCGATGCCTGCCTACACGCTATACAATACGGTACTACCGGAAAATCAGCCACAGGTGCTCGCTGAAGAAGTCGGCAAGGACTTCCTCGGCAGCTCGGCTGTCGCTCCGCAGATCAGCGGCACGATAGGCCTCATGTTCGCGATGCAGCCGCTGCTTCAGACCGAGTCCCCACAGACGATCATTGAGCTGCTCCTCGGCAATGGAGCAAGCGTGCACGGTAAGCTGGCTGATGGGATCACCTGCGGCTGCCGACTGGACGCGCTTCGGGCCGTTACAGCAGCGGCTGCCTTCCAACCATGATGTCGCGTCTTTCGGTCGTGGCTCTTGCTCTGGCTTGGTTTCTGCATAGCGTTGCCTGCAGCCAACCGGTGGGGGGCCCGTCGCTGTGCGGGAACGGTGTGATCGACCCGGGGGAGGAATGCGACGACGCGAACCCGGTGGAGATGGACGGCTGCAGCTGCCAATGCGGGATCGTTCCCATCCTCGTCACAGGGTCAGCGGCGCGAGTGGCCGACCTGTCCATGACGGTAGCGGGAGAGATCGTCGTCGCGTGGTGGGAGGAGGGGGCGGACAGCGCCTTGGGCCGGCTCCGTTGGCGTGCCTACGGTCGATCTGGCCTGGAAGAACGGGCGTGGGAGTCGCCGGCGGCGCTGAATCCCGGGTTGGTCCGGATCGCCATGCGCGAGGACGGTGACGTCGTTCTCGCCTGGGGCAGTAGCGAAGACACCGTCAGCACCCTCTACATCTCCGGTGCTACGGCGACGCCAATGGACATCCAGGGGCCAAACATTGCCCACGACATCGCGTTTCTGCCGGACGGCCGCTTTTCCGTAGCGTGGCAGGAGAATAATTTTGGCTGTAATTTCTTGACGGGGGTCGGGATCCTGTCGCCAGCGGGTGGCCTGCTCACCGAGGTCATCTTGGATGAGACGGCGTGCATACAGGACGGCGGCCCGCAGCTTGCGGCCGGACCAGCCGGGGAGCTGCTCGTCTTGTACGTGCGTTTTGCGGGAGAGACTGGCTTTGCCGAGCTGGTCGCACAGCGTCTGGGCTCGACAGGCGAGGTCGGAGCCGAGACGGTCGTGGACGCTGTGGACGCGGATGAAATCCACAGGCCCAGCGACCCGGGGTTGACCTACTACCTCGGCGGGGTCTACATCAGTCTCCACCTCCAGCTTCTCCCCGGCGGTGAGGCGTTGGCGTTGGCGCACCGGATCGAAGCTGGCGAAGAGTACCTGGGCAGGGTCTGGCTCGTGGACGCGGTCGGGGCCCAGATTGCGATCGACTCCGTATTCCGTCCACCGACCGATGAACCGTTCTCCGCCGCGTTGTCGGGTGCGGCCGTCAGGGACGACGGTCGCTACTGGCTCGCGTGGCGGGACCGAGACCTGCAGGCTCCCATGCTGCAGCAGTTCGCGACCAATGGGGAACCTCTCGGGGCGCCGCTGGGCGCTCGCACACTGCCGGGAGTGCAGCAGAGCGCGTACATGGCTGTCGCCGGGGCCCCGGACGGGCGCTTTGCGCTGCTGTGGTGCGAGTGGCCGGCTTCAGAGGGTGATGTCTTCACGTGTTATATCCAGCGGTTTGATCGCTACGGGCGCGCGCTCGGTTCCCTCCCTTGGTAGGCAAGCTGTCGCGAAGTGGATGCTGTTATCGGGCGGAAGCTCGGGAACATTGGCGCTGTCCGTAGAGCTGGCGTGTCGCTGGTGACTGAGCTGACCGAGCTGTCGCTGGAGGAGGTCCAGAAGCTGGCTCACTGAGCCGGGATCATCAACGCATATGCACTCATTTGTACGCGCTGGACAAAGAGCTGCCTGTGACTAGACAGAATCCGACAGGATCGTAACCACGCGTATTTTTACCGGTGTCGAGACTGTTGGATCAGCGGCCGCGGCTCAGCCGGCGTCGGGCCTCGAGGACCCGGCGGGCCGCTGCGGGCTGGTCCAGCATCTGGTGGGCAAAGGCGCGGTCTCCCAGGACCCGGCGGCGGCCCTTTGTGCCCCCGGTGGTGGGGAGGGTGGCCAGGGCGAGGTGTAGCAGCGCCGCCGCCACCAGCGCCAGGGGCACCAGGACCCGACCGCCGGGGACGCCGGGGCCTGCTTTGCTGGCGGGGCCCTTCGGCGGGGCTGGGCGTCGGGCCTTGAGGGTGATGGCCGTCACGAGCGCGATCAGGGCCAGGGCGGCCGTCGCTGTGACCAGCGCACCGCAGGACCCGGCGGAGCTCCCGAGGGCGGTCCAGATCGTGGGGCCGGGGCCCCCTTCGAGCCAGACGGGGAGGACCACCTCGAAGACCGGGTTGGCGATCCGGTGGGACACGTGGGGGAAGCCCAGGTGCCCGGCCAGGGCGAGGGCCAGGCTGGACAGGGCGAGCCCGGCGACGGCGGCCAGGGCGATCCTCCCGAAGCGCCAGCGGGTTGCCCGATGGATCACCAGCGCGGCGCCGATGCCGACCAGGGGCAGGGCGAAGACCAGGTACCGGGGCCCCAGGGTGCGGCCCCCGTGCCAGTCACCGAACCCGGCGATGAGGAGGAGGGCCGCGCCGAACCCCAGGGGCAGCGCGACCCGCCAGGCGCGGATCAGGGTCCGGTCCGCGGCGGCCCAGGCGAGCCCGCCCAGCCCGACGACCAGCCAGGGAGCCAGGAACAACAGGCCTCGCCGCGCGGAGAGGAGGAGGCCGTAGAGGGCGTCGACGCCGGGCCAGGAGATGCCGTACAGGCCTTTTCCATGGGTGGCGGCGAGGGCCGGGTTGGCCTTGAACCCGTACGAAAAACAGAGGGGCCCTCCGAAGGCCAGGGTGTTCCAGCCCAGCAGGACCAGGGCGGGGCCCAGGCCTCCGAGGACGATCCAGGCCAGGCGCTGGCGCCGGTCCGGATCCACGGCCACCGCCAAGCACACCACGATGGCGAGGAGGCCGGCGGGGTACTCCACCAGGGTGGCGCCGCCGAGGCAGAGGCCGCCCAGCAACCCGTCCCGCCGATCCCGGCCAGCGGTTGCGTCAGCGGTTGCGTCAGGGGTTGCGTCAGCGCGCAGGGGACCCAGGGCCAGCAGGAGCCCGGCGCCCACCAGGGAGGCCGCCAAGGCGTGGCCGAAGACCTGGGCGCAGAAGATCAGCCAGGGGCTCGCCAGGACCAGGGCCGGCGCCACCATCACGGCGGGGCTGTCGGGCCCGAAGGTGCGCCGGAGCCACCGCAGCAAAAAACAGCCGAAGACCACCGACGGCAGGGCGGAGAGGACCAGCGCCAGGAGCCAGGCCAACCGGGAGTAGCGGAGCTTGACGCCCATCATGCGGAGCGTCACCACCACGGGCACGGCGAGCAGGGTGACGCCGGGCGCCTTGTCGGTCAGGTAATGTCCGTTCCGCACGGCCACGTCGGCGTTGGGGACGCGGCCCTGTCTCTGCCAGCCCGGGAAGAACCGGTCGAAGACAGGGTCCAGCCGCAGGGTGTTGTGGTCCACGATGGCGAGGGCTGCGTAGATCCTCGAGGCCTCGTTGGCCGAGTGGAAGTCGTCCCGGTAGTGGTGGGGAGATCCCAGCGCGACGAGGGCCATCAGGCAGCCCACCACGACGATCCAGCGCCCCTGGATCCCCCGGCCCTTCGATTCGGTCATGGGGTCTTCACGCGCATGGCCCGACAATGACACATCCGACGGGGATACGGCAACGGAGCTGGAGCGACAGAATTACAGGTGGATGGGGGTGAGGGCGACGGCGACGACAACGAGTACATCGAGGAGCTTTCGTTGCCCAAGGGGCGTAGACTGAGCAGGTCGACTCATGGTCGGCGAGAGGGGTCCCATGAGAGGCCGCGTGACGGCAGAGGCACACCAAGGCTGGATGAACGGGCTCTGCGGTGTAGTGGGCGGGTTGCTTGTCCTGTCGGGCTGCCAGCCCCATGAGGGCGGTAAGCCCCGCGGGGCGCAGAGAACAGCAGCGGGCGACCCGGAAAGAAGCGCGCGGCGGCTGGCGGCGATCCAATGGTGTCGGCACAACCAGCCAAGGGTGCTCGGCCCGACCGGCGACAGCTCGAGGTATTCGATCCCTTTGGCTTCAGGTACCTGAGCTGGGCCGAGCCAGGAGATGTGCTTGTGCCCGGTGGGAGGGATTGGCGTGACGACCGGTCGCCCATACCCAGCTTTAACCCGGGCGGAACCAAGCTGGCCTGGACCCTTCAGAGGCTGCCGTCCACCCGGGGCCGCGGGCGCCTGTTTCGTATCAACGGACGGGCCGTGGGCCTCGACGTATACGCGTTGACCGAGGCCGAGGCCCGTAGGGTGATCGGGCGGCACCGGGGCGAGCTGGAGACGGTCGCCTGGGGCGATTGGCGCAAACGGCTGGCGGCTCTCGTGCAGACCCTGGAAAAGGTCGAGAGTAAGCGCCTGATCCTCCTGCTTGAGCTGAACACTCGGCGCGGCGCCCGGCTTGGCTCGCTGGCCTTGCTGAAGGATCGTCTGTACGGTCTGCGCCTGGGGGGCGAGGCCATCAGGCCGGCACACCTCGCGGCTCTGGCCAAGCTCGACCGCCTCCAATGGCTGGATCTCGGCCGCTGTCGGCAGTGCGGCGCCGGGGTCCAGCATCTGGCTAGCCTGCGGCGCCTGCGCACGCTGTGGCTGAGCCGCTCTACGGTCACCGACGCCGATCTGCCGCACCTGGCAAGGTTGACCTCGCTCCGAGAGCTTAATCTATCCGGGACGCGGATCACGGACGCGGGCCTGAGGCACCTACGAGATCTTTCCGGACTTCGAAAGCTGGTGCTCGCCGGGACGCGGATCACGAGCGCTGGGTTGAAGCACCTGGCAGGTCTGACGCGCCTTAGGCAGCTCGACCTTTCCAGGACGAAGATCGATCGCAAGGGGCTGGCACGCCTCGCCGGCATGACCGGCCTGCGCGTGTTGAAGATCCGTCACGTAGCGCTGGGAATGGACGGCCTGCGCCACCTCGCCCGGCTGCGCCAGCTTCGCGACCTGGACCTGACGGCGACGAAGATCAGCGGCGTGGATCTGGCAGCGCTCCAGGGCTTGCCCCGGCTGGTCAGGCTGTCGGTGGCGCAGAATGACATCGGCGACGAAGGACTCTGGCGTCTGCACCGTCTGCGCCGGCTGACCGCGTTGAACCTCTCGCACACGAAGATCACCGACGCGGGGATGATCGCGTTGCACTGGCTGTCGCGCCTCGAGCAGCTGGACCTGAGTTACAACAAGGTGACCAACCTCGGCATCGTGGTGCTGGGGGGCCTGATCCGGCTCCAGCAGCTCAGCCTGGCCAGTACCGAGGTGGTCGGGGACATGCTGTACTACCTCGCCGCGCTGACTGGGCTGCGCGGCCTGGATCTCGGCAACACCCACATACGCATCGCAGACCTGGCCAAGCTGGAGCCCTTCGCCGACCTCACCTGGCTCGGGCTGAGCCATACCATGCTGGGCTCGGTGGACGATGATGTGCTGAAGCACCTCCTGAACCACTCCCGCCTCCGCCGAATCGATTTCTGGCACAGCGGTGCCGGGGACGTCGAGGCGTTCCACGGGGCGAGGCCCCGGTGCGAGTTGCGGTACGGCGGGCCCAACGATGACCGCGACTCGCAGATGATGGCCGGCCAGTGGCCCCCCGCACCCGGCCTCGCGCGCTTCCCGGGCACCACGCTGAAGGGGGCCATCGCCGACTACCTCGGGTGCCCCGGAGGCCCGCTCCAGCGCAGTCACGGCGACAGGGTTTGCGATTATCATAAGTGGGGAGGCAGCGGCATGAGCGCAAGGATCGTCGCCCGCGGCTCCTTTCTCCGCCCCGGGCGAACAGAGGTGTTCCTGAAAGGCTACGAGCAGGGGCATGTGCACATGTACGGCTACGTCTTCGGCGTGGTGCTGCGCTGGGACGGCTACGGCTACCGGCAGGTGTCCCGTTTCTCCATACGCGCGATGGACGATGCACGGATCCTGGCCAAGCTGCGAGGCAAGGACGGCCGGGACCGTCTGTTCATCTGCTCGACCAAGACCGGCCAGGGCCACACGTCTGGCAGCTGCCACGACTTCGATGCCGCCCGTCCGGACGCCGACCCGAGCGCGAGCTTCTTCATCCAGGACTGGCCGGATTGGATCGGCGACAATCTCTCCGTGTGCCTCGCTGATCGCGCCTGGGTCCGGGCTCCGAACCGTGACGGGATCGCGGAGCTCCTCGTCCGGGTGCGAGGTCACGACCTCAGGGTCGCCAGCCCCAAGAAGCAGAGACGCACCATCAAGGTCAACCACAAGACCCGCTACGTGAAGCTGATTTTCGACGGCCGCCAGCTGAAGCTCGTCGGGCGCCCACCCTGCGGCACTGGCGAATAGCCGGCATGAGCTCGGTGAAGACGTTCACTCCGGGCTCGATGCGCAAAGTAGAAGTCAGCACAAATTTTCACTGAATACGCGTTTACAACCTCCGGTGAAACCAACAGATTCGGTGAAACAACTTGACGGGTTTCACTAAAAGAGATATTTTCACCACATGCTGAAAGGGGCGAAAACAGTGAACGAGGTTGAGCTCACGGCCATGAACAAGCTGCGCCGCTTCCTTTTGGATGTGCCTGTAATAAATATTGTATCCATCGAAAATAATGTTAGCGACCGCGGCGTTGAGATAGACGTCGTGGTTCGTGTGCGTGGTGCGGGACGTCGTCGCACGCTCGTGTGCGGGGTCAAGGGCAATGGGCAGCCGCGTCACGTGCGGATGGCCTTGGTCCAGTTGCGAGACGCGACCTCCCGAGCAGGGGATGGTGCGATACCGATATTTATTGCACCGTACTTGTCGCCAGTGGCGCGAGATCTCTGTAGGGCCGAGCGCGTGGGCTATCTGGATTTCCACGGAAACGCGAGGCTGGTCTTCGACGGCGTGTTCATTGACCGCGCGGTGCCAGGCAAACCACCGGCAGAGCAGCGCAACCTCAGGTCGATCTTCAGCCCCAAGGCCGCGCAGGTGTTACGCTTGATGCTGCGTGATCCGCGCCGTGCATGGCGCGTAAACAAGCTCGCGGAGGCAGCCGGTGTCAGTCTTGGGCATGCGAGCAATGTTCGGAAGGCGCTGCTCGGTCGCGAATGGGCGGAAGAGGTTCCCGAAGGGGTAGTCCTCGGCGATCCGGACGCCCTGCTCGACGCCTGGCGCGATGTCTACGCTCCGTCGCGTGGTGAGCGGATGGGCTTTTACACGACGCTGCATGGCGTCGGTCTGGAGGATGCAGCGCGGGGCGTGCTTCAGGCCGGGGCGGGGGCAACGAGCGTGGTATTTGCTTCGTATTCCGCGGCGCGTTGGCTTGCGCCCCATGTTCGAGCTGGGGCAGATTTCTTCTACACCAGCGAGGAGGGGCTCCCTCGGCTCCAGGAGGCTTTGCACCTGTCACCCGTCGCACAGGGCGAGAACGTTTTCGTTACCGTGCCGAAGTACGACGGTGTCTTTGCGGACTGTATCGAACCTGCCCCGGGAATCGTTTGTACAAGCGCGGTGCAGACCTATCTCGATATCGGAGCCACAGGTGAACGAGGGCAGGAAGCGGCGGAACATCTGCGGCGGGAGCGGCTGACATGGCGGACGTAGACCGCCGAGAGCCGCAGTCGGCCGCTGACTACGATGATCGCTCCACTGCAGCGGTGAAGGCTGTGCTCATCGAGATAGGTCAGATTCTTGGAAGCTACCGGGGCCGATTCGCGGTGATTGGCGGAGCCGTTCCCTGGCTACTGCTGCCCGACGCCGAGATGTCCCATGTAGGAACGATGGATATTGATCTTGGGCTGAATGCGGATGCGCTCGGCGAACAGGAGTACGTTGCGCTCGTCAGAGCGCTTCTGGATCACGGCTATGAGCAGCGTGAGCAATTGCGTCGTTTCCAGCTCGTCCGGCAGGTTCGGGCTGACGACGGCGGACTGCCCATTGACGTGGTTGTCGATTTTCTGATGCCACGCAATGCCAATGTCGAACGAAACATCCCGCCGATCATCGACGGCTTCGCGGTGCAGCGCGCTGACGGTGCCGACCTCGCCATGAGATTTCAGAGGCGCGTAAGAATCGAGGGGCGCATGCCGGAAGGAGAGCAAAACTGCGTGGAGATCGTGGTTGCATCCATTCCGGCATTTCTGGCGATGAAGGGGTTCGCCATCGAAAACCGTCTGAAGCGAAAAGACGCCTATGACATCTACTATTGCGTCAGGAATTTTCCGGGGGGAGCCGACGCGCTCGCTCAGGAGTGTCATTCCGTGCTCGAACACCCTGAAGGAGAGCAGGGGTATCGGTTCATCGCTGACAAGTTCGCCACGGTGGGAGGCTTCGGACCGATGAGCGTTCGACGTTTCGTGCAAAACACGCAACGCCTCGGCGCACGTACTCCAGATCAATGGCAGCAAGATGCCTTCGGGCAGGTGGACGCCTGGCTGCGTGTACTCGGACTACGGGACTGACATCGCGCGTTGCAAAGGGAACGGGCCCAGGGCGGCAGCCACGGCGTGGGGTCACAGGACCAGGCGGTTGTAGAGGATGCGGCCCGAGGCGTTGCGACGGACGAAGTGGAGGAGCCGGGCGATCTCCAGGTAGCGGATCGCCCCGGTGAACCGCAGGTACATGCCGCCGGTGTTGCGGTAGGCCCGGCGGGTGCGCTTCTCCAGGTTCTCCCGCAGGCCGGCGAGGTCGTTTGACGGCATGACGATGCGGGTCTTGGCCAGGGGGCCGGACCGCGCGGTGAGCAGCAGGTTGTGGTGGGTCAGGGTGAGCTGGAGCGCGGGAAGCTCCGTCACCGGGCCGGTCTGGGCCAGGGGCGGACCTTCGCTTCTTCGCGGGCCGGCCAGGGTCACCGGGACGGCGCCCAGGTCACCGTGGGTGTTGCGCAGGACGAGGTCCACGTGCCGGATGCCTACGGTGTACAGCAGATCGAGCAGGTCGTTGAACCGCCCGGCGGACAACTTGGCGCTCGCGTAGAGGGCCACCCGATCCCGGGGAGCGGGCAGGCGGCCGTGGGTGATGCGCTTCCAGACCTGGTGCAGTCGGCCCAACACGGTGGTCATGGCCGGTCCGTCGGCCACGTACAGGGGCCGCCCGGGGAAGGTGTAGCCTTCCAGCTGGTCGAAAAGCTCTACCTGGGACGCGCGCACGCCGAGGACCGGCACGGGCCCGGCGAACAGGTGGGTCTCGTCCAGGGCCACAAACATCGGAGCCCGGAGGGGCTCGTCCGCCGAGGCGGACAAGGGGACCCCGATGTGTCCCGGCTCGCCCGGCGACATGTCTGGCAGGGGCAGGGGAACCCGCATGGAGGCCAGCCGACGGTGGAGCTGGTGCAGGGCCCCGCGGACCGTGTGCACCAGCGGGTGGCGTCGCTGGGCCACGAGTCGCTCGAGGTTGCGTAGCTGGTAGGACACGGCCCGGGCCACCAGCATGGAGGTGCGCGACAGGTACACGCCGTGGTTCCGCTGGGAGAACCCCAGATAGCTCAGGGGACATCGAGCCGCGATGAGGGCCTTGCGGCGGACCGGAGAGAGTCGGTAGGCCCTGGCTCGGATGGAGGGACAGGCCAGCGGACAGGTGGGCTTGCGGGGTGCCGCCTCGTCGCCGGGGTCGGCCTCGGCGGGGCAGGAGAAGCCGAGCCCCCGGATCAGGATCTCCTGGCGATCGGACCGATTCGCCTTGCGCAGGGCCCGCATCCCGTCCAGGCCGGCGCCCGCGATGATCAGTCGCGCCTGGACCTCGAAGGCGGCGCCCTTGAGGGCGGCCTCCCGGATGCCCTCCAGATAGGCGTGATTCCACTTGCGCGAATGGTCGCGTTGCAGTCGGATCAATCGGCGGCCCGCCTCGGCGATGGGGGCAAGGGAGCCGCCCCGGCCGAAGGCGAGGGCCTGGGTGAAGTGGTCGTCTATGGCGGTGAGCACCTGTGGGAGACGCTCGGGTGGCAGCCTGCCGTGGCCGGGCACGCCGACCCCCAACTGGCTGCCCAGGGCGCCCAACAGCGTGGCGTCCTCGCGCAGGGCGGCCGAGAGGTACCAGTCCACCAGGGTGCGGCCGCAGAGCAGATGCAGGCGCGCGGCGCGGTGCCCGGACTCCCGCCTGGCCCGGGCGCAGACCCGGACCAACTTCAGCGCGGTGTGGCCGCGGAAGTCGTAGGGGAGCAGATCCGCCTCGGTGGGCACCGGGAGGTTGGCGCTGTCGGAGCGGCAGCCCAAGCCCCACAGGCCCAGCGCCAGGGGCATGGCCAGCCAGACATGGCATCGCAAGGGACGCATGGATTCGGATGTCTTAGCTGAGATAGGGCCCGAGCGCAACGACCGGGCCAAGAGGCAGGAGGTGGGGCCGCGCCTCGGGGGTGGCCCTGTGCGAAGGTCAGGCTAACGCCGCTTCACACACCTGCCACCACGGAGCACGAAGCCCCGTCGGCACTTCTTGACCGGCCTGCGGAGCCTCATGGGCTTGCGGACCCTCATGGGCTTGCGGACCCTCATGGGCTTGCGGACCCTCATGGGCTTGCGCACTCTGATCGGCCTGCGGACCTTGACGCACTTGCGGCCACGGAGGACAAAGCCGCGCGGGCACTCCTTGACCCGGATCGGCTTGCGGACCCTCATGGGCTTGCGCACTCTGATCGGCCTGCGGACCTTGACGCACTTGCGGCCGCGGAGGATGAAGCCGCGCGGGCACTTCTTGATCCTGACGGGTTTGCGGACCTTGACGCACTTGCGGCCGCGGAGGATGAAGCCGCGCGGGCACTTCTTGATCCTGACGGGTTTGCGGACCTTGACGCACTTGCGGCCGCGGAGCACGAAGCCCGGGCGGCAGCGCTTGGCGCCCCGGACCTTGACGCAGCGACCGGCCCGCAGGGCGAAGCCAGGACGGCAGCGGCGCGGTCCCGCGGCCTTGACACACCGGGCGCCCACCCGGCGGAACCCGGGAGGACAGGCGCGGACAGCGCCGCCCGGGCGCACGCAGCGACCGGCCCGCAGGACCCAGCCCCTGCCGCAGCGCTTGGCCACGAAGGGTTTGAAGCAGCGGCCCCGGCGCAGGATGAACCCGGCCGCGCAGCGGCGCTTGAAGCGCACACAGCGGTTCTTGTTGTTGCGGAAGTAGCCCCGGCGGCAGGCCTTGCGTTTGATGAACCCACCGTAGGCGGCCCCGGGCGTCCAGGTGCCGGTGTACCCCACGTAGGAGACCTTGCCCCGGCAGCGCCAGGCCGGGCGGATGTAGTAGGACCGGCCGTTGTGGAAGACCCAGCGGCCACCAACCCACCGGCAGCCGCGTCGCCGCGGGATGCACTTTCCGCCGCGCCAGGTGTAGCGCCGGGCGAGGTTGTTCCACACGTAGCGGCCAGGGTAGTACCGCTTGCCGCGGGGGCAGCGGACGCGACGGTAGGTCTTGGGCGGCCTGTTCGGGGGCAGCCACGTGGGGAGCACCTTCCGCAAGGGGATCACCTTCGGGCAGAAGAGCCGGCCGGGGAAGTAGCGCAGGCGGCCGCCCACGCGCTTCCACCCGCCGCGGGTCCAGCGGCAGCCCTGGCGCCAATTGGCGGTGCGGGCAAGGCAGCGGGGAGCGACCCAGATCCACTGTCCGGCGCGCCAGACGTGCTTGCCGCCGCGTAGGTACTGGTTGGGACCGCAGGTGATGTTCACCACCGGCGGTGCGGGTGGGGCCGTCGTGGGACCCACGGCTCGGAGCACCCGGCGGGGGCAGACCAGCCGGCCCTGCCGGAAGACGTATCGACGGCCGCGCTGGACCCAATGTCCACGGGTCCAGCGGCAGCCTCTGCGCCAGGTGGCCGTCCGTGCCACGCAGCGGGGGGAGGCCCACGCCCATCGACCGTTCCGCCAGACGTGCTTGCCGCCGCGCAGGTACTGGTTGGGACCGCAGGTGCGGCTCACCACCGGGGCCGCGGGGGGTGCGGTGGTGGGCTCGGAAGACATGGTGACCGAAAGTGGACAGCCGGCCCACAGCATGGCCGTTGCCCCCAGGCCCATCAGGCCCAGCACAATGGTGATGGCTCTCTTTTTCATTGAGTCTCGTCCTCCTCTGACGATGCACGTCAGTCGACTCGCGTCATCAATGTCCCGGCCCCTCCGGCCGGGAGCCGTCCTTGCGAAATTCTCCCACAGTGGCCAGGGAATACCCCAGATCCAGGTATCCGTACAAATGAAAAGCGCTCCGGAATTGAAATCACGAGTCGTGCAAATGTTGGTGCGGACGCGTTGGACGGACCCTGTCAGAACGATATTCACAGGTGGCCACAACGTCGGGTTCCCTTGCGTCTCCGGCGATGATAAGCTATTCAAAGTCGTCCCAGCGATGGAGAGACTGCCATGAGCTTCAGAAGCGTATTTCCGGTGGTTTTGTCGGTTTGGCTGGTCGTCGGCTGTGGTCGGGAGCCGTCCCGGGGACCTGATACGTCCCCGGCAACGGCCCCTTCCGGAATGCGGGTGGCGTCGCCCATGGCCACCTCGCCGGCCCGCCCCGCCCACAAGGCCCGGGGGGGCTGCGTCGACACGGTGCTGATTCGCGCATTTGCCGACCTGACGTCCTGTAACTTCAAGGGTGGCGTCATCGACTATCAGTGCGCTGCCTGGAAGCGGGTGCACCGGCTCATCGGAGAGCGAGAGGCGGAGAACAAGGCGCTGGTCCAGCTGTCCCTGGTGCAGCTGCTGGACGACTCCGACGAGCGCGTCCGGCTGGTGGCTGCCAAGAGCCTGTCGGGCTACGCGCTTCAGCGGAGTGTCAGCCAGCGGTTGATCGCCGCCTATGGTCGCGAAAAGAGGGCGGTTGTTCGCGCCTGGATCGTGCACAGCCTCCACAGTCCGCGCCCCGAGGCCACGAAGCTGGTGCTCAAGGCCCTGGCCACGGATGTTGATCCCGTCGTGCGGGCCCGGGCGGCCCAGCGTCTCAACGTCGCCCACTATTCGCGTAACCCGGCGGTGACCAAGGCCCTGGTCAAGGCGATCAAGACCGACAAGAGCGTGGACGTGCGCAAGCGCGCGGCCGAGTCCCTGGGCACGATCCGGCACGACAAGGCGACCGAGAACCTGCTGATCGACTGTCTCAAGGACCCGAAAATAGGCCCCCACTGCGCCATCGGCCTGGGTCGCATGCGGTCCCAACGGGGCTACGACGCCGTCCTGGGCATCCTCACCGAAGGCCTGAGCAAGCGGGTGGTCCATCCCCTGTACGTCTGGACGATCATGGACTTCATCGGCCGCCCCTTCTTCCGGGCTGTTGCCGTGCGGATCCTGCTGCAACGCATCGCCCGGAGCCCGAAGATGCCCTCAGGGGCGCGACACTACGCGGTCAAGTCCCTGGGGCGACTGGGGCGGACGGCGGCCAACCAGAAGGCGGCCGTGGTACAGTTTCTCAAGGGGCTCACCGGCGACAAGAAGCTCGGGATCTCGGTGGTACCGACCCTCAAGCAGCTCCAGCGCCCGGCCGCCGGTCCCGGCCGCCGGGGGCGCTAGTTCTACGCCCCGGAACGAACTTTCGGGATGAAGGACCAGATCACTGATTCGGGCCGAGATCGAACTTTTGGGAAGCGATCGTGGCCGCTGTGCGTTATGAACCTGTCATGAGAGAACGACGCGTCACCCACCTCGGTCCCGGCTTCCGCCTCTTGGCGGCGGTCGGGCTGGTGATCCTGTTCGGGCCCGCGCCCGCCCGAGCGGTCACCTTCCAGGAGGTTCTGTGGACCACTGGTGACGCCCGGGACGCGCGACTCACCCTCGGTCTGGACGATCCGGTGCTGTTGACGCTCATCCGTGGGAACGGTCCGGACCCCGTGGAAACCCAGGAGCAACGGATCCCCCTCATCACCCCGACCATGATCACCGGAACGCCCGCGGCCCCGGGCTCTGACGTCGCGTGCCTCAGCCTCCTGTCGGCAGAGGGACTGGCCTACGAGGAGGCGGCCGCCACCGAGGGCATTGCCACACCGGTGAAGATCCCGGAGGCGGGCCTCGGCGGCGTCCGCTACCGGTACTTCTACCCCGGAAAGACGCCGCGGGTCATCGACTGCCGGCTGGCCCTGGCGCTGATCCGGGCGGCGCCGGTGCTCCGCGCCAACGGCATCGCCGAGGTGGTTTTCCTCAATCACTACCGTCCCAGCTTCGGGCGGTTCAAGCCAGGCGAGTACAACTTTCACTCCCAGGGCCTGGCCATCGATGTCTGGGCGTTCAGGACCTTCTCGGGGATGGAGCTCGTCGTACGGCGGGACTACGAGACCGGCCTCGGCTTTGCCGATCCCCACTCCTGCCTCGGTCGCCCCATGACCACCAAGGGAATGTTGCTGCGCAAGATCGTCTGTGATCTGGACGCCTCCGACGCCTTCGAGGCCATCCTGACGCCGGACTACGACGCCCAGCACTGGCACCACTTTCACCTCTCGGCGTTCCACTCCGGGCAGCGATCTCTGCTGCGACCCCGGGGCACGGCTCTGCTGGAGGTTCCCATCACGGACCTCACCGCATGGGCCCTTTTGCGGTCCACCCGTCAACGGCCCGACCTGCGGCGCTGGGACGAGGTGGCGGCCCTCCCCTGGCCCGATGAGCACCTCTGGATCCGCGACAAGCTGGGGCTGCCCGCCGCTCCCACCGACGCCGACCTGGCCGCCGACCTCCTGGCTGATGAGTCCCCGGTGGGGCAGGTGTGGACCGCCCTTGTCACCTTGGTGGACCTATTCACCCCGGTGTTGGACGAGGCCACCCGGGAAGCCCTCGAGCCCGCGTTGGACGAGGTCTCCCAGCTCATCGACGAGCCCACGCCCCACCTTCGGAAATAGCATCACCACCGGTCCGTTCTCGAAGTTGGGCGCGCGGTTTGCTACTATGCCCCGAACATCGGGGAGCCCATTTCCATGCGGAACGAGAACTGCACCGTCCTGGTGGTGGACGACGAAAAGAACATTCGCCGCACCCTGCGAATGGTCCTGGAGGGTGAGGGCTACGCGGTCGAGGTAGCGGACACCGCTGAGAAGGCCCTCAAGAGGCTGCCGGAGATATCACCCGATCTGGTGATCATGGACGTGAGGCTGCCGGGCAAGGACGGGATCTGGGCCCTGGAGCGCATCATGTCCGGTGAGTTCGGCCGCCCGCCGGTGCCCGTGATCATGATCTCGGGCCACGCCACGTTCACCGATGCGGTGCGGGCCACCCGGTTGGGCGCCTTCGACTTCTTCGAGAAGCCCATCGATCGCCAGCGGGTTCTGGTGTCGGTGCGCAACGCCGTGGAGCGGTGGGTGATGATCCGGGATCTGTCGACCATGCGCGCCCGGGAGGCCGAGCGGTTCGAGATGGTCGGCGCCGCCGAGATCATGCAGCGGCTCTTCGAGCAGATCGCCAAGGTGGCCCCCACCAAGGGCCGTGTCCTCATCACCGGCGAGAGCGGCACGGGCAAGGAGCTCATCGCCCGCGCCATCCACGCCCACAGCCCGTTGGCCGACGGCCCCTTCGTCAAGGTCAACTGTGCGGCGATTCCCCCCGAGCTCATCGAGAGTGAGCTGTTTGGCCACGAGAAGGGATCCTTCACCGGCGCGGTGAGCCGCAAGCGTGGCCTGTTCGAGCTCGCCTCGGGAGGTACGATCTTCCTCGACGAGATCGGAGACATGAGCCTGAGCGCCCAGGCCAAGGTGTTGCGCACCCTCCAGTCCGGCGAGATCATCCGGGTGGGCGGCGAGAAGCAGATCACCGTGGAGGTGCGGGTGATCGCCGCGACGAACCAGAAGCTCGAGGACCTGGTGGCCGACGGCCGTTTTCGGGAGGATCTGTACTTCCGCCTCAATGTGGTGCCCCTGATCTCGCCTCCCCTCCGGGAACGCCCGGGGGACGTGGTGCTGCTGGTGGAGCGGTTTGTGGACCACTTCTGCGTCGAGAACGGATTCCGGCCCAAACCCATGGTGCCCGAGGCCCTGGAGGCGCTGCAAAGCTACCGGTGGCCGGGCAATGTGCGGGAGCTCAGAAACCTCTGTGAGCGGCTGGTGATCATGAGCGACGCAGAAATCGGCCTCGAGGACCTGCCACCCGAGATCCGCCAGATCTCCTCGCCGGCCATTCCCCCAGCCGCCTATGGGCACCTCATGCTGCGGGAGTTCAAGGAGGAGATGGAGCGCGCTTTCATCGTGCACAAGCTCGAAGCCCACGGGTGGAACATCTCCCGCACGGCTACGGCCCTTGGCATCGAGCGGACGAACCTGCACAAGAAGCTCAAGGCCTACGACCTCCGGCGCCAGGACCGCTGAGCCCATGGCCCCATCTGTTTTCCAGGCGCTGGGCTGGGGGATGGCGCTGGTCGCCCTCGGGACCGGCTGTCAGCGGAAGGAGATCCCGCGCCCCGATCAACGCCCCAACGCCGTTACCGTTCAGTCTGTGGGCGCCGAGCCCAGGCTGAAGCTGCGGTATCGCTACCGCGCCGGTGAGTCGCTCACCTACCGGATCACCAGCCACCGCGAGATCTCGGGTCTGCCCCGGCCTGCCGGTCCGGTGGCAGTGACGCTGTCGGTGTTCACCGACCGGGTCCGAGGTCGGCGGGCGCGGTTGCGGTGGCGGGTGGAGCGGGTTGCCAGCGGCTCGGCGCGGCTTCAGGGGCTGGACCTGTGGGTGGAGACCTCCGATCGTGGAGAGATCTCGACCGTGAGCCGGGGCCGTCCCCGTCCCCGTTCCCGTCCTCGCCCCAAGCCTTCGGGGCAGGTCCAACAGTCCGTGCGTCGGCTCTACCTCGCCTGGCCCGCCGAGGCAGTGGGCCCGGGTGCCTGGTGGATCCAGCGCCGGGACGTGATCCTGGCGCCGTCCACCCATGGGGGATTCCGGGCGCGGGTGGCGGCGCGGTACAGGTTCGATCGCGTTGCACCCTGCGGCCGGGGTCGATGCGCCCACCTGTCGATGCGCCTGACAATGGACCTGTCGCACAAGGCCGGACTGGTCAAGGTGCGGGGCAAGGGCAGAGGCTCCGGCCGGGTGGTGTTCGACCTGGAGCGGGGGCGGCTTCTCGAGAGCCACACCCGGGCCGTCATCGGTCTGAGCACCAGCCTGATGCCGAACAAGGTCGTGCAGCGGCTCTCCCTGAACCAGTCCATGGTGATGACGCGCTAGTCGATTTCGAGGCGCTTGCCGCTGCGTTTTCGGGTCAGCATGCCGAGCTTCTCACCCAGGGTCGCGACGTGATCCCGCCCGCGCTTGTCGTTCGCCAGGTTCGCGGTGAGACGCTCGGGGATTGCCTTCATCCCATAGAAGGCTCCGGCAAGGGCGCCGGTCATGGCGCCCAGGGTGTCGGTGTCTCCGCCGCAGTTCACCGCGGCGATGACCGCGTCCTCGAAGGAGTCCGACAGCAGGAAGATCGCCAGGGCTGCCGGGACCGTGCCCACTGCGGAGCCGTCGCAGTTGAAGACGCGGGCGACGGCTCCGGAGAGGTTTTTCGACCTGTCGGGGAGTCGCAGATCCCGGATGCGCTCGAGGGCATCCACCATGGCCACGCTGTGGTCGCTCACCGGTCCAATCAGTTGTTCCAGGAGCTCGTCCGTCGCTACGGCGGATTCGAATAAGCCGGTCGCGGTCACGTGGGCGACGGCCACGGCCTGGGCCACGGCGCCTGCGACGCCATTGGCATGGGTGTGGGTGATCCTGGCCTGGGCAGCGGCGTGGTCGGCCACCTCGGGATCGTCGGCGTACAGCACCCCGAGGGGGGCCACACGGCTTGCCGCTCCGCTCCCCCAGGAGGAGGTGCCCGGGCTGTCCCAGTTCATGCCCTGTCGGATCCGCGCCATGATACCGTACACGTGGGGGCTGTAGCCTCTCCATGGCGTGAAGTTGTGGGCCATGGCCTGGGCCACCGCCTGGAGGTCGAACTCCCCCTTTTCCAACAGCGCCTCGCACAAACCGACCGTCATCTCCGTGTCGTCGGTGAACTCTCCGGGGGGCAGGTTCCCCTCGCGGAGGGAATCCAGGCGGCCGAACTGCTCCTGGAGGGCTTCGAGGGAGAGACCCTCGGCGGGCATGCCGAGGGCGTCCCCCACCATCGTGCCGATCATGGCTCCCTGGGCAGCATCTATCAAATCGAGTGACACGTGACACCTCCGGTGCCGTGGGAGCCCTTTCCCCGGGATCGGGAGGGCATTGGCCCGTCGGACGTCGAGTATAGGGTCAAGGAATCCACCGTGGCAAGGAACAATCGAAGGGGAGGGTCGAGAGGGCATTGGAGCGGCGCCTCGCGGATCGGATTCGAATCTTGACGAACGGGGGAGGATATGATCATTATTCCCCCGTGCGATCTGAGAGGGAAACGAGGACAACCCGAGATTAGGGGTGGAGAGATGCTCGATCTACTGAAAGATGCGAAACAGACAGCCCTGGAGACCGGAGAGAAGGCCATCCGGCTGTTTTTCGAAATCGTCGCCGTGGCGTCAGAGCGTATGCGATCCAGCTCCGATGATGGGGGGCAATCCTATCCGTCCTACCCGTCATACGATCCTCCTGTGGAGCCCCCCTCGCCGCCCTCCCCCGAGCCGGCGCAGCCCAAACCCGCGCCCAGGGGCGCGGCGGCCAAGCCCAAGGCCACCCGTCGCGCACCGGCCAAGCGGCGCGGCAAGAAGCGCCCCGATCAGCTCCTGCGGGTCCTGTCGCTCCTCGCCGAAAACGGCGACTGGATGAGCGCCAAGGAGCTATCGGATTCCGGAGGCGCTGCCGGCACGCCCATCCTGCCGGGCAATGTGCGGAAGGTGATCCGCGCCCGCGGGGACTTGGTCATCGAGACCCGCCCCAGGGAAGGCAGCCGCCGAGGCGCCCTCGAGTACCGGATTACCACCGCCGGAGCCCAGCGTCTCGCCGGTCCCTCCTGACCTCTTGTGATATCGGTCTCGGGTCCCGGTTCAGTCCTGGTGCCGATGGGCGGTGTCCATCCGCTTGAGCTCCTCGTCGAGCTTGGCCGACAGCTCGAAGTACTCCTTGCGGGGATAGCGGACGTTGAGGATGTGGAACTCCTTCTTGATCAGCCCCACGCAGCCGAAACAATAGGTGCAGTCCACGCAGTCGGTGGATCGAACGAGGTACGACCCGCCAAGGCACCGGTGGCACCCGCGGCAGTAGGCGCACTTGTGACACCGCTCGCAGTCGGTGCAGTGGGAGCAGGTGGTGGAGCTCACGCACCGCTCGCAGTGGGTGCTGCCATGGCACTGGTGACAATCGGTGCAGAACATGCAGCTGGTGCACGCCTCGCACCCCTTGCACTCGAAGGACGCCAGGTTCTCCTGCCCCCGACCGGACTCGCGCTCCAACCGGGACAGCTCTCGCAAGAAAGTGTCAATATCCATTGGACTTTTTTTGATTTACCACCCCCGCCCCCGGATGTCAAAACTAGATAGTTCCCACCCCAGAAGTGGACATCGGCTGCAACCGCGCCATGGACGCCGTCTGCACACCTCCAAATCTGGGGTAGTACACCCGGTACGACCACCAGATTTGGTAGTGCACATCCGACGCGCCTGTCGCGCTTTCGCTTCGAAGCCACTTCTGGGGTGGAAACTAGATAACGCTTGATTTGTGCATGGGTTGATGCATTGTGTGGAAAGTCACAGTTTTGCCGGACGCAGTAGCGACGAATTTCAGCCGGCATCGCTGTCCGCGATGAACAGTGAGGCCAAGCCATCCTTCCGGAAAGACGCCTTGGTGGTGACCCTAGCGATGGGCGCCCTGGGTCTACTTTGGATCTTGTTCCGGCTGTACTGGCAGGGGTTGGTGTTGCTGCTGGCATCGGGCGCGGTGGCCTATCTGGGCTTCTGGCGATCCAAGGCCCGGGCACAGGCCCAGGTGAAGCCCTCCGCGGTGCCCCCCGCGAAGCGGGAGCGAGCCGACGGGCCCCGCCGTGGCAAGAAACGAAGGCGTCGGAAGTGAGCATCGCCCAACGCTCCTGGCCGCCTGGGAAAAAGAACGACCCTCCCGCCACGAAATCGGGGATTGACATTATCGTCTGCGGGCCGCATTTCAGCGAGGGACGCCTTACCGGCGCGTAGAGGACAGCACCATGTCGGACGACAATCAGTCCACGGCCAAAAAGTCTGCTCGTCGGCCGAAGAAGCGCGGTCACACCGAGATCAACGTCGAACGATGCAAGGGCTGCGGTTTCTGTGTCGCCTTCTGCCCGTCGAAGTGCCTTGGGCTCTCCAATGAATTCAACCGGAAGGGGTATCACTACCCCGAGGTCGTGGATCCCGACCTGTGCCGCGGCTGCGACATGTGCGGCATGCTGTGTCCGGACTTTGCCATACATGGCTTACGGGGACCCCGCTAGCACTGCCCATCGGGCCAAGGACGAGTAACCGATGCGCTCCATCAAAGAAGCGGTACTGACCGGAACCCACTTCATCGACGGGGACGTCGCCTGCGCCGAGGGCGCGATCGCGGCGGGCTGCCGATTCGCGGCGGGCTACCCCATCACCCCTTCCACCGAGGTGGTAGAGCGGCTGGCCGCGCGGTTCCCCATGGTGGGCGGCATGTTCGTGCAGATGGAGGACGAGCTCGCCTCCTCCATCGCAATCATCGGCGCTGCCTGGGGCGGAGTGAAGGCCATGACCGTGTCTTCGGGTCCGGGGATCTCCCTCATGCAGGAGCACATCGGCCTGGCGGTGATGACCGAGACCCCCACCGTGTGGGTGAACGTGCAACGAGGTGGGCCGTCCACTGGGCTGCCCACCCTGCCAGCCCAGGCCGACATGATGCAGGCCAAGTGGGGCTCCCATGGGGACTACCCAGCCCTGGCTCTGTGTCCCAATTCCCCCCAGGAGGCCTTCGATCTCACCATCCGGGCCTTCAACTTCGCCGAGCGGTTCCGCACCCCTGTCATGGTGTTGCTCGACGAGGCGGTGGGCCACATGCTCGAGAAGGTGGTGATCCCCGACGCCGAGGCAATCGACGTGGACGTCCGTCGCTATACCGACAAGCCCCCGGCCCTGTACAAGCCCTACGAGTGTACCGAAGGCAGCCTGGTGCCGGACCTTGCACCCGTGGGCCAGGGCTACTACTTCCACGTCACCGGGTTGACCCACGACGAGCGTGGCTATCCGATCATGACGGCCGACACCCAGGCCGATTTGATGGACCGGCTCATGCGCAAGATCGACCAGGACGCCGTCGCCGACATCCGGGAGTCCGAGGTGGAGGGCTGCGAGGTGCTGGTGGTGAGCTACGGCATCACCTCCCGGGTGGCCGAGCGTGCCATCCGCGACGCCCGGCGCCAGGGGATTCGGGTGGGCCACCTGCGGTTGGTGACCGTGTGGCCCTTCCCCGAGCGGATCGTGCGAGACCGGGCCACCCAGGGCTCGGTCAAGCGGGTGGTGGTGCCGGAGCTGAACCTCGGGCAGATGGTGCGGGAGGTGGAGCGGGCTGTTGTCGGTGAGCGGCCCGTGCGGCTGGTGGGCCATGCCGGAGGGGCTGTGCACGATCCCAATGTGATTTTCGAGGCGATCATGGAGGAGGCGTCATGAGCTCCCGAGACACCCAGGCCCTCCAGGCCATTCCGGTCAACAGCCCCATGGAGAAGTGGCTGCGCATGGATCGCATGCCGCACATCTGGTGCCCGGGGTGCGGCATCGGCACGGCGGTGAACTGCTTCGTGCGCGCCATCGAAAAGAGCGGCATCCCCCGGGACAAGCTCGCCGTGGTCTCGGGCATCGGCTGCACGGGTCGGGTGGCCGGCTACATCAAGCTGGACTCCTTCCACACCACCCACGGTCGCGCCATCCCCTTTGCAATCGGTCTCAAGCTGGCCAATCCGGAGCTGCACGTCGTGGTCTTCTCCGGCGACGGCGATCTCATCGCCATCGGGGGCAACCACTTCATCCACGCGGCCCGGCGGAACGTGGACATCACGGTGATCTGCGTCAACAACTTCACCTACGGCATGACCGGGGGGCAGGTGGCACCCACGTCGCCCAAGTTCTCCGTGGCCACCACGACGCCCTATGGCAACCTGGAATCACCGTTCAATCTCGCGCACCTCGCCGATTCGAGCGGGGCGTCCTACGTCGCCCGCTATACGACCTTCCATGTTCGGCCCCTGGTGAATACAATGAAAGAGGCCCTGACCAAGAACGGCTTCTCCTTCGTCGAGGTGCTCTCTCCCTGTCCGACGCTGTTTGCGAGGCGCAATCGTCTCGGTGACGGGTTGGACATCATGCGACTCTTCAAGGAGAAGTCGATCCGACGGGACGGGCTGTCCACCGATGCGGCCGTCATGGATCTCGAGAACGGGCCCATCGTGGTGGGCAAGTTCAAGGATCGGCCCCGAGAGGCCTTCCTGGACGTGTACAACGACGCCATGACGAAGGCGCTCGGCAAGGATCGGTTCAAGCCCTACGGACCGGTTACGATGCGGGATCCGGACGGCGGCCCGGTGGGTGACAACGGACGGTAGTACCCCGAGGGCGGAAGGACCCTTTCCCCTCGGCAGCTGGAGGTCAGACATGGAACGCCAGATCGGCACCCGGGTGCGTATCGCCGGCTTCGGCGGGCAGGGCGTGATCCTGTCGGGGATGATCCTTGGCCGGGCTGTCTCCATCTTCGAGAACAAGCACGCCACCCTGATGCAGAGCTTCGGCCCCGAGGCCCGGGGCGGGGCCTGTAGCGCCCAGGTGATCCTGTCTGACGAGCAGATCCTGTACCCCTACGTGAAGACGCCGGACGTGCTGGTGGCCATGTCCCAGCAAGCGCTGCGGCTGTACCTGCCCACGCTCAGGCCCGGGGGAAAGCTGGTCTACGAAAAGGACCTCGTGAGCCTCGACGACGGGGACGAAATCCCCGAGGGGGTCTCCACCTATGGCGTGCCTGCCACCAAGATCGCCGAGAAGCTTCGGCGGCGCATCGTGCTCAACATCGTCATGGTGGGATTCTTCTCCGCCGTGGCCCCGGTGGTGTCCATGGAGAGCGCCCGCAAGGCCGTGCTACACTCGGTACCCCGTGGGACCGAGGCGCTCAACGGGCGGGCCTTCGACATGGGGTATCAGTATGGGGACGCGACCTACGGGGGTGGATCATGAAACTGGGCTTGGATCAGGGCTTTCAAGGGCAGTACCCGGACCGTCGGGTGCTCAACAACGACACGGAGGTGGTGATCCGGCCGCTGACCCCCGACGACGAAGAGCAGCTGTTGGCCTTCTATCGAGACCTGCCGCCGGAGACGCGGCTGCGGCTGCGTCAGGACAACACCAACCGGAAGATCCTGCAGCGGTTCCTCGAGGAGATCCCCCTGGGACGCATGGTGACCATGGGCGGCTTTCAGCCCGAGGGGAACGCCCTGGTGGGCGAGTGCTCCCTGCGCATCATGCACCATGGCTGGGCCCGGCACGTGGGGGAGCTCAAGTACAGCGTCCATCCCCGGTGGTCGCCCACGGGCCTGGGCGGGATCCTGATCATGGAGCTGGTGGAGGTGGCCTCCTCCCAGGGTCTGGACAAGCTCGTCTACCAGTGTCTCGACGATCAGGTCCGCCTCAAGAAGATGCTCCAGGACATGGGGTTCGTGCAGGAGGCCATTCTCCGCGACCACGCCACTGACCTGTCAGGCAAGAAGCACGACATCTACATCATGTCCAACTACATGGCCGAGCTGTGGCGCAAGATGGAGGACATGATCATGTACCAGGAGTTCCCGCCCCTGCCGTAGCTGCTTCTACACGAGCCACCAGACCCGGAAACGACGGGGACCTGTCCGCCTCCCCAGGAAGAGACCATGAGCGTCACCTACGATCATCAGGCCGTCGATGCCAAGTGGCAGAGCCACTGGCTCGAGCACCGCACCTTCCGCGCCGCCGATGGCGGCGACAAGCCCAAGTACTACGTGCTGGACATGTTCCCCTACCCCTCGGGAGCGGGTCTGCACGTGGGTCACCCCGAGGGCTACACCGCCACGGACATCGTCTGTCGGTACAAGCGCATGCGCGGCTTCAACGTGCTGCACCCCATGGGCTGGGATGCCTTTGGCCTGCCCACGGAGAACTACGCCATCCAGACCGGCATCCACCCGGCCGAGGCCACCCGCGCCAACGTGGACAACTTCCGTCGGCAGATTCAATCCCTGGGCTTTTCCTATGACTGGGACCGGGAGATCAACACCACGGATCCTGGCTACTATCGGTGGACCCAGTGGATCTTTTCCGAGCTATACAAAAAGGGGCTGGCCTACGAGGCCGAGGCGCCCATCAACTGGTGCGTGAGCTGCAAGACCGGCCTGGCCAACGAGGAGGTGAAGGACGGCTGCTGCGATCGGTGCGAGGGCCCGGTGGAGAAGCGCCCCCTCAGGCAGTGGATGCTCCGGATCACCGCCTACGCGGATCGGCTCCTGTACGACCTGGACAAGCTGGACTGGCCCGAGGGCATCAAGGCCATGCAGCGCGACTGGATCGGCCGGTCCGAGGGCGCGGACGTGGACTTCGCCCTGCCCGACCATGGGGAGACCATCCGGGTCTTCACCACCCGGCCAGACACCCTCTTCGGCTCCACCTACATGGTGCTGTCCCCGGAGCACCCGCTGGTGGACAAGGTGTGCTCCGCCGATCAGATCGACGCCGTGCGGGCCTACTGCGAAAAGGCGAGGGCCAAGAGCGATCTCGAGCGCACGGACCTGGCCAAGGAGAAGACGGGCGTCTTCACCGGCGCCTATGCATTGAACCCGGTCAATGACGAGCGCATCCCCATCTGGGTGGCCGACTACGTGCTCATCTCCTACGGCACCGGGGCCATCATGGCCGTGCCTGCCCACGACGTGCGGGACTACGAGTTCGCCAGCAAGTTCGACCTGCCCATCGTGGAGGTGGTCTCCGGTGGCGACATCGAACAGGAGGCCTACGTGGGCGACGGCCTGCTGGTGAACTCGGGCCTCATCGATGGCCTGGCCGTGCCGGACGCCAAGGCCAAGATCACCGCTTGGCTCGAGGAAAAAAATCTCGGCAAGGCCGCGGTCAACTACAAGCTCCGGGACTGGGTCTTCTCCCGTCAGCGCTACTGGGGAGAGCCCTTCCCGCTGGTGCACCTCGCCGACGGCACAACCGAGCTGCTGCCCGCCGACCACCTGCCCGTGGAGCTGCCCGACGTGGAGCGCATCCTCCCGTCTGACACCGGGGAGAGCCCCCTGGCCGACGCCATGGGCTGGATCGAGACCACCGACCCCCAAAGCGGCCAGCCGGCCCGACGGGAGACCAACACCCGGCCCCAGTGGGCGGGCTCCTGCTGGTACTACCTGCGCTTCATCGATCCGCACAACGACGAAGCGGCTTGGGACGCCGAGAAGGAGCGGTACTGGATGCCGGTGGACCTGTACGTGGGCGGGGCCGAGCACGCGGTGCTGCACCTGCTCTACGCGCGGTTCTGGCACAAGGTGCTTTTCGACCTGGGCCACGTGTCCACCGACGAGCCCTTCCAGAAGTTGGTGAACCAGGGGCTCATCCTGGGCGAGGACCGGGAGAAGATGTCCAAGTCCCGGGGCAACGTGGTCAACCCCGACGAGATCATCGCCGAGCATGGCGCGGACGCCTTCCGGTGTTACGAGATGTTCATGGGCCCGTTGGAGGTGGTCAAGCCCTGGCAGACCCGGGACGTGGTGGGCATCCGTCGCTGGCTGGATCGCTCCTGGCGGCTGGTGGTGGACGAGGAGGGCGCGGTGGTCGACTCGGTGCAGGACGTCGCGCCGGACCAAGCCCTGTCCCGGCTTCTGCACAAGACCATCAAGGCCGTGACCCACGACCTGGAATCCATGCGGTTCAACACGGCCATCGCCCGGCTCATGGAGCTGGTCAACGGGCTCACCGCCGAGAAGGTGCGGCCGCGGACCGTGGTCCAGACGTACGTGCTGCTGCTGGCGCCTTTCTCGCCGCACCTGGCCGAGGAGCTGTGGCACAAGCTCGGCCATGCCGAGAGCCTGGCCTACGAGCCGTGGCCCGACTTCGACGAGGACCTCGCCGCGGACCCGGAGATGGAGCTGGTGGTACAGGTCAACTCCAAGGTCCGCGCCAGGCTCCGGGTGCCGGCCACCATCGCCAAGGACGACGCCCTCGCCCTGGCCAAGGCCGATGACAAGGTGGCGCCGCTGGTCGAGGGCAAAAACCTGGTGCGCGAGATCTTCGTGCCCGCCAGGCCGGGCAAGACCCCGCTGGTGAACCTGGTGGTGAAGGGCTGACATCGTGTTCTCCTATATCGACCCCTCCATTGTTGATCTGCTCCTGCGGGAGCGTGTGCTGCGCCACGTGGACCGCAAGGGCCGGGAGCTCGCCTCCGGCGCCGACCAGCCGCCCTACCTGTCCATCCTCGGCCCGGTGCCCCTGCCCATCACCCTCGAGGACGGAGAGGAAGCCCTGTTCCAGTGGCACGCCTTTGTGCGGCACAGCGAGTACGGCCTGATCAAGGAGGTGGCCGAGCGCATCCGCGCCGACGAGACCCGGGATCTGGTCCCGCTGCTGTCGACGTACATGCAGGTCAGCTCCATCCTGACCCACGGCGACTTTGCCGGTGCCGAGGCCCCGGTGGTCCGCGTCCACTCCTGCTGCATGACCTCGGACGTCTTCGGATCGAGGCGCTGCGAGTGCGGCCCCCAGCTCCACAGGGCCTTCCGGCTGGCCGTGGACGAGGGCGCCGGGGCCGTGATCTACATGTCCAGCCACGAGGGCCGCGGCATCGGCCTGTGGGCCAAGGCCGTCACCTACCTCCTGCAGGACATGGGCCAGGACACCTACGAGGCCAACACCGCCCTGGGCCTGCCCGAGGACTCCCGGGACTTTGCCGACGCCGCCGTGATCCTCCACGCCCTGCGTCCGGACCGGCCCGCCATCCGCCTGCTCACCAACAACCCCCTCAAGGTCACAGACCTGCGCAAGGGCGGTATCGACATCCGCGAGACCCTCCCCCTGGTGGTCGGGTTCACCGAGCACAACCTCCGCTACATGAGGTCCAAAAAATCCAAGGGCCACGAGATCCCGGACACCGCCCTGTCCGACGACCCATAGCCGACGGGCTGTTTCCCGAGCTGGAACGCTGCTCGACGACGCGCTCGATCAGAGCGATCCGCTCGACGAGCCTTTGTACGCTACGCTTGTATATGCACGCCAGAACCCAACCTACACCCCTCAGAGCCCGTCAGACCGCCGATCCCCTTGACCCCCCCCTCTCCCCTCCCTGGTACTTGAGCGCACTGGCCGAAAGTAAGAAGGAACGTCGGAGAGACGGAACAACCGTGATACACGTGGTACACGTCATACATCTGATATACTTGATGTACCCGATGCACCTGGTGCACGCCCGAAGACGGACTGGAGGAGACCGATGAAGAAGTGGACCGCTTTCGCTCTGATGATCACGGTGGCTGGACTGGCCCTGTTCGCAGAACAGCCTACGGCCGAGGCGCGCTGCACTGCCTGGAAGGTGTTCGGCACGGGCAAGGCACTGCCACCCATCACCTTCCGCAAGGTGCCCCGGTCGCCGGCCGAGTTCATCAAGATGACCAAACGCCTGAGCAACAAGCCGGAGGGCGGCGCGGCGGCCATGCTGCTGGCATTGCTGGTGTACTCCAAGAACCAGAAGCTGGGGACGCAGCTCGTGACCATCGCCATCGCCCCGGCGCTGCGCAGCAAAGGCTGCCGGGGGGTGAGCTACAAGGGGTTCTGCCCGAAGCCCATCGATCGACAACGGCTGAAGATGCGCCTGAAGGGAAAAAACGGCTACAAGATCCGCTCCTTCTTCAAGGGCGCAGAGCCCGAAAACGGCTATACACCCGCCAAGCCCCTCACCGTGCAGTTCCACGACAACCCCTACACCAAGAGCCGGGACGGCAAGTCCATGCGGCTGCTGTCCTTCAACTGCGGCGCCAGCCGCACGCGGCCCATCACCGTGGTCAAGACGCCCTACGGCTGGAAGGCCAAGGAGTGGAGCTCCATGACCTCCGGCGTCCGCCGACCGGTCAAGCCCGCCGCCTCGGGCGGAGCATTCTAGCGACAACCCGGCGCTGCTAGATAGTTTCCATCCCAGAAGTGGCTTCGAAGCGAAAGCGCGACAGGCGCGTCGGATGTGCACTACCAGATCTGGTGGTCGTACCGGGAGTACTACCCCAGATTTGGTGGTGTGCAGAGGGCGTGCATGGCGCGGTTGCAGCCGAAGTCCACTTCTGGGATGGGAACTGGATAATGTGGAACGACCGACATTCTCCCGTACGATGGGGGGTAGCTACACCTTCATCAACGAAAGGAGTCGGTGACCCTCCCACCGCCGCTAGAACGGGATGTCGTCGTCGTCGAAACCCGGGGGCGGACCATCGGGCAGCGGCGGTTCCTCGTCCCCTCGGTCTGGGGCGCCACCGGCCAACTCCAGGGTCCAGACGTCGAGGCTGTTGAAGAACTTTACTTCCCCCTGGGGACTCGTCCATTCACGACCGCGTAGGCTGAACTCGATTCGTACCTGGTCATCGACCTTGAATTCATCCAATTGGCCACAGCGATCACCCGTGAGCTGAAACAGAACAACCTGCGGATACTGTGGGTTGTCTGTCATCTCAACGACGAATTCGCGCTTCTGGAACCGTTCGGTGATCTGTTTGGTCTCAAAAATCGTGTGCAGCTTGCCGCTTACTGTAATTCCCATGAGGCGCAGCATACTTCTCGCGCTACGAAGATCAAGCCCTGGGGATTGTGCGACCCCGGTTTTGGCAGTGTTTTCGACTCAATTGGGACCAATGGTGCCGTAGCCCCGGCACGATGGCTTGTCGTAGGCCGCTTTTGGCACCCTGACCGGACAGGAGGGTGGTGAACGATGTCATGCAACGGCTTCGGGTTTTCGGTGCGCCTACCCACGCTACATCCAGTCGGCGACCCTCAACGGAGCCCCACTCCACCGGACGTGGATCACCCACGACGAGATCGTCGCCGGCGGCAGTCAGCGTGGTCCCTTCTACGATCCCACCATGGTCCCTGTTTCGATCCGATATCCGCCAGGGGGAGCGCGGACGTGAACATCGACCATCCTATGCTATCGTGATTGCATGATCATTCAGACCCTGATTCGGGTGGGGGCCCGGGTGGCCCTGTCCAGCGTGCTGTTGGCCTGTGGGGGAAAAGGTCGGTCAGATCACTCGGAAGCGCCGGGTGCGCCTGCGGCGATGTCTGCGTCCGATGCGATGTCTGCACCGGTTGCTCGAACATCGGCGGGGCCCATGGCCCGGCCGGCGGAGCGCAACCTCCAGGTTTTCAGCACGGGGTCTGGAGAGCCTACCTTTGCCCAGGCGAAGCACTCCCTGGGTCCCTGGGGTCGGGGGCGGGTCTTCGGCGTGGCGGTGGCGCCGGATGGGCAGACCTTTGCCGTGGGTGGAGAAACGGGCGTGGTGGAGATCCGGCAATGCAACAAGCTCCTCTCCAAATTTCAAACCAAGGGACGGGAGATCTGGTCGCTGCAGTATTCCCCCGATGGGAAACGGCTCCTGGTGGCTGCCGACGACACGGTTGGGCTGTGGGATCTGGGCACAAAAAAAGCCCTCTGGCGGTTGGATGAGGCAGGGATCTCAAGAAAAGCGCACATGACCGCGGATGGTCGCCTCGTCGCCGTGATCGCGCAGCTCAGCACACCGGCGAAGACTGGACATGTGGTGCGTCTTCTGTCGGGTACCACGGGCAAGGTGGTGGGGAGTGTTGTCACGAAGGGACCCACCCTCGAGCAGGTACGGCTCATCCAAAAGGGCAAGCAGGTCTGGGTGGCCGGGGGCGGTGGCGTCTACCGCTACCAGGTCAATCCCCCGCGCCTGCTGCAGACCATCGCGGTGAAACACCCGGCAGACTTTGCTTACCACGCCGGGCGGGGCCTGCTGGCCGTGGTGGATCACGATGAGGTGTTGAGGATGATCCGGGCCAGAGACGGTGAGGTGCTGCACCGGTTCAACCTGCTGCAGGGAGGATACGGTGAGTACACACCGGTGTTTTCCGCCGATGGCAAAACCCTGGCCACCGGTGGCAGGAGCAACACCCTGTGGGACGTGCAGACCGGCATGCGGCTGCACCACTTCGGGGGGCGACTCACCACGGGGCTGCGCTTTTTGGCGCGGGGGGCCAGGATCCTGGTCACGGGGAACGACGGCAGCATCCGGATTCTGCCGCTCCCGTCACTGGCCCCACAGCCCGTAGCGAAGAAGGTGACGCTGCCGCTGTCTCTGGTGCGGCTGGAGCGCAGCAACGTGCCCGCGAAAAAGGGTTGCTATGTAACCTCGGCCGGGGGGCGTATGTTCTCCTCCCCCCGCCTCCTGTTTCACGCAGCACAGCGGTCCTCGGCCATCCGGGGACACCACACCGTGGTCGCCCAATCGCCGCTGTACCACCGGGCCAAGGGGGGACTGTTGGTGGAGGACGTCGAGGTGACCGGGTACCATCGCCGGGGAAACCACTTCTTCCTCCGGGTAGGGGTGCGCTTCAATCACAGCCGCAGCGCCAGGGATCTGAATCACATCTATCTGCGCGCCGCGCTGCCCGCCGCGCTTTCGCCGGGCACCTACCGGGTGCTCGTGAGCTACGATGAGCTGGTCAAGGGCGTCGCCACCGAGGTCGCCGCCCAGTCTGTCACCACGTCTTTTGTCGTGAGGTGAGAGACGACCTGCGCACGCCGAGCAGCCCGATGGCGGAGAGGCCGGGGTGTGCTGGCCACCAACCACATCTGACCAGTGGCTGTCTTCGGCCGGGGATTCGAACCAGCCGAAGCGAGTTTTTGGACCAGAATTCGGCGTGATACGGACCCCGAGATGCAGCCCGTCTGACTGACTAGTCGATTCGCTCGGACCAGCCGAAGGGGTCGTCGCCGGTGCCGTACTGGATGGCGAGGATCGTGTCGTAGAGGCGCTGGGCCACCGGGCCGGTGGTGCCGTCGCCCACGCTGAGCTTGGCGCCCTTGTAGGCGATCTCCTTGACCGGAGTGACGATGGCGGCGGTGCCCGAGCCGAAGACCTCCTCGAGGGAGCCGTCCTTGCCGGCGGCGAAGAGGTCGTCGATGGAGAGGAGGCGCTCCTCTACGGGGACGTTCCAGTGGCCCAGGAGCTGCATCACCGATTCCCGGGTGATGCCCGGTAGGATGGAGCCGGTGAGGGGGCTGGTGATCACCGTACCGTCGATCTTGAAGAAGATGTTCATGGTGCCCACCTCCTCGACGTACTTGCGTTCCAGGGCGTCGAGCCACAGGACCTGGCTGTAGCCCTCGGCGCGGGCGGCCATCTGGGCCTTGAGGCTGCCGGCGTAGTTGCCGCCGGTCTTGGCCTCGCCCATCCCGCCGCGCACGGCGCGCACGTAGTCGGCCGAGGCCCAGATGCCCACGGGGTTGAACCCCTCGGGGTAGTAGGCGCCCACCGGGCCGATGATGAGGTAGCACAGGTAGGTCTGCGATGGGGCCACGCCCACGAAGGGGTCGGTGGCGATGACCGTGGGCCGCACGTACAAGGAGCAGCCCGGGGACCGGGGGATCCAGGCCTGGTCCAGCAGCACGAGCTGCCGGGTGGCCTCGCACATGAGGTCCACGTCCAGGGGGGGGATCACCAGCCGCTCGCAGGAGCGGTTGAGCCGCTCGAAGTTGTCCCGTTGCCGGAAGAGGCGCACCGAGCCGTCTGGGCCGCGGTAGGCCTTGAGGCCCTCGAAGACCTCCTGGCCGTAGTGCAGCACCATGGACGCGGGGTCCAGGGAGAGCGGGCCGTAGGGCTGGATGCGGGGGTCGTGCCAGCCTTGGTCGGGGTCGTAGCTCATCATGAACATGTGGTCGGAGAAGTGCTGGCCAAACCCGAGCTTGTCGTCCTCGGTGGGAATGGGCTTGCGTTGGTCGTCGCTGCAGAGGGAGACTTTGATCTTCATGGTACACCCGTCCGTTTCGCTGTTTCCTGTCTGAGTCGTTAGTAGGAAAAAACGACTCTGTCTAGCGTTGCGTCGCAATATTTTGGACGGTTGGCGCGAACAATACGGAGCGGATTGGGCTATAATGGCATCCTTGATTTGCCGGGGCGTTGGACCCCCGCGGAGGCTGCGTCATGCGACGATTGCTGTTGAGCCTGATTCTGGTACTCGGCCTGGCCGCCCCAGCGGTGGCGGCGCCCGCCAAGAGGCGGGTGGGCAAGATGAAGATCGGCGCCTGGGACGCGCACAAGGACGTGTACTTCGACGAGGTGCGGCTGTGGCGCCAGGGGTGCGATCTCCTGTACCGGCTCACCTACAAGCGCGCCAAGAGCCACCCGGTGAAGCTGCGGCTCCTCCTGTCGCTGGACGCGGGGCCCGCCTCCACGGCCACGGAGTGGATCTCCTCGTCGAGCGACGGCAACCAGTCCGCCGAGGGGAAGGTGGCCACGCCGGGGTGCTGGGCAAAAAAGGCGCGAAGGCTCAAGAAGGTCAACACCGAGGTGGTGGGCGTGGCCCCCAGGCGAGCCGCACCGGACGGCCGGGAGTTTCTGGGCAAGGTCACCTTCAACCGCTGGGGCTCCTCTGGGGACGTCTACTACCGGCACATCCAGATCTGGCGCAAGGGCTGCTCGTTGCAGTACCAGTTCCTGTACAAGCGGTGGAACACCGCGCGCCGCCGGCTCAAGCTGCGGGTGGTGACGGACGCCGGCACCCTCAAGACCCAGTGGCATCGCTCCGAAAAGAAGGGCTGGCGGGAGATCGTCGGGTCGGCCGAGACCCCGGGCTGCTGGGCCGCCAAGGCCAAGGCCCTCAAGACGTCGGGATTCGAATCGGAGCGGTATTAGTATCGACTTTCGAACCTACTTCAACAGGCGGGGGCGGTAGATGTGCTCGGGGTGGTGCCTCACCGAGTAGACGCGTCCGTCCGTGATGACGACCACGTCACCGTGGAGGTCTGTTCGGTGGAGCTTCACCCCGTGTGCCTTCAGGCGCGCGGCCACCTTGGGGCAGACCTGCTGCATGCGCCCCAGGTAGTCTCCACAGGTGGCCACGGCGTGTTTTGGGCGCACCCGCCGCAGCCAGGCGTCGGAGGTGGAGCCCCGGCCGTGGTGGCCCACCTTGAGCACGTGGGCGAACAGTGGCTGGTCGGTGGCCAGGACCTGACGCTCTCCCCGAGTGGTGAGGTCCGCGGCGAGGAGGATCTTCACCGCGCCGTAGGTCACCCTGACCACGAGGGACCGGTCGTTCTGAGCCGAGAGGCTGGTCACCCGGGCCGGCGGGATCGCGGTCTTCGGCGGGTGGATCACGCGCAGGTGCAGCCGGCCGAACTGGAGGCGATCCCCCTGGACCAGGGTCACGATCCGCACCGGCCGCTTCGCGGCCCGGCGCAGTCCCGGGACCAGGGAGCCGAGGAGGGCTGCGCCGTCGGCGTTGGTGTGCAGGGCGGTGAAGGCCACGTGGTTTCTCAGCATCACCGGGTCACCGAAGTGATCCGGGTGCGGGTGGGTCACCACGAAGGCGTCGAGCCGGTCGATGCGGTGCTTGCGAAAAAAAGGGATCAGACGCCGTCGGACCAGGTGATCCCCGCCGACGAACCGCCCCGCGTCCACGAGCACCCGATGACCGTCCGTCGTCCGGAGCAGGATAGAGTCCCCGTGGCCCGCGGCGAAGAACCGCACGCGGAGCTCGTTGGGCGGCGCCGGGGCGCGGACCTGTGGCGGCTCGTGTCCAGGGGATGGCCGCGGGCATCCCGCCGCGCCCACCAGCGTCATTGCGATCACGCACGCGTTCAGGCCGGTGTGCATCGCCTGAGTGTGAGGGCAACGCGGCCCGGAGCCAATGAAAAAGCTACGTCCGCATGTGTCACCAGATGGCGTGCGATGGCGAAGGCCCCTCATCCCAGGGTCTTCCGCGCACGATCGAGACGATGTCCTCGAACAACGGCCGAGACATCGCCATGGGCGGCCCGGTGGCCAGCAGAACTGTGGTATCGTTCCGCACCACCTGGAGGGAGCCATGACCGACAGACCGCTCGCCGGACGGGTCGCCCTGGTGACCGGAGGGGCCCGCCGTCTGGGGCGCGCCATCGTCCGAGGGCTGGCCGCGGACGGAGCCCATGTGGTGGTCCACTACGGCACCTCTTCGCAGGCCGCCCAGGGGCTCGCCGACGAGGTCGGGGCCGGTGGCGGGCGGGCGTTCACCCTCCAGGCGGATCTGACAGCGGGCGCCGAGGTGGACGGTCTGGTGGGCCGGACGGTGGCGCTGGCGGGCCGTTTGGACCTGCTGATCAACAACGCCTCCGTCTTCGGGGCCGGGCGCCTGGTCGACCTGGAGCCGGGCGCCCTGGCCGAGAACCTGCAAGTGAACGCCTGGGCGCCCCTGGCGCTGGCCCGGGGCCTGGCGGCCCTGGGCCGGCCGGCCCAGGTGGTGAATCTGCTGGACACGCGCATCGCCGCGCCCGCGGACCCCGACCACCTGGCCTACTACCTGAGCAAGCGCACCCTGGCCGACGTCACCCGGCTCCTGGCCTTGGACCTGGCCCCCGGGATCCGGGTCAACGCCGTCGCCCCGGGGGCGGTGCTGGCCCCAGCAGACGCGCCCCCGGGCTACCTCGACGGGCTGGCCGCCAGCCTTCCCCTGGGCCGCGCTGGAGGGGTCCAGGACGTTGTGGCGGCACTGCGATTCCTGGTGACCAGTCCCTTTGTCACCGGACAGGTGATTTTCGTGGACGGCGGGCAACATTTACAAGGGAGTGTCCATGGCTGAGTATTCGAATCCGACGAGTCGTCCCCTGGACCGGCTGTACATCGACGACCTCCTGGTGCGCTGCATCGTGGGCATCAACCCCGAGGAGCGGGACAAGAAGCAAGACGTGATCATCAACGCCACGCTCCACGCCGACCTGTCCAAGGCCTGTCGGAGTGACGACTTCGCCGACACGGTGGACTATCGTTCCCTCAAGAAGCGCATCATGGCGATGGTGGAGAAGTCGGCCGACAGGCTGGTGGAGCGGCTCGCCGAGCGGGTCGCCGACCTCTGCCTCGAGTCCCCGGGCGTGGAGCGGGTCCGGGTGCGGGTGGACAAGCCCGGCGCCCTGAGGTTCGCCCGGACCGTGGCCGTGGAGATCGATCGCTTCGCCGCGGACCGCGCCGCGGACCGCGCCGTCGCGGACCGGGGTTGAGCCGTGGCGCTGCGGACCGGGGTTGAGCCGTGGCGCTGAAGCGTCGGCGGGGATATGTGGGCGTGGGGTCCAACATCGCGCCGGAGCGAAACGTGCCCGCAGCCCTCGATCTGCTTCTTGGCAAGGTGGAGGTGACCGGCGTGTCGACGTTCTACCGAACGTCCCCGGTGGCGCGGCCGGATCAACCGTCCTTTGCCAACGGGGTCTTTGCCGTGGTCACCGACCTCGCCCCCCGGCAGGTCAAGCAGCTGCTCTGCGCCGTGGAGGTGAACCTGGGCCGTCGGCGCACCGTGGACCCGCACGCCAGCCGCACCATCGATCTGGATCTGCTGGTCCTGGGTGATCTCGTGGTCGACGACGCGCGGTTCCGGCTACCAGACCCCGACATCCGCGTGCGACCTTTTGTCGCCCTGCCCCTGTACGAGCTGGCGCCGGACTTGATCCTGCCCGAATCCCCGGAGCCACTGTCAGACCTGGTGGCCGCGATGTCTGGTTCCGGTCTGGAGGCGGATGCCGGGCTCACCACGGTGCTTCGGGAGAGGCTTAGGCCCCGCTCGGCAATACCCTGATCGCTCAGGCCGCCGAACCATCCCGGCTGGCTTTGTTGCCAGGCGGTTGTATATTCCCGATATACGCCCTTCTGGCGCCTCGCCAGCCGGGCGCCTCGACGCCCTGATCTGACCAAGTAATTGCTGAGCGGGGCCTTAGCGCTTCTTCAGGATCTTGGTGACTTCGCCCTTGTCGGGGAACCGCCCGGTCTCGGCCTTGCTGTAGACGAGCTCGCCCTCGACGAACACGTCGAAGACGCCGCCGCCGCCGCGGTCCAGCTCCACCTGGGCGTCGAAGCTCTGGGTGAGCTCTGCTTCCAGCCTGGAAGCATCGGGGAGGTAGTTTCAGGCGCCGCAGTACTTGATTCTGACGTTCATGGGTTCCTCTTTTCCGGTTCCACCGAGCCTATGCAGATTGTAGGGCAAAACCCCCAGAAGGGAAGTCCGGAGGCACTGGCCGATCCGCCTGCCGTGTCTTCGCCCCTTGGCCTGGCACGCCGATGCGGTTACGTTGGGGCCAACGGCCCAAGGAGTCGCGATATGACCAACGAAGAAGCAATCAGGACCGCCATCGAGCTGGAGCAGCGGATTGCCGCTGTGTACGACCAGGCCGCCGCGGCCTGCGCCGACGACATCGGGCGCAGGGTCTTCGGCGCCCTCGCCGCCGAGGAGCGGGACCACGTGGCATACCTCGAGCAACGGCTGGACCAGGTGGCCGAGACCGGCGCCTTCACCGTCGAGCCCCTCGAGACCGTGGTGCCTCCGTCCGAGAGGATCGAGGAGGGCGTCAGACGCATGGAGCAACAGGTCGTGCCCCGGGATCACGGCCAAGAGGTGGACTTCCTTCGCCAGGCCCTGGAGGCCGAGGAGGAGACCAGCGGTTTCTACCAGCGCATGGTGGCCGAGCTCGACCCCGAAGGCCGGGAGCTCTTCGAGCGTTTTGTCGAGATCGAGCTGGGCCACAAGGCCATCGTCCAGGCCGAGATCGATGCGGTGACAGGTCTGGGATTTTGGTTCGACTTCCAGGAATTCAACCTGGAGGCGGGGTAGGGCCCGACCGCCGGCCGCCAATCAGACCGAAATTGCCATCCATGTCGTCCGCCGCGTCCTGTTGAGTCGGGTGTCAACATCATCTGCCGTTGACAGAGCTGAAAAAATCTACAATGTCTTCACTGGCAAATAACCGGGGCCCCAACCAGGAGAAACCCATGAGTGACGTTCGGAAGAAAGTGGAAGCAGCCATCGAAGAGGTCCGGCCCATGCTGGAATCCGACGGGGGCGGCATCGAGCTGGTCAGCGTCGAGGACAGTGTCGTGTACGTCCGGCTGCTGGGCGCCTGTCACGGCTGCCCCTCCGCCTCGGCGACCCTGTCGGAGGGCGTGGAGGTCGCCATCAAGAAGCACGCCCCCCAGATCACGGAAGTGCGCCTGGCCGAAGGGGAGCCCGCGCCGGCTGTGGGTATCGCCGATTCACCGGATCCCGCCGCTCCGACCGCGCACAAGGATCCCTTTGAGGGGCAGAGCCCCATCGGCGGGGTGAAGTCCATCATCGCCGTGGCCAGCGGCAAGGGCGGCGTGGGCAAGACCACCGTGGCCATCAACCTGGCCCTGGCCTTCGAGCAGATGGGCCTCAAGGTCGGCCTGATGGACGCCGACATCTACGGTCCCAACGTGCCCGGCATGCTGGGCGTGGAACGCCCCCCCAACGTTTCGGGACAGCGGGTCCTGCCGTCTCGCTCGCACAACATCTTCTGCATGTCCATCGCCTTCTTCGTGGACCAGGACCAGGCGGTGATCTGGCGGGGGCCCATGGTCATGCGCGCCGTGCAGCAGTTTTTGCGTGACGTGGAGTGGGGAGAGCTGGATGTGCTCGTGGTGGATTTGCCGCCGGGCACGGGCGATGCGCAGCTGACCCTCGCCACGGAGGTTCCCCTGGACGGTGCGGTCATCGTCACCACGCCCAACACGGTGGCCCTCCAAGACGTTCGCCGGGGCCTGATGATGTTCAACCAGGTCAAGGTGCCGGTCTTCGGCGTTGTGGAGAACATGTCCTACTACGTGTGTCCCCACTGCAACCGGGAGTCGGCCCCCTTTGCCCAGGGCGGCGGAAAGTCCGTGGCCGAGGCCTTCGAGATCCCGCTGCTCGGCGAGATCCCCCTCGATCCCGTGATCCGCGCCGCGGGCGACGACGGCAAGCCCATCATCGTCGAGAATCCCGAAGCCCCCCAGTCCAAAAAGTTCATCGAAATCGCACAGAAGCTCTACGAGCGGCTCAAAGACAAGCTCGGCTGAGCCCCCCAGCCTCCGCCCGATTCGGTCCTCGTCGAAAAAACGCACCCATCGGTCAGACGACCGATGGATCCCCTTGAATCTTCCATGGTACGCTGGTTGTAGCTTGAGTAACCACGAGAGGATCCATCGATGCTCAACAAAGCCATGAGAAAAGCGCGCAAGGGTCGCAAGGCCCAGGGGATGACCGAGTACATCATCATCGTTGCGCTCATCGCCATCGCGGCCATCGGGGTGGTCACCCTGTTCGGCAACAACCTGCGTCGCATCTTCGGTACCGCCAATGATGCGCTCGCCGGTGAGCAGGATCAGGAGACCAAGGCCAAAAAGACCCGCGATCAGCTGCTCAAGAGCAAGCAGCTCAACAAGTTCAACAAGGACAACAAGCCGGAGTAACCGGCGTCCTGCCCCCCTGTTTCTGGTCTCGCGCGGAGCCTCTTCGCGTAGGCCCCCCTGTTTCTCTGCACGATTCCGTCGGGCCCCGTGGTAGGTTTGCGCGCAATGTTCGAACTCGAGCCGAGCCCGCTTCGTCACGTCGTGTTGGGTCTTGTGGGGCTCGTCGCCTGTGTCTACGACATCCGGTGGCGGGTCCTGCCGGACTGGCTCACCATCGGCGGCATGGTCCTGGGTCTGATCCTCGGGGGCGTGGTGGGGGGATGGGACGGCGCGGTGTGGGCCGGCGCCGGGATGGTCTGCGGCCTCGGGGTGTTCTGGCTGTTGTGGACCCTGGGAATGGTCGGGTCCGGAGACGTGCTCCTCATGGGAGCCTGCGGGGCCCTGCTGGGCTGGCCCCTGGTCCTGTATGGGCTGGTCTTCGCCACCCTGGCGGGCATGGTCATCGGCCTGGGCTTGAGCCTGGTGCGGGGCAACCTCTTCCGTGTTTTCAAGAACCTGTGGATCACCGTGGCCTCCACGTTCAACCCGCGCAGAAAGCGCGTGCCCCTGTCGGACCTGCCCACCGATGAGCTGCCCTACGCCGTGGCCATCGCCGTGGGCTGTGGCTGGGCCGCCCTGGTTCCCTACTGGCCATTGCTGAACATCGTTGGCTGATCCGCTGTGATATAAACAGCCCCCATGGTCGGGTTCATCCGCTCCCTCTTCGGCGGGGCGTCGGACGGCAAGTTCGGCACCTTCGCCGGTGTGTTCACGCCCAGTATTCTCACCATCCTGGGCGTCATCATGTACCTCCGCTTCGGCTGGGTGGTGGGTCACGCAGGTCTGGCCGGCGCGATCCTCATCGTGCTCATCGCCCACACCATTACCATCGCCACGGGCTACTCCATCAGCGCCATCGCCACCAACCAGACCATCAAGACCGGCGGCGCCTACTTCATGATCTCCCGCAGCCTGGGCCTCGAGCTGGGCGGCGCCATCGGGATCCCCCTGTTCTTTGGCCAGGCCCTCTCCGTGTCGCTATACATCATGGGTTTCACCGAGAGCTTCCAGCCCTTCATGCAGAACATCCTGCCGGGGATCCCGCCCCAGGTGACCTCCACGGTGATCTGCGTGGCCCTGGCGGTGCTGGGCATGGTCAGCGCCGACGTGGCCATCAAGACCCAGTACTTCGTGATGCTCGCCATCGTCCTGTCGCTGGTCAGCTTCCTGGTGGGCACCGGGGGCAACTCCACTGGCATGGACCTGTGGCCCAAGACCGTGGGCGGCCAGGCCGCCGTGGGCTTCGCCGCGGTGTTCGCCGTCTTCTTCCCCGCCGTGACGGGGATCACCGCCGGAATCAGCATGTCCGGCGATCTGCGGGATCCCCGCAGGGCCATCCCGCGGGGCACCATGGCGGCCATCTTCGTGGGCCTGGGCATCTACCTGGCGCTCCCGGTGTTTTTTGCCCTCAAGGCCGACACGGCCACCCTGCGCTCGGACATGCTGATCATGCAGCACCTGGCCTGGGTGCCCGCGCTGATCCTGGCGGGCATCTGGGGGGCGACCCTGTCGAGCGCCATCGGCTCCATTCTGGGTGCCCCGCGCACGCTCCAAGCCCTGGGCCTCGACGGTGTGGTGCCACGATTCATGGCCAAGGGCAGCGGCAAGAACAACGAGCCCCGCACGGCCACCCTGATCACCATGGTCATCGCCCTGGGCGGCATCTGGCTGGGCGACCTGAACATGATCGCCCCCATCCTCACCATGTTCTTCCTGGTGACCTACGGCACCATCAACCTGGCGTGCGGCCTGCAGACCTGGGCGGACTCCCCGAGCTTCCGGCCGGACTTCAAGGCCCCTGCCTGGGTCTCCTTCTTCGGCGCGGCGGCCTCCTTTTACATGATGTCCTTCATCAACCTGCCCGCGGCGGCCATCTCCTCGGTCGTGGTGGTGGGCATCTATGTCTGGCTGCAACGCAAGTCCATGGAGACCACCTGGGGGGACGCGCGCCACGGTCTGTGGGCGGCCCTGGTGCGCATGGGCCTGCTGCGGCTGCGGCAGGCGGCCTGGCACCCCCGGAACTGGCGGCCCAACGTGGTTGTCCTGGGGGGCTCCCCCACCTCCCGGCCCCACCTGATCGATGTGGGCCTGTGGCTCGGTGGCGAAAAGGGGCTGGTCACCTACTTCTATCTCATCGCCGGGCGGGTGCGGGACCTGCAGGAGCGGCGCAGCGTGCTGCAGAAGTCCACGGCCGAGCGGCTGGCGCGCACCCGGCCGAACCTCCTGGCCCGGGTGGAGGTGTGCGGCGACATCTACGACGGTGTGCGTAACGTCGCCCAGAGCTACGGCCTCGCCGGGTTCGAGTCCAACACGGTGGTGATGGGTTGGGGCCACCAGGAGGATCGCGCTGGCGAGTATGGCAACCTGATCTACGACCTCACGCTCCTGGACAAGTGCCTGGTGCTGGTGGCCTACGACGAGGTCCGCCACTTCGGGAGACAGGCCAAGGTGGACATCTGGTGGGGCGGACTGGACAACAACGGCGGCCTCATGCTGCTTTTGACCCACCTGCTCATGGCCCACGCCCAGTGGCGGCTGGCCGACGTGAAGGTGAAGATGATCGTGCCCGGCAAGGGCCGGGCCCAAAAGACCAGGCGGATGATCCAGGAGATCATCGACGACAGCCGCATCAAGGCCCAGCCGGAGGTTATCGTGAACCCCCAGGACGGGCGCACCATCGCCGACATCATCGCCCAGAACTCCGTGCGGTCGGACCTGGTGATCATGGGGCTCCGCCCGCCGGAGCCGGACCAGGGGGAGGTGTTCGTCCAGCGCGTCAACGCCCTGATCGAGCGGCTGCCCACGGTGCTGCTGGTGCGGGCCTCGGAACAGTTCGCCGGCGCCCAGATGATCTTCGAGGACGACCAGAATCCCGCCCTGCCCGGCTCGAAGACCGATCCCCCCGACCGGGTCGATTGACCCGGAGCGGGGATGCGGCTATGACCTTTGCCTATGACGCGCCGAGGGGCGCCGACACGAACCCATGGACCAACCACCACTGCCCGAGCGGGTCGAGATCGTGATCGTGGACGCGGGCCTGGCGGGCGCCTCTGCGGCCCAGTCCCTGGTCCGGCGGGGGCGCCGGTCCGTGCTGGTGCTGGAGCAGGAGGCGGTGGCGGGCCTCTTCTGGGTGTCCGGTCTGGGGGGCTCGGCATGACCACCGGCGCGGCGGCGGGGGACCTGGTGGCGGATCTCATCGTCGAGGGGCGAGCCCCCTGGGTGGACACCGCCGCCCTGGCTCCGGACCGGTTCGGGGCCGGGTGACGAGCCGTCTGCGAAAACCAGGAAAGATTCACGCGCGGTTTGCAGTAAGCTGCAGTGATGCGAGGAAGGAACTTCATAGTCGCCGCCATCTGCCTGGCGGTGCTCCCAGGCGCCCCACCGGCGCAGGCGGAGAAGAAGACCGCCTCGACGAGGGCCGGAGCACCAGCCGCGTCGTCGGTCGGTGCCGCGCCCGGACCTGCGTCCAGAGCCACGGATCGCTGGACCACCCTGGTGCCGGGGATCCGGCACCTGCATCGGCAGACCCCAGAGCCCCTGTCGGCCCACGTGCTGGTGGTGGACCTGCGGGCCCCGGGGGTGGTGGTGGAGGTGACGCCCCACGCCCAGCGCTGGTTGAAGCCCTCCCAGTACGGCCGGGCCTCCGGCGCCGTGGCGACGGTGAACGGCGGCTTCTGGTCCGTGTTCGACCAGCGGGCCGAAGGCCTCGTCATGCACGGTGGGACGCGCTGGCCCCGGGCCTCCGACGATGAGTTCTACGGCTTTTTCGGCATCGACAAAACGGGTCACGGGATCATCTCCCTGCCCTCCAAGGTGGTGCGAAGGGTGGGTCATCTGCGAGAGGCCATCTCCGGCCGGCAGCTCATCCTCGCTGGCGGTCGGGTCACCCGCGAGGCCCGCTGCGCCGATGGGTGCCGTTATCGCCAGCCGCGCACCGCCGTGGGGGTGAGCGCCGACGGCAATACGGTCTACCTCGCCGTGGTGGATGGCCGGCGCGCCCACAGCCGCGGGATCAGCCTGGTCAACCTCGCCCGCCTCCTCGCCGGGCTCGGCGCCCAGCGGGTGATCAACCTGGACGGGGGCGGATCCGCCGCCATGTACCTCGTTACGAAAAAAGGGCTGGTGAACCACCCCGCGGATCGTCGAGAGCGCGAGGTGCTCAATCACATCGGCGTCTTCTGGCGCCCCACCAGGGCGCAGCTCGCCGCCCTGCGGGCCCGGCGCCGCGCCCTTCCGGCCCAAGGGGGCCACGGCCAGGACGACCGGCCCGCGCTTCGATCGCCCCCGAAGCCGTCCACCGCGGGCGTCCCCTCCGGGCTCCAGCGGGTCTGGCAGCGCCACTGGCGTGAGACCCTCTCCCCCCGGAACCTGGTTTTCGCCACCCCGCTGCTGCTGGGCCTGTTGGGGCTGGGCGTGTGGGTGGTTCGCCGCCGCCGTCGCTGACCCGCCGGCGTCCCCGGGTCGGGTCCAATGGCGGATCCGGCGGTTCGACCCAGGCGCCCTCCCAATGATTGCACAATGGCCCCGAGCCGGCTAACATCCCGGCGACAGGTGAGCCATGTCGATGAACCCCGCAGGCCTCTATAGCCGCTTCGGCCGGGACTACGGCGCCAACACCGTCCTGTTCGAGGAGGGTGATCCCGGTACGGAGATGTACGTCATCCATGAAGGCCACGTGCGGCTGACCCGCGGCAAGGGGACCGTGGAGACGACCCTCGCGGTCCTGCCTCCGGGTGAGTTCTTCGGAGAGATGGCCATCGTGACCTCCCAGCCGCGGTCGGCCACGGCCACCGTGGTGGAGGACGCCAAGCTGCTGGTGCTGGACTCGGGCACCTTCGAGTCCATGGTGCGCAACAACGCCGAGATCGCCCTGCGCATCATCCGCAAGATGGCCACGCGCCTCCAGGCGGCCAACAACCTGATCGACATTCTCCTGCGCACCGAGCCCAACCACCGGGTGGTCTTCGCCCTTCGCCTCCAGGCCGAGCGGTCGGGTCGGCGCGAGGGGCCGGGCATCAAGGTGGACTGGACCACCCAGACCCTGGCCGAGCGGGTGGGCCTGCCGGTGGCCGAGGTGGAGCAGGTCCTCGAGCGGCTGGCCACGGCCCGGCTCGTGACCGCCGTGTCCGACGGCTTCATCATTCCGGAGGTGGGGCAGCTCCAGGACTATCTCGACTTCCTGGATGTGAAGGAGAAGTTCGGCGTTCATGGCGATTCTGCGTAAGTCCGGCGCTTCGGGCGGCGACTGGGGCCGTTGCCCGGCCTGCGCGGAGATCCTGCCCCGGGCGGCGGTGCGTGACCACGACCACGTCTGCCCTGGCTGCGGCTACCACTACCCCATCGGGCTGGCTGAGCGCATGTCGTCTCTGCTCGACGAGGGGACCTTCGAGCCGCAGGACGCCCACCTCGTCACCACGGACCTGCTGCGCTTCAAGGGCGCCCGCAAGTACAAAAGCCAGCTCGCCGCGGCGCGGAAGGCCACAGGGTCCGACGAGAGCGTCCGCGCCGGCGAAGGTCGGGTCGAGGGGAGGTCCGTGGCGGCGGCCTTTGTGGACGGCGACTTCCTGGAGGGTAGCCTGGGCTGCGTGGCGGTCGAGAGACTCTGCCGGGTGTTCGCGCGAGCGGAGTCCGGGCGAATGCCTGCCCTGGTGGTGACCGGCGGTGCCCGCCTGCGTCATGCCGAGGGAGCCGTGGGCATGTCCCAGCTGACGCGGCTGGCCGAGGCCCGGGCCCGGCTGCGGCAAGGTGGCGGGCTCTTTGTGTCGGTGATCGTCTCGCCCCTGCCCACCGGGGCGGCCTGTGCCTACGCCTTCTCGGGCGACGTGAACCTGGCAGAGCCCGGCGTGGGGGATCCGGACCAGACCCAAAGGGACGCCGACGCCGACGCCGATGTAGACATCGACCCAGCGAGGGTCGACAGGCTCCTCGCCACCGGCCTGGTGGATCGGATCGTGGATCGCGCCGACCTCAAGGCAGAGGTGTCCCGACTCCTGGGGCTCCTCGCCTGAGTCGCCCCGAGCCGAGGCCCCATGACCCGGACCGACGACGCCTATCGCGATGTGCTCGACAGCCTGTTCCGGCTCCGCCGCTTTGGCGTGAAGCTGGACGTGTTGGCGCCCCAGCGGGCCCTGGTCCGGCTCGGCGACCCCACCCGGGGGTTGCCCGTGGTGCAGATCGCCGGCACCAATGGCAAGGGGTCGGTGGCCGCCATGGTAGAGGCCATCACGCGGCGGTCCGGGCTCCGGGTGGGCCTGTACACCTCGCCGCACCTGTGCCGCTTTACCGAGCGGATTCGCATCGACGGCGAGGAGATCTCCCGAGCGGAGATCGTCGCCCACTACCGCCGGGTGCGGCAAGAGGCACCGGAGCTGACCTTCTTCGAGATCACCACGGCCATGGCTGCCCTCGCCTTTGCCGACCACCGGCTGGATCTCGGCGTGGTCGAGGTGGGCCTGGGTGGGCGTCTGGACGCCACCAATGTCTTCGAGCCGGCCGTCATCGGCATCACGCCCATCGGCCGGGAGCACACGGCCTATCTGGGCCAGGACCTCGACCGCATCGCCTGGGAGAAGGGCAGCCTCATGCGCCCTGGGGTCCCCACGGCCACCACGGCGTCCGATCCCGTGGTCCAATCGGTCCTGCGCCGATTGGCGGCGGTCAAGTCCGCGCCGTTTCTCGAGCTCGGCCCCGACTTCGGCGTCACCGATCGGGACGACGGCGCGGTGGACTACCAGGGTCCCGGGGGGGCGATCAGGGTGCAGCCTCCCCCGCTGCTGGGGCCCCACCAGCAACAGAACGCCGCCCTGGCCCTCGCCCTGGTGGGGCTGGTTCCGCCGGCGCTGCGGCCCACCGATGAGGCTCGGGAGTCAGGGCTGGTCGAGGTCTGCTGGCCCGGTCGCATGGAACTGCTGGAGGGCCCTCCCCGGGTGCTGCTGGACGCGGGCCACAATCCCCAGGCAGTGGCCACGCTCCTGGCCGCGCTTCAGCGCGTTCGTCGTCGTCGGACCGTGGTGGTGCTGGCGACCATGATGGACAAGGACAACGCCCAGCTCATCCCGGCCTTGGTGAAGGCAGGGGATCGAGCGCTGATCACGCGGGTTCAGTACTACCGGGGCGCCGATCCCGAGCGGCTCCGGACCCTGGTGCCCCCCGCGTTGCAGTCCCGGGTGCAGGTCAGCCCCGACGTGCCCACGGCCTTGGACGAGGCCAGACGTCAGGCCGGCCCCGAGGATCTCATCGTGGTGGCCGGCTCGGTGTTTTTGGTGGGCGAGGCCCGCACCCACCTACTGGGGGAGGAGACCGACCCGGTGAAGATCACCGATCCCGTGGCCACGCGCTAGCGAGGCGTCGTCTCAGACCGACGAGGTGGGGTGCGTGGGTGGGTATGGGGCACCCACAGTTGATGACCTGACAAGGGCCTCGCTAGCCTGACTGTAGAGGGGAACTCTGCGGTTCCCCTCCCCTGCGAGCAAAAGCCCGCAGGGAACCCCACCCTTCAGCTCGGCGCCACTCGTCGCCGGCCGTCGCTGTGCGCCGGCTGACGCATGACCGCTGGTCGGGCAGATCAAGACTCGACGCATCCACCAGGTTTGCTTCCCTGAGGGATCTGGCGAGGCGTCGTCTCAGACCGACGAGGTGGGGTGCGTGGGTGGGTATTTCGAGTCAGCTTGTCGTACGCTGGCCGCGTCGACGCCAGATCCAGCCCAGGAGCAACCCCACGATCCACAGGGGCGGCGTGGTCCCTTTGGCGGTACGGCAGCCGCTGCCGCCATGTCCGCTGTCGCCATATCCGCTGCCGGGCTGCACGGTGCCTTGCGGGACGCACCAGTTTCCAAGGTCCTGGCCCGCCCAGCCACAGGTCATGTTTTCGTAGGCGCAGTCGTAGGTTTCAACGACGCCGTCCTGACACCACTTCACCACGGTGCCGTCGCACTGCCCATTCCAGTCGATGCTGCCGCAACCGGAGTCCCCTGCCTGGACGCAGAAGTAGCCGGCCTGGGAGTCGACCCAGCCGCAGGTCTGGCCGTCGTATGCGCAGTCGTAGCTCAGCACCTGGTCGCCCTCACACCACTGAACGACCGACCCGTCGCAGCGCCCCTCATAGGTGAGACCACCGCAGCCGTCTGCCATGCCCCCGTCCACCACCACGTCATCCACCCAGTCGGCCAGCGTGTCCAGCCGCGTGAGCCAGTCTCGGTACAGGCACCCCTCCTCCCCCATGGACTCGACAGCCAGCACGACCACCGATCCTCCCAGCACGCCCAGCAGGGGTCCTCCCGAGTCACCGTTGCAGATGCCCTGGAGTCCCAGGCCGTTTGTGCAGAGAAACTCGTTCTCCATGTTCTCGAAGACCACGGAGGCGAAGTATCGACCCGTGGAGTTGTCCTGGGTCAAGCCGTAGCCGGCCGCATCCAGGGAGGAGCCCAGCAGGACGCTCGGGTCTTGATCGTTTGCCGGGATCGGCTGGAGGCCGGGCACGATCTGTGTGACGTCCTCGGTGAGCACCATCAGCGCGGCGTCCACGACGCTGTGGATCTCGAGCCTGGCCACGGTGAAGGTTGCGTCCGGGTTGTCGGGGTAGAGCCCCACGCCGAAGCCCACGTCCGCGGCCGTCTCCCCTTCGAGGAAGCAGTGCGCCGCGGTGGCCACGACGCGGGGTGTAATGAGCGTGCCGGAGCAGTAGATGTCTGCGGGTTGGCCGGCCGGGTGCAGCCACCCGATGGCGAGGACCTGTCCGTTGGTCAAGGTCACGTTCTGTGGGGATCGGGTTCCATTGTAGATGGGGTGTCGGGACTGCCGGATCGTGGACCCATCCTCGTTGGCGAGCGGGCAGCCGCACACCAGGGCAGCCGCGCCGATGACGGCCACCGCGCGACGGGCCGTCCGGGCAGCCGCGGCGAAGTACGGGATCGACACCGATCTTCGGGACCGGTAGAGATCATTGTTGTTTTTGCCTGATTTGACCGGTTTCCGGAGGGCGGTTTCCATGGGCTGTCTCCTTGCACCGCTCGTCGGCGGCAGTCGGTTTTCAAAAGGTTCGATTGGGTTATCGGCAGGTCGAGACCGGGGTTGCGTAAAATCGCCCCTCGGTCGTTCGCCGCGCCCCTGGTCCGGAGTCGAGCGGGGCCGCTGACCCGGGCCGCTGACGCCACCGCCGTTCCCTGGCCGCCTGCGGCAGCGGTGTCGCCGCCCGGTGAAGGCGCAGGTCAGGTTGGCGCCGACCAGGGTCGACGGGAGGGCGGGGCCGCGCGCCGCTCAGGGCCGCACGGCGAGGACCGGGTCGGGCCCTCAGGGCCTCGGTGTGGTGGTCTTGGGCATCCAGCGCAGGGGCAGGGCCTGGCTCGGCGTGGAGGGATCGCGCTTGAGGGTCTGGCTTCCCTGGCCCCAGCTGAGGGTGAGCACACCGCTGGAGAACCGGCCGCGATAGGTGTCCAGCTTCACCTTGGGATCGGCGCAGGGGCCTGGGCGGTGCAGGGCCGTGAGCTCGTGCAGGGTGACGGCGGCGCCCTTGCGGCTGCCGCCCACCAGGTAGAGCCGCTTGCGAACAAAGGAAGGCTTGCCGTTGCAGCTGTGGTTCTTCCCCGCCCGGGCGGTGATCTTCTGGTGGCGGGTGTAGAAGCCGTGCACCTTGCCGGCCAGGTCCACCAGGTGCCACCGCTCGGTGACCCGCTTGCGGCTCCCGTCGGCCAGGGGGGTGGTGGGAGCGGCCCACAGGTAGACACCGCTGCCGTTGCCCAACGCGGGGAGGTCGGAGATGCGAGTGAGCTGTCGCTCTGCCGGACAGCGCAGCTGCAGACCGCCCGACAGGGGACGCAAGGCGCACCGGTCCAGGCGGATCTGCCGGGGGGCGCAGGGCCCGGGCTGCACAAAGGCGTCGGTCTCCTCCAAGACGTACCCCTTGCCCAGGGGGCGGCCCACGAAGGTGAAGGCCATGACCACGCCGTACCGGGTGGCGCGGCTGCAGCGATAGGATTGACCATCGCCGCTCTGGCGGTCCAGGCGGCGGATGTACCAACCCCGGAGACGATCCCCCTTGCGGCGGACCAGCCACCGCTCCTGCACCGCGAGGGTGTCGCCGGACAGGGCGGTCTTGGTCTCGTTGAAGGAGTAGATCCCCGACCTGAGGGTGACGTCCCCGGTCGCGGTCTTCCGGGGCTTGCGACAGGTTCGGGGCTGGAGCAGCACCGCAAGGAAGGTGCGCATTCGGCGCCGGGAGGGCGGCCGGACGGCGCTGAGCCGGGCCGTGGCCGCCGTGGGCGTGAGGTCCGTGAGCCTGAGCCAGGCGCAGATGGCCTGGTCGCGCTCGGCGACCCTGCCGCGGAAGTGGGCGAGGTACGCCTCCAGGAGCCGCTCCGCCTTTGGGATCTTTGCCTGGCCCAGGCGCGGCCCCAGCTTCTGGGCGTCGCTGGCCAGGGTGGCGTCGCTCACCCGTCCGAGGGTGGGCCGGCCCCTGGGGCAGCCGACGGCCAGGGCCATGGCGCCGACGGCCAGGGCCATGGCGCCGACTGCGCCGACTGCGCCGGCTGCGCCGACTGCGCCGGCTGCGCCGGCTGCGCCGGCTGCGCCGACTGCGCCGGCTGCGCCGGCTGCGCCGGCTGCGCCGGCTGCGCCGACTGTGCCCAGTACCTGCGTTCGAATCCTGGTCATGGGAGCTCCCTGCCCGCGCGGCGGAGGACCGCGGCGGCGCGTTCGTTCTGGCGGGCGGCGAGTCGTTCCTCGTCCACGCCCACCAACCGCCCTTTTCTCACGCGGACCTCGCCGGCCACCAGGACGGCCTCGGCGTTGTGCCGTCCGCCGCAGAAGACCAGCGACGCCACCGGGTCGTGCAGCCCCCCGGCGTGGGCCAGATCGTCCACCCGGAACATCGCGAGGTCCGCCTGGTTGCCCGGCTCCAGGCTGCCCACCTCGTCCCAGCCGAGGACCCGGGCGCCTCCCCGGGTGGCCAGCCACAGGGCGTCCATGGCAGACATCCGGGTCACCCCGGTGCCGATGCGGTGCACCAAGAGCGCCAGCCGCGCCTCGGCGAGCATGTCCGAGGCGTCGTTGGAGGCCGACCCGTCCACGGCCAGCCCCACGGGCGCCCCGGCCGCGGTGAGGTCCGGCACCCGGGCGATGCCCGAGCCCAGTCGGAGGTTGGAGCCCGGGCAGTGGGCCACGCCGGTTCCGGTGCTGCCCAGCAGCACCACCTCGGCGTCGTCGAAGTGGACGCCGTGGGCATACCAGACGTCGGCGCCGACCCAGTCCACCGACTCCATGTAGGCCAGGGGCCGCATGCCGGTGGTCCGGATACAGAACCGCTCCTCGTCCAGGGTCTCGGCCAGGTGCGTGTGGAGCCTGAGCCCCCGCTCCCGGGCGAGGACCGCCACGTCGCGCATGAGCTCCGGCGTCACGGAAAATGGCGAGCAGGGCGCCAGGGCCACCCGGCACATGGCCCCCTCGGACGGATCGTGGTAGGCGTCGGCGAACCGCTCACAGTCCCGAAGGATGGTCGCCTCGTCCTGGACCACGGTGTCGGGCGGCAGCCCGCCTTTGGACGTGCCCCTGCTCATGGAGCCGCGGGTGGGATGGAACCGGATGCCCAGGCTCCGGGCCGCCTCCACGGTCTGGTCGATGATCTCGTTGGGCTGGTCTTCGGGGAACAGGTAGAAGTGATCCGTGGACGTGGTGCAGCCGGTGAGCAGCAGCTCCCCCAGCCCCACCTGGGCAGAGGTGTGCACGTCCTCGGGCGTGATGTGGCGCCAGATGGGATACAGCGTCTTGAGCCACGGGAACAGCTCCACGTCCTGGGTGCCTGGCACATTGCGGAACATCGTCTGGTACAGGTGGTGGTGCGTGTTGACCATGCCGGGGATCACCACGCACCCCCGCGCATCGATCCGCTCTGCCCCTTCCACGGACAGGTCCTTCCCCACGGCGACGATCCGGTCGCCCGAGATGTGAACAGACGCGTCGCCGAGCACCCTGCGGTCGTCGTCCATCACGGCGATGGCCATGGCGTTTTCGATCAGCAGATCCATGGGGTCACCTCGGTTGCAGCCAGCGCTGCACTGTCACTGTACGGACTCTAGAGGCAACGGACCGCGGCGGCAAGTGTCACCCGGCCGCGGCGGCAAGTGTCACCCGACCGCGGCGGCAAGCGTCACCCGACAACCAATGCACAGGATGGTGTTTCTGATGGACCGACAACCAATGCACCCGATGATGCTTCTTGTGGACGCACACGCGAGAATTCATCTGCGCCAGACTGTGCGACCAGGCGGATGTCTGCCTCAGCGCTGCCCCGGAGCCCAAGTACGCGAATTCCCGGCGAACCGGATCCGGCTTCATGTCCCTCCGGGGATTTGCATCCGACATTTGCGATCTATTCGATGGTCAGGTGGGACACGGTGTACCAGCCGTCCGCGCCACGGCCCTGTACGCCCAGGTGGAGTGGGGGCAGCGGCGCGGTGGTCGGGTTCGTGCCGCCGCGGTCTACCAGGGCCACGTCGATGTGGTAGTCCCCGGCGGGCAGGTCCGAGGGCGCGGTGAACCCTTCCACCACGTCCCAGGAACCGGGGAGCCAGTCCCGGGTGTCCTGGGTGCTGACGAAGGTGGCCTCGTCGCCGCCTGTGGTGCTGCGCAGTCGATAGGTGAGTGTGCGTCGCAGGTAGTGGGGCGCCACGCCCAGGTTGGACCAGCCCACGGAGAAGACCAGGTCGCCGCCGGCCTGCACCACGCTGTCGTGGTTGAACGAGTCGATGGTGAAGCGATAGCCGTTTTCCCGGAGCAGGTCGTCGATGGCCGGAACATAGGCGGCCGGGATGTCCGTGGACTTGGCGTTGAGCACCGAGGCGTGCTGCTCCAGAGCGAACACGAAGGTCTTGTACACCTCGCCGTCGGGCGCATCGGTGGTCCAGCCGTTGCTCTCCCAGGTGACCATGGTGCCGCACACCTCGAGCTGGATGGGTGCGTGTTGCCAGGTGTCGCCAAAGGCGGGAAATGCCCCCGTGGCGTTGGCGATGAGGCTTGGGTACAGGTCCTCATGGTGGTTCCACCCCCGCCCCCAGATGCCCCAGTCCCCCCAGCAGTCGACCCGCCACCCCGCACCGCCGGCGATGGCGTGCACGAACACGTCCAGCTCACCGCCGCCCCCCGAACCGATGCCCAGCATCACCACGGGGCTGGTGGCAAAGGCGCTCAGGTGGTCGTCCACCAGCACCTGGTAGGCCGCCACGATCTCCGCCTCCTCGGCGGCGTCCGCCGGGTTGTACACCCCGATCATGCCGCCGCCGTTGTCCAGACAGGCCGTGTTCCACTCACCCCAACAGCCAGCCGTGCCGATGTCCACGTGGTCCAGCCCCGGGTGGTCGTCGTACCGCGCACCCAACGCGCCAATGAACCGCGCGTGCTCGTCCTGGAAGGTCGTGTCCCGAACATCTGGCCAGAAAGTCGTCGTGCCGCCCGTGTCGGAAAGCCACTGGCCGGCGATGCTGTAGGGCGGGTCCAACAGCCACTGGGGCAGGCCCGTGTCCCCTTCGTCGATGACCATCACCCGGAAGCCGAGGGTCTCTCCCAGCTCGTTGGAGGACTGGATGGCCGCGTCGATCATGTCGAAGTCGATCTGCCCCCGCGCGGGCTCCAGGTCCTGCCAGTGCCATCGGAAATAGGACGTGCCCGCCACGGGGTAGTTCTCGGGCCAGTTGTCCCGGACCCGGGTCGCACAGTCGGCCGGGGTGAAGGTCACCGGTGGCAGGTTGCACCACCAGCCCAGGTGGAAATCCGCAAAGCCCATCCCCGGATTCGTCAGCACATCATCGATCCGGTCCGGATAGACCGTCACATCCCCCAGCTGCGTGGAGTCCGTACAACGTGCCGTGTCCCAGTCGTCGCAGGTCCCATTGCACTCGAGGTGCCCGGCCAAAAAGCCCAGACCGATGGTGGTGCAGTCCTGGCCGTCCAGATCATCCCCATCGCAAAGCTCCCCCGAGTCGATCACGCCATCCCCACATCCCGAGACCGCGTTGTTGTTGTCCTGGGTGTTGTTTCCGCCGTCATCGTCGCCACAGGCCGTCGCTCCGAGGCCGAGCACGAGCACGGGCACGAGCACGGGCCCCAACAGGATCCGGACCATTCGATTGCACATTTCAGTCGCCCCCTTTGCGATGGTTCCCCGCGATGGTTCCCAACGCGGAGACGATAGACCGAGTCGCCTGTGTGGAGCAACAGGAACCGGCTGTTGTGCCGCATCGTGCGGCCACCATGGAGACCGTTCTAGCCGAGATCCCTATGTGATCAGGGCTGCCAGGGCGAACCCCAGGCCGAAGGCCACAGCCACCAGAAGGACCAGCCTCCACCCCGACTCGCAGAGCCCGGTCCGGTGTCCGGCCGCTGCGTCCACTTCTGCCCAGGCCACCTCGTGGACCTGCCGGGTCTCCATGTCCACCAGCACCAGCCCGTGGTCTGGAAAGCACACCTCGTACTCGAGGAGCTGGCGACGGGTGGGTGTGTACATGGGGTCCGGTGCCTTCTTGCCGGTCTTGATCTCGGCCACGTAGCGCCGGTCCCCGCGCCGCACCAGAAAGTCGGGCCGCAGCGTGTACCGCCGAGGGGCGCCATCCACCTCCAGCGCCACCTCCCGGCTGGCCTGATCCTCCACGATGCGATACCCGGCGTCGGTGAGCACCTCCACGGCCTCGAGCTCGCCCCGACGCCCCCGGTCCCGCCGACCCCGCAGCCGGCGCCGCCGCCACCACCGGCTCGCCCACCACCACAGCACCGCACCGGAGGCCAGGGCCGCCCCAAGAACCAGGATCTTCCAGATCATCCGATGACGGTACCAGTGATGGCCGCGGGTTTCTATACCGCGTGCGCGTATCCGCGCTATAACAGGGAACACCAACAGGCTACGTCAACAGGAAACACCAGCGAAATGGAGGCCCAGTGATGAGAGGAGTGCTCATGCTCGCCGGACTGGTTCTGCCGTTGACTTCCGGGCTGCCGACCGCCCGGGCAGGCAAGCGGGACACCGTGGACCACCGCAGCCCGGTCAAGGTCACCCGCGCCGTCTTCCGGGCGGCGCGCACGAAGAACGCCCAGCTGGTCCGCCGGCTGTGCGATCCCAAGGGTCACAATGACGGCGACACCCGCCGGCTTTGCACGGTCAAGCGCGGGACCCGGGGCTGGAAGGAGTTCCTCAAGTACTTTGCCAAGGGGCGGGTCACCGGCAAGGCCATCATCCGGGGCAGCCGCGCCAAGGTCCCGTTTCGTTTCGGCCCCCGCGGCAAGCGCACAGAGACAATGAACCTCGTGCGCCGCGGCCGGTTCTGGTACCTCTACAGCTTCTAATGTCCCGCGGCACACTCGTCCCCTGCCCGTCGCGCTACAATTTCTGGACGAACCGGGCGACGATGGTCTTGGCTCCGTGGGCGGGGAAGAAGATGCGGAGCTTGGCTTCGGCGCCGTCGTCGAGGCAGGCCTGTACCGTGCCGACGCCGAACTTGGCGTGGTGCACTCTTTGGCCCGGGCGCCAGGCGGTCTCCGTCGAGGTCTGTGATCGATCCGGCGGCAGACGGCGTGCGGTCAGAGACGGGGAGAAGGGCTCGTCGTCGAAGCCGGGATCGGCGCAGTCGTCATCATCGTCGTCATCGTAGTCGTCGTCATCGTAGTCGTCGTCATCGTAGTCGTCGCCACCGAAGTCGGCCATCGCTGCTCCACCCCAGGGGTCGTTTCCGCGGGTCGAGCGCGCCGATGGGCTGGGGGCGCCGGGGAGGCGGTCCACGTGTAGGAGGTCCGAGGGGATCTCGTCGAGAAAGCGCGAGGGCTCGTTGACCTGGGTCTGGCCGAAGACCAGCCGGTAGCTGGCGTAGGTGAGCACCAGCCGCTGGCGGGCCCGGGTCATGGCCACGTAGGCCAGGCGCCGTTCTTCTTCGAGCTGCCGCGAGTCGCCGAGGCTCCGCTGGTGGGGGAAGACGTTCTCCTCCATGCCCGTGAGGAAAACCGCCGGAAACTCCAGGCCCTTGGCCGCGTGGACGGTCATGAGCGACACCCGCCCCTGATCGTCTTGCACCTCGTCGACGCCGGACACCAGGGCGATGCGCTCGAGCAGCTCGGCCAGGGAGGGCTCGTCGCTCTCCAGCTCGTAGGCGTGGAGGCTCGTCAGGAACTCCTGGACGTTCTCCATCCGTCGTACCGCCTCGTGGGAGGCGTCGCTCTCGAGGCCTTCGAGGATGCCGCTCATCTCGGCCACCTGTTGACCGAGGGCGGCCACGGTGAGGTCTGCCGCGTCCTGACGCAGCCCCTCGATGAGCGCCACGAACCCGGCCAGGGCCTTTCTGGCCCGGGCGCCGACGATGGTCGCCTTGGCCACGGCGGCCTGGCGGCAGGCCTCGAAGAGCGTCACGTTGCCGGCCCTGGCGTGGGCCACCAGCCGGTCGACGGTGGTCTTGCCGATGCCGCGCCGCGGGGTGTTCACGATGCGGGTCAGGTCGAAGTCGCACCGCAGGTTCTGCACCAGGCGCAGGTAGGCGATGAGGTCCTTGATCTCGGCCCGCTCGTAGAACCGGATTCCTCCCACCACGACGTAGGGGAGGTTGGCTGCCCGCAGGGCCTCCTCCAGGGCGCGGGACTGGGCGTGGACCCGGTAGAAGACGGCGACGTCGTCCAGGCAAAGGGAACCGGCGGCGACCTGGCCGATGGCGTGGGCCACGAAGGCAGCCTCCTGGCGGTCGTCCCGACAGGCCACCACCTCGATGGGCTCTCCCTGGCCCAGGGCGGTCCACAGAGTCTTTTGCTTGCGCCAGCGGTTGTTTTTGATCACCGCGTTGGCCGCGCCCAGGATGGTGGCGGTGGACCGGTAGTTCTGCTCCAGCTTGATCACCCGGGTGCCCGGGTGGTCGGCCTCGAAGTCCAGGATGTTGCTCAGGTCGGCCCCGCGCCAGGAGTAGATGGACTGGTCGTCGTCCCCCACCACGGCCAGGTTCCCCGTCAGGGCCGAGAGGCTGTGGGCGAGGCGGTACTGGACCCGGTTGGTGTCCTGGAACTCGTCCACCATGACGTAGCGGAAGCGGGTGGCCAGGCCGGCCCGGGCGGCGAGATCCTCCTCGGCGAGCCGAAGGGCGAGGACAAGGAGGTCACCGAAGTCCACGGCGTCCGAGTCGCGCAGCCGCCGGTGGTACTCCTTCCACAGGCGCCGGGCCACCTCGTCCCAGGCCGGATCCTCCGCCGTGTCGGGCAGGTCCCCCGCGCGGTTCTTGAGCCGGTCGAAGAGCTGACGAAAGGCCGCCGGGGGACGATCCGCCAGGCCCCACTCCTTGAGGATTTGCTTGACCAGCTTTTTCTGGTCGGTGTCGTCGTAGATCACGAAGTCCGACGTGAGGCCCACCCGGTGCGCCTCCCGCCTGAGGATCCGCGCGGCCGAGGCGTGGAAGGTGCTGATCCAGGCGCCCCGGGGATCCTCCCCCACGAGGTCCCTGACGCGGTGGCGCATCTCGGCGGCGGCCTTGTTGGTGAAGGTCACCGCGTAGATGTGCCAGGGCGCCACCCCCGACTCCACCAGGCGGGCGATGCGCTGGGTGATCACCCGGGTCTTGCCCGACCCCGCTCCGGCGAGGATGAGCAGGGGTCCTTGGTCGTGCCCAATGGCCTCTTGCTGGGGGGCGTTGACGTCTGGGAGGTCCATGGCGGTGAGGTCTAGCTACGCGAGGCCAAGGACCCGCGACCCGGCCTTGACAGGGAAAATGGCGGTTGGTACGATGCTCGGCGAACAAAACGATCCCAGAATTAGACCGGATCTTCCCCCGTTCCCATGGCCGTTGCCCCCCTGACGACATCGGGCGGAGAAGCTCCGGTCTTCTTTTTTTGGCAGCGGATGTTTGTCGAGGAAGGTCAACGAATACGCAGAGAACGTTTGACCACCTGGGCATTGCCAGCGGCGTCGTAGGCGCGCACCAGGAGCGTGTGTACTCCGCGCGCCAGCTTGGGCAGCCGGAAGCTGAACCGCTCGGCCTCCTGATCGAAGTTGCCGTCCACGGCGTCGGCCTGGTACCAGCGCTTTCCGTCCACTGAGTAGGCGATGCCGGTGATGCGGCTGAAGCTGTCGCGCACCAGGCCCGTGGCGAAGCTGCCCCGTACGCGCAGCCCCACGAAGGTGGGCTTGTTGTGGTCCACCAGCACGGGCACCGAGGTTCGCTGACGCGACTTGGCCCGGGACACGGAGTTGGCGCGCTCGTCCGACGCGGTCACCCGGATCTCGTACCAGCCGTCTGGCAGATTGTCCGTGCGCCAGCTGTGGGAGGTGGTGGTGACAGGTTTGTCTCCGATCTTGCGCCACCTCACGTCCCCCACTGCGCGGAAGGCCAGCCGGTAGAGCAGCGGATCACCGTCTGGGTCGGTGACCTTCCAGGTGATCTTCAGCTCCTTGGGTGCCACGGTGGTGGCCTTCTTGATCCAGCCGGCCTTTTGCACGGGCGTCTTGCCCGTGGCGGCGGCGCCCACCTTGAGCGACTCCCAGCGAGGGGCGCGGTTGATGGCGGTGAAGTGCAGCCGCACGTGGTGCACCATGGCCCTGCTGCCACCGGGCCAGGTGATCCGGTACTGCACATACCGGCCGGCCGGGCTGCGCACCAGGCCGCGCTGAAACCCGCCGAGGCGGCCCTTGGGGGTCACCCCCTTCCAGGGGCTCCAGCCGGCGCCCGGCGCGGCGGTGTTGCCGCTTCGGGTGTGCACCTTCACCCGGCCCGTGGAGCGGAAGGAGATCACGCCGAAGCCCGAGACGTTCGTGGTGTCGTATGCCGCGGAGGTGTACATGGTCTTGCCCCGACCACCGACCCGATACAGGGCCCCGCCGTCCCCGGTGCCAAAGGCGCGGATCCGGCCGCCAAGGGACAGGGCCAGCACCTGGCGTTCCTTGACGTCGTGGGCCGTGGCGGTGGACTCGTCGGGCAGGATGGAGATCACCCGCCCCCGGGTGCCCTCGGCGGCGTAGAGCCGCCCACGCACCAGGTCCAGGGCGGTGAAGTAGCCTTTCTTCAGGGCAAAAAGCTGGGTGGCCGAGCCGTTGGGGTCCACCGCGAAGAGGCCGCCGCTGCCGTGCTTGGCGCCCAGTCGGGGCAACGGCAGCTTGCGCTTTTTTGCGCCCTTGGTCTTGATCTTGGTGCCCTTGGGCTTGGCCCAGGTCGGGAAGCGCATCGTCGACGAGCGGTCGGGCTTGATGAGGTTCACAGCCGCGTACAGCCGCCTCGTATTGCCGGCCAGGGCGCGGATCTCGTTGCCCGCGAAGTCGTGCAGGGCCCGCACTCGGCGGGGGCCCAGCACCCGGTACACGATGGCCTTGGGGGCGGTGCCCACGTAGAGATCTCCCCCGGGGCCCACGGTGATGGACTGCAGGTGCGCCTCGGTGGAGTCCCAGTACACCCGCGTTTTCCCCGCTCGGTTGACGGCGAAGAGCTGGCCTTTCGGCCCCGTGGCAGCGAAGAGGGTGGCCTTGCGGTACACCAGCCCCCAGACGTGCTTGGCCTTGACCTGGGCAAAGGGCTTCACCTTGCCCGTGGCGGTGGAGATGGCGTAGATCCGCCCTTCGGGCAGGGTGCCGGCGTAGATCGTGCCCGCCGGGCCCTGGGCAAAGCAGGTGACGATTACGGCGCCCTTGAGACGCGCCACCTTCCGGGGGCGGCCGCCCTTGACGCTCCAGACCTCGCCGGTGTTGCCCGTGCCGAGGTACAGGCTGCCTCCGGCCTCGATCATGGAAAAGACCATGGACACGCCGGTCAGGCCGGTGCGCCGGGTGGTCTCGCCGGGCACGAGGCGCCCCGCGGAGGTCACCAGCACCCCGCTGGGCGTGCCGGCGTCGAAGTCGGGGTAGGTCTGGTTGACCCAGACCCGGGTGGTGCCCGCGCGGGCCGCGGGAGAGGCGGTCAAGAGCACCAGGCCCAGCAGCGCTGGGGCTAGCCTGGCTAGAGCTCTGGTCGTGGGGTTTCGAATCATGGGGTACCGTCCTGGTATCGATAACAGTGGGGGGTCATTGTCGCTTCTCCACCCGTACGTAGATCTGCTTGGTGCCGGTGAGCACATCGGGCAGCACCAGGGCCTTGCGGAAGGAGGCCCGGTGCAGGAGGCGCCGCTTGGTCGACGAGCCGCTGCGCAGGCTGTCGAGCACCGAGCCCGGCAGGTGGCTGATGATGCGCCCGTTGACCGAGGTGCCCTCGGCGGGCTGCATCACGCGCACCACCAGCTGGCGGGCGTGGTACATCCGCCCGATGATGCGCCAGATGTCAGACATGGCGTACACGGGCGCCGCGTCCACCTTGGCGTAGGTGCCCGCGGTGACGTCGATGCGGATCATGGTGCCCGAGGGCACCTGGCGCGGGATGACCACCGGGATTGTCTTCACGTATCGGCCCTTGCCCAGGTGCCGCCGCAGCTTCACGTGCAGGCTCACCACCTGGCCGGGCTCCACCACGTTGGCGCCCAGGCGCACGTCCTCGATGGTGGCGGCCTTGACGGCCTTGTCCGCCTTGATCCGGATGCGGACCTTGGAGACCGAGATGCGGCGCAGGTTCTGGCGGAGCAAAAAGCTCAGGATGCGGAAGCCCCGGGTCTGGGCGATGCGGAACCCGTATCCGGCGCCTTTGCCCGCGTGGAAGTAGTCGTCCAGGGTCACGGTCTTTCTCACGGTCCGGCCCCCGACCGGGTAGGTCACGTCCGTGGCGATGCGCGCCGAGATGGTGGTGTCCACGGTGTCGGGAACCGCCCGCCTGAGCAGCGACCGCATGACGTACTGCATGTAGTAGGGGGTGGCGCTGCGGTTGGAGAAGATCTCGAAGGAGTAGTCCTGCTTGCCTCCCACCTCGGAGACGATCGTGACCTTCACAGGGATGACGGGGGCTTTTTTACGGGTGTCGGCGATGATGCAGGGGCGGCGGTCCTGGACCAGGCTGCCCAGCACCCCCAGGGCAGTGGAGATCTTGTAGGAGGTGGCGTAGCCCGGCACGAACATGTGGATCCAGCTCGAGGTCACCGGGATGTAGTGCTCACCCCAGTTGGCCATGGGGTGGCCAAAGGCGAGGATCTTGTTCTTTTTGACCAGGGTAACCGTGCCCGTGCCGTTCATGGACACTGCGCCGCGCACGAGCTGCACCCCGATGGACCCGCCGTTGACGAACCGCTTGGGCTTTTTGTAGTACCGCATGGCGTCGGCGCTGCTGCCGCCGCCGGCCACCACGGTGAAGCCGTAGGGCTTGAGATCTTTGGCCAGCTCCTTGAGGGTCAACCGGTCGAAGCCCGACACGGCGAGGGGCACGGACATGCGCCGCATCCCCGCCACGCCCGTGCGAACGATGGCCGAGGGCGGGGCCGGGATGGCGCGGAACCAGGGGCTGAGCGTGTTCGAGGGGCTCTTCCAGGCCAGGAGGCGTCGGGCCAGGGTCGCGCCGGCGCGCGTGGGCCGGTGAGCGAGGCGGCCGATGCCCAGGGGCGAGGTGCGCCGGCTCAGGGAGGGCGAGCCCTTGAGTCCCCGGCTCTTGCGTTTGAGCTCATCGAGCATGTACCGGATGGGCGTGAGCATGGCGATGGGGCGCTTGGACCAGTTGGGCCCGTACGCCAGGGCGCCGGCCAGGCCGCCGCTGATGTAGCAGGGGCTGCCGCTCATGCCGGCCACCACGCCGGCGAGGCGGAGCTTCGGATCATTGGACTGGATGAGGATCAGGTGCTGCCGGGGGAAGTAGTTGAACAGGATGCCCTTGACGTGAAATCGGAAGGTGCCGACGGTCACACCTTGGAAGACGGTCTTGCAGTAGCCCCGGTCGCCCACCTTGATCTTCATGATCGGTTTGATCTTCACGCCCATGTACATCTTGGTGGTAGCCTGCGCGTCCGGCGTGGGCATCGTCATGGCGAAGGCCGTCAGGGCGAAGGCAGCCAGCCCGCCGCACAGGGCGATCCGCAAGGGGACACCGGGGGCGCTTCGTATGGATTTCTGCTGCATGGGAAGGGTCCTTCGTCTGGTCTACGCGTCCACGACCTGATCGCCGCCGGCGCGCTTGGCCTCGCGCAGGGCCCGGGAGACCTGCTGCATGAGCGCGCCAAACTCCAGCCTGGGCGCCCCGTCGGAGCAGACCACGCCGATGGAGACCGTGGTCTCTTCCACTGCGCCATAGGTGTCTGGGAGGGCGGCGGACTGCTCGCGGATCCGATCAGCCACCACGTGGGCACCGTCGAGATCGGTGTGCGGCATCATCACGAGGATGGTCTCTTCGGAGAAGGTGATGGGGATGTCGATGTCGCGCACGCCGAGGCGGATGATCCGGGCCAGGTCGCCGAAGAGCTGGTGCTCGTAGGGGCTGCCGGTGATCTCGTCGGACCGGTCGTAGGCCACCAGCATCAGCGACAGCGGGAAGTCGTATCGCTTGGACCGCTGGAGCTCGATTCCAACGATCTTCTTGAAAAACTCGAACTGGTAGAATCGCTCCCGGGCCTCACGCTCCAGCTCGGAGCCCGCGGTGTCCCGGGCGAGGGCGTCCCGCTCCTCGGTGACCACGTTGAGCCGCAGGCGCAGCTCGCGCATTCCCAGAGCGGATCTCACGGCGGACGTGAGCTCGGTCTCTTTGAGGGGCTTGATGAGGTAGTTGTCCGCGCCCGCCCGCTCGAAGATGTCCGTGGTCTGGTCGTTGTCCGCGGAAAAAAGCAGGAGCACCGGAAGGGCGGGATCGATGTCCTTGGCCCGCGGCGTGAAGTCGAAGTCCTCGACGTCACTGGTGTGGGCATTGGCCAAGACCATGTCCGGCCGCCAGTCGATGACCGCGCGGACGCCGTCGTCGGCGTTCTTGCAGGCGAACATGGTGTGGCCCAACGCCCGCAGCACATCCCGGGTCTTCTCTACAAACTGCTCGTTCCGATCGATGATCAGGATTCTTCGTCTAGCCATGAGATCGTTGAGTTTACTCCAGCTTCTAGCAAAGGCGATGAAAAAAAGGCCCACCTGAGCCACAGGTCCGTCGGCGCCTATGTAGACAACGCCCGGATCGCGGAGCTCATTTCACCTTTGCGGCACCTTTGCGGTGTCTGGGTTTTTGCCCAGGACCCAGAGCACGCCCATGAGGGTCGCCACGGCCGAGCCGTGGCCGAGCCGTAGATGGGGGAGCAGTGGTCGCCGTAGATGGGGGAGCAATGGTCGCCGTAGATGGGGGAGCAGTGGTCGCCGAAGATGGCGCTGTCCAGCACAGCGCCCGCCGCCAGGTACAGCAGCACCGGGTTGTCGCGCCCGCCGAGGGCATAGGCCAGTGGTAGGACGGTGGGGATCAGGATGCCGGCCAAGACGAAGCCGAGGGTGACCAGGCAGTAGAACCGCGAAAAACAGGATCAACCCCACAAGCCAGACCGAGAGCCGGGCCAGGTGCGGGCGCCCCTGCAGCCGCCTCACGACAGTGAGCAGTCCCTGGGTGCCGCCGGCCCGGGTGATGACGGCGATCATCCCCACCGGGGACGTGGCGAAGATCATCACCTGGAGCATGAACTGCGCCACCATGGGCCCTACCACGTAGTGGCGCGCGGCCCACCAAAGCGCGTGCACCACGTCCACGGGCTGCCAGAGAAGGCGCGTGGCCAGTGGGGCGGAGAGGCGCTCGGGGCTCCTGGCCAGCATCACCAGCGCCCAGCAGAAGATGGCGAACACCGACTTGTTCCGGGTCTGCGATCCGCCGCAGAGCGCCGACGGCATAGGGATGATCCGCAGGTTCGAGCGCGTCCGGGCTGGCCCGGTACAACCACCTTGGGGAGATCAAGGGATTCGAATTCGGTCCTTTCGGTCGAAGAAATCGAAAAGCGCACCGATCTTCAGGGGTTCAAGCGCCAGCCCCTGCCATTTCAGGCCGATCCCAAGGCGACGCTATACTTCTCCTTCAGCACAAAAGTCAGCATGAAACTTCTTATCGTTAAGACGTCCAAGGTCATCAAGCAGCTCCACAAGAGCACGGTGAAGTTCGAGGGCGTGTTCGAGGAGGAGGTCGAAAAGACCAAGAAGGGGCGACGGCCCCTGTCGGCATACAACCCGAACCTCTTCC
>Ga0272441_10000513_pt1 | contig 88421 bp, 67 predicted proteins | sample SSMProp6N_FD_193582 | JGI IMG/M metagenome (GOLD analysis project Ga0272441, IMG submission 193582) | Marine sediment archaeal communities from Little Sippewissett salt marsh, Falmouth, MA, United States - SSM-Prop-6N | ecosystem: Environmental > Aquatic > Marine > Wetlands > Sediment ... | reverse complement strand
CAGAGTCGGAAGGGAACCAGAGTCGGAAGGGAACCAGAGTCGGAAGGGAACCAGAGTCGGAAGGGAACCAGAGTCGGAAGGGAACCAGAGTCGGAAGGGGATTGGTCGCGTTCAGGCCTAGATGCCCATCCACATGTCCACGACGTTCAGGCAGCTGTCCAGGTGGTAGTAGAACCAAAGCTGGATGCCACCCTCGGGGTCGATGGTCTGGACGAAGCTCACCTGGTAGTGCACCACCTCGCCGGCCAGGCTGTGCTGGTACACCTCACCGAATCGCACGGGGAAGGCGACGGTGGTGTCTCGCTTGGCCTCGGCGTCCGCATGCAGCGCGGGGATGACCGCGTCGAGGTCGGCGGTCACCTGACCGGCGTCCCAGAAGTACTCCTCCTGGTCAAAGGTGCCGTCCCAGGGGTTGGGCTCGCACTGCTGGGGGTCGGGAGCGGGGGCGCCCTCGCCAAAGCCGAAGTCCGAGGCGCATTGACCGAGGAGGTCGAGGGTCACAGGGCCCACCTGCGGGACGGTGTCCACCTCGTCCAGGCTGTGGAAGGGATTGGTGTCGCGATGGGCGATGAGGTTGCGGGCCGCGTCGCTGCGCAGGGCGCAGTCCACGTCCAGCCGCGCAAAGTCGGTGGACGCGTCGTTCATGAAGTTGATCACGGCCAGGTCGTAGGGCGTGGGCGTGTAGCCAAAGGTGTCGGCGCAGGTCTTGATCTGGTCGATGGTCCACTGGCCCACCCTGTACACCGCGTCCAGGTCGGCGAGGCTGCCGAAGAGGTTGTCGTCCGCGGTGCCGGGGATCTGGTCCTGGCCGTCGCGGTGAGCGATGATCTGCCTGGCAGAGTCGCTGCGCAGACCGCAGTCGACGTCCAGGACCTCGTAGGTGGTGAGGTGCCGGTCGTTGACAAAGGCCAACGCGGCGGCCTCGTCGGCCGACTGCACCGCCGAGGTGGTCGTGTTGGTTCGACCGCCCTGTCCGCAGGCCACCAGCGCCACCGCCACAATGCCCATCCCGATTGCCTTGCTCATGGTCTTCATCGTCTCGACTCCCCTGCCTGGTTTGCTTTGGCCGGTGCGTATCATGCCCCGACCAAGCTGCAAATGTGGTGCCATGTAGGATGTTTTCGCAACACTCTGTATTTATAGGCAATCCGGCGCCATGGCACCAGTTCTCGACATGTCTTTGATACATTCGTTTTGTCAATGCAACAACTGTTGCGACTGTTGTCGTGTCACCGGGTTTGACTCGGGATCGGGAATCGGCGATTCTCTGGGCATCAAAAAAACCAATCGGAGGTGGATCTTGGGAAAAAATCTATCTGGGCTCGGCGGGTTGATGGCGCTGTTCGGCGTCCTGTCGTCGGTGCTCTATCTCATCGGCTACAACCTGCGCATTCTCATGTGGATCGACACCTGGGGCCTGACCATGGGTTGGGTCATCCGCGGGGGACTCATCGTGGCGGGCGCGGCCCTGTTCTTCCTCTTCGGCAGCGGCGATGACGACGACGACGACGAGAAGAAGAAGAAGAAAAAGAAGGAGTGAAGAAGGCCGGGATCGAGAGCAGGGCTTCGGAGCCTTTCTTTGCCGGCATCCTGTCGAGGAAGTGACCCGCGGGTCAGAGGAACATCTTGAGATATTCGCCGTAGTCTTCGCCGTCCGGGAGGGTGGTGTCCACCATGAGGGACGGATCCTCGTCGTCGAGGCCCGCCTGCCAGTACACCCCGGCTCCCCGGCGCTGCCAGATGGGGATCTCGTCGAAGACGACCTCGCGCTGATCCAGGATCTCGTGCTTCTCCTGGTTGCCGAGGGTCTCCACGATGGTCTGGGCGTGGGCCTCATCGCCCGACCCCTTGGCCAGGGCGTGCCAAACATGGCGATCCAGGGAGAGCTGCTCCTGGCAACGCTGGCGCCACTGGAAGTAGATGCGCGCCAGCTCCGGGCTGGGGAACTGGTAGAGCCGCACATCGAAGAGCGCCAGATCGCCCAGCAGCAGGCTCAGCTTGCCCCCGGCGCCCGACGCGACACTGCTGAGCAGCCCGCGCCCGGTGCCATTGCCCGAGTCCTCCGCGCCACCCAGCAGCAGGGAGAACTCTCCGTGCTCCGCATAGCCGAAGACCACGTCCGGGTCCGAGCCCACCAGGTGCGACAGGGTCTTGACCAGGGCCTTGGCGAAGCGCACGTCAAAGGGTTTGTCAAAGCCGAGGGCAGGGTGCTCATAGAGCTTGGACCAGTCCCGTACCCCGCAGCGCACCACGCGCTTGAAGCCACGCATCGAAGCGTCATCGTCGAGCAGCTCGAAGGCTCGGAAGTGCTCGAGCAGCTCGTCTGGTGCCAAGTCCTCTGACATACACAGCCCAGGCCCTGTTTGCGGGACAATCGGGAAGTCGAACAGTAGCACATGATCCGAAGCGCTATCAAGAATTGGAAGCGGAAAATCGCTTTTGCGCCGAGGGGTTGGGCGCGTCGGCGACCAGGTGTCGGATCACCGCCGGGGCAACGCGGTCCCCGGCGTCCCTGTCCTCCCCGACCCCAGTAAAAACGGGTCGATTCGCTTGCCAACGGGCGCAGGGTGCGATAAGGCATACCACTCAATATGACCCATGGAGTGAGTCCAGTGCGCATTCTCGACATCTCAAGACGCCACCCGCTGCCCCTGGCAGCGCTGACCGCCCTGGTGCTCGGAGCCGGGCCTTCCTGCGTACGCAAGCAGGCGAGCCAACCCTGTACCACCGAGTCCAAGGGATCCGCCAAGGCCAGCGGCAGGCAGCCCCCGAAGACCAAGCCGGACTGTAAGACCGCCTGCGAGTATTTCACCTACTGCCAGTCCGCGCGGTGGACCTCGCCCGCCGAGGAGAAGATGATGGCCGACCGCTGCACCCAGCAGTGCGCGAAGCCAGACGCCGGCCAGATGAAGAGCTTCTTCGAGGGCATCAAGACCTGCGCGGTGAACCACGCCTGTGTGCAGTTCGGCGACTGCATGAAGAAGCTGGTGCAGAAGCTCCAGGCGGGGGGCCCCCAGGGGCAGCCTGTTGAGGACCCCAAAGCCATCTACAACGTTCCCGTGGGCGCGTCCCCGGCGCGGGGCCCGGCCAACGCCCTGGTGACCGTGGTGATGTTCGCCGACTACGAGTGCCCCTTCTGCGGTCGCGGCAACGGCACCGTGAGCCAGCTGATCAAGGCGTACCCGGGCAAGGTCCGCCAGGTCTACAAGCACTACCCGCTGCCCTCCCACAAAGGAGCCAAGCGCGCCGCCGACGTGGCCTACTGCGTGATGAAGACGAGCGGCGTCGCGACCTTCTGGAAGGTGCACGACAAGTTCTACCAGTCCATGGACGGCTTCGACGACAAGACCCTGGTGGCGGCGGCCAGCTCCGTGGGCGCCGATGCCGCCAAGGTCAGGGCCTGCCTGGCGGACCCCAAGCAGCTCGCGCCCCTGGCCGCAGACATGACCCTGGGCACCACCCTGGGCGTGGACGGTACCCCGGCCTTCTACATCAACGGCAGGAAGATCGCCGGCGCCCAGCCCCTGGCCGTTTTCAAGAAGATGGTGGACGTCGCCCTGAGCGAGGCGCAGGCCGCGGTGAAGTCTGGCGTCAAGCCCGCCGACGTCTACACACACCTCACCGGCAAGGGGCACAACAAGGTGCAGTTCGTCAGGGGCGGCGGACCGGCCGACCAAGGCCCGGGGGACGGTCATGGCAACGGCGGCCCTCCCCAGCTGGATGACGAGGTGATCTTCCGGGTGCCGGTCACCCGGAACGACCCGGCCCTTGGCCCCAAGGACGCCCTGGTCACCATCGTGGAGTTCGGCGACTTCCAGTGCCCCTCCTGCGCCGCCGCTGGAAAGGCCCTCAGGAAGATCACCAAGGCGTTCCCCCGCAACGTGCGGTGGGTGTTCCGGCACTTCCCGCTGCCCAGCCACCCCGACGCCGCCCTGGCCGCCGAGGCCGCCCTGGCCGTGCGGGCCCAAAAAGGCGACAAGGGCTTCTTCGAGTACCACGACAAGGTCTACGCCAACCAGCGCAACCTGGGGCGCCCGGTGCTGGAGAACCTGGCCGGGGCGATGGGCGTGGACCTGGTGCGGTTCAGAAAAGCCCTGGACGCCCACACCTACAAGGCCCAGGTGGACGCGGACCGCAAGTTCGCCGAGGCCATGGGCGTGCCGGGCACGCCGGCCCTGTACATCAACGGCCGCGTCACCATGGGGCTCCCCGCGCCCGAGGTGCTCACCAAGCGCATCACCGACGCCATCGCCACCGCCAAGAAGATCGTCGCCAAGGGCACGCCCCGGGCCACCCTCTACGACACCCTCATGAAGACCGCCTCTCCCAAGCCCGTCTTCAAAAAACAGCGCTAGCGCTGCTCAGCGACTGGCGGAAAACAAGTAGATCGCCCAGAACGCCGATGCATCCCGGCTCGCTTCGTTGCCAGGCGGCTACATCTTCCCGATATGCGCCCTTCTGGCGCCTCGCGAGCCGGGCGCCTCGACGCCCTGCGCTGACCAAGTAATTTGTGAGCGGGTCCTCACTGCACGATGCGGTGGAAGGTCGCGGGATCGGGGACGGGGTTCAGGGGCTTGAGCTCCGGGGTCTCGGTGGCGTCATCGGTCTTCTTGGCGCCGAGGGTGACGATCATGGTGCTGGGCGGGTAGACCACGGTCCAGTACTGGGAGCGTACCTCGTGACCCTGGTGGTCGAAGAAGATTCGCCGACGACGCACGGTGTAACCCCGCTGGCCGCGCTGCTCGACCTTGCGCTCGCCCAGCTTCATCTTCTCGTCCGTCCGGATCTCCTCCTTGAAGGCCCGGTCCCCGATGATGCGGCGCTCGAAGCCGATCTTGTAAAGCCGCTTGGCCCCGAGAATCTCCGCCCGCACCCGCCCGCTGTTGACCAGGTAGTGCAGGACCACGGGGAAGTCGTACGGGTTGCGAAGCTGCATCGTGACCTTGGGCCATACCACCGTGGCGTCCAGCCCCAGGCCGATGTAGTGCGAAGGCATGGAGTGAACGTCCGCCTTGATCACGTCGAGGCCGGCGAAGAACGCGGCGGCAAAGAGCGTGGAAGAGATCTGACACACGCCCCCTGCGATGCCGTCCACAAGCTCGCCCCGGGCGATGACCGGCGCGATGCGGTACCCCTCGGAGTGGGTTCGGGGGCCCAGGGTCGCGTTGAAGTCGAAGACCTCGTCGGGCATGAGGATCGTACCGTTGAGCTTGCGGGCGGCCACCCGCAGGTTGTACGTCCGGTTCGCCCAGCGGCGGGACGTGGAGTAGGACGTCTCGTACCAACCCAACGCGGTGCCGATGGACAGATCCCGCACCTGGAGGGACGAGATCTTCGGGCGCGCCTCCTTGACCGCCAGGTCCACGGTCCGGCGCCCCTGGCGAGCGGCGGCCAGGATCCGCTCCTGGCTCTGGTACACGTCCAGCGAGTAGCCCACCCGGCCGGGCACGATGCGCCGGTTCACCAGGTCCAGCCGGGCCGATCGGGCGCGCACGTCAATGCGCTCTTTGAACCTGCGCAGGGCGGCCAGGGCCCGCTGGGGGTCCAGGCCGAGGCCCGGCGCGAACCGAACCAGCCCCCGACGCGCCCGGCTGCGCTCGATGAGGCGCTCGAAGATCCCGCCGCGACGGCCGATGCGCGTGAGCCGGCGCCAGAGGGTCCCGCTCCGGGGTGTGACCCCCAGCCCGTGCCAGGTGGACCTGACCTCGCCCCCCGGAAAGCGCAGGGTGACCGCTCCCTCGAGGAGCTGCTGCTCCCAGGCCTGGTGCCGTCGGCGGATGGCGTCGGTGGTCTTGCCGCCGACGTCCAGCCCACCCAGCCGGACCCCGGGCACCACCCGCGGCGACCCGTTGCCTCGCTGCCACCCGTGCCACAGCCCCGCCAGGCCCACTCCCAGGGCGGCGGCCAGGATCAGCCGCATGGCAATGAGAGGGCCGGGCTTCAGGGGGGCGTTGCTCAAGGGCTCTCCTGCCCGACCTCGGAGGTGGGCTCGGTTAGAGGAGCGGCCTGCGCCGGCTCCACGCGCCGGTGGAGCCTGTGCCGCAGGGTCATCACCATGGCCCCGGCCAGCGCCACCAGCTCGACCTGGGTCAGGTCGCAGTCTTCGAACTGATACTCGCTCATCAGACGATCCACAACCTCTTCCACCACCTCGCTCACCGCGGCGAGGGAGGGGTCATCGATCCGCCGTGACGCCGCCTCCACGGCGTCTGACACCATCAGGATGGCCGCCACCCGGCTCGAGGGCAGCGGGCCGGGATAGTAGTACACGGCAGGGTCGATGTCCCTTCCCTCCCGACGGGCCCGCTGGAGGGGCCCCTGGATGGAGCTGGTTCCGTGGTGCTCGGCGATGAGCCTTCGGAGCTCGGGCCCAAGCCGGTAGCGGCGCGCCAACCGGAGCCCGTCGCCCACATGCCGAGCGATGCGCCTGGCCGACTCCCCGGGGCTGAGCTCCCGCTGGGGGTCCTCACCAGGGCCGAAGTTCTCCGCAAAGACCTCGGCGCCCAGCAGCTTGCCCAGGTCGTGGTACCAGGCGCCGGCCCGCAGCAGGTGGAGATCCCCGCCGATGGCGCGGCCCCCGGCCTCGGCCAGGTGGGCCACGTTCCTGGCGTGGCGATAGGTTCCGGGGGCCCGTCGTCGCAGCTCCCGCATCAGCGGATGGCGCGGAGCCACCAGCCGCCGAAGCCGGCCCGCCGAGGACACCTGGGCCCAGGCCAGCAGCGGCCAGGCCAGGACCAGGCCGGCCAGCCCCGCGGCCCAGGGTCCCACGGCACCGACCACGAGACCTGCCTCGACCTCCCCGCCAAAGGGCGGGACCACGGGCGCCACGACCAGCAGGATCCCCGCCTGGAGGCCGCCCGCCAGGGCCGCGGCAGGCACCAGGGACAGGGTGCGCCGGTGCAGGGTCAGCAGGGCCGCCGCCACGCAGCCGACGGCGACACCCACCAGGGCCGGGGCCGGCGCCGCGTCCGCGACCAGGGCCAGGCCCGCTGTGGCCAGGGCCACCAACACCGCCGCCCGCCGCCCGCAGACGAGCGCCACCACCAGCGCCCCGAAGGCAAAGGGTGCGCAGGCCATGGGCTGGTCGGTGTAGACCTTGATCAACAGGCCGACCGACACGCTCGCACCCGTCACCAGACATAGCAGCGCCAGACGCCGCCCCGAGCCCGCGGCCGGGCTGCCCAGCCACACCACCAGCACGAACAGGCCGAGGATCAGCACCAGCCGCACCACGAAGGAGCCCAGGGACGGAGGCGGTCCGGCGGCCCAGGCCGCCTCGAGGAGCCGCCGCCGGAAGGGGGTCATGGGCACCCCCGCCGCCACCAGCACCCGGCCTTTGTGCACGCGGACGTCCACGGTACGATCCAGCCAATGGAATCCGGAGGCCGGGACACCGTCTGTGGAGGCCGGCCGCGCCTTGTCGGGGATCCGCACCACGAAGTCTGCCCGGGCCCGGGCCGTCACATCCAAGGAGCGCTTGATCGGCGGGGGGGTCGCTGGGGTCTGGTGCCGCTCCAGCAAGAGGCCCCCGCAGACCAGCGCCGCGGCGACCAACGCTGTCGGCCAGGCACTCCAGTGCGGCGAGGATGCCCGCATGGGAGCTACGAGCAGATCGGGTCGGGCGCGGATGCAGCCAGGTTCGCCATGCCCAACACCTCTCTACCGACCTGGCCTGGAAACGCCGCCCACGGCGGTGAAGGGGATGTTCTTGGTGACCTTGGGTCCCTTGAACGCGGGGAAGGTGAGGCGCTTCACCACGTCACACACGCACTTGCGCAGGGTCGGGTCCGGGTCCCCGGACACGGCCGTGGACTCCTCCACGGCGCCGCTGTTGCCCACGGTCATACGCACCACCACCGACACCGTGCGGCTGCCGGACACGTGCCGGGCAAAGCAGGGTGCCGCGTTGGGCATGGCGTTGGTGGTGACCGCGTTGAACACCTCGGCCTTGGGTCCGGCGGGGTGGCCGTTGATGGTGAGCACCCGCATCGGCCGGGGGCGCGGTGGGGTGACCACCGGCGCCGGGGACGTCCCTCGCCCCAGGCTGCTGCGGGCCCTGGCCGTATCCGCGACGTCGTCGTCGTCGTCGTCGATGTCGTCGTCGTCGTCGTCGTCGCCGGCCTGGACGATCTTCATGGGCCTGGGCGGCGGATCCTTGATGGTGGGCGGCGCCGGCGCAGAGGGATACTGCTTCCCCTTCCGGCAGGTCGCAGCCCCGAGCACAAGGATACAACCGACCAGAATCAATATGCTTTGGGGCCTCATGCCGTGTATGGTACCAGCCGTTTCTCCACCGGTCAAATGACGAGGAGCGAGCCCGGCCGGCCTGGCCCCCGCTCGGTCACCGCCCGGTCACCGATCATCAGGGAGGCGGGAGCCCCACCCACGCGGGAGGCTACTTCGGGACCCGATAGATCTCGATGGAGCGGTGACCCAGCTTCCAGTAGCGATGCAGTCGCATCACCACCAGCCGGCCGGAGCCCACGCGCCAGGCGAGAACCTGCTTGGGGCTGGCGATGGTACCCAAAAGCTTGGGCCGGCGGGTGGTGACATCCAGCGAAAACAGGTGGAACACCTCGTCCACGTTGCGCTTCTGGCCAAAGATGGTGGGCCACTGGGGATCCACCGTGAAGCTGAAGAGCACCTTGGTGTCCGACCAGGTGGGTTGCTGGGTGAAGGTCCGAAAGCTGAACCACTTGAGGGGCGGCGAGGTGGCGGTCAGCTTCACCCGCTGGTTGCGCTTGTCGATCATCTCCCAGGTGGGGCTCTTTTGGCTTCCCGTGATCCGTATCAGGTTGATCATCGCCTCGTTGGCGGCACGGATCTTCTTGATCTTGGCCCATTCGGCGAGCTTGTCGATCTTCCGGTCCGAATCGAACTTGCGGGTGAACACGTCGTAGACCTTCTCGCGGTCCGGATCCCGGGCGTCAGCGGCGCGGTTGTACTGGCCCTGCACCTTGGTCACCACCCGGGTGTAGTCGGGGGTCCAGTAGGCGATGGTCATCTTGGGCTTGGTCACATCACCCGAGCGCTTGGAGCGAAGTCGGGCCACCTTGCCCCGCCGGTACGTGGCAGCGTTGTACAGGGTCACTGTGTGGGTTACCTGTTGCCCGCGAACAATGCGCAGGTAGGTCACCATCTGCCAGCCGCCCTTCGTCCGCTTGAAGGCGAGACGATGAAAGTTCTTGACGCGCCCCACTGTCTTGCCGGCGAGGTCGTACACCACCGCGTGACGAGGGGGATCGAGCGCGCGGCCCGCGGTCTCGTACACCAGCACCAGCCGCTTGGAGTCCGGCGCGAAGAGCAGTCGGACAGGGGCCACCGTCGTCTTGGTGATGTTGATCCGGGCGATCCTCCGACGGGCCCCCACCAGTGAGACCAGATTGAGGAAGCTGGCTTTTTTTCCCTCGCCCACGTGGACGTACGCCATGGTGCGCCCGTTGGGGCTCACGGCAAAGTGGGCGTCGATGTAGCCGGATTTTACCTTGATCTGGCCGACGCGCTTCAGCTTCGACCCGCCCGCCCAAGCCTCGGATCCACTGGTCAAGCAGAGCAGGAGCCCAGCCGTTACGAACAGATTTCGCCCGATCATCGGAAACCTCGCGCTCAATTTCTGGACCGGCCCATCATAGCCCCAGCCCCGCGGGAGTCAACCAGGGGTTTGCCCCCAGCCGTTCACCGGGTTGGCGGCCAACCCGTCGCCGGGTCCGTGGCCCGATCCGTGGCCCGGCAATGGCTGGGTTTCCACCGAGTTTTCGGATATCATGCCGAGCCATGAGCCCACGACGCGACAAGCCACCTCCCAGGGCGGGTCGCCCCGCCCGCAACGCCAAGGTCAAGCCGACGCTGATCTACCGCCTCTGGCGCCTGGCCGTGGAGCATCCCCGGGGCGTGCTCATCGCCGCCGCGACCCTGCTGGGCCTCATCGTGGTCCTGGGAAACTGGCGACCCACCCGGGCGAAGCTGCTGGTCTGGGAGCCTGAGCTCCCGTTCATCGTCTGGGCCCTGATCTTCATGTTGGTGGGCTACCTGACCGGCAAGTGGATCGAGTGGGCCATCGGGCAGCGGCGGATCCGCAAGGGCACCTACAAGCCCCGCGTGTCGGCCGAAGACCTCGCCGGCGCCACCGCCGCCCTCGACGAGAAGCTGCCAGCCACAGGCAGCGACGAGGAGGATCCGGCCACCCTCATCGACCGCAGCGGCAACAGAGGGCGGCCCGCCGATACGACCGACGCGGCCGTGGACCGTGTGGACTACTGGGATGACGGGGACGAACGCGCCGAGGCAGGGGCCACGGCTCGCATGGACGGGCGGGGCCTCCCCGACCGGCCCCGGTCGCAATCCGGTGACTACTCCGCGGCGGGAAATCGCTCCGGACCGGCCTCCTCCCGCCACAGGGCCGACCGCGGGAGCGGCGGGCGCTACAGCGACTACAACGACTACAGCGACTACAACGACTACCAAGACAGCGGTGCCAGACGCAGCGGCGGACGCTACAGCGACTACAGCGACTACAGCGACTATCAAGACGGCGGAGGCAGGCGCGGCGGCGGACGTCGCAGGTAGAGCGCATCCGCGCATCCCCTCCCGTGCATCCCCTCCGGGGTTGAGCAGCTACGGATTGCGCGGCTACGGATTGCGCAGCTTCCTCACGTTCCCGATGCGCAGGGTGACCTTGCGCTCGTCGAAGAGCTCGGCCAGGGGGATCAGGAACTTCCGGGACACCCCACACATCTCCTTGAACTGGGTGGGGCTGATCTCACCGTGGTCCTGTAGATAGGCCACGAGCTTCTCCTTGAGATCGGCCACCACCCGGGCCCCGAAGGTCAGGTCGTCCTTGGCGCGCACCAGCCGGCCCGCCTTGATGTGCCCGGCGAGGATGTCCCTCACGTCGCCCACGGCCACCCCGAGCTGGTCGGCCAGACCCGCCGCCTTGGGGGGCTTGTAGCCGGCGCTCTCCACGGCCACGCGCACCTTCTCGGCCAGGTCCTTGATCGCCTGTCGATCGGCGCTACCCGCCGGGGCCACGGAGTCCAGGTCCCCTTCCAGGCGTCCCTTCTTGACCAGCCGATCCACCGACATGCGGAACAGTCGCTGGGGGATGGACGCGCCGAGCCGGCTGTAGACCTCCTGCCGCCCGAAGCCGTCCGCCATCGGGGAGGCCTCGGCGAGGTCCTCCACCACGCGCTCGATCCGATCGCCGAGCAGGTCGAAGGGGCCCGCGTGCACCACCGCTTGACTCTCCTTGTCAAAGCGCTTCACCACACCCTGGTCGACGAGCTTCGCCACCAGACTGCGGGTCTCCGCCGGCGCGTAGGGCACGCGCTCGGTGAGGAGAGCGGCGGAGATGCCGCCCATTCCCGCCGCCTCGATCTCCAGGCTGAGCCGCTCGCTGGGCTCGGCCTCGGCCAGGCGGTCCAGGAGCGCTGCGTAGTCATCGTCCCGCTTGCGACGCCGCGGCGGGTGGGAGCGCAACACCAGGCCGCCGCCGATGGTGGAGCCATGATCGGTGGACAGGGTGAAGCCCTGCAACACGAAGCGGTCTCCCGGGAGCAGCACCAGGGGGCGATCCAGATCCACCTGAACCCAGCCGGTTTCCCCGGCCTCGATGGTGTCTCCGGCCAGGGGAATGATCTTGCCCTGGGCCTGGGTCGTGCCTTGCAGGACAATGTAGCGCTGACCGCGCTTGATGGGCTTGTCCACCCAGGACAAGAGCTGCAGCTGGGCGTCGAAGCGCCGGGTGGGCGTGATCTCACCCTTGCGAACCAACACCAACCCCCGGGCCAGATCGTCGCGATCCGGTCCCTTGAGATTGACGGCGGTGCGATGCCCCGCGCGGGCCTGGTCCACCTCGACCCCGTGGACCTGGATCCCACGCACCTTGCCGCCGATGTCCAGGGGAGAGGCCACGAGATCGTCCCCCAGGCTCACGACGCCAGCGATGAGGGTGCCGGTGACCACCGTGCCGAAGCCGTGCATGGTGAACACCCGATCCATGGGGAGCCGAACCAGGCCGCCGGACTGGCGGTCCGGCACCGACGCGGCCAGGTCGAAGATGGCGCTCTTCACCGCGTCGATGCCCTCACCCGTGGTGGCGGAGCAGCGCACGATGGGGCAGCCCTGAAGGAAGGTCCCCTCCACGGAGCTGGCCACGTCCGCCTCCACCAGCTCCAGCCACTCGTCGTCTTCCACCAGGTCCACCTTGTTCAGGGCCACGAAACCAACCTGCACGCCGAGCAGGGAGCACACCGCGAGGTGCTCGCGCGTCTGGGGCATGACTCCCTCGTCGGCCGCCACCACCAGCATCACCGCGTCCACCCCCGTGGCCCCCGCCGTCATGGCGCGGATGAACCGCTCGTGACCCGGCACGTCCACGATGCCCACGGTGGTCTCTTCGGCCTGGAGGGAGGCGAAGCCGAGCTCGATGGTGATGCCGCGCGCTTTCTCTTCCTTGAGTCGATCGGTGTCCACACCGGTGAGCGCACGCACCACGGCGGTCTTCCCGTGATCGATGTGACCCGCGCTGCCCAATACGAATCGCTCGGTGCTCATGACCCGACAGTGTAGAGCCGAACGACACCGAATGAAACCCTGGGGCAAACTCCAACCAATGACTCTGACCCGGGGATCGTTTATAATGGCGCCCGGCAAGGACGGGAACTCCAAGTGATTCGCGCGTATCTGCTAGCGATCTCGATGCTCGGGCTGGGGCTCGCCGGAGTGGTGGTCATCGCGTCCCAGGCGAACCGGCCCCGCGCTCCCTCGGAGCCGGGGTCTCCCCCGGGAACTGTATCCAGGGATACCAAGGTCGCCGCGGCCATGGGGCCGGGCCCGACCCGGGAACGACCGCGGCCGGTGGTGACAGACGCCGGCGCGCCCCGCGTCCGGCCCCGGGTGACTCCCGACGCCGCGGTGACCCCCAGCCCCGACGCCGCGGCCCCGAAGCGCCCGGTCGCCGCGCCGGACGCGGCGGTGGCGACCACCGGACCGCCCCGGCACGCCGGCCCGGCGCCCGTGCTGGTGCTGGACTTCTCAACGGGGTCCACCAAGGCGACGAGGAACCACCGCCGGGCGATCCGGAAGCTGGTCCGGGCCCATGGATACAAGGACGTGCGCTACAAGCTCACCGGGTACGGCGCCGAGCGGCGCCGGCCCAAGAACAACCGCGCGCTGGCCCGTCGACGCTGTCGCAGGATCGCGCGGCTGATCCGCAAGCGCGGCGTCAGCCGACGGTGGATCGACTGCGGCCCGCCCGTGTTCCGCAGCGTCAAGCGCAAGCCCACCGACGCGGACAAGGCCCCCGCCTGGCGTCGGGTGGAGATCCGGGTGGAAAAGCCGTGATCCAATGAGCGCACCGGTGGTGTGGATTCTGGCCTTTGCCAGCGCGGTCCTGCTCATCGCCGGCGGGTTCGTCATGGCCGTGGCGCGGTTCCGGGGACGGGTGGCGGCCCGTCGCCGCCAGGCCGCCAGGCTCGGGGCCCACCTCGAGGGAAAGCCCTCCGATCCCTTCGGAGAGCTGCAGGTCATCGGGGCCCAGCTGCGCAAGATCCAGCAGCGTCTGGGTCAGGCCGAGGAGGTGGCGGGGCTGCCCGTGCGGTCCTCCGCCCCGGCGGCGACCGCCGCCGCTCCCCAGGCCGGGGCGCCGGTCACCATGGAGCTGGAGCAGGATCTGGACCTGTTCAAAAAGGAGGTCTACTCCAAGACCCACCGCATCGACGAGCTGATGACCGAAAAGCAGCTCCTGGCCGACAAGATCGTGCAGCTGGAGACCGCTCTGGCGACCGCCCCCGCGCCCAGCAAGCCCAGCCGCAGGCCCAAGCCCACCGAGAGCAACATGGCCCTGGTGGACGTGCTGCAGCAGGAGGCCGACGAGCTCCGCAACCAGATCGCCCAGCAAGACCAGCTGCTCAAGTCGCTGGAGAAGTCAGACACCTCGGGCCTGGTCAAGGAGGTGGGGCGGATCCGACAGGAGCTGCTGGGCCGGAACGAGGAGGTGAAAGCGCTCGAAGCACGCCTCGTCGATTCGGCGCAGAGTCAGCAGCTCCAGGTGCGGCTTGGAGCCCTGGAGACCGAGAGGGACGGGCTCGCGGCCCAGGCCCTGGAAACCGCTGGACAGCTCCGGAGGGCCAAGGAGCGCATCGCTGACATGGAGCGATCCCTGGCGCCCGCGCGGGCCGTGGGTGGCACGGGCGGCGCCCAGGAGCCTCCGCAGCCGCCGGCCACGACGTCCAGGCCGCCGCCCCCTCCCGCGCCGTCGCCGCACCAGCGCGCAGCGCCTCCTCCGACGCCTCCTTCGGGCGCGATCACCGGGCAGAGGAGGCCGACACGCCCGCAGTCACGTGGATTCCCCGACGAGCCCACCGTGAAGACCGCGCCCCCCGAGATGACGCCGGCCCCGCGGCAGAACAAGCGCCGCCCCACCGGCTCCATCTTCCCGCCGCCCCAGTCCAAAAAAGACCTGCTGGACTAGTGCCCTGGATCACCGATGTCCGAGTCACCTCTGACAATTGACGTGGGGCCCCACCGCCTGGAGGCCCGCCACCGACCCGGCGAGGGCGAACGGGCGGCGGTGATCTGCCATCCACACCCGAGCTATGGCGGCACCATGGACAACAACGTGGTGCTGGCCGCCCGGGACGCCCTCGCTGCCGCGGGCTGGGGCACCCTGCGGTTCAACTTCCGCGGAGTCGGCCAGAGCGGCGGTCGCCACGCCGAGGGTGTGGGAGAGGCCGAGGATCTGGGGCCGGTGCTCGCGGCGCTGGCCGACCGTGAGCCGGTCGAGGTGCACCTGGCGGCCTACTCCTTCGGGGCCTGGGTCGCCCTGAGGGCCACCACCGACGGTCGGGTCGACCCCGCGTCGTTGATGGTCTTTTCGCCCCCCGTGGACTTCATGCCCTTTGACCGGCTACGACTTCCAGGCTGTCCCTGCCTTTTGGTCGTGGGGGATCGGGACGAATTCTGTGGGCTGGGCTCGCTGGATGGATGGCTGAGCGGCCAGGACACCGCCGCCGTCACCAAGGTCGTGCTGCCCGGCACGGATCACTTCTATGGGGGCCCTCAGCCCGGCCTGACGAGCGCCATCACCGACTTCGTGACAGGCTGATCAACTCCGCCCGTGGCGAGCGTTGACCAGATCGTCCTGGTCTTTCTCGGCGCGACGCTCGTCCTTTCGACGCTGCCTCGACGCCTGACGCTCCTGGTGCTTCTCCAGCACCTGGACCTGCCGCCGGGCCTCGACCACCCGCTGCCGCGCGGTCTTCTCGGCGGCCTCGGCCTCCGCCACCCGGGCCGCCTCGGACCGGACCTGGGCCTCCGCCTGCGCGCGACGCTCGCGAAGCCGCGTCTGGTAGAGACGCTCGTCGACCCACTGCCCCCCACGAAATCCCTGCGCCTGTTGCTGCCGCTCGAGCCGCACCCGCGCGCCGACCACCTCCTGGGCGGCCACCAGCCTGTCCTGCGCTCGGGCGTGGTCCTCCTCCCGACGCGCCCGCTCCCCACGCGCCGCCGACAGCCCGGACTCGGCCTCGTCCAGGGCCCGCTGCCGCAACGTCATCAGGGTCTCAATCTCGTGTCCCATGGGTCAGCCCTGCCATCTTGTCAGCGCAGCGCCCGCCGAGTCAATGGTCTCGACGGGCGCCCCTGAAACAGCCCGCTGACCCGCGGAACAGTGATATTGTCCTACCCATGAAACGCCTGGGCCGGGGCATCGTACGACTACGGATCCCGATCCTGCTGGTCACTTGCGCCGTGGTGATCGGTGCCGGCTCGCTGCTTCCCCGCCTGTCCATCGACGTCTCCAGCAAGAACCTGCTGTTCGTCGACGAGCACGTTCGCAAGTCCTACAACCGCTACCTCTCCGAATGGGGCTCGGACCGTTGGCTCATCATCGGCGTGCGCTTCACCTCCGGGGACGCCTTCACCACCGAGCGGCTCGCCTTCGTGCGCCGACTGTCCGCCCGGTTGGCCCGGGTCGAGGGAGTCAAGCGGGTGGAGAGCGTGACCAACACCTCCGCCATGTCCGCCGAGGGTGACGAGCTGTACTTCGGGCCCCTGGTGCCCGCGACGATCCCCGTAGACGCGGCCGCCCTCACCCGGATCCGTCGCCGCATCCTCTCAAGCCCCCTGCTCGGCCGCGCCTTTGTCAACGACGACGGAACCATGGTGGCCATCAACCTGCGCATCCGGGATCCCGGGACCGACGAGCGCAAGATCATGGACCTCGCCCGGAAGGTACGACGCATCCGCCTCACCGTGGACCGTCCGCCGGACACCGAGCTGTACGAGATGGGCGGCCCGCCCATGCTTGCCACCATGTACGACATCGTGCGCCGGGACCTGTGGGTGCTCGGCCTGGCCCCCATCGTGCTCGTGGGGATCATCCTGCTCATCGTGTTCCGCTCCGTGAGGGGGGCGATGCTGCCGTTGGCCACGGTCCTGTCCACGGGGGCCATCACCTTTGGCGGCATGGTCGCCTCGGGTCACCAGGTGAACCTGGTGACCACCATGCTGCCCTGTCTGATGATGGTCATCGGGGTGGCCGACGTGATCCACGTGCTCGTTCAGCACCGGGAGGCCCTGGCCTCCGGGCTGGACAGCCGGGCCGCCGTGGAGGAGACCCTGCGCCGGGTGGGCCTGCCGGTGCTGCTCACCAGCGTGACCACCTCGGTGGGCTTCGGGTCCCTCGTCCTTTCCGATGTGCCCCAGGTGCGCGAGTTCGGCCTCTTCGCCGCCGTGGGCGTCATGGTGGCCATGGTCCTGTCCCTGGTGAGCGTGCCCGCTGTCCTGTCGCTTCTGCCCTCGCCCGCGCCGACCTCCGTCAAGCGGCTGACCGACGGGGCCGTGTCCGCGGCGCTGAAGCGGCTCTACCTCTTCACCCGGCGCAAGCGATGGCTGGTGATCGGGGTGAGCCTGGCCGTGGCCGTGTTCGGTGGGATGGGACTGCTGCGGCTGGAGGCGGAGAGCTCCACCCGGGAGTACCTGCCCAAGGATCACCCCCTGCGCAAACAGTTCGACATGGTGGAGGGGAATCTCATGGGCGGGGTGCCGGTAATCCTCCACGTGGAGGATCGCCAACCCCAGGCCGCCCCTGCCGCCCCTGCCGCTCGACCCGCCAGGGTCGCCGCCCGACCCGCCAGGGTCGCCGCCCGACCCGTCACGGTAGCGCCTCGACCCGGGGCCGACGACGACGAGATCATCGGCGACCCCGAGGACGACCTGAGACCAGAGCCAAAGGCGCCGGCGGTGCCCAGACCCGCGATGGTCGTCGTCGAGGACGAGGTCATCGGCGATCCCGAGGACGACATGCCCGTCATGCGGCCGCCGCCACGGCCGGGACCCGCGGTCACCGTCGGCGGGAAACACGCCCCTGTGGTGACCGCGCCCACGCCACCGCCCGCGACGAAGCGGCAGGAACGTCTGCGGGATCCCGTCGTCCTGGCGGTCCTCGACGAGCTGACCCGGCGCCTGCAGAAGCTCGGCTGGGTGCGCAAGGTCATCAGCATCACCGAGTACCTCAAGGAGGTGAACCGGGTGATGCACGGCGGGCACCCGCGACACTACCGCCTGCCCAAGGATCGGCGGGTCATCGCCGCCTACCTGGAAATGGCCGGGGGCCGCGATCGAGAGGGGATGGAGCGGCTGGTGAACTGGGAGTACTCCAAGGCGAACATCACCGTGATGTGTGCCTGGCCAAACACCCGACGGGTCCGCGCCGTGCTCCAGGAGGTCCAGCGGTTCCTGGCCCGGCCCGACGTCAAGCGCCGGCTCGGCACCGTGTCGGTGGAGGTCACCGGCATGGTGCCCATGCTCTCGAACGTGGCCGACCGCATGGTGGCCGGGCAGATCAAGAGCTTCTTCGCCGCCCTGGCGGTGATCTGCGTGATGATGGTGCTGGTCCTGTGGTCCTTTCGGGTGGGATTGCTCGCCATGATCCCCAACGTCCTGCCGATCCTACTGACCATGGGGCTCATGGGCTGGCTCGGCATCACCCTCAACGTCACCACGGTGATGATCGCCTCCATCGCCCTGGGCATCGCCGTGGACGACACCATCCACATGCTGGTGCGCATCCGTGACGAGAGCCGCGCCCAGGGCGACCACGACGAGGGCGTGCAACGCTCCATGCAGAGCGTGGGCCGGGCCGTGGTGTTCACGTCCGTGGTCCTGTCGGGCGGCTTCGCGATCCTGCTGCTGGCGAGCCTGGTGCCCGCGGCCCACTTCGGCATCCTCATCGCCTTCACCATGCTCACCGCCCTGCTGGCGGACCTGGTGCTCATCCCGGTGCTGATCCTGTGGCTCAAGCCCTGGACCCGGCGGGACCGCGGAGACGGACCATGACCGACGAGGCCCCGAAAAAGCCGAAGCCGCTGCTGGAGGTCTCGGCGCTGCGGTTCAACCTGCCGGGCCACCAGACGCCCCTCTTCGATGGAATCGACCTGCGGGTGAGCCAGGGGGAGACCGTGGTGATCATGGGCGGCAGCGGCACGGGCAAGTCCACCCTGGCAGAGCTTGCGTTCGGGCTGCGCACGGAATTCACCTACGAAGGGGATCTCCAACTGGACCGCCACCGGGCCGCCCTGCTGCTGCAAACCGGCGCGGTCTTCGAGCACCTGTCCATCGGTGGAAACCTCGCGCTGGTCCTGCGGCGCTTTGGCAAGCCCCATGACAGCGAGGCCATCGGTGAGGCCCTCGCCGCGGTCAAGCTGGAGCATCACCCTCCCTCCCGGCGCGCCGACACCCTCAGCGGCGGCGAGCAGCGGCGCCTGGCCCTGGCCCGGGCCCTCTGCGCCGACCCGGACTTCCTCTTTTTCGACGAGCCCTCCGCGGGCCTCGACCTGGACAACGTGTACAGCCAGGGACGGCTGATCCGCCACGTGGTGCGCCGCGGCGGCAAGGGCGCCGTGGTGGTGACTCACGACCCCCTGCTCGCCGCCCTCACGGCCGACCGGGTGCTGCTGCTGACGGGCGGCCGCCTGGAGGACCTGGCCGCCTGGGAGGGCTCGGCCGACAGGCTGGCCCCCGACGAGGAGCGCCAACGGCTCGACTCCCTGGAGCGCGCGGTCCTGGGCCGGTTCAAGGCCCGGGTGGGCGAACGCACCGCGGCCCCCGGCCTGGTCCCCCGGCTGGTCGGCGCCCTGAGCCTGTTGGCCGTTGGCGACTACGCCCGGGACGGGCTGCGCGCCCTCGGGGCCCTCCCGGGCTCATTGCGCCACGTCCGCGACTTCCTCTCCATCTTCTGGCGCAGCTTCCGCCTCGCCGGCCTGGGAGGCGTGCCCTTCTTCGCCCTGATCGGCGCCATCCTCGGGGCGACCTTCATCATGATCCTCCTGGGGGCCTCGATCCTGCCCGCTCGGATCACCCTGGACAAGGTCCAGGCGGTGCCCCTGACCGCCATCACCGCGCCCCTGGTGGGCTTCCTCTTCGCCGCGCGGTCGGGCAGCGCCCTGGCGTCCTGGCTGGGCGGGATGACCTACTCCCGCCAGGTGGACGCCCTGCGCACCCTGGCCATCGCCCCTGACAAGTACCTGCGCGCCCCCGTGTGGCTGGGCATGGTCCTGGCCTACGCCCTGTGCACCGTGGTCTTCTTCTGCGCCATGTGGGTCGGGGCCTACGTGCTGTGCCGGGTCAAGGTCGGCATCCCCGACCCGGTGCCCTACCTCGAGCCCTTTGGCAACGCGCAGATCACCACCCAGGCCCTGATGAAGATCCCCCTCTACGCCGTGGTGGCGGCCACGGTGACCACGCGGATCGGCCTTCTGCCCAAGCCCACCAGCGAGTCCGTGGCCCGGGGCATCACCCGGGTGATCATCGTCTGCACCGTGGTGGTGGCCCTCACCGAGCTGATGTTCGCCGGGCTCCTGGCCCTGGGAGGCGGACGTTGACCCCGCCCGGTGCCGGGAGTGGCGGACCTTGAGCCACCAGCCCAGCCTGCGGGGCTGGACCCGGCTCCAGCGGTTGGGCGGCGCCCTGTTGGTGGCCGGGCTCTGGGCCGGCGTGGCCTGGCTGGCCTGGCACCTGGTGTGGCCCGGACCCACGCCGGACCTCCACCTGGCCACCCCGGCCAACCAGCGGTACCTGCCCCTGGACACGCCCCTCCAGGTTCGAGGCCGGGCCCACCGAGCCCGCCGGATCTGCTGCGAGGGACGCGACACCCGCCCGGACCGCCATGGACGCTTCGCGCTACACGCGCCCGGGCCCACCCGCCCGGGCATGTACGTGGTGCGCTGCGAGGCCGTCAACCGCCGGGGCCGTCGCTTCCCCTTCACCTACGGCCGGCTGGCCGGGGCGTCCAGGAACCTCACCGACTCCATCCCCGACGCGGTGGTGCTGGTCCTTCCCCTGGACAAGCTCAAGGCCAAGGGCGGCCTGTTGCACGGCCTGTCCCGGTTGGTCTCGGGCCCCCTCGCCCGGTACCTCCAGGCCGCTGCCAAGGGGCTGGTCTTCCGCTACGGCGGCCTGCGCCTCGGGCCCGTGCACGTGGGCGCCGTGACCCTCCTGGGCGTGGAGGCCGCGGCGGACAACCGCCTGGCCGTCACCCTCGGCCTGGACAGCGTGTCGGTGGGCGTGAGGCTTCCGGACAAGTGGATAACCGGCAACAAGAGACCCACCTGGGCGCGAATGGTTCTGGCTCTGCTCGCCGGGAACAAGACCTTCAAGCTGCACGGCACCCTGCCGCTGCGCTTCGGGGTGCGCTTTCCTCCCGGCGGGCGCCCCTCCCTCTCCCTGGGGCCCCTGTCCACGGGCGTGCTCAAAAAGGCCCTGGGCCTGGCCTTCCTGGCCGACGCGGCCAACGCCATGGTCGCGCTGTTGTCGGGCAAGCTGCACGCCGAGCTGAACCGGGCGCTCATGGGCGCCAAGAGGCTCGCGGGTCACATCGATCGCATCTACCGTCAGATCCAGCAGCGCCTGGGCCGCATGGCCGCCCTCCTGCCACCGGTGCCCCCAACCCTCTCTCCGGAGCGGGTGGCGGCCTGCCTGTCGCTGCGCCTGAGCCACCTCACCACCTCGGCCAAAACGAAGGTCGTGCGCTTTCACCTGACCGCCCGCATGAAGGGCTACGCCCTGGGCGGCCGGCGCTGTGATGATCCGAAGGCAATCCGACCTCTGAACGTGGGCGGCCCCAACGCCTTACGCCGGCTGCTGGTCGGTCCGCCAGCCCTCGAACAGGTACCCGACGGTCCGGCTGTAGTCATCGCCCACGACCTGATCAACGCCTACCTGGCCACCATCTGGGCCTCCGGCGGGCTGTCCCACGTGCCCGTCCGCCTCCCCTCCCTCAAGCAAAACGGCTTCGACGTCCGCCGCCTGAGCTACCGGCTGCCACCTGTGGTGACCACCCACCGCGAGCGCCTGCGCCTCGAGGTGCCCGAGGTGTGGGTCTACCTCGAAACCCTCGGCGAGGCGGGCCGGCTCTTCGCGGCCCACCTGCGCGCCACCCTTCGGGTCCAGGTCCTTCCAAAGGGGCGCCTGCGGTTCGTGGTGCCCCGCGACCACCCCCCTAAGATCTGGGTACGGTGCCTCAAAGAGGCCGGGGGCCCCTGCGCGGCCCAGTCCCGGCGGTTCCAGTCCCTGGTGAACGTGGGCATGGAGCTCGCCTTCTCCCCGGACCTGGCCGTCCCGGACCTCGCCCTGGAGGCCGCCCTGCCCCCCCTGCACGGACCCGGCATGGACATCCGCCTGGGCCAGGTGCGCCCCATCCCCCGAGGAGTGATGGTGCACCTCAAAATCAAATAGCTATTCGCAAAATGACACGATGCGTTGACGGCGGACCATAGGGCCGATAACCTTCCAATGGACGAGGTGCATGAATGACGATCCACTCCCCTGACGTGCTCGTGATCGGCGCCGGCTCCGCCGGGGCAGCGGCGGCCGCGGGCCTGGCCGAGGGCGGCTGGTCCGTGGTGCTGGCGGACCGTCGACCCGCCGCCGAGGCTGGCGCGCAGTGGATCAACGCGGTCCCGGGGTGGCTCTTTGACAAAGCAGCGGTGGCTCGCCCCGAGCCGCCCGAGCGGGTCCGGCCGGGCGAGACCCACGCGTCGGTCCTGGCCGACGGCCGCGGCCGGGTCTGCACCGTCGTGGCGTCCGACCCCGGCCTGCACGTGGACATGGGGCTCCTCACGCAAAGGCTCCACCACCGGGCCCGGGACGCGGGCGTCACGTTCCTCCAGGGTCGGGTGACCGGTGTGGAGATGTCCGGGGGCCGCCTGGCAGCGGTGACCCTGGCCACCAGGGACGCCCACACCACGATCCGGCCGCGCCTCGCCGTGGACGCCTCCGGGGCCGCGGCCACCCTCCGCCGCAGGGTGCCCGACCTCGCCGACGCCTGCCCCGCGCCCCTGGCCACCGACATGTGCCTGGCCGCGCAGTACCAGCACCGGATCACCGATCACGCCGGCGCAAAGGCCTTCCTGGAGGCCCACCGTGCCGCGCCCGGAGACAACGTCACCCACACGGGCGTGAAGGGCGGCTACTCGATCCTCATGGTCACCGTCAGCGAGGATCTCACCGAGGCCGGCATCCTGTCCGGGTCCATCCCGGCCGACGGCGCGCCCTCTGGCCAGGCCATCGTGGATCGCTTCGTGGCCGAGACCCCATGGCTCGGCCGGCGCCTCGCCGGGGGCCGGGCGCCCATCCCCCTGGGCCAGCCCTACACCCGCCTCACCGCCGGGGGCGTGGCCCTGGTGGGCAACGCGGCGAACCACGTCTACGCCCTGCACGGCAGCGGCGTGGGCATGGGGCTCGTCGCCGCGCGCCTCCTCGCCGACGCCGCCACCGGAGCCGACGATCCAGGCGACCCGGCCGCGCTCCATCGCTACGCCCACCGGTTCCTGCGGACCTATGGGGGCAGGCTCGCGGCCGCGGATCTCTTCCGGCGTCACTCCCAGACCCTGACCCGGGACCAGATCTCCGCGCTCCTGGGCTCGGGCCTGGTCAGCGGCCCCATGGTGGCCGCGGGCCTGATGCAAAGGCCCTTCGAGGCCGACGCCAAGGCCCTGCGCACCCTCGTCGCCAGAGCCTTGCGCCAACCGCGCCAAGCCCTGCGCCTCGCCCCCCTGGCCCTTCGCCTCGCCCCCCTGGCCCTTCGCCTCGCCCCCCTGGCCCTCCGCCTGGTCCGCCTCCAGGCCGCCTTCGAAGACTACCCCGACCAGCCCGACCCCGTCGCCCTCAGAGCCTTTGACAGGCGCCTTGCGGGCATCCGCGGATTCTAGCCAGGACTTCTCACCGGTGTCCGGCCCATGCCCGTGTGGTGGCCCGTGCGGATGGCAAGCTCAGGCCACCACTGCTGGCCATCCGATACGATTGCGACATGGCCTTCGTGGTCGACATCCGACTTCGCTCTCACATAAACCGTGTCACCCTGACACCAGAGAGTGGAGCGTGCGCATGGCCTCTGACCAGCCATTCATCGACCCGTCCGACGAGCTGATCGGCAAGACTGTGGGTCGACGAGGCCCACCCCGCGCGCTGGAAAACGTAACGACGGATTCCAAGGAGAGGTCTGCTGTATGGTCGCGTGCCTTTGAAACTCCCTTCGTACCTCGGGGCGTATATCGGTTCCGTACCCACGAGGAGGCAGATGCATGGCTGTGGGCGATGATCACCCGGACGAAGAGGCGCCCCTAGAGTCGCGCGAGCCGTCACTCGAGGACCTCGTCGAGCTGTGCCACCATCTGAACGACCAGGGAGCGGAGTACCTGAGGGTGGCGGAATCAGGTTCGCGCCACTACGCGGCTCACCGCTCGACCAGCGCCACCAGCTCCAGGTGCGGGGTCAGGGGCAGCATGTCGAAGCCCTGGAGGGACTGGAGGCGGAGGCCGCCCTCTTGTAGCACTTTGAGGTCCCGGGCGAGGGTCTCGGCCGAGCAGCTGACGTAGACGACCCGGGGGACGCGCTGCGCCACCAGGGCGGCCAGGAGCGCCGGGCGGCAGCCGGTGCGGGGAGGGTTGACCACCACGACCTCGGGCGCCGCACGGTGGGGGCCGGCGAGGAGGTCGTTGGCGTCGCCGGCCTCGTAGCGACAGGCGGTCAGGCCCGCGCTCTGGGCCGCGCCGGCCGCGAGGCGCACGACCGCCTCGTCCCGCTCCACGCCGAGGATGTCCGGACCGCGGGCGTGGTCGCGGTCGTGGTCGGGTCCGGGCGCGGGTCCGGTCTCGGGCGCGGGCGCGGGCGCGGGCGCTGCCGCCCGGCGGGCGAGGATCTGGGTGAGGGCGCCGGCGCCGCAGAAGAGATCCCACACCCGGGCCGGCGGTCTGCTTTGGTCGGGCAGGGGAGCGGGCAGCGGAGCGAGGGCAGCCTCGGCCGCGTGGGCGTACAGCAGTGTGGCCACCTCCCGGTTCACCTGGCCAAAGCCCTGGCCCGTGAGGCGCACCACCGCGGGGCCGTAACGGTCCACGACCTCGGCCGACCCCAGGATCCGCTCGGTCTGCCCTGAAAAGAGCACATTGCCCGGATCCGGGTTCACGTCGAGGGTCAGGCCCGCCAACGAGGGCACCCGATGCCGAAGCCCCAGGGCCAGGTTCCTCCACGGACGATCCGCCAGGCGGGACACCACCAGGGTCACCAGCACCTCGTCGCGATGGTTGGCGCGGATCCCGGCGTAGCGCAACAGGCCCCGGCCCTGGCGCTCGTCGTAGATGGACCACTTGCGATGGGCGAGGAGCGAGGCGAGGGCCCGGGCCGTCTCGTCCACCACAGGGGCCATGACCGGACAGCCGAGGGTGGAGGCCACCTCGTGGCTGCGCGGGCGAAAGGCGCCCAGCACCACCTGGCCGTGCTTGCGGGCCAGGACGTACTTGCCCCGGTTGCGATAGGCGCTCGGGCGGGGCGACGGCACGACCAACGGCGAGGGCAGCCCGCGCGCGGGAAGGCCGCAGGCGTCCACCACCTCTTGCAGTCGAGCCTCCTTGGCCTCCTTTTGGGCCACGGCGTCGAGGTGGGACCAGGAGCAGCCGCCACAGCGGTGTCCCGGGGCGTCGGGATCCCGGGTCCGATGGGGGGAGGCTTCCTCGAGGGCAACGAGCCGCGCCCAGCCCTGGCGGCGGTGCTGGCTGACGTGGTCGATCTCCACCCGGGCGCGCTCTCCCCGGATCCCGCCGTCCACGTGCAGGTCTACCCCCTTGGGACCGGCTCCCACGGCGAGGCCGTCGGGCCCATAGCGGTCGAAGGTCACGGTGCACTGCAATCCGGGGGCGATGTCGTCGGTCACTTGCGGCTCCCTGGGGCTGGGCTCGCACAGTACCACGGGCAGGACGTTGACGCGCCCGCCAGGCTGTGCGAAAGCAGACCCATGCCCAACGAAGATTTCGCCGGCCGGAGCCGGGACATCGGGCGGCCACCCATCGCGGAGATCAACGCCCTGGCGGCCGACCGTGAGGCCCGGGGCCAGACGCTGATCAACCTCGGTCAGGCCGTGCTCGGGCTGCCGCCCCCAGAGGCGGCCATGGACGAGGTGCGGCGGTACCTGGACGCCGGCGGCGTCCACGGCTACAGCCCGGATCCCGGGCTCGACGAGGTCCGGGAGGCCGTGGCCTCCTTCTGCCGCAGCCACAAGGCCATCGCCGACGCCCGGGCCGACCAGGTGATGGTCACCTGCGGCGCCAACCAGGCCTTCATGAACGCGGTGCTCACCCTCACCCGCCCCGGCGACGAGGTGATCACCTTTGGGCCGGGGTACTTCGACCACGACATCGCCCTCCGTCTGGTGGGGTGCGTGAACGTGGAGGTGGGCCTGGCCAGGGATCCCGCCGGAGATCGCTTCGCCTTCGACATCGACGCCGTGGCCGGGGCCCTCACCCCCCGCACCCGCGCGGTGGTGCTGGTGTCGCCGGGCAACCCCACCGGCGCGATCATCGACGACGCCTCCCTGGAGCGGCTGACCGCCCTGTGCGCCGACCGCGGCCTCTGGCTGGTGTCCGACGAGACCTATGACCTGCTCACCTTCCCCGGCGCCCATCACCGCAGCCCGGCGGCACTGTCCCGGGACCGGGTGGTCGTGGTGGGCAGCTTCTCCAAGGTGTTCGGCCTGGCGGGCTGGCGCGTCGGCTACCTGCTCGGCCCGGCCTGGCTCGTCGAAGAGACCGTCAAGGCGCAGGACGCCGTGGTGGTCTGCGCCCCCGTGCCCGCCCAGCGGGCCGCCCTGGGCGCCCTGGGCGTGGTGGACCAATACGCCGGCCGCGCCCGGGCCGTCCTGGTCGAGCGCCGGGACACGCTCCTGGAGATCCTGCGGGGGCTCGACTGGGTCACGCCCACGGTGCCCGACGGCGCCACCTTCACCCTGGCCCGCCTGGCCGACGGCCTCGACGATCTGGCCCTGGGCCGGGACCTGGTGATCCGCGCGGGCGTGGTGACCGTGCCCGGATCGGCCTTCGGTCCCCGGGGCGCCGGGTGGATGCGCTTCTCCTTCGGGAACCAGCCGGCAGACCTGCTACGGGAGGCAGGGGAGCGGCTCCGGGCGTTCGAGCCTTCGGGGTAGAGGTCGGCGTCGGGGGTCGGCGCCGTCGGCGTCGGGGGTCGGCGCCGTCGGCGTCGGGGGTCGGCGCCGTCGGCGTCGGGGGTCACCGCCGTCAGCGTCGGGGGTCGGCGCCGTCGGCGTCGGGGGTCACCGCCGTCGGCGACGCCGCCGGCGCTTGGGGCGCGGCTTGAGCCGAATGCGCCAGTTGGGCCCCTCCACGTGGTAGTGATCCCGGTGGAGACGGTCGGTGTCGGGCGTGAAGATGGTCCGGAAGGCGTTTCGCTTCTTCAAGGCGCAGTAGAGCCTTCGCCAGGCCTTGCCCCGGGGCGTCTTGTTCAGGGCGCCGCAGCCCCACTTGCCCCGCTCGTAGTGGCGGACCACCGAGGCGTAGCCAAAGGCCCCGTCGATGGCCGTGATGTCCAGCGCCTTGCCATAGGCGTGCTTGCTCAGGCGCCGGGCGCCCTTGACGATGGAATAGCGCCAGGCGGAGGAGTAGTAGATGGAGGCCACCCCGGCCTTGCGGATCCAGGGGCCCATGGCCGCCAGGACCTCCACCATCTGACAGTCGAGGATGAACCGGCGACGGTTGCTCCAGCTCCTGCGGTACAGCACCCGGCCCAGTCGCTTCGACAGGATCTGCACCGGTGTCTTGACGCCCTTGACGCCCATGAGCATGCGGAACTTGATGCCGGCCGCGCGGAGCCGCTTGAGGCAGGCGCGATCCTGCCCCTTGGCGGGCCGGTGCGTGATGCGCACCTGCTTGTCGTAGTACTTGGGGCTCGGGCCGGCGCACCCGTATCGGGAGCTGTCGCACTTGGCCCTGCGGGTCGGGGGGCGACGGCGTCTCCGGCGCGCGTCGGCGTCGGGCGCGGCGACGGCGAGGCCCGCCAGGAGCGTCAGCGACATGGCCAGCGAGCCTCTCACAGCAGCGTCACCCCTTCGGGCTCCGGGGGACACCGGGCGGTGGGCCGGGGGTCTGCCCGCTCCATCGACATCGGGCGCCGCCGCCGCCGGCGACGCATCTCCTCGATGGGCACCAGGGATCCGTCCACGAGATCCACATAGAGGCGGCCGTCCAAATGGTCCACCTCGTGCTGGAAGATCCGGGCCTCCCACCCCTCGGAGCGGCGGTGCCGCACCCGACCCCGAAGATCGTAGTAGGACAGGTCCACCCACCGCGCCCGGGACACCACCCCGCCCACCCCGCGGATGGACAGGCAGGCCTCGTAACCATCGACCCGGTCTGCCGAGCGCCGCAGGATCCGTGGGTCCACGCAGGTGACCACCGGCCGCTGGCGCGTCTGAACCTGCACCAGGGCCACCCGCCGGGCGAGCCCCACCTGGGGCGCGGCCAGGCCCACGCCGCCCGACCGTTTCAGGCTCGCCCGCATGAGGCGATCGAGCCGGGCGAGGGATCGGCCGGGAAGGTCCCGTGCCGTCCGGGCCCGCTGCCGAAGCACGTTGCCCAGGTTCGTCCCCGCGAGGCGGTACTGCACGATGGGCAGCGTCTCGCCGGGTCGGGTCAGAAGATCGCGCTCCGTGGGGGTGAGGCGCCGGGCGCGCAGGCCGGGCAGCGCGCATCCGTCCGCCAGGGCCCCCGCGCTCGCTGCGCCGAAGCCCGCGAGCCACTGCCGTCTGCTCCACATTTCCGAGTCGCGCATGGTCCGCTCGACGGTAAAACACGGGCAGCATGCACCGCCGGCTGCCCGATCGCAAGGGAATGTACGCCTTGTCCCTGGGAGAATCTCCCCAGCCGAACGGTCAGGGAGCGAAGAAGTCCGGCACCGGGGTCTCCAGCACCAGATCCGCCCCCCCCGGGCCCTCGCCGGCCACCTCGAGCCGCTGGGAGTGGAGGCAGAGGCGGGGCACCGGCACCTTCGCCCCATCGGGGCCGTCTGCCACCTGGGGCCCGCCATACCAGCGGTCCCCCAGGACCGGGCAGCCGAGCCAGGCCAGGTGCACCCGCAGCTGGTGGGTCCGCCCGGTGTGGAGCCGGAGGTCCAGGGCGGTGGCGCCGGGCGGCGCGCCAGGGACCACCCGGTAGTCCGTGCGGGCGGCGTCGCCGGACGCCAGGGCGCGCATGCGACCCGATTGGGCGGGGTCCCGGGCGATGCCCACCTCGATGCGGCCCTGGGCCTCGGGCGGCGCGCCGGCCACCAGGGCTCGGTACCACTTCCGCGCTTTCCCCCCGGTAAACCAGCTCGTTACGACCTTGGCCCCGGCGCGATCCAACGCCAGGACCATCACGCCGGAGACGTCCACGTCCAGGCGATGCACCACGATGGGCCGGCGCCCGAGGCCGAGCTGCTCCCGGGCCAGGTCCGGCAGGGTGCCCCGGATCCCCAGGGGCGTGGGCGCCGACGGGACGCCCACGGGCTTGTTCAAGGCCAGGACATGCCGATCCCGGTGGAGGGGAGGGTCGAGGACCACCGTGGGCAGCGGCGGCAGCCGCTGGGGTGCCCGGACGCGATCGCCGACGCGGACGGGGTTCGACTGCCGGACCACACGACGGCCATTGACAAACACCGCGCCAGCGTCAATAAGCTTCCGGGCCATCGTCCGGCTGCAGCCCTCCTGCGCGCCGAGCGCCTTGTCCAGACGCTGCGCCGCGCTGCCTGAGACGATGTCCTGACCGACCACGAAGTCATGAAAGCCAAACGCGGGCATGTTGCTATTCTTCCTACCATCTGATACAGAATGAAGCAGAAGATTCTGCAAAAATATCAACCGAGGCAACAATTGGGCAGGGCCGAGCAGATCGAGCGGCGGCGTAAGCGCGGCTGTTCTGAGTCGTATGAGATCAACAATCTCGGGGACCATCCCATCTGGTCCCGGTTCTCGGTGAAGGGCCCCAGCACAAAGACCTACGAGGTCGCCGTCCGCAGCCTCGACGACGCCATCTTCCACTGCCAGTGCCCCGACTTCGCCACCAACGGCCTGGGGACCTGCAAGCACGTGGAGGCGGTGCTGCACCACCTGGGCGAACAGTCCCCCGACGACCTGAAGGCGGCCCGGGACCAGGGGCCCAGCGGCGCTCTGGTGTACCTGGAAGCGGGGAAGAACCCGCCCCAGGTGCGGTTCCGCGCCGACGACACCACCAGCGACGAGGCCCAGAGCCTCGCCGAGGGCACCTTTGGCAAGCGCGGCATCCTCACGGCCAAGCACCTGTACGGCGACTTCGACGCCTTCGCCGCCCAGGCCGCAGACCACGACATCGACATCACCCCCGAGTCCCTCGCGCACGTGGCCGAGATCCGGCTACGCGAGGAGCTCGAAAAGGACGCCGCAGAGGCTGCCGAGGCCTTCGCACCGTACCGGGAGGCCGTGGTGGCCAAGCGCGACAGGGACGCCGATCCCCCGTCCGAGGACGACGCCACCCCGGGGCTCGCTCACTACGTCGACCACTTCGGCACGTTGACCGACTGGGAGCTCGACGGCGCCATGCACCTGGTGTCGCGGGGGCGGGCCCTCCTGGCCGACGACCCGGAGCTGGACAAGGTCCGGCAGACCCTCGCCGCCACGGAGTTTCTGCGGCTCACCGGGCGGGCCAGCCGGATCCTGCTCGCCTGCCCGGGTCCCCGCCGCCAGCTCTGGATGAACTCCGTGGTCCGGTACTGCAACCTGATGCCCCGCATCGTGGGCGGCGCCACCTTCGAGGAGCTGGCCCGGGCAGACGCGGACTCGCCCTACGCAGTGACCTCCTACAACCGCCTCTACCGGCACATGGACAAGCTCGGCGACACCGAGTGGGACACCCTGGTGCTCGACGAGGTCCAGCGCATCAAGAGCTGGCCGGCGCCCACGGGGCAGGCCATCAAGTCCTTCAAGACGCGGCGTGCCTTTGCCCTGACCTCCGCCCGGCTGGAGGAGCGGCCCCAGGCCTTCTTCTACACGGTGCAGCTCTTGGACCCGTACCTCTTCGGGCCGGCCTGGCAGTTTTTGGACGACCACGTGCTGCGGGACCGGCGTGGAGCGGCCATCGGATCCCAGAACATGGCCAAGGGATTGGAGAAGTGCAAAGACCTCTGGCTTCGCCGACAGCGACAGGACGTGGCCTTGCCGGTCGAGCCCCGGACCCTGGACCTGTACGTGGAGGTCACCCACTTCCAGCACCGGCAGCTGGACCCCCTGCTGCGCACCCTCCTGGCCATGGTCCGGGTGCAGCAGGTGTGGTCCGTCACCGAGCGCCAGGAGGTGGTGAGCCTGGTCGACAAGCTGCGCACCATCTGCACCCTGCCCGAGCTCATCAAGCCCGAACGGCCCGGCTCGCCCAAGCTCGACGAGCTCTGCCACCTGGTGGAGGACCTGTGTCAGGACAGCGATCGCGCCGTGACCGTCTGCTGTCGCACCGACGCCGTGTCCGAGCGCGTCGCCAAGCGGCTGACCAACACCGGCATCCCCGTCACCTGGGTGGCGGCGGACCAGAGCGAGGCCGACCGCGCGGCGGCCGTGAAGAACCTCGCCGACGGGGACCGGCCCTGCGTCCTGGTGATCAGCGACGTGGCTGCCCAGGGCCTGGACCTGACCCCAGTGGCACGGATCGCAATCCACGCCGAGGTCCCCTGGAGTCCCGAGGCACTGACTCTGCGGCGAAAGCGCTGCGGCGTGGACGCGCCCGACGGATGCGGTCTGGAGTACAACCTGCTGTGCGCCAGCACGCCCGAGGCCGCGGCCGCTGAGGCCATGGAGCGGCGGCAGGACCACCTGGCCAAGCTGGTGACGGATCCCGGCGACGAGCTCGAGTCCCTGGTCAACGCCGAGGAGTGGCAGCTTCGGGAGCTCATCGGCCTGGTGGTGGACGAGCGGATGGTGCTCCGGCCCAAAAAGGCGCTCCTCGCCGGCAAGCCCGTGGCCGCGCCCCAGCGAGCCTTCACCCTGCGGGGCCTCAAGGCCAAGGAGCGCAGCAAGCGAAGCCAGGTGCCCCAGCAGCGTTACCTCCTGGGGGAGAAGCGCGAGAGCCCGAACCTGCTGCAGAGACGCGCGCCCTCGCGGTCAGAGCAGTCCCGGCCCACACCCAACGGCCGCAGCCCGGCGCGGACCGCCCGGCCCAGCGCCGCGGGGGACGTGCTGGTCCTCGGCCTGGAGACCCGGGAGGACCGAATCACCACCGGCCAGCCCGGCAAGGTGCACACCCTCGGCCTGGCCATCGCCGTGACCTACAGCTTCCGGTCGGGCAGCTTCACGGCCTGGCGGAGCGAGTACATCAACGACCTGGTGCGCACCCTCCTGGCCGCCAAGCAGGTGGTGGGCTACAACCCCTTCGGCTTCGAGTACAAGATCCTGGGCCCCTACACCGGCCGGAACTTGACCCGCATCCCCACCATCGACCTGATGCTGGAGATCACCAAGGGACTCGGCCGCAAGCTGCCCTTCGACCTGATCACCGCCCCGACCCTGGACAAGGCCTGGTCCGCCGACCGGTCCAAGGCGTCGAGCTACTTCAAGCAGGGGCGCGTGCGCGAGGTGGCGGGCCTGTGCACCGACGGCGTGAAGACCGTAAGGGACATCTTCGTCCACAGCCTACAGCACGGCGAGGTGCTCTACCAAGACGGCCCAGACGGCGCCCCCCTGTCCCTCAAGCTGGAGCTCCGCTCCCGCGTGAGCCCGGAGCTGCTCAAGGGGCTCCGGGTGGAATGACCCGGGCCTCCGGCTTTCCCGATGAGCCTTCGATCCGACAAGCGCGCGCTCCGCCGGCGCATCCTGGCCCTGCGGGACGCCGTGGACGCCGCAACGCAACGCCGGTGGTCCGCCGCCGCCTACGAGAGACTCTCCGCGCTCCAGGTGTATCGGGCGGCAAGGACCGTGCACCTGTTCGTCCCCTTTGGCAGCGAGGTCGACACCCGGCCCGTCCTGGAAGATCTGTGGGCGCGCCAGATCCGCGCCGTCCTGCCCCGGGTGGCCCCGGACCGCCGACTGGATCACCTCGCGGTGACCGGCTGGGACGAGGTGGAGCCGGGCGCCTATGGCATCGGCGAGCCCGTGGCCGCCTGCCGGGCGGTGGACCCCGCCGAGGTGGAGCTGATCCTGGTGCCCGGTGTGGCCTTCGATCGCCGGGGTGGTCGCCTGGGCTACGGAGGCGGCTACTACGACCGGTTCCTTCAGGCCTGCCCCGCCCCCCGCGTGGCCCTCGCCTTCGACCTGCAGATCGTGGACGCCGTCCCCCGGGAGGACCACGACCTGCTCGTCGATGCCGTCGTCACTGATCAGGGTCTGGTCACCGCGTCCGACAGGGGCGCGACGGTCACAGCCCCGACACCTGATAGGAGATCGCCACGCTCTTGATGTCGGCCTTCTTGAAGGCCTCCTTCATCTGCTCGAGCGGCCCCTTGACCTTGCCCACGTACACGTAGCTCTTTTTGGGCACCACGGTCTTGACGTACCGCGCGATGAGGGCGCTGGCGCCGGCATAGTCCCCGGTGAGCTGCAGGGTTCCCACCTTCTTGGTCAGGCCCTCCACGGCGGCCGGGAGCTTGGCGAAGTCCACCCTGAACCGCCCCTTGTCCCAGGTCACCCCGCCGTGGTCCATGTACCAGCCCAGCTGCACGGCCACCATGCGCGGGTAGGTGCCCTTGAGGGGATAGGACGAGAGGCCGAGGATGTGCATGAGCCCGGTGACGTACCTCGCCTTGGCCTCGGCTGGCTTGAGCCAGCCCCGCTTCACGGACTGGGCGATGAACCAGAAGCTGGTCACGTCCGCCTTGAGCTCCTCCATCAGGGAGGTGTGCTCCTTCAAGGCCTCGTGGACCGTGGTCTGCTTGCCGTCGGCGGTCTTGATCTTCAGCTCGTCGTGGGCGCCGAAGCCGTGGGAGAACTCGTGGAAGGTGGTGTTGGTGATCCCGGCGAGCTTGTCCACGTACCGCTGCTGGTCGACCGCCAGCGCCAGGGCCGCCCGCCGCTTCACCAGGGGCGTAAAGGCGAAGGAGTGGTTCACCAGCATGACTTTCTTGTACAGCCCCTCGTCGACGGACTTGCCCCGGTTGGGCAGGTGGAAGGCCACGGTGGCGCCCTTGGGCGCCCGGGCGTCGCCCCCTGCGCTGACCACCCGGATGGCGCGAACGGCGATGCGGGGATCGAGCTTGCGGGGCTTGTAGATCTTGGGCCCCACGAGGCTCGCGAGGGCGTTCTCCATCTGCTGGAGCACCTTTTTGAACCGGGCCAGGCGGGCCGTGATCTTGGGGTCGGTCAGGCCGAAGACCATCTTGAACCTGGCCTTGATGTGACGCGGGTTCTTGTAGACCTCGTAGGGCCCCACGTTCACCTCCCACTTGCCCTTCAGGGCGATCCAGTCGTAGTCGCTGGCGTCGTAGGGGAAGGGGGACTTGTCCTCGAAGGCCTTGGCCCGCGACAGGAGAAACTTCTTGAGGGTGGCCTCGGTGGCGTGCCCCGCCGCCTCCCGCAAGGTGACCGCGAGCTTCTTCATGAGGGGGCCGAAGAGCGGGTCGGCCGCATAGGGAACGGCCTTCCACTTGCCAGGCCCGTCCCGTCGCACCACCGTGAAGTTGGAGAGGAGCTCTTTTTTGTTGGGCGCCTTCGATATCTTCTCGAACTCGGCGTCGGTCATCCCCTTGGGCCAGTGGTAGAGCCCCACCAGCTTGGGCACGCCCCCCGGGTGAGCGTTGCACGCCACGTGCTCGTCGGCAAAGCACCAGGGGCGCTGGTACCGCAGGAAGAGCACCTTGTCGTCGGCGGTGCCCCGGTCCGCGATCTCGCGGTCGTAGCGCAGGTTGTGCGGGTGGATCTGGACCATGTTCAGCCTCTCCACCAGGTCCACCGCACGCAGGAGCGCGCCGACGAGCTTCTTGTCGGGCCCCGACAGGGCGGCCGCGTCGAACCGCAGGGTGATCGAATTGTACAACGCCAGCTCCCGCCGTACCCTCCGCTTGCGCTCGGCCGGATCGATCTGGACCGCGGCGCGCCTTCGCGGCCGCACCCGCGGCCCGGGCCGCATCCCGGGATCGGTCTCGCCCCCTGGCGCCGGCTTCATGACCCCCGGCGGCCCGGGGTCCGCGCCCTTGCTCGGTTTCTTGCAGCCCATAGACGAAAGCAGCGACACACAGCCGATCAGGATCACCCTGCGCATGGTCTCACCTCGATTTGTACCTTCGCCGGGAGCATAGAAAACACACCCCCGAAAGGCAACAACGTCCGCCCTACTTCTTTTTCGGGGGGGCCTTCTTCGGGGGGGCCTTCTTCGGAGGGGCCACGGGCTCTGGCCTCGGATCGGCCAGGATGGGGGCCTCTTCGGCAGTAAACGGGCACCGGTCGGTGGCGTGTTGCTGGAGGTGGTACCTGCGGCCGGTGTGGCGGTCGAGGACCTTGATCCTGGCGCCGAGGGCGGCGGGGGCGACGCGGGCCACTCCTGGGCCACCCACCATGACGGTGTTGCCCGCCATGGGGGCGAAGAAGCAGACCGCGGGCGCGAGGGCCTCACCAAAGGTCCGGACGAGGGCGTCGCGCATGGCAACGGCATTGGGCGAGAGGTTGGCCACGGCCACGCCGCCGGGGGCCAGGATCCGGCGCACCTCGCCGAAGAACTCCCGGGTGCCCAGGTGGCGCGGGTAGTCCACCGCGTCGTAGGCGTCCAAGAAAACCAGGTCGTACCGCGTCTTGGAGGCGAGGTGCTTCTTTACGAAGCGCCGGCCGTCGGTGACGTGCACCGACACCTGGCCCGCCCGCTCGAAGCCAAACCACTTGCGACAGGCCTTGACCACCACGGGGTTGATCTCCACCGCCTCGAAGATCGCCCGGGGCGCCCACCGCCGGGCGTGCCGCAGAAAGCTCCCGCCCCCGAGGCCCACCATGAGCACGCGCCTGGGCTTTCTCGTGAAGGCAAAGCCCAGCAGCGCCATGCGCACGTACTCCAGGGGCTCGTGGTCTGGCCGCCGGGGGTCGAAGGCGCTCTGGTCCTCGTTGGTGGCCCTGCCGAACCGCAGGACGCGCAGCCCGCCGTCGGACACCACGAACACCTTGCCGAACTTGCTGTCGCTGGTCCACAGGACCCGCAGGGGCTTTTTCGCCGGCGCGGCCGCGTCGCGCCCGGGTCGCGGCGTGGGCTCGGCCTTGCGCGAGCAGCCCAGCAAAATGAACGCGCCGACCACCGCCACCAGTGTCACCCCCCGAACCACTAGGATTCGCCGTCCTGGGTCTCGGCCGGGGCCATGGGCTCCAGTCGGTGCTCGTCGCCTTCGGTGACCACCCGGATCCCGTACATCTCCACCACCTGGGCCAGGGGCCGGCCGAAGTAGAAGTCCAGCTCGTCCGGTGGCAGGGGCAGGTTCTCGGTGAGCAGGGGCCTGAGCTGGGCGTCGTAGGCCAGGGCGTCCACCAGCCGATCCGCTGCCTGGTCGTGGCCCTCGGCCAGGTCGGCGAAGGCGTCGGCGAGGAGGGCCAGGGCGCAGTGGGCCTCGTGGGCCAGGATGGCCTCGGCCACGGGCTCGTCCGGCCCGACGACATGGGCCCGGCAGAGCCGCTCCTCGTTGGCAAAGGCGTGCTCGATGTCCGAGGTGTCCCAGCAGGCCTGGGCCCGGCACTGCAGGGGGCGACCGTGGTAGATCTGGCACCGGTCGATGTCATCGTCGAAAAAGAAGCAGTGGCCCGTCTGGGGGTTGTCCCGCACCTTGAGGGTCTCCTCATCGAGGATCATGGTGCCCGTACCGTCCGGCACCTGCACCCGCTCTCCCCGGCGCAGGGTATAGACCTGGTTGCGCTGCAAGAGCCCCTCCTCGAACAGGCGCAGGTCGTCTGTAAACAGGGTCGGTCCGGACTTGCGGCAGCAGTCCCCGCAGCGCAGACACTCGGGCCGGGTGGCGTAGCCCGCCTCCCGGAGCACCTCGAGCAGCTCTCCGTACCGCTGGCGCCGCACCACCTGGGGCAGGGTGATCCAGTCGGTGGCCAGCGAGGTCCAGGACGCGTGGTGCAGCACCGAGCCCTCGGCCTCGACGTACCGCTCGGGCGCGCCAATCTGGCCCATGAACTCCCGCAGGGCCTCCTTCCACATCCCCTCCACCTCCACCAGGCTCGCCCCACCCAGCTTCTCGTTGAACGACTCTTGCTCGGTCATCGGGTCTCTCCTCGTGGCGGAGTTTATTCGCAAGGTTGGGCAGGGCGTCAACCTCTTCTGCGTCGGGGCGCCCCGCCAGACAAAAAAAAACGCCCCCCGGCGCACCGGGGGGCGTGGCTACCCAAAGGGGTAACGTGTCAGCTACGGCCGGGGGTAGGCACAGAAGCCCAGGCGGGTCTTCTCCGTGTCATCCGCACCACCGCCACCGCTGAGGGTGCCGTTGGTCCACGCCAGGTAGCTGTAGGAGACCGAGGTGCACACCGGCGTGCTGTCCGCGGTGCCGTCGCCGTCGGGGGCGCCGAGGTCCTGGCAGGAGTTCCCCGCCGAGCCGTCGTGCACGTTGGTGTCGCAGTAGGGCACGCAACGGGCCTGGCCGCTGGCGTCGTCGAAGACGTTCTCGGCCACACACCAGGTGCCCGTGGGGCAGAGGTCGGCGGCAGGGTCGCAGGTGTCCCACACGTTGGTCTGCGTGGCCGGGCCGTCCAAGCAACGGCCGATGAGGGAGCCGAAGGTGAACTCGGTGCCTTCCACCACGCAGTAGCCGAAGTAGAAGGACGTGGGGTCGGTGTCGCAGTTGGCCGGAGCCGTGCAGTCGGACTGGCCGTTCGGGCACGTATTCGTCGCATAGCTCGTGCCGTACAGGATCGGGGTGCAGATCCCGTCGGTGTGGGTGTCGGCGCAGCTCAGGGCCGTGTCCGTCAACAGCTGGCCGGTCACCAGGGAGCAGGTGGTCAGGCCGTTGGTGGGATCGGCGGCCGCGGTCTGCCGGCAGTAGGCCAGGTTGGACCCGCGCCAACCATAGTCGGCGTACTGGGAGTACATGTCCTCGGAGATGGTGGCCTCGGCCCAGCAGTTGGACCCGGCGGGGCAGAAGGCGGTGCCGCTGTTGAGGATGACCTCGTCGTACTCGGCCTCCCAGTCGCAGAAGGAGGCGCAGACGCCGTCCATGTTCGGCTGCCCGATGCAGATACCGGCGTTGCACATCTGGGTGGCGGCGCCGCCGTCGGCGTAGCGATCGGTGTCCAGCAGGGCCACGTCCGGGCAGGTGTCGCCGTGGGCGATGTCACCGTTCTCCAGGCAGAAGCCGTACCAATCGTGGGTGTCGGAGTACCGGCCGAAGGGCGCGCAGTAACCGACCTCGCCGCCGACCGCCTGGCAGGCGTCGTTCAGCGGGGAGTCCACGAAGTTGCTGCCCGGGCCGCAGATGGCGGCGTAGCACATGTCAGAGCCGATGTTGGTCAGACAGGTGTTGCTCCAGTAGCAGTCCGCCGCGTCCGTGCAGGTCATGGCGCAGAAGTTGGGGTCGCCGCCCGAGAAGGGGGAGGACTTGCAGTCCATCTGGTTGCCCCACTCGTCGGGGCAGCAGCCGTGGGTCGGCGGGTCGCCGGCCAGCGGGTTGCAGGCCTCCCCGGGATCGTGCTCGCAGGCCACGACGTCGTTGCAGCTGTCGTCGCAGGTGGCGTCCACCCCACCGTTGTAGACAGTGCAGCCGGCGGCCGGGGCGCTGATCATGGACGGGGCGCCGCAGTCGCACTCCTCGGCGCCGGACACGACGCCGTCACCGCAGAGGTCAATGCGCCCGCAGTCGATGTCGCAGTTGGCGTTGGCGCCGCCGTTGACGTCGGTGCAGTCGGCGGGCAGGTTGCCCGGATCCGTTCCGCAGTCGCAGGTCTCGCCAAACTCGGGGATGCCGTTGCCGCACGAGCCGACGATGGTGCAGCCGGTGGTAATGAAGGTGCACTGGGTGCTGCACACCAGGGTGCCGGCCGTGCCGGGGACCACGTCTGCGCAGGTGGCTCCACCCAGCTCGGTCAGGTCACAGTCCTCGCCACCTTCGATCACGCCGTCGCCGCATGTCGAACTCGGATCGTTGGGGCAGCCGGTCATCAGACCGAGGACGGCCACGCAGCTCATTGCAATCCACAAACTCTTTGTCTTCATCATCTCCTGCAACTCCTGTGAACTTAGGCACCCCTGGGTGCACGTTTTAGGTTACTCGAGTGGGATATTTACTTTTTTTTTCTGTCCAACTCAACAGATATCTCAACGTTCTAGTGCTTTTCATAGTTCCATAGCACAGTCTCCGTGGGTAGATCAACCCGGTTGCGGAGGCCCCCGGGGATGATCGATGGTTCCCGCTCGACAGTGGTAGGCCATGTGTTTTCTCGTTCCCTCTGGTTTTTTCGGGGCGTTCATGTTCACTGCACAAACCATGCCCGGTGGGCGTCAGCGCCCAGTGATCGCGGCGGGGGATGGCCACAAGTCCCCGATCGTCATCGTGTTTGGTCAGTCAGAGAAATGCAGCGAAAGAACCGACCTTCGATGGGCCGCAGGGTCCATCGGTCCCCTGACGTTAGCATTGTAACGGTAAGGGCCCGGTCAGTCGTTACCTGGTCAGGTCAGGGCGTCGCGGCGCCCGGCTCACCCACCGCTACGACTCTGTTTCGGCCGGCGTCCTTGGCTCGGTACAGCGCCTCGTCCGTCACCTGGATCAGGGCCAGGGGATCCTGGGCGTCGGTGGGGGCCGCGCCCACACCCACCGAGATGGTGAGCCGTCCGCCGGGCTGGGTCTCCCCTCCGGCGAACCGCGTCTCGGCCACCCGCCGGCGGATGTACTCCGCCACCAGGTGCCCTGCCCGGCGCTCGGTTCCGCTCAAGATGATGGCGAACTCCTCGCCGCCGTACCGGGCCACCACGTCGTTCATACGCCGGCCGGCGCCAAAGAGCCCGGCCAGGGTCCGCAGGACCCCGTCGCCTGCCTGGTGGCCATTGGCGTCGTTGTACTGCTTGAAGTGATCCACGTCGATCATCAGGAGGGTCACCGGCTCCCCGGTGCGCTGGGCTCGATCCGTCTCCCGGGCCAGCCGCTCGTGGAAGTACCGGTGGTTGTAAAGCCCGGTGAGCCCGTCGGTGACGGCGAGCTTTGCCAGCCTGGCGTTGGCCTCCTCCAGCTCCCGGGTGCGCTTGAGCACCAGATCCTCCAGGTGGGCGTTGAGCCGCTCGAGCTCCTCGTTCTTCCGGCGCAGATCCTCCACCAGGCGGATGTTCTCCTGGGCGAGACGGAACCGATCCAGCAGGCCCCCCACCGACAGCCGGAGCTCGTGCTCGTCCCAGGGCTTGGCGATGTACTGGTTCAGCCCGGCCTGGTTGATGGCGTAGACCACCGCGTCCAGGCCCGCCTGGCCGGTGAGCATGATCTTGAGGGTGCCGGGGTTGTTCTTGCCGATGCGCTCGAGGAGCTCGGCGCCGTTCATGCCCGGCATGATCTGATCGGCCACCACCACGGCGAGGGTCTCGCGCCGGGTGTCGAGGGCCTCGATGAGCTCCAGCGCCTCGGCGCCGGAGGCGGCGGACTCCACCTCGCAGGTGTCTCCGAAGCTGTCCTCGAGCTGGTCCTTGAGCACCGTGAGCACGGTCTCCTCGTCGTCCACGCAGAGGATCACCTCCCGTCGGGGCGGGTCTGGGACCGTGGACTGGTGCGATCCGTCGTCGGCCATGATCATTGGCTTCCTTCTGTCTGCCGTTGCCGCGCGCGGCACCCGGGCCGAGGCCCTTGGCTACTGCTCTTCATCCCCATCCTTCGGCACGGGCGTCAGCGGACCCGTGGGGCGACGGGCCGGGGCCAGCGGACCCGTGGGCCGGCGCGTGATCCGGCGCGGCTCCAGGGGCTGGGGCAAGGAACCACTGGGCCGCCTCACCGAAGGGAAGGACCCGGAGTCGCGCGCGACGGGCGCGACGGGCGCGGCGGGCGCCTGCTCCCGGGGGCGCTCGTCCAGGGGCGGCGGTCCGCCCACCGGCAGGTACACGCTGAAGCAGGTGCGGCCGGGCTTGGATTCGGCCTCCAGGCGGCCGCCGTGCTTGTCCACGATGCGCTGCACGATCCCCAGGCCGAGCCCGGTGCCCTCGCCCTTGGCCTTGGTCGTGAAAAACGGCTTGAAGATTCGTTGCTGCAGATCTTCGGGGATCCCGGGCCCGCAGTCCACGATCCGCACCACCACCTCGTCGCCCAGCACCTCGGACTCGATGACGATCTCACCCTTCTCCCCGATGGCATCCAGGGCATTGACGATCAGGTTGGTCCAGACCTGGTTCAGCTCATCGACGTACACCGGCACCTGGGGCAGGTCGCCAAAGTGGCGCACCACGGTGATGCCTTGCTTGAGCCGACTGCCCAGGATGATGAGCGTCGTCTCGATGCCGTCGTGGACATTGACCTGGTCCACGCGGGTCTGATCCAGGTGGCTGTAGGCCCGCAAGGCACTCACGATGCGGTTCACCGTACCGATGGCCGTGGAGATGGCCAGCCCGTTCCGCCGGAGCATCACCAGCTCCTGGAGGCAGCCGATGAGGGGCACTGCGTCGGTGGGTCCGGCCAGGTCCAGCAGACGCATGGCCGAGTCCGAAGCCCCCAGATCCACCATGCGACGGCCCATGCGACGGGCGTCGGGCACCCCGCTGGCCTCGAGCTGATCAGCCAGGTCCCCCGCTCGCCTGCGGGCCTCGGCCGGAGCGGTGGACTGGCGCAGCTCCGTGCGCGCGGCGTGTCGGGCCACCTCGTCGATGAAGGCGTTCCACTTGGGTACGCTGAGGCCGAGGTTCGCCAGCTGCCGGCAGAAGTCCAGCAGCCGCACCAGGCTGCGGTCCAGGTTGGTGACCGCCCCCTGGATGGCCGCCGCAGGGGTGTTGACCTCGTGGGCGATCCCGGCCACCAGCTGCCCCATCCCGGCCAGCCGCTCCGACAGGAGCAGCTGGGCCTGGGCTTCCTGCAGCTCACGAAGCGCCTCGGCCAGGTCCTGGTTGGTCTGGCTGATCTCGGCCGTGCGCTCTACCACCATCTGCTCCAGCCGCTCGTTGAAGACCGTGACCTCTTCGTAGAGCCGGGCGTTTTCGATGGCCGTGGAGGCCTGATCCGCGAAGGTGGACAGGAGCCGCAGCTCCGATTCGCCAAAGGGGGGCGCGGCCCGGTTGATCATCATGACCCCGAGCCGCTGTCCCTTGTGCTCGAGGGGCACGACCATGACCGACCCGGTGAGGCCCTCCTGTGCGGCAAACTCGCCCAGGTCCGCGTGGCTCTCGATGTCATCGACGCACAGCGCCGACTCCCCACGGAACACCACCTGGGCGATGGCCCGTCCGCCCGTGAGCACACCCGATCCCGACCCCTCGCCCACGCAGACCACCGGCGTTCCGTCTTCCGAGGCGTCGCCGTCCCGGGGCGCGCCCCGCACCTGGGCCCCGTAGGCCAAGCGACCGGAGCGATCCGCCAGGAGGATCGACATGGACTCCGCCTCGAGGGCCCCCCGGATCTCCTCCACAACGGTGCGCAGCACCCCCTCCAGCCCCACCACCGAGCTGACCGCCCGGCCGATGGAGTGCAGAGTGACGATCTCGCTGATCCGCGCCCCCAGCCGCCGCTGGTTCTCTCGCAGGGACACGGTCATGTCGTCGAAGGCCTTGCCCAGGTCGCCGAGCTCGTCGCCGGGCTCCAGGTCGATGCGCCCTTCCAGGTTGCCTTTTCCCACGGCCATGGCCCGCGCGTGAAGCTTGGTGAGGGGGCGGCTCAGGTCCCGTGAGGCATAGGTGGCGATGAGAAACGCCAGGAGGAACACGCCGCCGCCGAAGAGCAAAAGAGACCGATAGGAGCGCCACTTGCCCGCCTCCAGGGCCTTGCGGTCCAGGGCGACGTAAAACAGCCCCACCGGCCGCTGCCGGGCGTTCACCAGGGGCAGCGCGCCCACGGAGTACTCCGTGCCCCCCGCCGACGCCACCCCCACCCGGGCCTTGCCGGCGAAGACCTGGTCCAACAGCCCTCCGGAGAGGTCCAGCCCACGGCGACTGCGCCCCCGCTCGTCCCGGAAGGAGGAGGCCGCCGGCTTGCGCTTGAGGTAGAAGCCCACGTGCATCCCCAGGGTGGCGCGGATCACGTCGGAGAACCGGTGGTCCAGCGGCACCAGGACGAAGACCGTGCCCAGCACCTCGAAGTCCTCATCGATGACCGGTGCCATGGCCCGAACCACCGGGTACTCCGACCCGGGCACGATGTCCACCGCGTGGAGGAAGCGGTTCCGCTGGCCCTTGGGCAGCGGCGCTCGGGCGGCGGTCCCTTTCTTCCCCTTGGCGTCGGGGGGCGCGGGGGCCTTCCCAACGATCTCCCGGGTGATCACCCGGTCCCTCCGATCCACCAGCACCACCTCGCCGAAGGCGATGAGATGCCGATACCGGGCCAGGATCTTCTCCACCTCACGCCGGAGCCGGGCCCGGTCCACGACGCCGCCGGTGCCGTGGCGATGCAGGACCTTTCTCAGGAGGGGATCCCGCCCCAGCCGCTCGGCGTCATCGCTGATCCGCTCCACCCAGGTGAGCACCAGGTTCAGGCCGATGCGTAGGCTGCGATCCGTCTCCTTGGCCAGGTTGTCGTCCACCCGGCTGCGCACCACCCTGAGGGAGTAGAAGCTGGCCACCCCGAGGGGCAGGACGCCGGCGACGAAGAACCAGACGAGCAGCTTGGTGCGGATCCGTAGACGTCGGGCCATGGGGCTACTCGAGGGTCGCCGTTCGCACGTCGAGGATGGTCGACGGATGGAGCCGGAAGTGGCCCACCTCGCGCCGAATGGCGATGACCATCTTCGCGTGGGCCAAAGGCGCCCAGGGGGCAGTTCTCATGACGATCTGCTGGGCCTGCTTGTACAGGCGCACGCGCTCCTTCCGATCGGCGCTCTCCCGGGCGGCCGCCACCAGCTTGTGGAAGGCGTACTCCCGGTAGTAGGCGTAGTTGAGCTTGCCGTGGACGGCGTTGGAGGAGTCCAGCAGGTTGTACAGAAAGTTGTCCGGATCGCCGTTGTCCCCGGACCAGCCGTGCAGGCCGAGGTGGTGCAGGCCGGTCTGCATGATCTGCTTCTGCTTTCCAAAGGGCATGATCTGCAGATCCACCTTCATGCCGATGGCCTCCAGGTCCCGGGCGATCATGCGGGCCGCCAGCACGGGTCGGGGCAGGTACGCCCGGGGGGAGTCCATGACCACGAACCGGGGCCGCAGGGTGACGTCGTACCCCGCCTCCCGGAGCAGGTCCCGGGCGCGCTTGGGGTCGTAGCCGTAGCGCATCACATCCGCCGTGTAGAAGGGGCGCATGATGGGCGGCAGGGGCCCGATGGCCTTGGTGGCCATGCCCTGGAAGGCCATCCCGATGAGGGCGTCCTTGCGCAGGGCGTAGTTCACGGCCTGGCGCACCCGCCGATCATGGAAGGGGCGCTTCTCGGTGTTCATGGCCAGGTAGACCACGTTGTTCGCCGGCATCTCCCCGAGCCGCAGGTCCGGGTGCAGCCGGACCAGGTGCAGCAGATCCGGTGGGAGGTTGCGGGCCACGTGGATCAGGCCGCTCTGCAGGGCCCGCAGCCGCTGCCGGGCGTCCGGAATGCGCATGAAGACCACCCGGTCCACCTTGGGTTTGGGACCCCAGTATCCGCGGTTGGCCTTCAGGGTGACGCGGCCGGTCTTGACGTCCCAGCTCACGAACTTGAAGGGGCCCGTGCCCACGGGCCGCGGCCGCTTGCCCGGCTTGACATTGCGGAACGTCCTGGGACAGACGATGGACACCGGAAACATGGCCAGGCTGGCCAGCAGAGGGCCAAAGGGCCGATCCGTGGTGATGGTCACCACGTGGGAGGACTCCTTCTTGATGGCCACGATGTTGCGAAAGTAGCTGTTCCAATAGGGATATTTCAGCCGCCCACCGGGCAACCGCACGTCGGACCGCTGCCGCGTGAAGGAGAAGACCACGGCGTCGGCATCAAAGGCCGATCCGTCGTGGAACTTGACGTTCTTCCTGAGGAAGAAGCGCCAGGTCCGGCCGTCGGCCTGCTTCTCCCAGCGGGTCGCCAGGGCCGGCTGAATGTCCATGGACTTGGGAGCATATCGCACCAGGTGCTCGAAGACCTGCTCGGCCACGTCGATGGACTCGTTGTCCACAACGGCGGCCGGATCCAGGCCCATTACGGCGTTGGCCTGGCCGATGACCAACGTCTTCTTCGCGCGCCCTTCCGAATCGTCGCACTGGCCGAGGACCAGGAGGCAGACGGAGAGGAGGCTGATTTTATGGGAGAGAGAACGAGCCATGACAATGCGGTGCATTTTAGCAAACCCCATGGCAAATGTCGCAGCCCATGGGGGAAAAATGTTATCCTTTGACCGGTTTGGACTGCCATGTGAGGGAACCCATGACAAGTGTCCGACACCCTGTCCGGCTCCAGGTCCTTGTGGCTGTGGTCCTGGCTCTGCCGCTGGCTCTGCCGCTGGCTCTGCCGCTGGACGGCGTTCGGGCGAACGCCGCCCCTGCGGCGACTCCACCCGGTGACAGGACCGCGCCAAGGGCCGAACCACCCGTGCGGCGGGTGGCCGAGCCGCCCCCGGCCACGGGCGACACCAAGCCACCGCCGGACCGCCCCGGCGACGACGGCTCCGGAGGCACCGGCGATGGCACCAAGCCGCCGCCCGCCACAGCCACGCCCAAGGAGATGACCCCGCCGATCAAGCAAAAGAACCTGAGCCACCGGCTCCAGGTCTCGGTGGACATCTCCGTGGGATTGGGCGCTGCCTTCATGGTGACCTACGAAGACACCACCTGGTGCGGCCAGGGCGATCCCGCCGCGGAGAACGACACCTTCTGCACGGGAATGGCGCCGGTGTTCATGGACTTCGGCCTGGGCTTCAGTGTGCTGGACGCCTTGGAGATCGTGGCCGAGCTCCGGGTGGGCACGATGAAGGACATCCTGGGCAACCGCCCGCTGATGTTCATGCCGGGCCTGCGGCTGTGGATCGATCCCAACCTGCCCTTCAAGATCGGCCTGGCCCTCCAGATGGTCATCGACTTCACCAAGCAGGACGCCCCGGAGCAGCTGTCCAACCTGCCCCCCAACGGCCAGAAGCTGGATCTGGGAGCTCGGTTCTACGCGCAGTTCCAGTACGACTTTCTCCGCTACCTTGGCATATTCGGCCGCATCGGCCTGGTGGGCACCTTCCAGAAGTGGCTCGGCTTCAACCTGGAAGCCCAGATCGGCGTCCAGGCCCGCTTCCCCTAGAAATCTGGTACTATGTCAGGGGCGCTGGAAGGGACCTCCTCGGAGGCCCGCCGGGCTGTTCATCCCAACGAGGTGAGGACATGACACAAACCGTAAAACTAAGCAATCTGGCCACCGCGGGGCTCGCCGTGATGGTATTGGTGGGCTGTGACGCCTTGGCGGCACCCGAGCTGACCCTCACGGCAGACCGGACCACCATCGCCGCCGGCGGGCATGAATCCGCCGAGATCACCGCCTCGGTGCTCAAGAAAAACAAGCCCGCCGTGGGGGAGACGGTGTACTTCTCGACCGAGTTCGGCAGCTTCTCGGCCACCGACGAGATCACCTCCATCAGCGTGGCCACCGACGACGAGGGCCTGGCCTCGGTGCGGCTCTACTCGCCGGTGGACCAGGGTCAAACAGAGGTGGTGGCCACCTTCGAGGACGAAGAAAGCGGCCTGGACGCCGTGGACCGCGTCACCATTGTCTTCGGGCCGCCCCAGGCCGGCAACCTGCCGGTGGACGGGCGGTTCCAGCTCGAGTGCTCCCACCTGAACGTGGGCGCCCTGCGGGATCCGAAGCCGGCCATCATCGTCCCGTGCAACCTCACCGCCCAGACCGTGGGCGGCGACGTGCTCAGCGTGGAGAGCATCGACGTGTTCTACCTCGCCGAGGCGGGCACCCTCGCCACGATCAACGGCGAGACGGACTACAACGTGGTCTACTCCGTACAGGGCGGCCACTCCGAGCCCTTGGACGTGCCACCGGTCAGCAGCGAGCCGGTGCGCACCGGCTCCCTCGGCGAGGAGTACAATCCCCGGGATGGCGTCGTCACCCTGGTCGCCATCACCCAGGGCACCGAGTCCTGGACCGACATCAACGGCAACGGCGTGCGCGACTCCAACGAGCCCTACGAGCCCACCGTGGAGCCGTTCCTGGACGCCAACGACAACGGCGACTACGACCCGGGCGAGGAGTACTTCGACACCAACGGCGACGGAGAGTGGACGGGGGACAACGGGCAGTTCGACGACGACACCTTCATCTGGACCTGGACCAAGGTGCTGTGGACCGGTGAGCTGCGGGAGGCCGCCGACGCGGCCCGCCTCGAGACCGACTCCCCATCGAACGTGATCCCGGATGGAGGCCAGATCAACTTGCGGGCGTGGCTGCTCGACAAGCACATGAACCCCATCGCCGCCTACAGCGACCCCTCGGACTACCTCGAGCTGTCGGAGAACTCGGGGAACCTGGAGTTCAACCCCGACTACAGCGTCTCCCTGGAGGAGCGGCTGGGCATGCGCTTCGACAGCGAGACCGGCGGCATCATGGAGTTCTACTACAACGACGGGTGCAGCCCCCAGGCGGGGTGCTACCAGATCACCGTCTACGACGGGTCTCCGGGCTACGTGGAGGACCCCCCGATCCCATTCATCATCAGCGTCAACGTCTGGGCCACGCCGGGCCCCAGCGTGACGGACTGGGTCAACCAGCGCACCACCAACTTCGTGCAGAACATCACCGGGACCACCGAGTAGGAGCTCCATCCATGGCGATCGAGGGGTGGCGGATCCTGATCACTGGAGGCGCCGGGTTCATCGGCAGCCACCTGGTGGAGCGCCTGGCGCCGAAGAACGACCTGAGGCTGCTGGACACCCTGCACAGAAACGCCCTGGCCGACACGGGGCTGGAGGACCTCCCCTCGGTGGAGCTGATCCAGGGAGACGTGCTGGACCGGGCGGCCGTGGAAAAGGCCATCGACGGGTGCAACGCGGTCATCCACCTGGCCTCCATCGCCGGCGTGGACACGGTGATGCGAATCCCCGTCCAGACCATGCGCGTGAGCCTGCTGGGCACGGCCAACCTGCTGGAGGCCGCCGTGGGCCAGCCGGACATGCGGCGGTTCATCGACTTCTCCACCTCGGAGGTCTTCGGCCGCTATGCCTACAACGTCACCGAGGGCGACGTCACGAGCCTGGGCGCCGTGGGGGAGGCTCGCTGGACCTACTCGGTGGCCAAGCTCGCCACCGAGCACCTGTGTCTGTGCTACCACCGGGAGCGCGGCCTGCCGGCCATGGCGGTGCGGCCCTTCAACATCTATGGCCCCAGGCAGGTGGGTGAAGGCGCGGTGCACCACTTCATCCTGCGGGCCCTCAAGGGCGAGCCCCTCACCATCCACAACGACGGCGGTCAGATCCGCGCCTGGTGCTACGTCGACGACATCGTCGACGGCATCGGGCTGTGCCTGGAGAGCGAAGCGGCGCCCGGCAACACCTTCAACATCGGCAACCCCCGCTCCACGGTGACCATCTACAACCTGGCGCGGGAGATCGTCCGCCTCTCCTCCTCGGGCTCGCCCATCGAGCACATTGCGTGGGACCACCCGGACGTGGAGCTGCGCATCCCCAACGTGGACAAGGCCCGGGACCTGCTGGGCTTCGAGCCCAGGATCGACCTCGAGGAGGGGCTCCTGCGCACGATCTCCTGGTACCGCAAGAGCCTGCGAGGCTGAACGCCCAGGATCCGCACGGCGCGGTGACAGCGGTGGCAACGGCGCCATGGCCTGGGTGTGTCAAGAACCCGGCGCGCGTGTCAGGCGTCGCTCGAGTAGAGACTGCATGTCCCGTCGCCCGTCGACAACGCAGTGAACGAGAACCTCGGAGCCGAGCACCTGATAGACGACGCGATACGGCTTGAAGTGCACTTCGCGATAGTCGGTCACTCCGACTCGACCAAGCTCGGGAGGAACATGTCCTCGCAGCGGAAGCTCGACGAGGCTGAGACAGAGATCCTCCAGTTGGTCAAGGACGTACAGAGCGCTGTCCACCGAATAGTGTCTCGCGACATATTCGTACAGATCGACGAGGTCCTGCTCGGCGTCCTCGATGATTCGAACCCGGTAGCGTTTCACTCGCTTCGAGCCCGAATGCGCCTTCGAGCCGCGGCGAAAGCCTTTTTGACGGGCTTGCTGCGGCCACGCTGATGGTTTCTCGTACTCAGGGCCAGAATCTTGAGCAGCGCCAGGGACTCCTGCGACTGCTCGTAGCTGGTGATATCCAACAACACAGCCTTGGCTTCTCCGTGCTGTGTGATCACCAGCGCATCACCGCTGTCGTTCACGATGCGCAGCGCCTCCGCGGTGTGGCTCTTGAGGTAACTGATCGGTTTCACGGATTCGCTGAGTTTCATGGATTCAGATCGCCTTGTTCCAAGGTACAACCCAAATATAGCCCATATTTGGTACCACCGCAACGGGGAGCCCGCCATTCCATTTGCTCACGGGCGTTCCCCACCTCCCCCCACAGGGGGTATGGATTCAATCACATGGCCACCATTGCGGATCCCTGGTTGTGGCATTTCGGTATCCTGGCGCGCTTGACGATTTGGCTTCTTGACTTGACCCAGGTGGTGGTAGCTTCGGCAGCGCCATGGCTGAGCAGCAAACGAAACTCGAGGAGCAGACGGGCTCCGTCGCTGAAGAGACCGCCGAAGCGGTGATCCGGGCCACCGCGTTGTGCAAGACCTTCGTGGTGGGGTTCATCCCCATCGCGAAGCTGGCCAAGAGCGGGACCCAGGATCAGCGCACCGAGCCCGACCCCAAGGTGATGCCCAGGCAGGTGGAGGCGGTCAAGGACCTCAGCTTCTCTGTGCGGGCCGGGGAGATCTTCGGCCTCCTGGGGCCCAACGGATCGGGCAAGACCACCACCATCAAGATGATGATGGGGCTGATCTTTCCCACCGCGGGCAGGATCGAGGTCTTTGGCGAGACCGTGCCCAACGTGGCGGTGAAGCGGCGCCTGGGCTACCTGCCCGAGAACCCGAACTTCTACGACTACCTTCGGGCCGACGAGTTCTTGGAACTCTCCGCCCGGCTCTGCGGCGTGGACAAGAAGACCCGGCGCAGCCGCATCCCCGAGCTCCTCGAGCGGGTGGGGCTGGCCGAGGCCCTCAACCGCCCCCTGCGCAAGTTCTCCAAGGGTATGGTCCAGCGCATCGGCCTGGCCCAGGCGCTCATCCACGACCCGGACTTGGTGGTGCTCGACGAGCCCCTCTCGGGCCTGGATCCCCTGGGCCGCAAGCAGGTGCGGGACCTCATCGGCGACCTGCGGGACCAGGGCAAGACCGTGGTCTTCTCGTCGCACATCCTGTCGGACGTGGAGGTCATCTGCGACCGGGTGGGCATCGTGGTGCGGGGGCACCTGCGGGACATCGGCAAGCTGGACGAGCTGTTGAGCGCCCGGGTCACCGAGACCGAGGTGGTCCTCGAAGCGGCGACCCCCGATCTGGCCGACCTGGCCGACCTGGCCAACCTGGCCAACCTGGCCAACCTGGCCGATGAAAAGGGCTGGCCGGCCCAGCGTAAGGGCGGCCGCCTCCGCATCAGCCTGCCCGGGGAGACCGACCCGGGCGAGGTGCTCCGCCGGGCCCTGGACGACGGCGCCCGGGTGATCTCCGTCATGCCGCACACCGAGTCCCTGGAGGACCTGTTCGTGCGCGAGGCAAACAAGTAGATGGATCGAATCCTCGCCATTGCCGGCAACACCCTGCGGGAGACCAACCGCAACCGGGTGATGTACGTGCTGTTGCTCTTTGCGGTCCTGATGATCCTGGGCTCGGTGACCATGGGCAAGCTCTCTTTGCGGGACCCGACGATCCTCATCAAGGACCTGGGCCTGGCCGCCATCAGCCTCTTCGGCATGATCATCGCCGTGTACCTCGGCGTCACGGTGGTCCACCGGGAGCTGGAGCAGAAGACCGTCTACTTCATCATCCCCAAGCCCCTGCACCGCACGGAGTTTCTCCTGGGCAAGTTCCTGGGCATGTCCGCGACCCTGGTGATCCAGCTGGTCGTCATGTCCGGCGTCTTCTTCATGGTCTTGTTGGCCTATGGCGGCGGCGCCTCGGTGATCCTGCTCAAGGCGCTGGTGCTCACCCTGGCCGAGGTGCTGGTGATCCTGTCGGTGGCCCTGTTTCTCTCCTCCCTCACCGGGCCCATCCTGGCGGGGTTCCTCTCCCTGGCGCTGTTCGTGCTGGGTCGATCCAGCGAGTTCATGCGGCAGCTCGCCGAAAGCGGCAAGACGGGCTGGTCGGCCCTGGACACCCTGCTCCACGGCGCCTACTACGTCCTGCCCGACTTCCACCTCTTCGCGGTGAGCGGCGCGGTGAACCAGCGCGTCTCCATCCACGGCGACTTCTTCACCTGGGCCTACGTGGGCCACGCCAGCGGCTACGCGCTGGTGTACATCATCATCATGCTCGGGCTCACGATGGTCCGGCTGCGGCGCAAGGACCTGGTGTGAAGAGACGTCTTATCATCGGGGGCCTGGTGGTCCTGGGCCTGGCCTCGGTGGTCCTGGGCCGGGTGGTCCTCTCCTCCCGCGCGGCCTACATGGAGGGCCACGCCGCCGAGAAGCGCGCCCTGGCCGCCACCGACCCTGCCCGGCGCAACCTCGCCCTGGAGGATGCCGTGGAGCGGTATCGACGCGCCGCCCGGTGGTACGCCCCGGGAAACGGCTACGTGAGCCGCTCCCTCGAGGCCCTCCGCCGCATCGCCCGGCTGGCCGAGCGGCACGGCGACCGCAAGACCGCTCTGCTGGCCTACCGCGCCATCCGGCGGGCCATCCTGGGATCCCGCAGCTTCTACACCCCCCACAGCGATCACCTCGGCCCGGCCAACAAAAACATCGCGCGCCTCTCGGCCCTGGCCCAGGGCGGCAAGACCGCCGGCGCGGATCAGCTCAGGCGCTACGAGGCCTGGCACCTGGCCCAGGTCCGCCGCTCCACCGCCCCATCGGTGGGCTGGTCCATCCTGGCGATCCTCGGCTTTTTCACCTGGGTCACAGGCGCCTTCCTCTTCATCTACCGCGCCATCACCCCCGAGGATCGCCTCATCAACCGCCAGGCCCTGATCTGGGCCGGCGTGATCCTGGCCGGCCTGATCCTCTGGCTCACCGGCCTGTCCCAGGCCTGAGCGTTCCCGGTCCCAGGCCTGACCGCGCAAGACGCGGAGCGAGTCACCGACGTTACCTAAGGCGGCTGATCAAAATAACCTTGCCAAGTGGACCGCCGATCCATCCCGCCTGGCTTTGTCGCTCCTCGGTTGTGTACAGCCCGGTACGCGCCCTCGTCGCTTCGTGCCATGCGGGCGCCTCGACGCCCCACCATGGCAATCTTATTTTGAACAGCCGCCTAAGTTTCCATCCCAGAGGTGCCTTCGAAGCGAAAGCGCGACAGGGGCGTCGGATGTGCACTACCAGATCTGGTGGTCGTACCGGGCGTACTACCCCAGATTTGGTGGTGTGCAGACGGTGTGCATGGCGCGGTTGCAGCCGAAGCCCACTTCTGGGATGGGAACTACCTATTGACGCCGGCCACCTGACTCCCTTAACAACGTACACTCAATGCCTCGTGCGATTTCGAGGAGACCGATTTCGGGGAGACCGCCAATGAAACCTCACAATCCATGGTCCCGGCCATCAAGGCCGGTCCTCTTGCTCATGGCCCTTGCCCTTGGCACGGGTGGTCCGGCCCTGGCGGGTCCGGCGACCGCGCCGCCGACCAGCGCGGTGAGCGCGAAGGACAAGGCGAAGGCTCGCGTCCTGTTCAAGCAGGGCATCGCCAAGTTCGACCAGGGCTACTACCGCCAGGCCCTCGCGCTGTTCACCCAGGCGCTGGGCCTCTATCCGAGCCCCAAGATCCACACGCGGATCGCGCTGTGCCACAAGTGGCTCGGCAACAACCTCCGAGCCCTGGAGCACTACGAGAAGTACCTGGAGGCGGTGCCGGGGGTGCCGGACAAGCCCCGGGATCGGGTGCTGTACCTCAAGGTGAAGACCGAGGTGAAAAACCTCAGGGCCCTGATCTCGCAGGTCCGGATCGACCTCGCCCAGCCCACGGGCGCCGAGGTGCGGATCAACGGCAAGCTGGTGGGCACCGCGCCCATCTCACGCCTCATCCGGCTCAAGCCCGGTGCGGTGAACATCACGGCCATCGCCAAGGGTTTCTACACCTTCAAGCGCGACCTCCGGGTGTTTCCGTCGCAGACCGCGACGGTCAAGATCAAGATGATCAAGATCAAGACCAAGACCAAGATCATCATCCGACGCGGCAAGCCGGTGTGGAAGCGGTGGTGGTTCTGGACGGCCATCGGCGTCCTGGTGGCCGGAGGAACCGGGCTGGCGGTGGGATTGACCGTTCAGACCACCGAGCGGCCACTCCAGGGCATCCCCGTCAACCACGACGGGCTGAGCGTGAGGTTTTGACCATGACACTGCGACCCACCACGACTCGATGTCTCGCCCTCCTGGCTCTGGTGATGGGCTCGGGCTGTCTGGACGACCGGTGTAAGGACAAGTCGGCCCAGGTCGAGCTGACCGTGACCTTCAACGGCACCGACGGCGCCGAGCGGCTCGAGTTCGAGACCCGGGTGACGGCCCCCGGCGTGATCGGCGAGCCCAGCAACCACCCCTATGTCACCCAACGCATGGGCAGCCTCCCCTTCCCGAGCCTGGATGACGGCAAGGCCACCTTCCTTCTCGACCCGGGCCAGTACGTTCACAACCTGCCCGAAGGGGACGAGGCCACTTTCACCGTGATCCTTCGCGTCTACGGGGAGAAGGCCGGCGTCCCCGAGGCGCTCCTGGCCGAGGGGCGGTGGGAGCGAGCCATCTCGCCCACCGGCTGCTACATCGACGCCACCATGACGGTGGGCACCCAGGGGACCTGCACCGACAAGGTGGAGGGCGACCCCTGCGTCGCCTCCGGCGCGAACGCCTTCGCCGCGTGCATGCCCGACGGCGTCGGCGGCCTCGACTGCGAGATCTCGACCTGCGGGGACGGGTTCACCGACCGCCGGAACGGCGAGATCTGCGACCCAGCCCACAGCGATCCAGCCCTGGGCTGCGACGACAACTGCCTGCCGCTCCCGGTGGTCCTGCGGGTGGACCCAGAGGGAACCGCCGACGACGCGCGGCTCCTGTCGGGGGAGAAGATCACCGTGTCCCACTCGGTCACCCTCGACGGAATCTACGCGGTGGACACGGCCACCGGGGCGACAGACCTCGCCGGGTCGATCCTGGTCGCGGACCTGGACGGCGACGGCCTGGACGAGCTGGCCCTGGGGCTGCCCGGGGCCCCGGCGCCGGGCACCAGCGGATTCGACGCGGACAAGACCGGCGTGGTCTACGTGGAGGACTGGCCCGTAAGCTCCGACGAAAGCCTCGGCGCGGCCGGCCTCGGCATGTACCTGCTGGGCGGCCCGGCCACCGACCACGACGCCCAGGGGTCCTGGTTCGGCGCGGCCCTCGCCGCGGGCGACGTGGACGGCAACGGCGCCATGGATCTCGCCATCGGCGCGCCCCGGCTGAACGTGATGGGCTCGGACGCCACCCTGGACGAGCAGCTCGGCGGCCTCTACGTCGTGTTCGGTGGCGAGGACCTGGGCTACATCACCGCCGGCAAGAGCGGCCAGAGCCTCACCGTCAACACCGCCACCCAGAGCTCCTACCAGTCCTTCCATGGGGCGCAGGGCACCATCGCCACCCAGCCGGGCGATCACCTCGGCTACGCCGTCGCCATGGCCGACCTCAACCTGGACGGGTACGCCGACGTCGCCGTGTCGGCCCCCCATCGCAAGCGGGCGTCCATCGATAGCCACGGCGCGGTGTACATTTTGCGCGGCGGGGACGACTTCTGGGGGGGCGGTGAAGGCAAGCCCGACGAGGTCGGCATCCAGGACGCGGCGAACGTGGAGATCGACACGTGGACCCCCAACACCCGCCTGGGCGTCTCGCTGGCCACCGGGGACGTGAACGGTGACGGGTACCCGGACCTGATCATGGGAATGACCGCCGACCCGCCCGACTTCGAGGGGGGCGTCACGGTCCTGTTCGGCGGGGAGGATGTCCTGCCGCCCGGCGGTCGCGACACGATGCACGCCCACCCGGACCCGGCGACCGGTCTGGTCACCCTGGCGCCCCCGGCGGGCCACGCGCTGGCAGGCCTGGGCGGCACGGTGACCGCTGTGGACCTCGACGGCGACGGCCGCGCCGAGGTGGTGGCCGCCCTGGGCCGTCCCGGCACCGGCGCCGGCGACCCGGACTCGGTGGCCATCATCAGCGGGGCCTTGTTCGACCGCGAGCAGACCGCGGGCACCGCCCTCCCCAGCGCGGGAGAATTCACCGTGGTCGAAGGTCCGGCCGGCTCCCGCTTCGGCCTCGTCCTGGCGACCGTCGACGTCAGCGGCGATCGCCGCCCCGACCTGCTGGTGAGCGCCCCATGGGCCGACGACGCCGACAACGCCATCGCCGACGATCGGGCGGGCGCGGTCTACGCGGTGCTGTCGACCCCTCGCTCCAACCTGTGGGGCCAAACGCACCTGTCCATCGCGGACCTGCTGTCATGGAACCCGGGCACCCAGGGAAACATCCCGGTGCCGCTGATCCTGCTCCAGGGCATCGCCACCGACGGCCAGCTCGGCGCAGCCACCGGGGGCAGCAGCCACCTGGCGCAGATCCGGCCCGAGCCCGAATGTCGCAACGCCTACACCTACGTGCTGCAACCCGGCTACTCCTACCAGGACAGCAACCCCTACTCGGGCCGGATCTACACCTACTTCCTCCCGGGAGCCCTGCCCTGTGAGTCCCACCCGGTCTGCGGCGTGCTCTGCCCCTGACCCGGCGCCCGAGGCGCCGCGTCGGGGCTCGCACAAGAACAACTCGATCCCTCAGAGCCGCTCGAGCAGGGCGAGCTGACCCAGAACCACCGCCACGGCCTGCTCCGTACGCAGGATCGCCGGACCGAGGGTGACCGGCTCGAACCCGCGTCGCTCGAAGGTCTCCACCTCCCGGTCGATCCAGCCCCCCTCAGGGCCCACGGCCACCAGACAGTCGGCCGGACCCGGGGTGACGATGGACTCCAAGGGCGTCGATGACCGCGGGTGCGCGACCACACGCAGCGCGGGCTCGGGGGGCGGATCCTCCAGATAGGCCATGAGGCGACGGTGTACGCGAAAGGGCGGCAGCCAGGTGGTGGCGCCCTGCTCGGCGCCGACCCGGAGCGCTCGTCGGATGGACGCTGGCTCCAGCGCCGGGGAGCCGAAGTAGGACTTGTCCACCCGCCAGGCGTTGACCAGGTCCAGGCGGGCCACGCCCAGGGCACCCAGGGCCTGGACCACGCGCCCCAGGACCTTGGGGCGGGGCACGGCGAGGACGAGGTGCGCCCGGGGAACGCCCGGGGAGTCGTCCCCCAGCCGCAGGGCGAGACGCACCGAGCCCGGGGCCAGGGCGAGGACCTCCGCGTCGCCCGTGGCGCCGCCAACCACGCCCGCCCGGAGGGTGTCACCCACGGCAGGGCGGATCACCCCGGCGATGTGTCGGGCCCGCCGGCCTCCCAGGAGGGCTTCGCCGTCGACGAGCTCGGAGGGCTCGAGCAGGATCAGGTTCATCGGGTCAACAGTGTTGCAACATCGGGGGCGCCTGTCTAGAACAGGGGCAGACCCATCCCAGGAGGCGACCCATGAAATCCCATCGCAAAGAGCTCTTTTTCGAGATCCCCTCCCGGCGGGGTCTGGTGAACATCACGTCCGACGTCCAGGCGGCCATCGACGACAGCGGCGTGTCCGAGGGGCTGGTGCTGGTAAACGCCATGCACATCACCGCCAGCGTGTTCATCAACGACGACGAGTCCGGGCTGCACCAGGACTACGAGCGGTGGCTGGAGCGGCTGGCGCCCCACGCGCCCGTGGACCAGTACCTGCACAACCGCACCGGTGAGGACAACGGCGACGCGCACCACAAGCGGCAGATCATGGGCCGGGAGGTGGTCTGCGCCATCACCGAAGGCCGCCTGGACTTCGGCACCTGGGAGCGGATCTTCTACTTCGAGTTCGACGGCCGCCGCCGCAAGCGCGTCCTGATCAAGATCATCGGTGAGTAGAAACCCCCAACCCAAACAGGGTTACATTGGCCACGAGGCGCCCGCCGGGAAAGGCGCGAGCGAGGAGCGCGCGGAGCGTGGTTGTCGCACGTGAGCACGCACCGCAGGGAGCAACGCAGCCCGGCGGGATGGATCGTGGCCAAGGCGACCCTGTTTCACCAGGAGACGCCGCCGCCCAGGTGCAGCGAGAAGGTGCCGCCGGCGTTGTGCTTGCCGGGCGCGGCGTAGCCCACGGGGAAGTGGCTGGGCCGGAACCCGTGGGCCACGTCGCCCATCATGAGCTCCGTGGCGGCGTCCACGCGCCACCTGCCGAAGCGCAGGGTGGCGCCCAGGTTCCAGGTCAGCTTGTGCGCGTCGGCCAGCTCGCGCGTGCGGTATCGGTTGGGGATGGACTGGCTGTCGTAGGCCATGCCGCCCCGGAGCACGAGCACCTTGCTGACCACGACCTCGGTGCCCAGGTGGGCGCCGAAGGAGTCGCGCATGAACAGGTCCGTGGCGATGGCGGCCCGGCCGTAGATCCACCCGTCCACGTCCAGGAAGATCTCCCGGAAGCGAGAGTTGTCCACCCAGTCGAACTGGGCCGCGACGATCACCCGCCTGTGCACCTTGAAAAACACCCCCGCGTTCACCGACTGGGGGAAGGGAATCGTCAGGGAGGCGTCCAGGATGATGCCCTCGGACTCCACGGCGTTCTTCTTGCTGACCTTCACGTCCAGATTGGAGCGGTACGTGACCCCGATACCCATCCAGTCCGTGGGCAGGATCTGTATGCCCAGGCTGTAACCGAACCCCACGTTCATCATGGTCGACACCCGGGTGTCGAAGGTCGGATCCATGGGCGGGTCGTGCAGGCACACCGTCAGCTCACCGCAGCTCTTGAAGGCGTTGAAAAAACCCAGTCCCATGCGCAGGCCCAGGCCGATGAACACCCGCTTGTGCACCTGGTAGGCGATGGTGGGCGTGAACTCGAAGAGGCCGATCTGGGTCTCGATGACCCCCTCGGTGACCTCACTCTTTTTGAACTTCACCGCCCCGCCAAAGCTGCTGTAGAGGGCGGCCCCCAGGGCGAGGAAGCTGTTTTTGCCCACCAGGATGCGCGCGCCTCCGCCCACGAAGGGCAGGGGGCTCGGCGACAACGAGGCCTTCTCTTCGGGGCGCCCGATGGGTGTGTACCTCCGGATGATGAACGCCAGCTCCGCCCCCAGGACGATGTCCGCCGTGCGCATCCGGGCCAGGCCGGCCGGGTTGTGATAGATGGACAGCGCGTCGTCGGCCACGGCGGTGTAGGCGCCGGCCATGCCCACGGCCCGGGCGCCGTTGACGTTGGGGCGTTGGATCCCGCCGGCCCGGGCCGACGGTGCGGGGGCACCGAGCGCCACCGCCACCGCCACCGCCACCGCCACCGCCAAGGCTCTGTGGTTCGTAGTACCCATCATTCGCACCCATATCGGCCGCGCCAGGTCACGCAGCTCGCAGCCGGGCAGTCACGCGGCAGCCCGCCATCCAGCGCGCATTCGGTGCAGGTGTCCTCGGGGTCGTAGTAGCAGTGCCGGGCGACACCGCTTGGGTCCGGGAAGCAGAAGTAGCCCTCGATGCCGGCGTCCAGCAGGCCGCAGGGCCCGTCCGAGGACTGGGCGCAAAAGCCGGTGGCGTTCTCCGGCGTGGGGCAGCTGCCCACCACGCAGGCGTCGTGCTTGCCACAGAGCTCGTCGCTCACGCAGTCGGTCTCGGTCCAGCAGGGGCGATCCGTCTCGTAGCCGTCGTGGGACAGGGGGCAGGCCACCAGGGTCAGGCCACCCACCATCGCCGCGACCAGGGCCGAGCCGCCGACCAGCCTCAGTGAAAAGGAGAGTCGCATCAGAAGTCCACCTCCCCCGAGAAGGAGACCGCCAGGCCTCCGCCGCGCCCCGCGGGCCCCACCACCAGGGGCAGCGGTCGGCCCTGGGGCTGCTCCCCCCGTCGCTCGTAGACGAACAGCACGATGGAGCTCACCAGCACCGCCGCGGCGCCGGCGTAGAGCCCCAGAGCAACGTTCCGATACACCTTTCCCTTCTTCACCAGGTCGTCCAGCTCGGCGCGGGTGTCGGCCCGGCGATCCCGCACGGCCTCGTAGGTGGCGTTCTCCAGGCCAGAGAAGACCGCGCCCACGCCGGCGATGACCCCGGCCACGCCGAGGGTCACCCAGCCCCAGCGGTTGAAGGCCTTCTTGGTGCGCACCAGGGGCAGGACCGGCTGCAGGACCTTCTTCTCGCCGCGCAAAAGCGACACCCGGGCCCGCCAGGTCAGCCGTCCGGGGGCCCGCACCTCGACCACGTGGTTGCCGGGCCTGGGAAGGACGAACACGCCGTCGGCGTTCTTGTGGAGCTCGGCGCCGTCGGCATGGAGCCGCACCCCGGCGGCCGCGGTCCGCACGGTGAGGTAGGCCTCGTTCTTCGCCTTGGTGTGCTTGATTCCCTCCAGGCGCCGCGGGGGAACATAGCTCGGGTCCTTTTTCAGCTCCACCCGCACGACGACCCGCTGGCCGGACTTCACGGCAACGGATCCGGACCACCGCAGGTAGCCCACCTTGGTGACCCGAACAATGTGCAGGCCCGCGTTCACCGGCAGGGGCCGGGTGGGCGTCGAGCCCCGCCGCACGCCGTCGAGGCTCACCACGGCCCCGGCGACGTTGGCCTGGATGTCGAGCTTTCCGGGATTGCCGATCATGCTGAACGTGATGGGGGGCAGGCCGAGCTTTGATCGGCACACGTTGATGCGCTTCTGGGCCGCGAGGTAGTACTTGCCGCCGCTGCCGGCGATCTTGATGTACTGGTTGTAGGCGCCGATCGCCTTGTTCCAGGCCTTCAGCCCTTCATGGGCCAGCCCCAGGTTCCGCCAGGCGCCGGCCAGGTTGGGCATGAGCCTGAGCGCGCGCTTGTACAGGGCGATGGCCTTGGCGTAGTTACCCAGGTAAAGCTGCGGGTTGGCCTGGCGAAACAGCCGGATGGCCTTCGCCTGGGGGGACCCCGGAGGAGGAGGCTGGGACCGCGCCACGGCGCTGGTCCCCAGCAAGATTCCCAGCGACACCACGAGCGCCACACGCCACCTGCCACGCCCACTGCCCACGACGGTGCTGCTTCTCATTTTGTTGGATCGTCCCAGACGTTGAATTGCATGGTGTCGGTCGTCATGCCGCCCCGCATTCCGCCGCCGTGATAGATCACCCGCGGCCGCGGCTTCTTGATCTGCGCCACCTTGTACCCCAGCTTCTTGACCTCTTCCCCCGACTTGGTGAGGCAGCCGAGGTTGCCGCCCTTGGCCTTGAGCTCCTCGGCCCGGTTCTCCACGACCTCCTTCCACTTGGCCGCGTCCTTGATCGGGATCTCGGCGCAGGTCACCACCAGGTAGCCCGCGTTCAGCGGCGTGTCCTTCCACGGACCGGCCTGCTTGTCGGCCTCGAGCACCAGAGCGCCCTGCTTGTGCTCGGGGTATCGCCAGGCCAGGCCGGGGAAGTAGTCGACCAGCTTGACCTTCTGACTCTCTACGTCCACGGGCGTGGTGTACTGCTTCACCAGGGACGTGAGCATCTTTTTGGACACGGCCAGCCGGATCCAGAACCGCCACCGGACGCCATCTTTGATCTCCACCTCCTGGATGTAGCTCTCCTCCTTGGGCTTGGTGAACTCCTTCGCAGTGGTCTTGAGCGCCAGGTCCACGGCGTCGCGCCGCTTCCAGAGCAGATCGCGCCACTTGCGCGTCTCCAGGCCGTCCTTCTTCTGGATGGCGGCTCGGAGCCTCGCCAGGATCTTGGACCGCTCGGCCCTGTACTGCCCCACCACGGTGCGTGTCCACGTCTCGTCCTTGACCGAGAGCGCCAGGTGCTGCACGAGCATCGAAAGCGCGGCCTTCCGTGCCTTGGCGTCGCTCTCGGTCTTGCGGGGCGTGGAGTAGGAGTAGCCGATGAAGAAGTACTGGTCCCCCGCCTGGTGAACATACGCGGCGTCCAGCAGTGCCGGCCTGTCCTTGGGCGGCCTGGCCCCGACGGCCTTGAGCTTCGTCTGGAGGTCGACGAACCAGGGCGGTTTCGGGTTGTTGCTCTTGAGGGTGCCACCCTCGTCGAAGATGGCCGGCTTGGACTTTTTGTCCTGGAGGTACTGCCGGTAGCCCCAGAACCCCAGGCCCCCCACCACCAGCAAGGAGCCCAGCACCGCGGCGACGAAGGCGAGCCCCACGGTCTTGCCCGCCGCAGGCGCCGCCGCCACGGGCAGGACCACCTGCGGTGCCGCCCCGCCGGCGGCGGGTTTGAGCAGCCGCTCGTGGGCCTCCTCGGCAAAGGCGAGGAGCTCGGGGCTCGCCGTGGGACTGATCAGGTTCCCCAGGCAGGCCATGAACTCCTCCGACGCAATGGAGGGGGCCGTCGTGTGACACTCCGTGCACTCGAACTCGGGCGACGTGGCGAACTTGAGCACGTCGTAGTGCTCCGCCGTCTCCACCCGCTGGGCCGCGGTGGTGCCGCAGCTCGGGCACTTGAAGGGCATGAAGAACGAGACCACCTCGACCTTGCCCGCCAGGGCCTCCTGGGTGAAGGCCTTCTCCACGAACCCTGGCTGGCAATCCCGCAGGTACAGCTTCGCCGCCGCATCGGGCACCGACTGCACGAAGTCCTTCCACTCCCTGGCGCCCTCGTCGTCCACGCGGCCCACGGCCGACAGGTCGACCACCACGTCCCCCTCGAGCCCCTCCGCCAGCTTCTCCCGGGGGAAGTTGACGTCGAGGTCGCCAGCCAGACGGATGAAGGTGCCCGCCTTCTCGACCACCTTGTCCACGCGCAGCCGGCGGGCGGCGTCGCTGACCCGATAGTCCAGCTTGTCGGCCAGGAAGTTGGCCACTCCCGCGTCGGCCTCCACCTGCTCCTGGGTCTGCAGGTGGGTGAAGAAGGCCTCGGGGTCCTCGTCGAAGTACTCGGGATTGCCACAACTGTCGCAGGGTACGTCCGGCAGGCTCATGTTCTTGATGAGCTCGTAGCTCTCGTCCACCTGTACCAGGCGGCGCCGGTCATCATCACAATAATCACAACGGTAGGGGGCGTAGAACGACAGGATCTTCCCGGAGCCCCCGAAGTTGGCCACCATGTTGAACTGGTCGATGATCTTCGGGGAGCACTCGATGAAAAAGATGGAATGGGCTTTTTGCTCGGCGACCCTGATGAAGTCCACCCATTCCCGGATGCCGAAGGAGCTGATCCGCCGCACCTCCCCCAGATCCAGGATCAGCGTCCCCTTTGCCTGGTCGGCCACCTCCTCGCCGTTGAAGTCCTCGTCAATGGTGCCGATGAACCTCAGGCACATGATGTCGCCTTCGACGATTTTGGCGATCTTGAGCTTGGATCCCGCCGCCTCCGCTGCCGATACGTTTTCTACCGCCATCGAGTTCCTTCCTCTCAGGTGCTGGCGAAGTAGTGGATCGAACGAGGCAAACCCCGAAACTCACGTTGGTTTGCATCGAGCTCGTAGATGCCGATCACCTGGGTTCTCCGCCCGGGAAACACATCAAAAATGGAGATCGCCGCCGATTTGTAGATGTATAGCATACCGAGGCCGGCCCCCCCGTGGGTGGTGTCCATCTCGCCGCCACTGAGCCCCCGGGCAATGCCGGCGAAGATCGCCTCCCGGGGCAATCGTCCGAAGGGATCGGTGACCGAGATGACCATCCTCGTGCCGTCTGATGCACAGCGAATCACGGCCGCTTCAGACGGCTCGAGCTCGATGTGGGCCTTGCGATCTGCCGCGTACTTCGGCCGCCCCATCTCGTCCACGGGCGCATCGAACATGGCGTTCATGAGCAGCTCGTGGGCGAGCTCGCCGAACATCTCGCGCACACGCCCCGGGCAGTTGAGCTTCTCGCAGAAGCGCACCACTCCCTCCACGCAGGCGTCCCGCTGCGCGGTGGTTCGAATCTGCTCCTTGAAGCCCGTGTAGCCCCAGGCGAGGAGGGACGACAGCCCCGGGGATTCGCCTCTGAGCAGCCGTTTGACCGTCCACAGCAGCTCCCACGCTCGCGGAGGGCTGTCCCTGGGGCAGCCCAGGAGATGGCTCAGTCGATCCTGCCGAAGGGCATAGGGCAGCAGCTTGTCGGACTTCTCCGCCGTCCAGACCACCGACTCGACCTCAGGTCGGGTTTGCACCACGCCCACGACAGTGGCAATATCCACAGCATCGGCGCATAAAATCGACGGTGAGCCGTCCAAGTGTCTGGGTAGCTCCGACGGGTCCTCCATGGGGACCAGCTCAGCGCCCGTACAGCTGAGAACGCGCGTGACTTTGCGCAAGGTGAGCTTGTTCCGGTCGAGAATGAGGATTCGGGAGACGCCCATGATTTCAGCCACAAACTGCTGCCTCAGAATAACCCAAGAGTGTGCAATAATCAATTGGGATGTGGTATAACTGTAATTATGCACATATGTATCATTGGTAGGTCGTAGCTGCCAATGCAGTGGGAGGAAGTCACCATGAATCGCTGGAATGTCCTGACGGCCCTGAGCCTCGGCCTGTTGGTCTTCACGGCCCACACCGGCACGGCCCAAGCGCGCGGGCTCGACGCGACCTGGCTGACCAAACCGGCGGAAAAAGCGATCCTCGGCAACCAGTTCGCCAAGGCCGCCGTCCTATACAACGGCGCCCTCGCCCTGCGGGGCGCCGAGCCCCGGCTCCAGTGGCGCCTGGCCCAAATCTACACAATGGGCGGCCAGTTCACCTTGGCCCAGGAAGCCTACCGCACCTTCATTAAATCGTCCAAAGATGCGAAAAAACGAGCCCGGGCCAGGGCGGAGACCAGGCGCCTGGCCACGGCGCCGGCCCCCTTTGTCAGTGAGGATGTAGCCGCCCATGTCCGCCAACGTGCCTTCGCCATGGAGTCCGCCAAGCGGGCCCGGCGGTTCCTCAGGCGCAAGAAGTACCGTACCGCCATCCGCTACTACGAGGCAGCGCTGGTCATGGACAACTCCCTGGTGGGCGTCTTCCGGCTGCTCGGAACGGCCTACGGCAAGCTCAAGGACAGAAAGCGCGAGCAGGCCTTCTACATCCGGTATCTGAGGCTGCGGCCGGGCGGGCCGCTGGCCCGCAAGGTGCGCAAACGGCTCAAGGGCAACAATACGCTGGCCAGGGTCACCTTCAAGGCGTCCTTTCCGTCTGCGGTGTACATCAACAGGCTCGGGCTGAGCCCGAAGAAGAAAACCCCCTTCAAGAACGTGCTGCTGCCCGCGGGCACCTACACGATCATCCTCTATCACCAGAAGTACCACGCAGCGCGCAAGCTCCGGATCCGGGTCAAACCGGGCCAGCGCCTCACGGCGGAGTTCAAGTTCGGAGTGCTCATCGCCAAGCTCAAGCCCTGGGCGCGGATCCGCGCCAACGGGCGCGATCTCGGCCTGTGGACCGAGATCGGCCTACCCATCGGTCGCTACAAGCTCGAGCTCAGGAGCGACGACGGCACGAAGAAGATGATCCGCAGGGTGAGCCTCAAGGCCGGTCAGCGGCTCCGGCTCACGCGCTGGAGGTAGCCGTAGTTTTGTGGACAAGGGAACGCGCGCCAGACTATAAATAGAGCGGGTTCGCGAGGATCCGCTGTTTTTCTCGCGTTCTTGCGCGGGCCCGTGCCCCAATCAGAGAGAGGTTTCTTCGGACGAACAGCATGTCTGACCACCTCCCCAAGCTCTCGTCTGGCTCCCCTGAGAAGCCCTTCCCATTCGGAAAGTACTACCTGTTGGGGCTCATCGCCCGGGGCGGCATGGCCGAGGTGTACCGTGCCATCAGCCCATCCGATCCCGACCACATCACCGCGATAAAGTGCATGCGCCCCCAGCTGGCCAAGGAGAAGCGCTTCGTGGAGATGTTCATCCGGGAGGGCAAGCTGGCCCTCCTGTTGGAGTACGAGAACATCGTCCGCACCCTGGAGATCGGGCGCAGCGAGGGCCGGTACTTCATCACCATGGAGTACATCAGTGGCCGGGACCTGACCCAGCTGCTGCGACGCTGCCAGGAGAACAGCAAACGCATCCCGGTGCCCCACGCCATCTACATCGCCTCCCGGGTGTGCCGCGGGCTACACTACGCCCACACCCGAGCAGACGCCGAGGGGCGACTGCTGAACATCGTCAACCGTGACGTCAGCCCCTCCAACGTGCGCCTCTCCTATGACGGAGAGGTGAAGATGCTGGACTTCGGCATCGCCCAGGCAATGCTGAAATTCACCAGTGAAATCGGGGTACTGAAGGGCAAGTTCAGCTACATGTCTCCCGAGCAGATCCGCGGCATGCCCGTGGACGCGCGCACGGACATCTTCTCCACGGGCATCCTGCTCCACGAGATGCTGACCACGGAGAAGCTCTTCCGCGGGGACTCGGAGTTCGATCTGATGGAGAAGGTGCGGTCCGCCGCCGTGGCGCCGCCCTCCAAGTTCAACCGCCGGGTCAAGGCGGATCTGGACGCCATCGTGCTGCGGGCCCTGGCCCGGGAGCCGGTGGATCGCTTCCAGACCTGCGAGGAGTTCGGCGACGCCTTGGACCGGCTGCTGGTCTCCTACGGCTTTCAACCCGAGGAGCTGCGCGACTTTCTGCGCCAGATGTTCCCATCCGAGTACCGGCGGGAGAAAGGCGAGATCGCGGCCTGCCTCTCGGTGCAGCTCGGGGACAACCCGTCAGACTTCGACGCCGATGATGACGAGGACACGAGGCTGGTCGACAAGGATCCGGCCCCCATGGTCACCGCGCCGCCGCCTCCGCTGGACCAGGTCCCTTCGCCCATGGCGAGCAACAAGCTAATGGTCTGGGTGATCCTCGTAGCAGCCATCGCAATCGCGGCCACCGCAGTGATCATCCTGGTGCTGAGAAGCACTTGACCCGGGACCGGAGCAGGGGCGGGACGGCACCGCCTCACCGGAGCGCCGTCGCCGAAGACGGACCCACGTCGCCGGATCTGGATTGACACAGTCACCGCTATTCACTAGTATCGGAATGTTGTATTGCGTACGTCTTTTACATTCGCTGAAGAGGTAGGCAATGACATGCTCCGGCGCAGGAGGTGCCGTCTCATGATCGCTCGGAAAACGTTGGCGGCGACCCTGATCCTCGGCCTGGTGGCGGGGTGCGTGGAGGTCTATGACGGGGCGCGCATCGAGGCCAACATCAGCGTCCTTGGAATCAGCCACAACGAGCTGGTCGTACCCACGCCCGGCCTCTACGCGGGTGACCCGGGGTACTTCTCCCACTACGAGCTTCACGCCAACATCCTGGGCATGGGGACCATCAGGCTGCAGAATTTTCTGATCCAGCCCTCCCTGGTCACGCTCCATCCGTGCAGCCAGTACGAGCCGGACACATACTGCGTCGACGCTGTGGGAGCCCCATGCGACGAGTACATCAACATGTTCCGGTTCAAGAGCCACGAGAGCATCTTCCTCGCGGTGACGGTGGCCCCCTCGGTGGCCGACGCCACCGGCTGGACGCACAGGGTCGCCTACGACTTCATGGATCCGCGGCAGTTCCCCGACGAGCTATTCGAAGACCCGGGCCTGACCGATCCCGCGGTACGGCTGCACCGGGACAACCTGGTGGAGTCCGAGGTGCGCGCCTTCTGCGACGCGCTTCACCCCGACTACTACCTGGGAAACCCCAACCAGCTCACCCAGCCCAGGAGCGGCTCCATGCTCGGCGCCATTGACGGCCCCGACCCGCGCACGGGCAGCGTCATCGGTGGGCTCACCTTCCACTCGCCGGCAAGGCTCGAGCACATGACCGAGCTGATGATCACGCGGGAGGCGGACCCCCAGCGACTCAGCCCGGACAACATCGACAGGAACCTGCCGCCCGGGGCCAACGGCCAGACCCTCTTGCTGGCCCAGAAACACGGACCCTACGGCTACATCCGTTTTGGGGAGTACCGCGGCGTAATGACCGTGAGCTTGGAATCACCGGTGGGGATCCCGGTCTTCATGACCGGCACTGTCTACTACGATCTGGACAATGATCCCTATAGCTTCTGACCGCCTTGCTGCCACTGACGGAGGGCAGAAGATGCATCGATTTCATTGGATGACGATTCTGACGAGCCTGGTGATGGGATCCGGCTGCAACACCGACGACTGCCCCGTGGGCCAGGTGCTGTACGAGGGCGAGTGCGTCGACGTGATCCCATCCAACGACGGATCGCTGGAGTGCGGACCGGGCACCTACGAGAACCTCGGCATCTGCTGGGCAAACCCCGAGGAGGTCTGCGGGCCCAACACCGAGGTTGTCTTCGTGCTGGACGCGTCGGGGGTGGAGACGCGAGCGTTCTACTGCGAAGGTCAGCGCATCTCCGACGTTCCCCCATGCCCCGACTCCACCGATGGGACCATCTGCGTGAGCGGCTGGGCCAAGTACCTCATGGATCCGGCCAACCCGTGCAAGATCATGGAGACCGTGATCACCTTCGGCCCCGACGCCACCCAGGTCGAGGTGGCGGTGTACGATCCGTTGGCCTACGCCTCGGCCAGCGATCCCACCACCGTGGCCCCCCTGGGGGTGACCGAGGTGAACTCGGTAGACGGCACCTGGAAGGTGGAGAACATCGACGTTCCCGCCAGCGGCTTCATCGCGGCGGTTGTGCGGTCCATCGACCCGGGCACGGAGTTCATCTTCACCGGCTACCCCTACCCGGCCGCGGCCGGAGTCAACATCGAGGAGACCAGCGCCTTCGGCGTCACCGCCGACCAGAACACCGCCTGGTCAGCCGCCATCGGAGACGCGGCCATCGCAGGGGCGAACAACTGCAGCGCCGGAGACACCCTCTTCGACTGCGGTACCTGGGTGGGCGTCTTCGGGTACGAGCAGGACAACGGAGGCATCACCTTCCTCGAGGGCATGGTGCCCAGAAACGGCGTGGGCGAGCCGCCTCCGGAGATCCCGATCACGAACGCCTTCTTCTTGGACGACACCTGCGAGGACTTCGTCCAGCCGGCCACTCTGGCCGAGTCCTACACCGGCAGCAACGGCGTGGTGTTCATGCCGGGCGCCCAACTGAGCAACTTCATGGGGACCTGCGCCGACCTGACCCCGGACTCCGAATGCGAGACCGAGTCGTATACGTTCGAGCCCCGCCTCGGCGGCGCGGCGCCCCAAGCCATCTTCGTCCAGCTCGAGTACCCCGAGAACCTCGAGTAATCCTTTAGCGGAGGACCCCTTGATGCTTCAGCGGAATCTACTTCCACGCAGCGCCCAAGCCGCCGCCCTCGCCCTGGCGGTCGCGGTCGGGGCGCTCTTCGCCAACTCCGCACCGGCCTTCGCCCAGGAGGATCGCCGGGCCATGGACGCCAACTTCTTCCGGCCGGCCATGGACAGTCACGGCATCTTCGTGGTGGACCGCGCAGACGTGGGCAAGCCCTGGGACTGGGGCTTTCGCTTTGCGCTGCACGGCGCCGCAGGCCCCATGAGCCTCGGCATGTCCGGAATCGAAGATGGGGCCTCCTCCACTCCGGTGGACTACGCCATTAGCTTCCACCTGGGCTTTCACATCACCTTTACCAAGTGGCTGGCCCTGGCCATCGACGTGCCCTTTGCCCGGCAAGGCCTGGGGCTCGCCTATGACGGAGACGAGACGGGTGGCTTCGTGTACAACGACCCGGCGTCCAACACCGGCAAGAGCCCGCAGGAAGTCACCGCGGGGGATCCCCGCCTGGCGCTCAAGTTCCGCCTCTTCGGAACCCGGGGATTCGCCCTGGCGCTGGCGGCCATGGTGACAGTCCCCTTTGGCGACGAGACCACCTTCAACGGCTCGTCGGGCTTCACCGCGGAGCCGCGGATCATCGCCAGCTACACCAAGGGTCGCGTGAGCATCGGCGCGAACATCGGCTACCTGTTCCGTCCCAGGGACCGCGTCTACGATCCGGCTCTGGCCGGGGACACCGAGCTCATCCAGCTCGACGACGAGCTCACCTGGGCCGTGGGGGCCACGGTCCGCCTCACGAAGTTCATGGGCCTGGGCATCGAGGTGTACGGCCGGGCCCCCCTCCTCGCCGAAAAGGACTACAAGGACCTGCCCCTCGAGGCCCTCGCAGGATTGATCTTCAAGTTCGGCCGCATCGCCTGGGCAGTCGGCGGCGGCGTGGGCATCGGCTCCTTTTTGACGCACCACGATCTGAAGCCCTTCGGTCGAGCGCCCGCCTGGCGCATGTTCACCTCCTTCGCCTTCGTGCCGGCCCTGAAGAAGACCACCGAAAAGATCAAGGACACCGACGGCGACGGCATCCCCGACACCAAGGACCAGTGCCCGACGAACAAGGAAGACGTGGACGGCTTCGAGGACGGGGACGGCTGCCCCGATCCGGACAATGATCAGGATGGCATACCCGACGGCAAGGACAAGTGTCCCAACAAGGCCGAGGACCGGGACGGCTTCCAGGACACCGACGGCTGCCCCGACGGCGACAACGACGGCGACGGCATCCCCGACGGCCAGGACAAGTGCCCAGACGCCGCCGAGGACAAGGACGGATTCAAGGACGACGACGGCTGCCCCGACGGCGACAACGACGGCGACGGCATCCCCGACAAGCAGGACAAGTGCCCCAACGAGCCCGAGGATCGCAACGGCGTGGACGACAACGACGGCTGCCCCGAGGGCGGCGCCGGAACGTCCATCCGGGGTGGCAAGATCGACCTGCGGGGCAAGCGAATCCAGTTCAGGTCCGGCTCGGCGGTGCTGCTCAAAAAGTCCTTCAAGATCCTGGACCGCATCGCGAACATGCTCCGGAACAACCCGCGGGTAAAGCTGGTCCGGATCGAGGGTCACACCGACGACAAGGGTCGGGCGCGCGCCAACCAGCGGCTCAGCCAGACCCGCGCCGCGTCGGTACGCGACTACCTGGTCAAGCGCGGCGTGACCCGGAACCGTCTGACCGCGGTGGGCTACGGCGAGACGCGCCCCAAGGTCCCGAACACCAGCCGGAAAAACCGTGCGCGCAACCGGCGAGTGGAGTTCATCATCGTGCACCAGACTCGCTAGGAGACGCAGTGTTGCGACAATCACGCAGACACTCTCTGGTCTGGCTGGCTGCCCTGGTGGCGCTGCTGGTGCCTCTGAGCCTGGGTAGCCCACTCGCCTCAGCGCAAGGAAAAAAGAAGACCAAGAAGGTCAAGGTCGATCCAGATGACGACGATGACGATGACGACGTGGAGGTGGATCCCGATCGCGAGCTGATGATCCGGAACATCGTCCAGAGCGCCACCAAGAGCGTGACCACCGTCGGGGAGGCCCCAACGGTCATCAACATCGTCACCGCCGAGGAGATCGACGACTACGGCCATCGCAACATCCTCACCACGATGCTCACCATCCCCGGCTACCTGGAGTCGGGCTCCCAGAACACCCAGATGCCCATGTGGACCGTGCGTGGCATCACCCAAGCGGTGCTGTTCATGAAGGACGGGCTGAGCCTCTTCGACCCGGCCTTCAACATCGTGATGCCGGCCCTGCGAATCGCCCTGGAGAACATCAAGCGGATCGAGGTGATGTCCAGCCCCGGGGGCGTGCTCTGGGGGGCGAACTCCTTTCTGGGCATCGTGAACGTGATCACCAAGGACGCCGAGGACGTCAATGGCTTGGAGGTCGCCCTGGGAGGCGGCCACGGACCGGGAGACCAGGCGGTGTTCCGGCCGTACCTGATGTATGGCAAGGTCTTCGCCGGCGGCAAGTTCAAAGTCTTCGCGCACCTGTCCGGTGAGATGTTCCAGGGCCCAAGCTACCGCGCGAACTCCATGCAGATCTACAGCCCGCCGCCGCGCATCAATGGCCCCATCTTCCTGGACGGCGAGGCCGTGGACTCCTCCTCGCCCTTCGGCTGGTTCATCCAGTTCGACGGGAAGGCGACCTACGCCAAGCCGGGCACTACGCGATCCCTCGTCCTGGGGTGGCAGTGGACGTGGCTGAGGAACTCCAACGCCATCGGCTTCATGCGCTACGTGGTTCGTGACCAGAACAACCTGGCGGCGATCAATCGCAACGCGATCAACTTCCACAACAACTTCGTCTACCTCAAGTACAAGGATCGCTTCATCAAGGACAAGCTCGGAATCAACGTTCGGGGCTTTTACACCCAGTTCCAGCGCGGGTTCGATCCGGCGTCGATCTTCAAGGTCTCCCCCACCGTGCTCGATGGCCTCGCCTTCATCCAGAACTCGGTGGCCCACCGGGTGGGCGGCACCTTCGACCTGGACGTCGGGGCCCACCGCACCCTGAAGATCCTGGCGGGCGGCGAGGCCTTCTACGAGTGGCTGAAAGACGCCAACGTCCACTTCAGCGCGCCGCTGGACGCCGCGGGCCAGTTCCGGTTCGACAAGCTCCCGGTGATCTGTCCCTTCTACAATCGCAACGGCGACAACCTGCCGTCGTTTCTGCTCAACGACCCCAACGGCACCAGCTACGTGCCGCGGTGCAAACAGCCCTTCGTGTTCGACTCGGACCGGCTCGTTGTGGCGGGGTACCTCTCGGCCCAGTGGCGCCCTGTCAAGCGCCTCACCTTCGACGCGGGGGTCCGGGTCCAGGCAGCGCCCATGGGCAACGCCGGCTACGGCGTCGTGCCCCTGTACTCGGGCGCCGCGGTGCTCAAGCTCTTTGGCCAGACCTATCTCAAGGCCAACTACTCCACCGGCTTCCGCGCCCCGGTGTTCAACAACTTCTCCGGCAACCCCGCCGCCGTAGAGTACGCCGGCAACCCGGACATCAAGCCCGAGCACAGCCAAGCCATCACCACGGAGATCATCTCCAAGCTCCTGCGGAACAGGGGCGTCATCCGGGAGTGGAACCTCAGGTTGGACTACTCCTACAACCTGATCCAGGATCGCATCGTGATCCTGTCAGGCTCCTACGAGAACGCGACAGGGACATCGGCCATCCACTCCGTGGAATTTCAGTCCCGACTCGATCTCAAGGGCGGGCACGCCTTCAACTTCGCCTACACCTACCTGTACTCCTTTGGTGACAGCAATATCAACGGCGGCGTCTTCCGGTCCATCCCCAACCACTGGTTCTCCATGGCGGGCATCTTCAACCTGGTCAAGACGAGCAAGTGGCAGCTCGACCTGAACACCACCCTGCGCGTCCTGGGCTCCTTCGAGGATCCCAACCGGGTGCCGGACGGAAACTCCACCCAGATCTCCTCGCCCAGCTCCCAGCTCGCCTTCGACCGCGTGCCGTCTCAGGTCCACTGGGGCCTCGGCGCCCGGGTGCGGGTCGAGGTGGCCAAGCGCCCCCTGGAGTTCAAGGCGCAGTTCTACAACGTGCTCAACGGCGAGTTCACAGCCGTGGACACGGGCTTCGCCCTGGGTCCTCGTACCGAGATGCTGCCCGTCCCCTACCAGAAATTCTACTTCTTCATTCAGGCCAAGTACCGATTGTAGCTAGTTTCCATCCCAGAAGTGGCTTCGAAGCGAAAGCGCGACAGGGGCGTCGGATGTGCACCACCAGATCTGGTGGTCGTACCGGGTGTACCACCCCAGATTTGGTGGTGTGCAGACGGCGTCCATGGCGCGGTTGCAGCCGATGTCCACTTCTGGGATGGGAACCTAGCTAGTTTCCTGGGATGGGAAGTGGTCTCGAATCAGGCGTCCCGCTCAGGTCCAGTCGCCGGCTTCGCACCGGGCCACGGCCTCGGTGACGGCCTCTCGGAGCCGCGTGGAGTCCACTGGCTTGACGACGTAGGCATGGACCAGCCCCACCTCTGCGGCCTCGGTGATCTCCGGCAGATCCGAAAAACCGGAAAGGAGGACCCGGGTGGTGTCGGGGTGGTCGACGGCCACACGCTCGAGCAGCTCCAGCCCGCTCATTCCGGGCATGCGTTGATCCGTCACCACCAGCTGCACCGGGCCGGTTTCCAGCCTCGCCAGGGCCTGGGCCGCGTCGTCGGCCCGCTGCACCGTGTACTCCTTCCGGAATACCCGCTCGAGGAAGTCCAGGATGTCGGGCTCGTCATCCACCGCCAAGAGGATGGGTCGATCGTTGGTCATCGGTCCGACCCTAGCCAAACCTGAAAAGGTGTCAACCAGCCATCGCCGCCACCATGGAAAAATACCTTTTTCTCGTATCGGCGTGGTCAGGTACCTGCGAGCGGACAGGGCCACCGTGGGGCGAGATTTCGCTTTTATTGTCGCCGAAACAATTGTTTGAGAGCCAGCAGATCGTGTGTTTTTGGTTATCTGGTCTACATAGTAGTTGCATCCACACTGGAATCCCGGGTATCATCGTGAGTAACTTTGGGTCGTCCCAAAGGGGAGGAATATGGTTGACAGGGTCTGGATCCTGGGATACAGGGATGCAACTCGATACGGGGCGTAGCGCAGCCTGGTAGCGCGTACGGTTCGGGTCCGTAAGGTCGGAGGTTCGAATCCTCTCGCCCCGACTCAACCGCAGGCCACCCGGTGGTGGTCTTCACCTGGATGGGGATGCGATGGCGCAGCTGAGCTTACTGGTGGTCGATGATGACAAGGACGTCTGCGAGTACCTCGAAGACTTCCTGGTCCATGACGGCTACAAAGTCCAAAGTATCAACGACCCCACTCTCGCAGTGGAGGAGCTCAAGAAATCCGAGTTCCACGTTGTGATCCTGGATCTGATGATGCCCAAGCTCAACGGCATCGACCTGCTCAGCCAGATCCGCAAGGTGGACGGCGACGTCGCCGTGATCATCCTGACAGGATACCCTTCCCTGGAGAGCGCCACTGCCTCCATCGAGCACGACGTCAGCGCCTACATCAAGAAGCCCTTCTCCATCGACGAGTTCCGCGAGGTGCTCGTGCGAATCGCCAAGAAGAAAGGTCTCGTCCTGCGCAAGGAGGACGAGCTGCACATCACCATCGGCCGGAACATCCGGGAGCTGCGTAAGGCCCGCAGCCTCACCCTCAAGCAGATGTCCCGTCGCACCAATCTCTCGGTGAGCCTCCTGTCCCAGATAGAGCGCGCCGAGAGCTCGGCCTCGGTCTCCTCCCTCTTCAAGGTCGCCACGGCCCTGGACGTCAAGATTACCGACCTCTTCGGGGATTATTAGCCCCCTCTCTACGCGTTTGCTGGGAGTGAAAGGCCTGCCGGACCGCCCCTTGAGGATGCGCGGGACCGCGCTATACTGCCCGGCGTGAAATATTATCTGAGATCACTGACTTGCCTGGCGTTCACCCTGGGCTTGACCACCGCGGTCACCGCGGCGCCGCGTTGGTCCGAACGGGAGGTTCGGCAGAGGTCGCATCAGCTGCGCCGTCACGGCCACACGCCCCGTGGGGTGGTGCCCCTGCTCGGCCTGGACAACCTCGCCGCGCAGCTGCCCCAGGGCCAGGTGAAGAGGTTTCTGCGGCAGGCGGCCAGGCGCCGTCTCCACCCTCTGGTGCGGGATCGGCTCGGGATGATCTCCCTGGAGCGGGCGCTGGACCAGGGCCGCACCTCGCAGGCCGCGGCCCTGCGTAAGAGCCTTGGCATCGTTCACTCCTTCACGGTCATCGGCCCATTCGAAAACGAAGGGGGCATCGGCTTCAACAAGCGCTACAAGCCCGAGCTGAGGGCCGACGTGGCTCGTCTGCCCAGCCGTGGCATGGTGGGCAAGGACGCCGTGATCCGCTGGCGTCCGGTGCCACCCCTCTTCCCGGACGGTCGCGTCCGCGTGGGCGCCTTGCTGCGCCCCAGCGACAAGGGAGTGACCTACCTGCGGGTGGACCTGGACGCCACCCGCGCCCAGGTGGCCGCCCTGCGCCTGGGCACCAACTGCGCCTACCGGGTCTGGCTCAACGGCCAGCTCGTGGCCTCACGCGACCTGCGGCGCCCCCTGCGCCCCGACCAGGACAGCTTCGGCGTCAACCTGAAGCCCGGACGCAACCCGCTGCTGATCAAGCTGGCCGCCGAGGCCCTGCCCGCCGAGCTGCTGCTCCGGGTCACCGCGCGGCAGGGCGGTCCTCTGCCCACGGTGCGACCCCGGACGCCCCGATTCGCCACCGGCCGCGGCGGAGGTGGGGTGATCGTCTACTCCCGCCTGGGGAGGCCCAAGGCCGGCCCCTCGGTGACCACGGTGGGCGCCACCCTGGAGGCGCTGCGCAAAAAGAGCCCCAAGGACTCCGCGGTGCTGACCGACCTGGTGCTCCATCACCTGCACACCAGCCCCGGGGACCCGCGCAAGCAACGTGCCCACCGACTGGCCCTCTCCCTGGTCAACCTGCGCCCCACCGCCGCGGCCCATCGACTGGTGGCCCGGACCTCGGCCAACGGCAATGATCAGCGGCTGGCACTGGTGGCGGCCCTGAAGGTGGCGCCCAACGACGCCCTGGCCGCCGACGGGCTCGGCGACTTCTACTACAGCGCCGGCCGCCGGCACCTGGCCCAGCGGTATTGGAGGCAGGCCGTCAGCGCCGAGCCAAACCTGGTCCGGGCGCGGATCAAGCTGGCCGAGCTGCACCAGCTCCGCCGCATGCCCGTCCTCGCCCTGGCCGCCCTGCGCCGCCTGGCTCGCCGCTATCCCCGCAGCGACGACGTGATCAGACCCCTGGCGTCCCTGGAGGCGGCCCGGGGTCGGGTGGCCACCGCCGTGAAGATGCTCACGGCCTATGCCCGACGCCACCGCCGGGATCTCGCCGCCCTCACCCTCCTGACCTCCCTGGACCAGCGCCGGCTGCGACCCAAGGCCGCCAACCGCTGGCTGCGCTGGCAGGTCCGCGCCTGGCCCCACCGGCTGCGGCCCCTGATGGCCCTGGCCAGAAACCTCGCCGCCAACGGGGAGGCTCGATCGGCCCTGGGGCTCTTGCAGCGGGCCAGGGGCCGGCTGCCCCGCTCCTTCGACCTCGCCGAGGCCCTCGGGAACACGGCGCTGGTGGCCGGCATGGTCTCGGCGGCCAAGACCCACCTGCGCCGCGCTCTGGCCCTGCGGCCCCAGTCCCTGCGCGTGAAGCTGCTGTTGGCCCACCTGGATCGCCGGGGTCCCGACCCCCTGGTCAAGCGGTACGCCCACAGCGGCAGGGCCATCGCCCAGGCTGCCTGGAAGCGGACCGGTGCGCGCACCGACGCCGAGGTGCTGCTGGATTCCACGGCCTACCAGGTGCTCGCCAGCGGTCTGTCGCGCAAGTTCCGCCAGGTGCTCATCCAGATCAACAACACCAAGGGGGTGGCCCGGTACAAGACCCACCGCGTGGACTACCTGCCCGACACCCAGCACCTCGAGGTGCTGGTGGCGCGGGTGATCCGACCCGACGGCTCGGAGCGGGAAGGGACTCAACAGGACGTCCAGCTGACCGATCCCGCCTTCCGCATGTACTACGACCGCAGGCTCAAGGTGATCCGCTTCGCGTCGCTGCGCCCCGGGGACGTGATCGAGCTGCAGACGGTCCTGTCGGACACCCCCACCAGCAACATGTTCAAGGACTACTTCGGCACGGTGCACCCTGTCCAGGGACCCTCCCCCATCCGGCGGCTGAACCTGGTGATCGAGCTGTCCGCCGGTCGGTCCATTCGTTTCTCGAAGCCGCGTCTTCGGGGGCTCAGCCATTCCAAGCGCCGGCGGTCCAAAAAGACGATACACCGCTGGACCCTGAAAAACGTCCCCGCGGTCCAGGCCGAGCCGCAGATGCCGGGCTGGGCCGAGACCTACGCACACCTGCACGTTTCCACCTTCCGCAAGTGGCGGGATGTGGCGCGATGGTACTGGGGTCTGGTCAAGGGCCAGTACCATGCCAACGCCGCCCTCACCCTCGCGGCGCGCCAGGCCGTCAGGGGCAAGCGAACCCTACGCGACAAGGTCGTCGCCATCTACAATCTGGTGGTGACCAAGACCCGCTACGTGGCCCTCGCCTTTGGGGTCCACACCTACAAGCCCTACACGGCGCCGGCGGTGTTCGCGCGGAAGTTCGGCGACTGCAAAGACAAAGCCATGCTCATGGCCGTGATGCTCGGCGAGGTGGGCATCAAGTCCCATCCGGTGCTGGTCCGCACCCGCCGGGGAGGACGCCTCTCCACGGCGATCCCGTCTTTGGCCCCCTTCGATCACGCGATCCTGTACGTGCCCGCGCTCAACCTCTGGCTGGACGGCACCGCGGCGCGCACGGGCTCGGCAGACCTGCCCCACGCCGACCAGGGCACGATGGCGCTGGTCATCGACGGCAAGGACGGTCGCCTGGTCACCACGCCGGTCCTGCCCGCCCGCGCCAACCGGACGAGGCGAAAGGTCCACGTCCACCTGGACCAGGGCGGCGCGGCGCGGGTGTCCGAGACCTGGATCATCCGCGGCCAGGAGGCGGCCTGGTGGAGGCGACGCTTCGCCGATCCGGCCCTGCGCCGGGACCGCTACGGCAAGCTGGTCAGCCAGACCTTCCCCAGGGCGCAGATCTCGGCGGTGACCCTGTCGGACACCGATGCCTTGGAGAAGGCGGTAACCGTCAAGGCCACCTACCGCGTGGCCGGCGTTGCCCAGGTGCGGGGACGAAAAATGACCTTCGACCTGAGGCTGTCGGCGAGGTCGATGACGAGCCGCTTCGCGCCCCTGTCTCGGCGCAACCTGGCCCTCGAGTACGCCTACCCCTGGTCGACAGACACCGAGATCACCCTGTCCTGGCCGCGGACCCACCGGCTCGCCACCGGGCCCACCAGCGCCAAGGTCGAGGGGCTCTCCACCAAACCCAGTCCGCGACTCTCCTTTGCCCAGACGGTCGGGCGCCGGGCCACCGGGCTCACCGTCCGGCGGCGGCTCGGCGTGCGGGGCCACCGGTTCAGCACCAAGGAGTACCCCGGCCTCCGCCGCTTCTGGCTGGACGTGGACAGGGCCGTGTCGGGGCGGGTGGTCCTCGAGCGAGGAGGCAGGCCATGATCGGGCGGCCGGCGCTGGTGACCATCCTGGCAACCCTCCTGGTGCTGGGGACGGGCTGCCCGCCCGGCACCCCGCTCCACCCTCGGCCCCTGGGCTTCAACCGCTGGGACGCCAAAGCGCGCCTGGACAAAAAACTCGCCCGCCTGAAGAAAGCGCCGCCCCAACAACGGGCGGCAGTGCGACGGGACCTGGCCTGGCTGGTTCTGGTCCACTTCGGGGACGCCAAGAGGGCAGAGAGGCACCTGCGGCTCGCCCGCCGGGAGGCGGGATCCGCCGCCGCCCCCTGGGTCCACGCGGGGCTGGCCCTGGTTTCGGACCTCCGCCTGGACGTGGACCGTGCGGCCCGGGCCTGGCGTCGGGTGCTTACCGACGTGGCGCGCCTGCGCCGTCGGCCCGGCCGAGGTCAGCGCCGAGCCCCGAGGCTCTCCCCTCCTGGTGGGCTCTCCATCAACGACCTCGCGACCCTTGCGGTGGGGCGACTGCGGCAACACCTGCCCCACACCGAGGCTGTAACCGACGCCTCCCTCGATGCGCTGAGATCAGGACTGCCCCTGACGGCCAGGGCGGCCCTGTCCCTGACGCTGTTGGGCCGCGCTCGCCAGCAAGGAGATCTCGACGCCGTTCGGCAGCGTCTTGGCCAGGCGGGATGTCCGACTCGGTACACCCTGTCGCGCCGATTCGGCCGGTTCGGCCGGACGGACCTCGCCCGGACCTTCCCCCCGGACGAGGCCAGACGCCTCGCCGGCAAGACGGTCCAGAGCCTCTCGTGCGGCCTGTGGGTGCGCAGCCCCGACGCTACCCCGGGGGTCGTCTACGTGGAGACCGTGGTGCAGGCTGCCCGGGCAGGGCCCGCCGTGGTGCAGGTGGTCTGGCCCCGGCCCTTCGTCCTGCGCCTGGGCTCCAAAACGATTTTTGGAATCGAGGATCGTCTGCGACCCCGACCCTCCCTCCGGGAGATACCGGTCATCCTGAAGCGGGGCACGAACCTCCTTCGCTTCAAGGTCCCCGTCTTCGCCACGCCGGCGCGGCTGCAGGTCCAGGTGACACCGGGCCGATGGAGGTCCAAGCCCAAGGCGCCCAGGGCGACTGGCATGTACCGCCCCGTAGCCGACATCCTACGCGTCGCCGATGCCCTGAACCGCGGCCAGGCCGACGACGGCCGGGAGGCCGCCGCGCGGCTGGTCAAAGAGACCCCCAGGTTCACCTGGGGCCAGGTCCAAGCGGCATGGCTCGACCTTGCCGACGGGCTCGTGGGGCGCCGCGTGGGCCGCTCCAGGGCGCGGACGCGCTTGGCGAGCGCCTTGAAGCGGGCCCCCTGGGCCACCCGGATCCGACTGCGCCTGGTGTCGGAGCTGCGCAGGCAGGGCAAGACGAAACAGGCCCTGGCCCTCCTGCTCGAAGCCCCGGACGCAGCCCGGCCGGCCGGGGGTGCGGGGCGCCTCGTCACCCTCGCTCGGATCCGTCTCTACCGCAACCTGGGCTGGCGGGCCCTGGCATTCCGACAGGGGCAGCGGCTCGCCCGAGCCCACCCCTGGTGGCTGCCGGCCCAGAAGGTCTTCTACCTGCTGGCCCGGGGGGAGCAGAGCGCCGCGGCCATTCTGGAGACCGCGCGGCGGATCCGGCGGCTGGACGCCACCTCGATCGCCTGGGCTCAGACCCTGGCCCAACGTGGCCGCCACGACGCGGCCGTGTCCGAAGTCAGACGACTGCTCACCCTGCGCACCAGCGGCCGGATCCTGAGGTTGCTCGCCCAACAACTGCAGGTGTCCGGGAAGCCCGCCGCGGCCGCCTGGCGCGAGCTCGTCGAGCGGTCCCCCTGGGACTCTGAGAGCCGCCTCGGCCTGGCCAACCTCATGGTAAGCGCTGGCAAGCGCAAGGCCGCCGTGCGACTGCTTCGGCAAGGGGTCTGGGCCCACCCCGAGGACCGGGAAGTCCGGTTGGGTCTACGGGCCTTGGGGGTACCCGACACACTCGCTCGAGACCGGGTGGACGGCCGGGCCGCCATCGCTGCCTACCGCAAGGCCAAGTGGGGTCGGGGCAAGACCCCGGTGTACGTCCTCGACCGCAGCGTGATCCGCGTGTTTCCCAGCGGTGGGCGGTTGACGCTGACCCACCAGATCGTGCATCTGCGCACCCCCGAAGCCATCGCGCGGTACGCCGAGGTCAAGCTGCCCCCGGGGGTTCGTGTGCTGACCATGCGCACCCTCAAAAAGGACGGCTCCATCCGGGAGCCCGAAGCGCTGGCGGAGAAGGACACCGTCAGCCTGTCCGACGTCGCCGTGGGAGATCTCATCGAGGTGGAGTACGTCTCGGCGGGCAGGGCGCAGACCTTCTGGCGCCCCGGCGGCTTCTTCGGCAGCAGCTTCAGCTTCCGCTCCATGGCCGCCCACTTCTTCCGCTCGGAGCTGGTGGTGATCGCGCCCCGGGGGCTGAAGCTCCAGTCCACCGCCTGGGGACGACCGCCCAAGCCCGTGCACCAGTCGCGTGGGCCATTGAGCGTCACGCGGTGGACCGCCCATCGCGTGACGCGCGTGGTGCCCGAGCCACTGGTCCCGCACCTGGCAGGCATCCTGCCCACGGTGCTCGTGGGAGCCCGGGTGACCTGGGCCGATTACCTGCGCCAACGGCAGGAGCTGGCCTACGACAGCGATGTGGCCTCCCACGGCATCCGCAAGCTGGGCCGCACCCTGTGCCACGGCAAGCCTGCGGCCGACCGCGCACGCGCCGTCTACGCCTGGGTGCAAAAAAACATCGAGGAGTCGGGCAACTACAATGTCTCTGCCAGCCGTACCCTCGCGGCGCGGTCGGGCTCGCGGCTGGGACTGCTCCGGGCGCTGCTTCGGCAGTGTCGGGTGGGACCCCTCGAAACCCGCCTGGTCAGGCCCCGGCACCGAAACCTCGCCCGGGGCACGATCCCCCCCGTGCGGCTACACTCCCAGCCCGCCCTGTGGCTCAACCTCCCCAAGGGCGCCGTGTACCTCCTGCCCCAGCTGCAGCAGGCCCCCTTCGGCTACCTGCCCCCCCTGTTCCGCAAAGCCAGCGCCATGTCCGTGGATCACCCGACCAGGCGAGCCACCCGCACACCGGACCAACCCGACGCCGACGCCCGACGCGCCACCCTGACGGTGATCCTGGAGCCGAACGGCTCGGCGGTGATCCTGGGGCACGAGCGGCTGTCGGGGCTCATCGCGCTGCAGTTTCGCGCAGCCCTGCGCCGGGTCCCGGCCAAGCAGCTGCGACAGTGGCTCGAGCGCGCCTTCTTCGGACGGTTCTTCCTGGGCGCCATCATCACGCGGCTGAAGTTCAAACACGCAAAGAAGCTGGATCGCCCCCTGGAGCTGATCTACCGCCTCCGGGTACCCCGTCTGGCTCGACCCGAGAAGCGGCCCGGAGGCGGCCAACGACTCGTGTTGCGGTCGGGGTTCTTTCCGGCCCTCGTGGGGAGGATCTACGGGCGGCTGGCCAAGCGGCGCCTGCCCCTGCGCCTGGGCCCCCTCGGTCCCGTCTCCCTGCGCCTCACCCTGCAGCTCCCCGTGGGGTTCCGCCCCACGCAGCTGCCGCAGCCGATCCGGCTCGACACACCCTTCGGCCGGTTCCACCTCCAGGCCACCGCGCGCAAGGGCGCGGTGGAAATCCGCCGCTCGCTGAAGATCCCGTTTGGCATCGTCTGGCCGAAGCGATATCCCGCCTTCACCCTCTTCGCCGCAAAGATCGATCGCGCCGAACGCATCACGGTGGTTTTGGACAAGAAGTAGTATTGTCCGTCTGGTCTGGTGGAGCCAGCTGGACCCGTCATGCCCGTGGAATGGCAGGCGCCTGGTCACTTCACCGAGTGCGAGAGGAATGTCGATGCACAACACGGCCAGTTCCGCCCTTTCCCGGCGCCTACAGGCGCTGCGCCTTTGGGTGCAGGGCGAGCCGCTTCCGCCGGATCTCGAGGAGGGCTTCGGGGCCTACGCTCGCCAGACCACGGTGCGCGTTACCCGCAGCCTGACGCTTTTTCTGCTGGTGGGGAACCTCGTGGCGTGGCCCAGCGACCTCGTCATGTTCCAGGGCGACGAGGGGACCATGCGGGCGTTTGTCGTCTTTCGCGGCGCCCTGACGGTGTGCCTCGCGACGATCCTGCTTGCGCTCGCGAGCCGGAGGTTCAGTGAGGGCCGCTGGGCCGTGCCCACCATCGCCACGATCATCACGGTGATGGGCGGCGTGTAAGGAGCGGCAGCAGCCCATCGCCGAGGGGTTCGCCGAGGTGACCGTGCTCTTTGCCGACATTGCCGGCTTTACGCCCCTGTCCGATCGGCTGGAACCCGAGGAGATCGTGCAGATGCTCAATCGGGTGTTCTCCGAGTTCGATCGCCTGGCGGACGCCCATGGCCTGGAGAAGATCAAGACCATCGGCGACGCTTACATGGTGGCCGGCGGCATCCCCACGGCGCGGCCCGATCACGCCGAGGCGGTCGCAGACCTGGCACTGGCCATGCTTGAGGCCGTCGACCGGCTGAGCAAGGAAATGCAGGCTCCGCTGCGGCTGCGGGTGGGCATCAACACCGGACCGGTGGTGGCGGGGGTCATCGGGGTGCGCAAGTTCATCTACGATCTCTGGGGGGACACGGTGAACACCGCGAGCCGGATGGAGTCGCACGGCGTTCCCGGCGAGATCCAGCTCACCGAGGAAACCGCCCGGCGGCTCGAGGGCCTCTTCGAGGTGGAGCGTCGCGGAGCCATCGAGGTCAAGGGCAAGGGCCAGATGACCACCTTCTTTGTCAGGGCGCGCCTCGAGGGCGGGCGCTCGGCATCGCTCGAGAAAGATCCGTCGACCACACCGAAGGCTCCTCGCACCTGACCCGAGCACAGAGGGCTTGTTGTACGACCCGATGAACCCAGGCCCGTCCCCTCTCCTCTCATTTCATTGGGGACCATGGTCTCACCATACCACTGGCCAGGCAATCGCATCCGCGGCTCACGGTCGCGGTGACGATGATCTCGCCGACGCGGGTGGCCAGGCCGGCCCCGAGCCCCGGGTGAAGTGGAACCCGTGCGGAATCAGCTGGGGAGAGAGGCGCGGGTCGCCAATGCGGAACCGGTGCCCCTTGCGGATGAGCGACCGATGCGCCCGGATGAACCGGAGCCAACGCTTCTTGAGCCGCCGGGCCTCGGCCTTCGTGATCTTGCCCGACATGCCGGAGCCTCCGGTGCTGTGAATCAACGACGACAGCTGACCGAACATCCGCATCGTCAGCCGGGGATCGTCCAGGCGATTCCCCGCAGGGCCTTTGATGCCGCCTGTCCCCGCCTGACCCGCCGCTCCAATAGGGGCAGATAGACCGGGTACCGGAGACAGGCGAAGTCGGCAAGGGGTGTGGACTTCTTGCCCGACGTTCTGTTGGGATCGAAGGGCTGCTTTGCCATGCGCGCCACCACCCGCCGGGCCTGTGCTTCGTTTGGCTGAACCAGGACGATCCGGGCCTCTGTCCACCGGGGATCCGTGGCCGGGGGGAGGTTGACACGCCCCGGGGCCCGCGGGCGGGGACGCTTCCACCCCAGGTCGTGAAACAGGCGCACCCGGTAGGTGCCGGCGTGCTCGAAACGAGCGTAGGGCACCAAGGGCAGGGTCTGATGGAACGAGTCACCGGTCTTCAGAACCCTGGTGGAAGAAACCCCACCCATGCAGAACCCCGAAGGATCCGGATCCGCCAGTGGCTTGCCCTGGGCGTCCTGGACCCTGATCCCAAAGCGCAGGTGACGGCTCGCACCCAGCCTGAAATCCCGACACACGAGCGGCGCACAGGGTCTACGAAGCCCAACGAGAAGCCGTGCCGTCCAAGCACGACCCTCTCACAAACGTCCGGTGAGCACCGCATCCGTTTCGCCATGACAAAGACTCCGTCCTCTCACCTAGCAACGTCTCCGGGGCTCCTGAGATGTTGATCAGCGACAGCTAGGGTTGCCCGGCGACCTCGTTGCTCAGAAGGCTCGGAGTCGAAGAGAACGAGTTTTGCCCCTCCGGGCTCCGCGTGCCGACGCGCGAAAATTTCGCCTCCTGGCTCCCAGACCGGTGGTACGGTCACGGGCAAGGGAGCACCGCAGCCCATGACTGCCCATTCAACCATCGCCCAGGAATACCTCTCCATCATCGACGCGCTGACCCGGGTCACGACCCTGCCCCGCGTGCGTCAGGTCTGGCTGCCTCCCCTGCGCAAGGTCCCGCCAAGGAGCGCCGAATTCGGCGCCGTCATCCTGGAGGACGACAGCGTGGGGCTCATGTTCATGCTGCTGGACGACACGCTGCCGCGGATCCGGGCGCGCGCCGCCTCGGCTTCGTGGACGGGGCTGGATCCGGTGGTGCTGGCGCGGGGCTTCGACGCGGCGGACCCCGTGGACAAGATCCTCGGCCTGGGGGCGGCCAACGCCATCGCGCAGCATGCGATTCGTGCCACCGCGCTCCCCCTGGACACCGAGACCAACTCCATCGCGTCGTTCGATCCCCAGCCCGGCGACCACATGGGCATGGTCGGGTTCTTTCCGCCGCTGGTGCAGAAGCTGCGCGCGAAGAGCATCGACCTGACGGTGATCGAGCTGAAACGCGAGCTGGTGCAGCAGTCGCCCGGCTTCCAGGTCACCCTGGACCCCGGAGACCTACGCCGGTGCAACAAGATCCTGTGTACCAGCACCCTGCTGCTCAATGACTCCGTCGACCGGGTGCTCGCCCACTGCGCCCACGCCGATCAAGTCGCCATCATCGGTCCGGGCGCCGGTTTTTTTCCCGACCCGCTGTTCGCCCGGGGCGTACACACCGTGGGGGGGAACCAGGTGCTCGACGCGGAGGGCTTCGTGGCCCGCTGCCAGCGCGAGGAGAAGTGGGGCGACGCCTCGCGCAAGTACTGTCTGCACCGGGACGCCTATGCCGGATACGAGGCCGTGCTGCACAAGCTGCGCTGACCACTCGTCAACGGGGATGACGCACGCTCCCTGATACGCGCCGCCGTTTTTTCGCGGCCATCGCCCAGGTCGGGCAGACCATGTGCCGTCTCTCCTATCCCGACTGGATCCCCCACCCTTGCTCCTTCCGCTCCTATGCTCGATAATAAAAGCTACCGTGCGAATCGTTCCCAACGATTCAACGAGCTTAGAGTAGCTTGGAGATTTGCATTATGGACTTTTCCCCGAAGAGCATCGTAACCGTTGTGGGGCTCTTGGCGTCCCTCGGCCTGTCGGGCTGCGAGCGAGTGAGACCGGTTCCGACCCCTCACTGCGGCGATGGCGTCATGGACCCAGGAGAGGCCTGTGACGGCACGGACCTGGGCGGCCTGACCTGCATGGGCCTGGGCTACACGGGAGATGGAGACCTGGCCTGCACGGCCGAATGTCAGCTGGACTCGTCGGGCTGCCTCGGACCACGCTGTGGTGACGGGGTGCGGGATCCTGGGGAGGCGTGCGACCAGGACGATCTGGGAGGCGTGACCTGCACGAGCCTGGGCTATTACGAGGGCGGAGATCTGACCTGCAATGCCGACTGCACCCTGGACGCCTCCGGCTGCCTGGGCGGCTACTGCGGCGACCTGATAATCAACGGCTCCGAGGTCTGCGACGGCCCAGACATGAGCGCGGTCACCTGTCTGGTCACCTGTGAGGACTACGGCTACTACGCCGGGGCCCTGTCCTGCACCGACGACTGCAATCTCGACCCCTCGACCTGCGACCAGACCTGCGGCGACGGAATCATCAACGGACCAGAGGTCTGCGACGGAAGCGACCTGTCCGGGCAGACCTGCGCGAGCCTGGGCTATCACGAGGGGGGTGACCTGGCCTGTACCCAGGACTGCCTGGCGATCGACCTGTCGGACTGCCACGGCGGGTTTTGCGGCGACGGAGAGGTGAACGGCGACGAAGAGTGCGAGGAGAGCGACGTCGGGGGCCATGCCTGCGTGGATTTCGGCTATTTCGGCGGAGATCTCGCCTGCGCGGCCGACTGCACCCTCGACCTTTCGGGTTGCCACTACGACCAGTGCGGTGACGGCCTGAAGACGGGCGCGGAGCCCTGCGACGGCACCGACCTGGGGGGAGAGACCTGCACGAGCCTGGGTTTTCACGGAGGCGGAGTCCTCGCCTGTGAGTCCGATTGCACCTGGGACGTGACCGGCTGTGTGGGCGGGTACTGCGGCGACGGGATGATCAATGGGGGAGAGTCCTGCGACGGGACCGACCTGGGGAGCACCACCTGCGAGGACTTCGGCCTCCTGAGCGGCTTCCTGACGTGCGACGCGACCTGCCAGCACGACACCTCGACCTGCCTGACTGGCTGGACCTGCGGCGACGTCCTGGTGGATGCCCGGGACAACAAGACCTACCCGACGCTGGCCATGGGCGGGCTATGCTGGATGGGCACGAACCTCGACGTGGGGGCCCCCATCGACACCTCCTTGCAGCAGACCAACAACGCCGTCATCGAGAAGTACTGCTTGTACAACAACCAGGCCATGTGCGACACCTTCGCCGGGCTCTACCAGTGGAACGAGCTCATGGACTACACCCTGATGGAGGGAGCCCAGGGCATCTGCCCCGCGGGCTGGCGCATTCCCACGGACCGCGAGTGGAAGGACCTCGAAATCGCGGCCGGCATGGATCCGGTGGTTGCGGATCTGGACCAGTGGCGCGGACCGCCCGCAGGGACAGTGCTCCAGGTCGGCGGAGGAAGTGGCTTCGACGCCCTGCTGGGCGGTATGGTCTCTTCCACGGGGATCTCTTTCAACTACCCCACCTACGGCTATTTCTGGACCTCTACCCCGGGATCCTGGGGCCCCTGGCGCCGATGCCTGACCTCGGGCCCCGCATACTCGCCGGACACAATAGGACGCTGGGACACCTGGAGCTCCACCTACGCCCTCCACGTCCGCTGCGTCACCGATCTCTGAGCTCGTGGTCATCGCCCGCCCCGCCGTGGACTCAGCGGGCCACGCAGGTGAACACATACCTGCGTGGACGCCGCGACCTATCCCGCGATTCGTCGGCCGCATCCGCCTTCAGGCGACTGTTCGACAGTAACACTGCACCATCCGGCCCTGCCGATCCCGGCGCTGCACCGGGCAGGCTCCCTGGGACTCGGCTGGTGTCGGTTCAATCAACTCGTCGTCGAGTCCCTGGTGATTCCTCTTCCGGTCATGGGAGGTCTCGAGATGCTGAGCGGCGATTAAGCAATCCGACCGTGTCAGTAGCCTTCTGATAACTATTTGTAATTTAATATAGATCGTGTCTGAGCACGCCACGGGAAGGTGCCAAGGCAGGAAAACCACTTTACATTCGGATCACAATCGGTTAGTTTTGGTAAATGGTGGAACCATTTCACCATAACTAGAGAAACGAAGCGGCAACCACATCGCCAAAGGAGGAGAAAATGAAAAGGACGTTGATAGACAGATCAATCGGAATCTCGTTTTCTGTTTCAGGGCTTGTCGCGGCTGCCTTCGCCGTTTCGGCAGTCTCGGGTATGGCATGCGCTGCCTCGGAGGTGCCCAGCAAGGACCATGATGCCGCGTGCGACGCCAGCACAGATGCGGGTTCCGATACGGGCACAGACGCTGGTGGGACACCGGTCACGGTACGGGTGGATCTGTTGGACGACACCTTTGCCCATCCAACCGAAGCGGAGACTCAGCACGGCGCCCTCGACACTCTCCAAATCGGTGGTGACGGATCGGGCGGCGTCGGGCGGACGAGCTACCTGAAATTCGATCTTTCCGCCATCCACGGACCCATCACATCAGCGCGCGTCTATGTGTACGCTGTCAATGCCGGTGGCGGAGGAGACATCCATCGCGTGGCGTCCAACAACTGGCAGGAAGAGACGTTGACGTGGAACAACCGCGCCGAGTACGACAGCGCGGAGCTCGACAGTCTGGGTACCGTCGAAATCGATAACTGGTACTCCTGGGACGTCTCCAGAGAGCTTACGGGTGGAGCGCCACGCTCCTTTGCCGTGACCTCCACGATTGGAAACGGCGCCGGGTACGCCAGCAAGGAGAACACGAGCACAGACCATCGGCCGTACCTCGAGGTAACGTACATCTCCTCGGCAGGGGATGCTGGCATCGAGACCGACGGCGGTACGCCGTCCACCCCTTTCTATCTACACGATGACCTCGACGGCACCACCGTTGGACAACAGGAGAACGAAAACGGTCAATGGGGTGTGTTTGTGAGCAATCAATGGTGGCAGAGCCTCAGTGGCCGCATCTACTACGAAGCGGATCATCCGATCCATTGCGGTTCATTCAAGGTGCGCATGGCGTTCACCGCGTTTTTCAAAGGTGCCGAAAAGCTGCACCCTGTCGGCGCGTACAGCAACAGCATTTTCAACGGGGGAGACCTGGGTTCGGACCATGCCGCGTTCTGGCGGGTTGGACGAGGTGGCTGGGATCCGATTGAGCACCCAGACTGGGGGTACCGTCCTTTCAAGGTGATTGCCAAGCTGATCAACGATCATCCCGACTATCGCCCCTCAGGAGGAGATGATCTGGTCAACAGCAACGAGCTTCCGCACTGGCACATCTACGAAATCAAATGGGGAAACGGGAAGCTGAGTTTCTGGTTCGACAACAGCTTGCTAGTTGAATGGCCCACGGTTGACGTGAACAACTGCGACGGCACTTGCCCCGATCCAGACCGTCTATACATGAAGTACTTCGTTATCGGCGCTGCGCACGACTACACACCTGATCTCTCTGGTATCGAGGAGCCGATGCTCTTCGATTGGGTCACGATCGAGGAATGCGAATAACATGCCGCGGCTCCAGCCCGCACGCGATCCTCCATACACCAAGGCCGCTCCAAGTCCCGCACTCCTCCACCTGTCGGATCTCACCACAGCGTTCCGAAGAATGCAGCGCTGCGCATGAATCGCACCCACGAAATGCCGAAGCGTTCCGAAGAATGCAGCGCTGCGCATGAATCGCACCCACGAAATGCCCGTAGCGGCATTTGCCTACAGGTCCCTGAGGAGCAGGGATCATGGGCGGCAATCGCGGTGCTCGGCACCGGTGCAAGGAGCTTTTGTACAGTCTGGAGCAAGAGCTCCGGTCTGACTACGGCC
>Ga0272441_10000512_pt1 | contig 88426 bp, 83 predicted proteins | sample SSMProp6N_FD_193582 | JGI IMG/M metagenome (GOLD analysis project Ga0272441, IMG submission 193582) | Marine sediment archaeal communities from Little Sippewissett salt marsh, Falmouth, MA, United States - SSM-Prop-6N | ecosystem: Environmental > Aquatic > Marine > Wetlands > Sediment ... | reverse complement strand
TAAAAATCCAATCAATCTATTTTCAATTCTAGGAATTGTTGGGGATCACGAGCAAAATATACAAAAAAATGCCCGCTTCAGTATGATAATAAATGAATTTTGCGCTAAACACAAAATTACCTTTAAAGATTTGCATAAAATGGTATATCTTCTTGATTCTAATTATAAATTAGGGGATAAGGATGCAGTTGAATCAGCTCCAAAATTTCTTATTGAGCATGATGGAATAACTGATATTTTGCAACATAAAAAATGGAATAATAATCTTGAAGAATTAGATAATGAAATTAAAAAAATCTTGTCTATTCCCCATGAGGAAATCAATGGAATAATCGTAAAAAAAATTCACACACCTTACAATATTATTTCCACAGTTACACGAAAAGTTGCATGGGATAGTGGCAAAAATACAATGGTGATCAATACTGGATTTTTTGAACACGAAAATCAATTGTATGTAAGAAGTAATAAGAATATTGAATCAATGATTCAACGTGGAAAATCTCTTGGATTTAAATGTGGTGGAAAAAAAGAGGTTCTAGGTGCAATCATCCCAAATGACCAAACCGATTCTTTTATTGAAGAGATATTAACTTTTTTTTCTAAAAAATAAAAGGAGAATTTGAATATGAAAAAAAACAAGGCAACAAATGTAATATGGCATGCGCATGTAATAAAAAAGGAAGAAAGAGAAGATTTATTGAAACAAAAAGGAGTTGTTCTCTGGTTTACAGGTCTGTCTGGAAGTGGAAAATCAACTGTAGCAAATGAAGTTGCTAATAAATTACATTCAATGGGAAAATTATCTTATATTTTAGATGGTGATAATATACGCCATGGTTTGAACAAAGACCTGGGTTTTTCACCTGAAGATAGAACCGAAAATATACGTAGAATTTCAGAAGTAGCAAATTTATTTGCAGATGCTGGGCTAATAACCATTACCGCGTTTATTTCGCCCTATATAAAAGATAGAAACTTCTGTAGAACATTGTTAGGAAAAGGAAGATTTATTGAAATATTTACAAAAGCTTGTTTAGATACTTGTGAGCAAAGAGATCCAAAGGGGTTATATAAAAAAGCAAGGGAAGGCAAGATAAAAGAGTTTACGGGTATTGATGCACCCTATGAGGAACCTAAAACACCTGAATTGGTAATAGATACTGATAAAGAAAGTGTTGAAGAAAGCGCAGATAAAGTAATTAAGAAATTAGAAGAATTTAAAATTATTAATTATTAAAAGAGCTATTGTATGAATCTAGATAAAAGTATAAATTATATTATTTCAGGTTTGGAGCGATCTGGAACGTCCATGCTAATGCAAATTATACATGCTAGTGGTGCTCCCACTGCTTTTGATAAGTCTAGAGATGCTGATGCAAATAATCCGAAAGGTTATTATGAACTTGAAGGCGGAAAAATAATAAATAAACTCATTGATGGAACATTTCCATTAAATGATTATAAGGGAAAATTCATAAAAATTACTTCTTTTGGATTAAAATATCTACCCGTAGGAAAGTATAAAATAATTTACTCAGAAAGAAATATCGATGAGATACTTGACTCTATGGAAAAAATGGCCGATATAATTGATACTGAGCGGGAAAAAACAAAAGAGAGCTTTATGAAATTAAACATTATGATTAAAAATTTAATTACAAGTAGGGAAGACATGGATGTTTTAATGGTTAATTACAATGAAATAATTTTCAATCCTTCTCAACATTTAAAGAAAATTCATGATTTTATAAATTTTCCTGGACTTAGTTTAGACGATATGGTTAGTGCGGTTGATAAAAGATTATACCGACAGAGAAGAGGCAGATAATAAATTATTAAATCTATTTTTTAACATTTACTACTAAATTTTTTATTGAAAAATATAATTTTTCACTCCATTTAATTATAAAATAATCGCAGCAACGTTTATATATATGACAATCATTATCATGTCACTGGAGGATAAGATATGGTAACTAATATATTAAAAAAAGCAATTATTGTTGGAATTATTTTATTATTATTGGGCTCTAGTTTTGTAACAAGCATTAGTGGAATCTCAAATGATATTGAGCAGACAGAGAACAATAATGATGGAGATTCTAATTTACTTGAAGATGTTACAGTATCATGTAGTACATATGGGATTTCTAACAGCCTATCAAGGGAAATTGAAATGTCTTATGCTGAGGCTGAGAAACTAATGGATAAAATTAATGAACTTTCTACTCAAATTGCATACAATCCTTCATCTGCAGAGACAGACCAACTCCAGCAAGAAATTATGGCAATTGCTAAAGATTATAATCTAATACCTGAAGATATTTCCTTGGAGGACCTTAAACCACATTTTATATCCTCATTAAACACAGAGAATCCTAAGAAAGGAATCATACCAACTACTGGAATTAGAGGTACTGCAGCATTATGCAATTTTGCAACTACTGGCGAAGGATCGCAGTTTCCAATAATTATATTACCAAGGCTAATCCCTATTCTACTAATACCAATTCCAAGGTTATTTTTGCATTGGTCTTCTTTGGATGGTATTACTTCTTGCGGTAGTTACCTCACTGGTACAGGTTTTATTGCCGGGGGTAAGCAGACTGGTACAGCCATTGGATTCTGGGGCATTGGTTTCAGCATTTTCCTTCCACCCGTTATGGCATATGGATTTTTTGGTTATGCATTGTTTGCAACTTGTGCAGCTGATATTATGGAGCCCTGGCCACCAAATTACGCGCCCGAAGTATCTCCAGTTTTTCCCCAAAATGGAGCTACGAATGTACCTATCTCAACATCAGAACTTTCTTTTAGAATTAGCGATGAAAATGGGGATAAGATGGAGTATACGGTTACTACTGACCCAGATATTGGATCAGGAGGTGGAAGTAAAAAAGACGGTACTTATTCCATTCCTATCAGTGGATTGGAAGGTTCTGAAGAATATACATGGAAGGTGGAAGTATCAGATGGTCAGAAATTTACTGTTGAAACCTTTAAATTTTCAACAGAGGAGGTTGCACCTATTGTTTCAGATCCAAAGCCTGGAGATGGTGCAAAAAATGTTAACATGCCCTTAAACCAAATTAGTTTTTATTTAGAAGACCCACAAGGTGATTTGATGGATTATACAGTTGAAACATCCCCTGATATAGGTTCTGATAGTGGTAAGGGAGTATCTCAAGGATTATATACAGTTGATGTCAATACTGTTGATTATTATACAGATTATGTTTGGTTTGTTAATGTAACTGATGGAACAAATTGGAAGCATAAGGTTTATGATTTCAAAACAAGACCCATACCTGCTCCTTGGTGGAATGATGAATGGTCTTTTCGAAAGGAGATCATAGTTAATTACGAAATGGTTGAGGGCAACCATGATAATTTCCCGGTTTTAGTTAAATTAGATGCAGATATTGATCTTTCAGCTCATGCTCAAGCTGACGGTGATGATATTGTTTTTACTGACTATTTTGGTAATAAATTGAGTCATGAAATAGAGTTGTATAATAGCGAGGATGGAGACCTTGTTGCTTGGGTAAATGTTAATAGCATAACATCAGAGTTAATCTTGTATATGTATTACGGAAACCTATCATGTAATGATCAACAGAATGTCCCAGGAACATGGGACAATAGTTACAAAGGGGTATGGCATCTGAATGAAAATCCCCTTGATACAATACCCCAGTATAAGGATAGCTCAAAATATGGGAATGATGGAACAGCATATAATATGGAAATTGAAGATCATGTAGTTGGTAAAATAAATTATGCTGCTCGACTTAACGAAGGATACAATAATCACCCTCAAGAATACATCGATTGTGGAAGTGATACTAGTATTAGAATTACTCAAGATATCACAATTTCTAGCTGGATTAATTGTGACACATTTATAAATGATAAATATTTCTATTGGTTATGCACAGATTATGGAGGTGCTGAATTTTATAGTTACATAAATCCAGGATGGTGGCAAGGCTATGATAGAATGGTATGGTTTAGAGATGAAATTTCTTATAATATTCATGATAAAGACGGGAGTTGGCCTCGAAATGGATGGCATTATTTTGTAATTACGGATGATACAACAACTACTAGATTATACATTGATGGCTATCTTCGTGAATCAGCTTTTAGTAGCCATGGATCTATTGGTAATTCACCTCTTCAAATTGGTTCGTGTGAAGGTCGAAATAATAATATGGACGCAGAGATTGATGAAATAAGACTTTCTAATAATATAAGAAATAATGAATGGATTTTCACAGAATACAATAATCAAAATAATCCTTTAGATTTCTCAAAAATTGGACCTGAAGAACCAGGTGTTTAAATAAATCTATGCATTTAATTGTAAAATTTAAAATACCATAAGTTATAATGAAATATGTTTGGGAGGAATGAAATATTGAATAAAAAACATTACTATAAGCAAGGTGTTTTAGTAACAATAATTTTTCTACTAATGATTAGTAGTACTATCTCGAGCACAGTAAGCTATTCTGAAAAATAGAATATAAAAAAATATTTTTACTGATGATGAAATAAAATCTGATGAGAACGTGCTGATTTCATGTAGCACCTATGGCACAAGAGAAATAAAATCAAAAGAAGTTGATATCCCAAGGTCTGAAGCAGAGAGCTTACTTGATAAAATAAATATGCTTGCTTATGACCCATCTTCAGCTAAGTCAGATCAATTACAACTTGAAATTTTGGAAATAGCCAAAGAATATAATCTGATACCAAAAGATACTTCATTGGATGATCTCAAACCTAGTTTTGTATCCTCCCTTTCAACAGAAAATTCTAAGAAAGGAATTATGCCAACAACAGGCATTAGAGGTACTGCAGCATTATGTAATTTTGCAACAACTGGCGAAGGATCACAGTTACCAATAATTATATTACCAAGACTAATTCCTATCTTACTAATACCAATTCCAAGGATATTTTTGCATTGGTCTTCTTTGGATGGTTATACTTCTTGCGGTAGCTATCTTACCGGTACAGGTTTTATTGCAGGTGGCAGGCAAACTGGTACGGCAATTGGATTTTGGGGTATTGGTTTCAGCGTTTTCCTCCCTCCTGTTATGGCAAATGGGTTTTTTGGTTATGCATTGTTTGCAACCTGCACTGCTGATTACATGGAGCCATGGCCACCAAACAACCCACCAATCATTTTAGATGAAAAACCTTTGGATGGAATATATGACATACCTGTTTCCCAATCTGAACTTAGCTTTAAAATAGAGGATAAGGATGGAGATAAGATGGATTTTTCTGTTAGAACTTTTCCCGATATTGGTTCTGCTGATGAATTTAATAAAAAGAACGGAATTTATACGATCCCAATTAATAATCTTGAACCAAAAAAATTTTATTCTTGGTCAGTTGAATTAACCGATGGGGTAGACACTATAAAGAAAGAATATTCTTTTATGACAGAGGAACTTCCATTTAATCCTTTCGATGAGGGTTGACAATATAGAAAAAAGATAAGTATTGATCATACAAAAGTTGAAGGGAATCTTGAAAATTTTCCCGTTCTTATAAGCACTATTGATGCAGATATCAAAACAAAGGCTCAGAGCGATGGTGATGATATTCTCTTCATGGATGACACGGGTATTGCAAATAAAATGTATCATGAGATAGAGAAATATGATGGTAGTTCTGGAGAGTTAATTGCATGGGTAAATGCTGATGATATCTCCCCTAATGAGAACACTGCTTTCTATATTTATTACGGTAATCCAAGTTGTAGCGATCAACAATTACCAGAATGGGTTTGGATACACATTACCAAGCAGTTTATCACATGAACTATGCAAATGGGGGATTAATCGATAGTACATCCAATGATATTGATTGCAACACTGTGTTAGGAAACCCCGCTTATCAACAATCTGGAAAAATGGGCTATGCTATCGATTTTGAAAAATCTGAGAGCCAGGCTTTTGAAGATGGCGATAACTTTGATGGAATGGATGAGTTAACGGTTGAAGCATGGATTAATCTTGAATCATATCACATTCTTCCCATTGTGTTATTCTTTCACATGAAGATGCCTGGTATTTTCGTATACATAGTGAGTTTGATGCTGTTCCTTTTGGGACTCATGGCGGCGTACATAATTCTATGGCTCTTGATAATATTAAGTGCCCTTTAGGGAACTGGTATTATATTGTTGGGAGTTGGAGTGACCCACTTAATAGAATGCAAATTTTCGGAAATGGAGAATTAAAAGATACTTATATTGAAACATCGAGTATGCCTAATTCAAATTATCATTTTACTATTGGTTATAAAGATGATTATGGTAACTATTATGATGGAATCATGGATGAGGTTAGAATTTCAAACATAGAGCGAAATTATAACTGGATTAAAACATCATATAATAATCAATATGAACCTAATTCTCTTATAAGTATTAGTCCTGAAGTAAATATCCCGTAATCTTTAAACAAAATAATTACAATCTAAATCGCCGATATCAAATAGATCTATATCTGAGTAATCTTCATCATTATCAAAATCGAATAATTTTATTAATTCTTTTAATATTTTCATATACTACCTTTGATTTTATTAAATGAATGTTGAACATGTTTAGAATGATATAACATTACCAAACATATCTAATAGAATAGTAAATAGCCAGAAATTCATCAGGCCTTTTACTATCCATATAAACTTCTCCTCTCTCAACATAATAATCGTGATACATTTTGTCAATATTATATTATAAACCTTTCTAGGAAAAAAGTCAAGTTGATAAAATTACAAAAATTAAAGATATACCAAATAATTAAATATTAATAAAACTATATAAAAAAATAATTAAGATATCAAACAAATGAAATACAATTTTATTTTTATATGCTATTTTCTATATAAAATAGATAGAGTCATGTTATAAAAAATTGTAATCATCTCTCAGCTTAATAGATATCATAATATTTTCTATGTCTAATTTTTGTACCAATATCTGTTTATAAGATAAGGAAAATCGCAACTTATATAAATAAGCTTGTTATTTACGATGGAGTGAGGTCTGGTGAGGACACGTTGAAGTGAATATTCCTCGATATAGAGAATAGATTGAATATTCACAATGGTTCACGGTGTGGACCTATATCTGTTTTTGCTGGACTTTATTGGAAAAAAATATGCAGAATAAAATTTAGGAGGAAATCTCAAATGAAAGGAAGTAAAATATTGGCTACTATAGTTGTTTTAGCAATGATTTTTTCAACTGTAATAGTCTTAGAGAGATTAGATGTTAAAGTTGTAGACAAGGCTAGTGCGATACCTGGTATTGACACCTGGGGATACACTACTGATGAATTAGAATATAATGAAGATAAAGCGGTTAATATAACAATAGATTGTAGAAACTTAACCGCTGATACAAGATATTATATCTATTATCCTAGATATTGGCGAACGGGAGCCTCTACCTATAATTTAACTTGGCGGCCTTATTTAGAGTCTAGTGTCCATAAAAGTTTCAAAGTCCCTGCAAGTGGAGCAAATACAACCTTAAGTAACATTATTCTCAATCGATCAGGAATATGGGCGTTTAGCATATCTTCTTACGGTGGGACTGATACAATTAAAGGTAATAGTTGGGCAAATTGGAACGCTACTGCTGATGGATGGTTTTGGGTTAATACTTCTACGATGCTTTCCTTAGCTGTATCGCCGGATGAGGTGTATTTTGGACAAAATCAGACTATTACACTAACTGTTAGAAAAGGAGGAGCGAGTTCGGCTTGTTGGATGGATATTAGGAGAGAGATAGGAGCACTTCCACCTATTCCCACCGCAAGTATAGGTAATTTTCCCCTCTTTGAAGCAGATGGTATATATTCATTTTCTTCAAATTGGCAAGGAGTAATGCAATGGGCTGGTAACTATAGCGTACTAGCTTTTTCAGATCTTGATGGTGATGATTCAACACCTAACTATCAATACCATAATGCTGGGTATAACAGTACATTTGGTGATAATCCTTCTATTTCAGCGGGATTTTATAATTATGCTGTTTGCGGTCCTTGGGATCCACCAGAATATAACTCGACATATTACGCCAACAAATTAGTACAGAATCCAGGTGAACCAACAACTTCAATTCCAGAGGGCAATCAAACGATGTATTGGGGATTTGATGGCCAAGTTAATATATCTGTCAAAAACTATGATGGCGAGAATATCTCAGGACTATCTATAAAAATATATAATAGTGATGATGAAGATATTACCTCAAGTGTAGATTATTGGGTTAGCAGACCAACTGGTGGTAGCCGTTATAGTTGGATTTGGATAAATAATTCCAATACTGCTACAGCAACTACCGGTGGTTGGGGAAGAGACGGATCTGGAGCCAAATTTGGTGTAAATGGTACGTGGTATGCATATATATGGAGCGACGTAGATGGTGATTTAAATACTTCAACTCGGACGGGTGAAGAATGGAATGCTACTGTTGAATGGACTGTAGCTTCTGCACCGGCCTCCCAATGGAAATGGATTGATGACGATGGAAGTCTTAGTAGCGATAATAGTGATGGTGTAATACCATATATTCCCGATATTACTCAACAGCCAATTAATCTGCAGTTTCAGATAATTAATGATGAACATCAATATTATGGAGATACAGCCACTTCAGATGCGTTGGCTCCAAAAGAGAAAGGAGAGAACATAACTATTTCTGGAGATGCATTGTTCCTTAGTGATAGAACCTTAGATAAATTACCTGGAGCTTCATATTCTAGTGGTACTTGGACTCTTCCGATAACTCCAACAATGGCAATGAATGGAGGAGAACTATTGTTTTCATGTAAATGGAAAGGTAACGGTACAGTTTCTACATCTCTCTCTATTGGTGGACCAAAATTAAACGGAACCATAGTCACGATTTCCCCATCTGAATTTACAATTGATGATAATGTTACAATAACGGTAACTGTTCACAACCAAGGCTATGCAATACCAAATGCCCAAGTTTGGTTGAATTATATATATGATTCTAATAGAACCTTGGTAACGGGCCCTGGTCAAATAGAATATAGAAATGGCGGCGGTTCATTTGATGGAGAATATGAATTCTTATTCAACAGAACTCAACAGACAACTAACCAAACCAACATTGATTGGGATGGCGATGGATCCATTGGTGACTCCAGCGCAATGGCACCGCGAAATATATCGGCATATGTTAAATATTATAGAGGCGGAACACCAACTTGGATTTACGGATATGCCAAAGCTACAATGAAACCTAGAAATGATTTTAAGGTATCAGTTGAACCCGATACAGTAATGGCTGGACAAAAAATTAAGAAAATCTACTTTAATACAACTATTATTGATGACACAGGTAATTCAACAGGCTGGCCCAAAGATACTGGCTTAAAGGTAAGGGTATATAATTCAACAGGTCATGATGTTACTGCAACAATAGGCAGTCTATCAACTAGTGATACTGATGGAATGGCTAACAAAACTGCAAGCAACGAATATTTCCAAAAACCAGGTACATATACTGTGCATGCATTCAATAATACCCATAATAGTGAAGGTTATAACGCTACATTTACAATTGTTCCTGTAGATGTTATGAGTTCCCTTTCTGAGTTTATCTGGGGAGTGGACGAAAACATTAGCTCTACATTTACTGTTACTTATGATGGCAAACCGATTAATGGTACCCTTAGGATTGATAACATGAGTGAACAAAGTACCTATAATAAAACATGGACAAACTGCTCATTTGCTCCAACAATCGGTTCAACTTCTGGAGGTGATGCAAGTTCTGTTAATTCATCAAAAGAAGTAAAAGTAACAAATGGCGGAGTTACTATATTTAACATTACTGCAAACAACTTATCAGAATATCTAAGCCAATCAACACCAAAATGGTATCATTACTCTATGCAGAACATTACTTTCTACTTCAAACCAGATATTGCAGGTAGTGCTTGGGCAAGAGCAAGTGGTTCTGTTCCTGTAAAGATTGCAGATGTCGATCCAACACCAAAATCATTAGTATATAATAAACCAGCTACATTAACACTTTCAGTAACTGGTCGTGGAACTGGATTAGGTGGAGTCTGGACAAGTATTATTATACCTGGTCTTACTGGAGAAATGAATACAACTACATCAGCTGACGGTAAAGCCACATTTTCATTTACACCACCTACAACTGGTAAAATAAAGATTAAAATTGAAAATAGAACATCGTCGACAGTTGTATATGTTAGAGCATGGGCTTTGTACCTTGATGTAGAAACACAGGCAAATGAGGGTATTACATTTACTGCAACTGTCAGAAATGGGTCTGCTGCCGGTGCAGCTGTCCCAGATGCAACAGTTACATTTAATAGGGTATCAAAAACAACAGATTCCAGTGGACAAGTTACCTTTGACGCACCATCGGTTGTTGCAACAAGAGAATATACTATGGTAGCAATGAAGGAAGGATTTGCTGAAGACTCTGAAATTATCTACATATTAAATATCCCAAGATTAATGATAGTAGTCCAAGGCGAAGTTACTGCAGGTGCAACATTTGATGTTATCATTGCAGATGACACTGGAAACCCAGTAGTAGGAGCGGTAATAACCGTCAATGAAAGAACTTACACGACTGGTGCAAATGGAATAGCTACAATAACAGCACCCTCAGAAGCAGGAGATTATATAGTAACAGCAACCTTCCCAGGATATACTGATGCAGAACCTTTAACAATTACAATAAAATCAGGTGGAATACCAGGTTTCGAGTTACTAACTTTAATTGCGGCAATTGGAGTAGCGTTTATACTCCTAAGACGTAAAAAACACTAAAGAGGGATTTAACCCTCTTCAATCTTTTCTTTTTAATTTTTTTAATAAATATTTTAATTAGAGTTTCATTTTAATATTGAAAATTTTATCAATTTAGACTTCTATTAAATAAAATACTTATTTTATTAATAAAATGTGTTTTTTAATATCAATAAAAGACATTTTGAAATACTTAGAAAATGTAAAATATATGTATTAAGCTTACATCTGAAAGGTGATTTTTATAAAAGCTGTAATTTTAGCTGCAGGTGAGGGAAAAAGATTGCGACCGTTTACAGAAACTATGCCAAAAGTAATGATTCCTGTTGCAAACAAACCTTTATTAGAATATGTTATAGATTCAGTTAAAAATAGTGGAATAAATGAAATTATCACTGTTGTAGGATATAAAAAAGAAGTTATTATGGAATATTTTAGAAATTATGAAGATATTGAAATAAAATATGTTGTACAAGAAAAACAGCTTGGAACTGCCCATGCTTTATTACAGACAAAGGAATATGTTGATGATACTTTTATCGTTTTATCTGGAGATAATATAATTGATAAGGCTAGTATTTCAAAGCTAATAAATGATAAACCAAAATTTTCAATGCTTATTAAAGAAAATCCACATACCTCAAAATATGGTGTTGTATTATTTGAAAAAAACGTACTTAAAGAGATAGTCGAAAAGCCTACTGAAGAAGTTGGTAGATTTATATCAACAGGCATATATAAATTTCCAAATTCAGTATTTGATAATATTGAAGAATTCTCTTCCCAAGGTGTTTACGATCTCTCAACAGTTGTTCAATCAATAGTTGACCGTGGAGAAAATATTAGTACCGTCACAGCAAACTCTTGGATGGATATCGTTTATCCATGGGATCTTATACATGTAAATGAGTCAATAATTCGTAATAATTCTGGTTCAACAAGTGGTATTATTGAAAAAGGGGTAACAATGAAAGGACCAGTTATGGTTGGTAATAATACCACTATCTATTCTGGTTCTTATATAGTTGGGCCAGTTGTTATCGGAGATGGTTGTGAAATCGGTCCTAATGCATGTATTTTTCCTACCACTACTATTGGTAACAATTCAGTTATTCGTCCTTTTAGTCAATTAAGAAACTCCGTTGTAATGAACGATGTACATATAGGTTCAAATTCGTACATATCACATTCAGTTATTGCAAGAGGAACTATTATAGGTCATAATTTTTCAAATATGTCTGGAAAAGCAACTATGGAAATTGAGGATGAATATAAAAAATTAGAAAAAATCGGAGTAATGATAGGAGAAAATTGTACAATAGAAGGTAGTGTTATTGTAGAACCTGGAATAACAATTGGGAGAAAATGCAATATTGGCTCAATTAAGAAAATCGTAAAAAACATTCCAAGCGAGAGTAAAGTGATGTAAATTGTGCGGAATAATAGGATACATTGGATTCAGAGAAGCAAGAAATGTATTAATCGATTGCTTAAAAAGACTTGATTATAGGGGTTATGATTCTGCTGGAATTGGAGTATTACAAAACGATATACAAATATTCAAAGAAGTTGGAGAAATCGAAAATTTGGAAAGAGAACTCCCCTTAATAAATGGAAATACTGGAATAGGGCATACTCGTTGGGCAACTCATGGTAAGGTCAGTGTAGAAAATGCACATCCTCAAACAGGATGCAATAAGAAAATCGCACTAGTGCATAACGGAATAATTGAGAATTTTAAAACTCTCAAAGAAGAATTAGAGAAAAAAGGACACAAGTTTCAATCACAAACAGATACAGAAGTAATTGTACATCTGATAGATGAAGAATATTCTGGAAATATTGAGGATGCGGTTTACAATGCTCTTAAAAAAATTAAGGGTTCTTATGCAATTACTGTCTTATGTAAAGATGATCCTGAAAAAATCATAGGTGCTCGAAAAGATAGCCCATTAGTAATAGGGGTTGGTGATAATGAAAACTTTATTGCTTCAGATATTACTGCTTTACTAAAATATACAAACCGAGTTATTTTTTTAGAAGATGGAGAATTGTGTGTAATTACTAAAAAATCAACCAAAGTCATCGATGAAAATAAAAATGAAGTTAAAAGGGATGAAGAATTAATAAAATGGGATTTTAGGGATGCTGAGAAATCAGGCTTCCCTCATTTTATGCTTAAGGAAATTTTTGAACAACCAGATGCTATTAATCAAACCTTAATGGGCAGATTATCTGAGATTGAACAATCTATAAGATTTCATGATAATGTTGAGGGATTATTGAAAGAAAATTACGAATCTATTCATATTGTTGCATGTGGAACCTCATATTATGCAGGTATGGTTGGAAAATATCTTATAGAAAATCTAACAAACTTACCTGTTTTTATCGATTTAGCTTCTGAATATCGTTACTTTGGAACAAAAAATAAATCGTCATTAGTAATTGGCATTACTCAATCTGGAGAAACTGCTGATACCCTCGCTGCCTTAAAACAAGGTAAAGAATCTGGTTGCAAGACGCTTGTAATATCAAATGTTATCGGAAGCACAGCTACAAGATTAGCAAATGGTTATATTTTGATGCAATCAGGGCCTGAAATTGGTGTTGCAGCTTCAAAGACTTTTACCGCTCAGATAATTGTACTTTTTTTAATTGCCTTAAAAATTGCAACTTTAAAAAATAAAATAGGATCAGACGAAATTTACAAACATATATTGAATTTAAAAGAACTGCCTCGACAAACAAGGGAAGTATTAGATAGAAGCAATAGTATATGCGAAATCGCAAAGAATATTAAAGATGCAAATACTGTTTTTTTCATCGGAAGAGGTTTAAATTATCCTCTGTCCTTAGAAGGAGCGTTAAAACTCAAAGAGATTTCATACATACATGCAGAAGGATTTGCAGCAGGAGAATTAAAACATGGTCCATTTGCCTTACTTACAAGCAATACACCTGTAGTTGCAATAGTCACTAGAGATTCTACTTATGATAAAATACTTGCTAATATTGGGGAGATAAAAGCTAGAGGTCCAAAAGTTATTGCCCTTGCAGATGATAAAGATACTGAAATTGATAAACATGCTGATATGGTGGTTAGATTCCCTTCAAATTCACAAATATCTTCTTGTGTTTCTGTGTCTGTTATTCTTCAACTTCTTGCATATCATGTGGCAAACCTAAGAGAATGTCCAATTGATAAACCTCGAAACTTAGCAAAGTCAGTGACTGTTGAATAAGGAGAAATTGAAAAATGAAATGTGTGGTTCTAGCTGCCGGTGAGGGTAAACGAATGCATCCTTTGACCTTTACTAGACCAAAGGTGATGCTACCAATAGCTAATAAACCTTTATTGGAGTGGAATCTGCTAAATGCTATTGATACAGGTTTGAAAGATTTTATATTTATTGTTAGTTATAAAAGTGAAATGGTGAGAAATTATTTTGGAAATGGCGAAACATGGAATGTTAATATAGAATATATTAACCAAGGAAAACCTCTTGGCACTGGGCATGCTATTGGAATTGTTGAAAAATTTGTGGACGATTTTATAGTATTATGTGGAGACACCATATTTGGCAAAAATGATATAAAAAATATAATAGAAAAAGACATAAGTATAGGCTTAGTGAAGGTAGAAGACCCTAGGGAATATGGAATAGTCGAAACAAAGGGAAATGAAGTTATTAAAATATATGAAAAAATGAGTCAGCCATTTTCCAATGTTATTAATGGTGGGATTTATCATTTTAATAAAAAAATTTTTAATTATATTAAAAAAACTAACAAATCCCCAAGAGGAGAGTATGAGATTACAGATTCAATAAACATGCTAGTAAAAGATGAAAATATTAAAGGTGTTTTTTTAAAAAGCTGGAGAGATGTTGTATATCCCTGGCATTTACTGGATGCAAATAGAGAAATAATTGAAAATATCAATGGAAAATCAGATGGACTAATAGACAAAAATGTGACCATAAAAGATAAATTGATTGTTGGGGATAATAGCAAAATATTGAGTGGAACATATTTAGAGGGACCAATTATTATTGGCAGTAATTGTAAAATCGGACCAAATTGTTACATTAGACCTTATACTTCAATTGGAAATAATTGTCATGTTGGAAATGCATGTGAAATTAAAAATTCAATAATTATGGATAATAGTAATGTACCTCATCAAAATTATGTTGGTGATTCTGTAATTGGATATAATTGTAATTTAGGTGCAGGTACTAAAATTGCTAACCTTAGACTTGATAAAAAAAATATTGATGTTGTTTTAAATGAGGAAAAAATCGAAACTGGCAGAAGAAAACTTGGAACCTTAATTGGAGATAATGTGCAAACAGGAATTAATTCCATGCTAAATGTTGGATCAATTGTGGGAAACAATGTTTTTATTGGACCTGGGGCCCAAGTATCAGGAGAAATTAAACCTAATGCAAAAATATTGTGAAGTTGTTAGAATTTTTTTACATATCTTTTTAAAATAATTAGTTAATTCACTACAAATGATTGCTAGAAAATCTACATTAATTATTTCTACAAATCTTATTGAGGCTGCATTAGCCTATGTTGCTTTGTTCTTTATCGCCCGTTTTATGGGTCCAGGAGACTATGGAATAATTGGTTTTGCTATAGGTTTTGTAGGTCTATTTGCCTTATTAAGTAATCTTGGTTATGATCAAGCTCACATAAAGCGGGTATCGGAAAAAAAAGATTTTGGTACATGTATTGCTACATTTATTGTAACAAAAATCGGTCTTGTGACCTTAATGTCGTTTACGACAATTGGGGCTATTTTTATCTGGAAATTTGTTTTAGGTAGAGGTTTTGAATCAAATATACATGAAACTGCAATATTTATTATTCTTGGTTACTTTATTTTAGAAAAATTATCAAGCATTTTTCAAGTTACTTACACAGCTGAAACAAAAATCGCTAAAGCACACATTCCAATATTTATTTCAACACTTACCAGAACCGGTGCAATAATATTTGTCGCAATGATGGGATTTGGTCCAATAGAATTAGCCTTTGCCTATGTTTTTGGCCATATTTTTTTATTTATAACTAGTTTATTACTTTTTAGAAAATATCCAATTAAGAAACCCTCGAAAGAATATTTTAAGGATTACTCTAGATTTGCCATGCCATTGATAATTGTATCTGCATCTGCTGCAGTTATGACAAATATTGATAAGGTTCTAATTCAACTATTTTGGTCATCTGAGGAAGTTGGATATTATTTTGCTAGCTTTAGAATTTGTGGATTTATTGTAGTTGCTGGGGCGAGTATCGGTCAAATACTTTTCCCTATGATTTCTGATTATCACTCAAAAAGAAATGTTAGGAAAATAAAAAACATATTATTTTCATCAGAACGATATATAAGTATGATAACTTTCCCTATGGTTATTGGACTAGTAGCATTAGCAGAACCCTCAGTACATATTCTTCTAAGTGGTAGTTTTTATCCTGCTATTGCTGTTTTTAGGATATTACCTTTTTTCGCTCTATTAAATGCTTTGATTATCCCATATAATTCTCAAATCTTAGGTATGAACAAACCAAAATTAGCCAGAAACAGGATACTAATTATGTTATTATTGAATGTTATATTAAATATTATATTAATTCCAAAAGATATTCAAATATTAGGAGTAAGGTTATTTGGATTAGGTGCTGCGGGCGCAGCTACTGCTACGGTTATATCATATTTATTTGGATTATCATATTATATATTAACAGCTAGGAAGTTAATAAATATCAAATTCAATTTAAGAATTTTACTTCATCTCTTTGCTGCATCAATTATGGGAATTATCATTTATTGGATCAATGATATTATTAATATTGGTAGGTGGTATGAGCTTTTTATTTTAGGATTAATGGGTTTGTTGATATATTTTGGTATACTAATTTTATTAAAGGAATTTAGAAAACAAGATTTCAACTTTATTTTAGATACACTAAATATTAAAAAAATGATAAATTATATTTTTAAAGAAATTAAAAGACATTAACTAAATTTCTTGACAAAATCTTTAAATAGGTAAAAATTAAAAACAACTTTTTTTATATTAAATTTAATTTTTTTTGTATAATAATTAATTAAATGAATCTTGTATATTTATTTTATCAATGTTTTAAAAGTAACTTTACTTCATTAAGATTATTTGGCATTACTATACCATTGTTTTCAAATTCATTATGCCAAAATTGTTTCAACTTAGGATTGTTCCAATCCCATAGATTCATTAGTGAAATAACTATAGCATTGGTTTTTATTTTTGCCGAAATAAGAGAACCTGAATAGTAACCTATTATATATTTCCAATCATGCTCCATTAGAGTTTCTGCCATTATTTGAGGTGGTAAAATGGCTTTTGATTTTGACATCTTCCCATATAATTTTGTATCCCTAGGATGCGATTTTATTATAAATAGATCATTAAAATTGCTCTCTAATACATTGAATAAATTATCAGTTAAATCTATAATTTTTTTTTCATCATCAACAACAAAACTTAGATCTTGTCCTAAAAATAATATTTTTTTATTGTTGAGAAGTTGATGATCAGTTGAATATTTTTTATTTAATTTCAAATTAGGTTTGTATTTAATTATTTGCATAGGAAATGAATTTCTTTTTAACTCCCATACTGGCAATCCTGATTTATTAAGAATAAACACATCTACATCCAAAAATAACTTTGCAAAAAATGTCATAATATAAGCTCTGATACTGCGCTCTTTTTTAAATGTCCAAGACCCATCATCAAAATTTGGTGAATAATTTCCTTCTCTTAAATAGAAATATATTTTATTTCTTTTAGAAAGTTTTTTAATAAAACTAAAAAAGACAACAGACCATGAGGTAAAAAAAACGTATATTTCATCATTAATAATTTCTTTAAATATTCTTTTATACTCTAATTTAGCTCTAATTATATTGAAAAAAATTTTGTGTTTGTTTTTAGATGTTATTAAATTTGGATGAACTTTTGGTACTATTACTTCTGATTTGGTATGTTCTTTAAAAAATGGTGCGAGTTCATCGGTAGTTATTATTTTTACTTTTCTGAACTTTTTTTCTTCTATTAATGGAAGTGCACTGTAGAAAATCTGATTTGGAGCATTAACAAAAAGAACACTCATGAATAATCACCATTATTTTATTTTATACATTGATTAGTAATTTTATTTTTTAGCCAATTAGAAATATCTGTAAAATTTGAATATTGTCGTACATCTAAATTATCGAAATTTTCCACATTTTTCCTTGCAATAAAATTTAAGCCTGTTTTTTGAGCAATTTTATAATCTTTGATCATATCTCCAATATATAGAGCTTCTCCAGGTTTAACATTTTCATATTCAAGGATATTTTTTATAAAATCTATTTTATTGCCCGGAGGGCTTCCAAAAATTCCTTTAAAATATTTTCCTAAACTCCTTGCCATTATAATTTTATTTATTTCTGCTTGGGGAGTAGCAGATATAATATACAATGGAATTTTTTTATAAAAATTATTTAAAAAATCCGTTACACCGGATACAAAAGGACAATTTACAACTTTTTTAAAAACTAGATTAGAAAATTCTCTGCCAAGTTTTGATTCAACCTCTTTTGAATATTTTTTCTTCAAAATATTCTCATAGATATATTTAAATTTTACATACCTAGAAATAGCGTTATTTTTTATATGATAATTCATAATTTCATCCAAATAATTGGGATAATTGATAAAAAGATCTTTGAAGGCTTGAGTTTTTATTTCCACTGACTCTACAATTACTCCATCGAAATCCAAAATTACTACTTTTATCAATAATATACCCCATTTTTTCAATTCAAAAAGCTTGATCTATTAAAAGTAAGATTTCCATTGAGTTTTTTAAAATATATATTATCATTTGGTTAACCTTTTAGTACACTAAGTAAATTTTCAACTGATTCGATTTCCATTTGTAATCTTGATTCCAAAGCATAAGATCCAATATGTGGTGTAAGAACAATATTTTCCAGATTAATCAAAGGTCCACGATAAGGTTCATGTTGGAAAACATCAACAGCAGCTCCCTTCAAATGATTTTTTTTTAAAGCATCTAATAGAGCATTTTCATCAACCACCCCGCCCCTTGATAAATTTACAATAAATGCACCTTTCTTCATTGTAGCTATCTCATTTTTCCCAATAAGATACTTTTCTTTAGGTTCGTGAGAAACATGTATGCAAAGAATATCACATTTTTTTATCATATCTGTGATAGGTACTAATGAAATATTTGTTTTTTTCAGCCAATTTTCATCTGGAGAGATGTCATAACCTATTACTTTTGCATCTAATTTTAGTAATAATTCTGCAACTGATCTGCCAATTCTTCCAAGTCCTAAAATACCTACTGTTTTATCTGCTAATAAATTGCCCATTTCCTTATTCCACATTCCATTTCGAATAGCTCTATCTCTTGCAGATATCTGTCTTAAAATATCATAAATTAAACCAATAGTTAACTCTGCTACAGCTTTTGTTGGTCCATATGGGGTATTTTTTACAACAATTTTCAGTTCCTTTGCTTTTTCCAAATCGATGTTATCAATGCCTGACCCACAACGACTGATACATTTTAAACCTGGAAGGGATTCTAAAACTATAGAATTTAGAGATTCAACACCTGCAATTATTCCAACACAATCTTTACCAAGATTAATAACTTCATCAGTTTTTAACTTTCTACCAAATGTATTAAGAATAACATCAAAGTTATTTTTCTTTATCATATCCAGCGGTTGAGTACCACATTTTCCAAAACTTGATGGTGAAATTAGAATTTTTTGCTTATTCATAGTCATTTAATTTTTCCTCAATAACTAAATTTTTTTTGCAGCTATTCTAACATGAGAGCTTAGTTTGAATTGTTGTAAAAATTCTTGGAATGAACGATGTGCAGATTCTGAACGACTGTTAATAAGATACGAAATAAAACGAGGTACTTTAATATCTTTATTCTTCTCAATAGCATTTTTTACTAGTTCTATATCTAACTGACCTGGAGTACTTAACTCAATAATTTCAAAGCCTTGTTTTTCGAGTAACAATGCAAGTGATTCTATTGAAAGTATATTGATACGATCGGGTGGGTAGATACTTTTTGAGTAATTCCAAAGGACTTGAAGATCAAAACCACTAATACATGAGGTAGTAAGAAACAACAATCCGTCCTTATTTAATATTTTATTTAATAATTTTAAAAATTTTTCCGGATCAAAAACTCGATCTAAAACCCCAAAAGCACATGCTACATCGCTTTCAACTTCATCTGATATTTCATCTAAACCTTGATCAATAATTTTTAATCCTTTTTTCTCTGAAAAAGTGTTAGAAATAATTCTGTGGGGGTTTATAACTGATATCGATTTAAAAATATTGGACAAATATATTTCATAAATAAAATCATGACTCATTGGACTGATTGAGATAAAACTATTTGGACTGGGTAAATATTCGTTTGTTAGATTTGATATCCACATTGCTCTTGGTCTTGATAAATGTTCCATTCTATCTTTTTGTGTTTTTTCAACTATGTTGGAATACCAAAAATCTAAAGCTTTCGATTGAGAATAATAATTGGAAATTAGTTTTTCAGGAGGTCTTGGTGACACATATAAAGTATTACATTCTTTACATTCTACATAGTTAAAACAAAATTTTTTAAAAGCCTCCTTTTTTTTCCTATTTCCACATGCTGGACATGAGACATCAATCAATTTATCTTTGTTAACCAACAAACGCTTTACCTCGTTTTGTGTAATTTCTAAATATTTATCAAACAAATCTGATGGCCAAATTTCAAGTTCCCTTACATCATCAATCATTACAACTTGTCTCATTTTTTCTCCTCATTCATAAACTAATTTATTTTTAATCCATTTAGAATCAGCAAGGTATATATTAAAAACCAACTCCATTGTCTTCAAGGCATCTAATGATGATCCTACCGTTACATTTTTTTTATTTTTAATGCAATCAACAAAATCATCTATTTCCCGATTCCAGGATTTATCTTGATTAAAATATGTAATGTTCTCCTGAGGATTTCCAATTGCAAAACTTTCATTTTCAAATTGTTTTTTAGCAGTTACTAAGCGTTCACCTTGACCATAGCTATGAGTTGAAGATAGAATCCCATATAAATTTATATATCCCTCATCTAAAGAAATTTCAAGCGAGAATATATGTTTCCACTGAGTTGATGATGAATGTAGCATAGCAATCTGATTATTATTATTTCTTAAAATAGCAAAAGCATCATTTTCAACATCTAGATTCCAGTGGGTATTGGAAATAAAACTCTTAATATCTTGGAAATCACCACAAAACATTCTAAATAAATCGACCATATGAATACCTTGATCAAGAAGAATACCACCACCTGCAATATCTTTGTTACTTCTCCAAATATCTTGAAATTCATTACCACCAGATTTACCATAAATTCCCCGCATCCAAATTATTTTTCCAAATCGCCCACTATCAATTATTGATTTTGCTTCAATAACACTATCATGATAACGATGATTAAACCCAAACTTTAACTTTAACTCATTATTTTTCTTCTCAGCATTTATTATATTTCGAATATCTTCTAAATTTCTTCCAGGTGGTTTTTCACAAAAAACATGCTTACCTTGATTTAAAGATGATACTACAATTTCAGGTGAGAATTTATTTGGAGTACAAACAAAAACTGCATCGATATCTTCTTTTATTAAATCCTGATAATTATTAAAAATTTTATAATAAATATCTTCGTTTTGTTCTTTGTATGAGACATCACAGATACATGTTAATTCTAAATCTGAATTACTTTCAATAACTTTTTTTCTTATTTTTCCCATCTTTCCAAAGCCGATAATACCGACTTTAATTTTCTTAGCCATGATATCCTCAATAATTGAAATTGATTTTTTAATTAGCTTATAAAAATCTTTAATTATTAAATATCTCTAGTGGTATCCATAATTTCTTTACATTTCTCCCCAAGCATTATATTATCTACACCAAGAGCAAGAAACCGATAACCAATGTCTCTTTTTTTCTTTATTATTTCTCTATCAGGATGTACTATATGATATCCAGGAAATTTCTTATTTTTCTTAGCGACAGTCAATACCTTTTTTTCAATATTTTCTATTTTCCCATAGTCAATATCTTTACATGATTTATTCAATGATGCCGATAAATCATAAGGGCCTAAGATGTAACCATCAACCCCCTCAGTAGATAAAATTTCTTCGATGTTATTGATAGCATCAATATGTTCTATTTGCACAATTACAATAGAATTTTTATTTATCTTTTCCATATATTGTTTAAATTCAAATCCATATCCTTGTGCTCTAGCAAGACCAACACTTCTATTGCCTAAAGGAGGATATTTGGCTGCCCTCACTGCTTTAACCGCATCAGATTTATTATTTACTTGTGGAACAATTACTCCAAAAAAACCAGCATCCATACATCTTGCAATTAACCCTTCATCATTTGAAGTAATTCTTACTAATGGAAAAATATTATTTAACTCTATAGATCTAATCATATTTTGAAGTTCTTGAACTCCAATTATGCTGTGTTCCATATCTATTACTAAAAATTCAAATCCGGCATATGACATTATTTCTGGTATTGATGGATTTCCTATGGTAATCCAACTTCCAAGAGTTAGTTCATTTGATTTAATTTTCTTAATAAAAAACTCATCCATTTTAATCACTTTTTCTGATCATAATATCGAGTTTCGTATTTATCTCTTTTAGCATTCAACACTGCCTCTGCTAATCGAAAATCTTCTTCCGTATCAATATCAATTGCTGAAAAATATGATAATTTATAATATCCAATTTTGTCTCCATTATGGCCAAACATTGCATTTTTATTTTTTTCATAATTTCTTAAATAAGTACTAACTTTAAATCCAGCCAAACCTGATGTTAAAATTAATAGTGGTTCAAGATCTTGGGATTTCTTTTTTCCTTCATTCAAACTAAAATTTACAAATTGATTTTTATAAACACATTCAATTTGTTCCTCTTTAACTGAGTAAAAAACGTCATAATTATTTTTTACCAGATTTTTTACAAAATTTGAAATATCTTTTTTTGTTAAAAAAGGAGAGGTAAGTAATAATTGGACAACATAATCACTTTTTACATTATTAATAAAATCATAAATAAATTCATTACTCGTAATATCATCTTGTGATAATTCAATATTTCTCTTATAAAATTGTATCCCATTAATCTCAGCAATATTCTTAAAAATATCATAAGATGAATTTAAATATATTTTATTTAAAGGAAAAACTTCTTTTGCGGTATCTATTACATACTGGATTAAAGGTTTTTCACCAAGCATTCTAAGGGCTTTCTTTTTTATCCTTTTGCTTCCTAATCTTGCAGGAATCATACAAATTACACACATATTAACTTCCAACTACGTCCTCTAACCTTTTTCTTTTAAATACCTCTAATTTACCTCCAACAGTTGAATTTATTATTTCTCTACCTTCATCTTCAAATGCATTTCTACATATTTCATAAGCAGAAAAAAGATATGAAATTCCCCCAGTGACTCCTTTACCATCTACATTTTCAGTCATTAAATTGTCAAATCTATGCATACCGCTGTAATCAGAATCACACCCCAACAAATATACTTGTTTAAATCCTAAATAAAAAGCAATTTGTATACTTTGAATTACTACAGTTCCACCGCTAAAAACTCCTTGAGTAATATCTCTACTAAATTTATTCCAGATATTCATTGAACCAAGATGTCTTAATACGATAGGTTCTAAAGCAGCATCAGATGAATAAAATTCCTTTTTTTTCAAGTATCTTTGACCTGCATGCTCTGCAAGAAACAATGTTGTATCTAATTTTAATAATGGTTTATAATGCACCTCAAATAATTTACCATCCACAACTGCCCAGTAATCACATGATATGTCAAATTTTTTTAATCCACGATAAAGAGTATTTACTCCAAACAATATTTCATTTTTAATTAAGGAAAAATCAGTTTTATTTAGGGATGGGCCGCTACCTATTATAAAACACCTTTCGCCTTCATGTTTATTGTGCAGTCTTTTAATTTGTTCATTATATTTATCAAACTCTTTGTTAAAACGATAATCATATGCTATTCCCAATGCAGTCCTGATTTTCACAACTTGTGTGGGCAATTTTATCTTTCTTCCAAATTCTTCCTCAAATGTTTGGACATCTTCAAACATAATGTTACTCTTCTAATATTTTTTTCAATTCATCAAAATTTTCAGGAATTAGCAAACCTTCGTCTTTTAATCTTTTTTCCCAATAATTTTTTAGCTCGATATTACCCCATTCAAACAAATGAAGCAGTGATATTACCTTTGCATTAGTTAGTTTTTTAGCAGATATAAGTGCTTCTGAATAATATCCGATAACATATTTCCAATCATGCTCCATTATTGATTCAGCAAGTATGTAAGGCGAAATTATATGTTCAGATTTTGCCATATTACCATATAATTTTTGCTCTCTTGGATGGGGTTTTATAACATATGAATCATTCAAATTATTATCAAAAATATCCATTAAATTATTAGTCACTTCAATAACACTTTTTTCATCAGCCCCTTCAATATCTACATTATCCCCAATAAAAATCGTGTTCTTCCCCTTTAAGAAATCAGTATTTGAAAAATATTTGTTTACAAAATTGCGATCTACACTAGTGGTTACAATTTTCATGGGAAATGAGTCTCCCGGTAATAGCCATACTGGTGTATTCTCCTTTGTTATTATATTAATTTTTAATCCCAAAAATATTTTTGAAAAAACCTTCATTATATATGCTCTTAAACTTTTTTCTTCTTTATACATTTTGTAAGAATTTTGAGGATCCCTGTAGAGAAAAACTTTATTTCTTTTTGATAATTTTTTAACGTAGCTAAGAAATAGGACTGCCCAAGCTGTGAAGAAAAAATATATTTCTTCGTGTTCAATATTTTTAAAAATTCTCCTATATTCTAATTTTGCCCTTATTAAATTTGAAAATATTTTATGTTTATTATTACGAGTTATTAAATTTGGATGAACATTTGGTACAATAACCTCTGCTTTAGTATGTTCTTTAAAAAAAGGGGCAAGCTCTTTTGTAGTTACTATCAGTAATTTGTCAAAATTTTTTTCTTCAATTAATGGTAATACTCTGTAATAAATTTGTACTGGAGCGATAACAAAAAGAACAGCCATTACTTCACCAACTAATTTAATAAAATGTAAATACCGAACAATCAATTTGTCAAATTTGATTGTTTACTTGATAACAATGTTTCTACATTTCTAAGTTTTTTCTTCACCTTTAGTTCATCTTCAGTAACTCTTTTTATTCCATCACCTAGCCAGATATTCAATTTATCAAGGTCTCTAGATAATCTTCTCATGCCTGAAAATTCAATACTTGCTGCTTGATCAGTACCCCACATTGCACGATCTAAAGTTATATGTCTTTCAATTACTTTTGCACCAAATACAGCTGCAACTAGCGTGGCAGAAATACCTAGTTCATGACCACTGTAGCCTATCACATGATCTGGATAATCTATTTGCAATTTTTTAATATAGTTAAGATTCAATTCTTCATCTTTTGCGGGGTAACTAGAATTGCAATGAAGTATTACAAATTCTGATTCCTCTAGAACGTTAATTGCCTGTTCAATTTCATTTTCAGTACTCATTCCAGTTGATAAAAATAGTGGCTTTTCTAGTGACTTTAGCTTTAATAATAACTCTTTATTTGTCAAATGAGCTGATGGAATTTTATAGCAAGGGGTATCAAATTTTTCTAGAAAATCTATGCTTGGTAAGTCCCAAACTGAAGCAAACCAAACAATATCTTTATCCTTACAATACTTATCAATTTCAGAAAATTGCTTATCACCAAATTCCATCTTTTTTTTGTATTCTAAATATGTCATTTCTCCCCATGGTGTCTCCTTTATCCTATCTTTTTCCGACTCAGGAACACACAGTTCAGGTACTTTTTTTTGGAATTTAACTGCATCAAATCCACAAATTTTTGCTAAATCAATCATTTGTTTAGCAATTTCCAGTGATCCATTATGATTAATTCCAATTTCTGCAATTTTAAAAATCGGCCCATTTCTTGAAATTTCTTTATCTCCAATTATCATGTTTCACCTCTAATTATGTTGCTAATATCTCTTACGAATCCTCTACCTCCTTCATAGTTTGAAATATAATTGCAAACTTTTTTTACGCTCAGCTGCGCATTATGTGGACAACATGAAAATCCGACCTTTTTTAATACCTCAAGATCAGCCACATCATCCCCACAGAAGCACACCTCAGAGTCTTTTAATTTGTATTTCTTTTTAATTTTATTATATATTTCTAACTTATTTTTAACACCTAAATAATAATCGGTAATATTTAATTTTCCCATCCTTTTTTTAACAACTTCTGAATTTTCTGAGCTTATTATTGATATTTTAAAACCCTTTTTTAGTAATAATTCTATGCCTTTACCATCCAGTCTTGAAAATTTTAGTAGTTCATCCCCATCTTTATTTAAATAAACCGTTCCATCTGTAAAAACACCATCCACATCAAAAATTATTAATTTTAATTTTGAAAGAATTTTTGAGGAAAAATTAATATCTTTTATTAGTGGAAATATTCTATTCAAAAGTCCAAAATCTTCAGGTTCATCTATTTCAAATGAACGTTTCTGTGGCATTACATAAAGACCAATTTTTCCACAAAGTCTGTTTTTGTTTTTTATTAAATCTTTTTTACTTATTATATAAATTGCACCGTTTTCTCTGTACAACTTTTTCATGTCTTGTCTTCGTGGTCTTTTTTTATAATCGTAATTATTGGATGTTCCATTTTCATCCCATAAAAAACCACCACAGAAAAAACCACCTGTGTTATCACAAACAGATAGAACTGAATTAAATTTTTTTGAATTATACAATTCAATTGCACCGTCAATATCTTCTTTTTTTGTAAGAGGTGAGGTGCATTGGAGAAACACAAGAACATCAAAATCTACATTATTTGCAAAATGAAGTAGAACATCTTCACTACTTGTATTATCTTTTGATAGTTTTATAGGTCTTTTAATAACTGTCGCTCCATATTCTTGGGAAACTCTTGCAATTTCTTCATCTTCAGTAGAAACATAGGTTTCAGAAACGTAATTAGAGGCTAAAGAAGAGTTGATAATGTATGAAATCAAAGGCTTTCCATCCAATAATTTTATATTTTTTCTTGGAACTGCCTTACTACCTCCTCTAGCAGGTATGACAGAAACGATTTTCATTACCTTCTCACCATCATTTTTAGAATTTTTAATATAATAATTTTTAATCTAATTACTTACTTTTTTACAGCTACTTTGTAATAAATTATTTTTATACCATTTTATTGTTTTGCTTAAACCCTGTTTAAAATCCGTGGTTGCTGTAAATTCAAATTCATTTTTAGCTTTTGTAACATCTAATTTTCTTCTTAATTGACCTTCTGGCTTATTTTTATCAAATATAATTTCTCCTTTGAAATCAACGATATCTGAAATTAAATATGCTAAATCTTTGATCTTTATTTCATCTCCTGTTCCAATATTTACCGGGTCTGGTTTATTGTAATTTAAGGTAGCCAAATATATTGCTTCTGCAGTGTCTTTTACATAAACAAATTCCCTGCTTGCTTCTCCACTTCCCCAGACTTCAACGGATTTTTTATTATTGAGTTTTGCTTCATAGAATTTAATGATTAGAGCAGGGATAACATGAGAATTTTCAAGACTAAAATCATCTCTGGGACCATACAGATTAATTGGCAACAAATGAATAGCGTTAAAATCATACTCTTTGTTATAAGCAATACTTTGAGCAAGCAAAGATCGTTTAGAAAGTCCATATGCATCGTTTGATGGAACAGGATATCCATTCCAAACATATGATTCCTTAAATGGAACAGGTGTTACTTCAGGATATTCACAAACACTGCCTATTCCAACAAACTTTTTTACATTATTTAAATACGAGTAATGAAGAATCAATGTATTCATCATAATATTGTTGTAGTATTGTTTTGCTGGATGAGTACTACTATATTTTATACCACCCACGTCAGCTGCAATATGAATTACAACATCAATTTCTGTATGGTTTGCAAATAATCTTTTTATATCTTCTTCCCTTCTTAAATCATAATCTTTACTAGAAAATTTAATTATATTTTCGGCACCCTTTTCTTTAAAAATTTCAACAGTATGACTTCCCAAAAAACCATGACCACCTGTTATTAGAAAAGTATCTGATTTAATGTCAATAGTGGCCAAATTTAATCCCTCTTTAAATCTTCCTGAACCATTATTTTTACCAATTCTTTAAAGGTAATTTTCGGCTCCCATCCAAAAACTTTTTTTGCCTTTGAATAATCCCCGCATAATCGTTCAACGTCAGTGGGTCTGAAATACATCGGATCAATTTCTACAATTGTTTTTTTCGTTCTGGTATTGATGCCTTTTTCTTTTACCCCTTTTCCTTGCCACTCTAAATTGACCCCTATTTCATTAAATGCAAGCTCACAAAATTCCTTTACAGAATGCTCTTCATTCGTAGCAATAATAAAATCCTCAGGGTTTTTTTGTTGTAGCATTGTCCACATAGCTTCAACATATTCAGGTGCATAGCCCCAATCTCGTCGAGCGTTAATATTCCCAAGATAAAGTTTATCTTGTTTTCCAGCATGAATATTTGCAACTGCCATTGTGATTTTCCTTGTTACAAATGTTTCCCCTCTGCGGGGTGACTCATGATTAAATAAAATACCATTACATGCAAATATATCATATGCAGCTCTGTAATTGTTTGTTATCCAATAAGAAAAAACCTTTGCGGCTGCATAAGGACTTCGAGGATTAAACGGTGTAGCTTCAGTTTGTGGAAATTCTTTTGCCTGACCATACATTTCGCTACTAGAGGCCTGATAAAATTTACAACTGACTTCACGCTCTTTAATTGCATCGAGCAAACGTAATGTTCCAATTGCATCAACTTCTGCAGAATATTCCGGAACATCAAAAGAAACCTTTACATGACTTTGTGCAGCAAGATTGTATATTTCATCTGGATCAATTAATTCTACCAACCTATTTAGATTGCTGGAATCAGTCATATCACCATAATGAAGAATAAATCTCAAATCTTCTTCGTGTAAATCCTGATATATATGATCAATTCTGTCTGTTTTAATAATACTAGATCTTCGTTTTATACCATGAACTTCGTATCCTTTTTTCAACAAAAATTCAGCAAGGTAAGAACCATCCTGTCCTGTTACACCAGTTATTAAAGCTTTTTTCACACAATACTCCTCCTACCCAGAATAATATCTGTATGGCTATATTCTATTTAAAAGATTGTCCTCAAAGTATTTATCGTAAGATGAAAAGGATATTTTTTTGGAATTTTCAATGGCATTTTTTTGCAAATCAATAAGTTTTTTTTCGTCGTCAATAATTTTAACTAATTTTGATTCTAAATCCTTTGAGTCTGAATATTTTATTGTTGAATTTGTAAGTTCATCCATTAGATTAAATCTTTCAGGAATTACCAAAGGTTTTGCATATTGTATTGCTTCAAAAATTGCACCTGATGCTTTTGACAGTCCAAAGGTTTCCTTCCAGGTTCCTAGACTTGTTGAATCTAGCTTAATAGGTGCAATTACAATTGTGCATTCATTTAGTGTTTTATCATATTTTTTTTCAGGGACAAAACTTTTAAAAAAACAAACATTAAAACCCTTATCAACTAAATCTTGGCATCTTTTTAGAATGTCTTTACCGTAAGAACCTGTAGATTTCCCAAGTAAACACAACGAGATTTTTTCCCCATACTTTTCAAATAGACGTTCAAAAGCATCCATTATTGCAGTATGGTCTCTTCTTTGTTCTATTACTGCACCAGGTACTACGAATTTTATTTTATTTGAGGTCTTTAACAATTGTATTTTTTTGTTTTCATCAAATAAAATAAAAGGAATTGTGTACACGTCCTTTTTGTAAAAATTATTATTTTTAATATAATCTTTTATAGGGGGATAAACGACGTTTATTCCATCAAATTTTGGCAAAATAATTTTTTGAATAATTATTGAACTAATTAAGGTATCAAGCGTTCGAAAGGGTTTTTTAAAATCCAATGTCAATTTTTTATTTAACCAAGTGTTTGCATCATGAACAGTTAAAATCATTTTACAATTTGGTTTAAATTTAAAATAATGAGGTAAGTCCTTTAAACTTTCCTGAATTGTATTAATAAATAAAAGGTCAATTTTATCATTACAAATTTTTTCGATTCTTTTTAAAAAAGAATTAATACTTTCTTTTTCTTCTTTAATAATTATTGTGTATTGATCTTTATTATCTAAATGACTCTCAATTAATGAATAAATTTCTTTGGTTGTAAAAAGAGTAACGTGAGTTTTTTTTGTATTAGCTATTTTTGCGAGAGTGTAGAAATAAATTGAATGATAATGATATTCCAATAATCCAATTTCTTTTTTTTCTACATTATTTTTTTGATTCATACATCTCCAATTTATAGTTTTTGCACTGAGGACCAATTAATATTCAATACTTAACTTTTATTCAGGGTTTTTATTTTCCGTATTTTGATAAACTAATGTTAGAAATAGTTATAATTAAGAATCCTATTTCTTGCCTGCAATGAAAACCAGCGTTGTAATAATAACTAGAAATGCAGAATTTTACATTAAGGATTTACTTGATAGTCTAGTTACCCAGGTGAAAAAACCACATGAGGTTATTATTACAGATGCTGAAAGTTCTGATAATACTAGAAAAATTGTTGAAGGTTATTCTAAAAATTACGATATTATTAAGCTTTTTATAAAACCTGGAACCCGTGCTGAAGGAAGAAATTATGGGGCCTCAAAAGCAACTGGTGATATTGTTTCATTTATTGATGCAGATGCAATTGCAAATGCATTTTGGATCCAAGAAATTGAAAATGCAATGAGTAAAGCAGATGTAGTGGCAGGCAAAGAAGTGCGTTTTGGACTTGAGGGCTTTGGTACTTTACCTCGAGTGGAAATGATTCATAATGGTACAGATATTACCTATCCAAGTGTTAACCTTGCATACAAAAAAGATGTTTTTGATGAAATAAAAGGCTTTGATCCATGGTTTAAAGAAGCAGAGGAGGTTGATTTAAACTATCGAGCAGTAGATGCAGGCTATAAATTAATTTTTGACGAAAATGCAATAGTATATCACAGGGCAAGAAGTACCTTATTTGGGTTTATTAAACAATCTTTTTGGTATGGATTTGGTAGAAAAGAGCTAACTTTAAGACATGGAAATTTATGGTCTTCATATTCACCAATAGATATGGTAAAAATTAATCCCGGTGAATCGATATGGAAAATATTGAGATTGTGTATTGCTTTTTTTGGTTATACATTTTGTAAAATCGCTGGTAAAAGAACAGAAACTAAAGAAAAATTACGTAAATCAACTGCAAGCGAAAGATAGATTTTTTTGGGAAAAATTTAAGTGATATTTGTTTATCTACTCTGAATAGGTCATTGCAAAACATCAGCTCTGCTTTTAAATATGGGTTACATTAATTACAGGCAGGGATTATTAAAAATTTAGAGGTAACAATTATGAAATATTTTGTAACCGGCGGTGCAGGATTTATAGGTAGTAATTTGGTTGATAAATTGTTAGAGACAAATCCTGAGAAGATAGTATCAGTTGACAATTTTAGAACGGGAAAATCAACCTTTATTGAAGCTCAAAAGGCCAAAAACAATTATCAGTTTATTAAAATGGACATAAAAAAGGTTGAATCATTTCCAATTGAATCCTTTGATTGGATTTTCCATTTAGCAGCAAATGCAGACATTCGTGGAGGGTTACAAAACACACGTGTAGATTTAGAGGAAAATGTAATTGGGACTCATTCAGTGCTTGAGTTCATGCGGAAAAAGGACATTAAGAATCTAGTTTTTGCATCTAGTTCTGCATTGTATGGCGAAACAGATGTTATTCCAACTCCTGAGGATTTGCCAAATATTCAGCCAATATCGTTTTATGGGGCTAGTAAAATTGCAGCTGAGCATTTCATTTCTTCTTATTGTTTTACATATGGGATGCAATCATGGATGTTTCGTTTTGCAAATGTTGTTGGTAAAAGAAGCACTCATGGAGTTATTCCAGATTTTATTAATAAACTACATAATAATCCTAATGAACTAGAAATTCTTGGAAATGGACTGCAAACAAAATCATATTTTGATGTAAGTGATTGCATCGATGGATTAATAAACATACCAAAAGCAGACAAAGACATTGTAGTTGAGGCATATAATTTAGCAAATGATGAGACAATTAAGGTAAAGGATTTAGCTCCAATTGTTGTAGATGAAATGGGACTTTCCAATGTAAAATATAGATTCACTGGTGGGGATCGAGGATGGGTCGGAGACGTACCTGTAACAGTCTTATCTTTTGAAAAGGCAAGAAAACTTGGTTGGAGAACAAAAATTAGTTTAGAGGAAGCTGTTAGAAGAACAGTTAGATATCTTCTTGATGGAGAATGATAATTTCAAAAACCCCTTTTAGAATTAGCTTTGCAGGCGGAGTTTCAGATATAAAGGATTATTATAAAAATAGTTATGGCTCGGTTTTAAGCACAACTATTGATAAATATATTTATGTAACTGTCAACCGAAAATTTGACAATAAAATTCGGGTTAGTTATTCAAAAACAGAGATTGTTCCCCATGTAAAAAATGTAAAACACCCAATAGTTAGGGAAGGTTTAAAGCTAACAAATCTTGATGGTGGCATAGAAATAACCACAATTGCTGATATTCCTGCAGGAACTGGTTTAGGCTCTTCAAGTGCTTTTACTGTAGGGCTACTTAATGCATTGTATGCCTATAAAGGTGAACATAAGGGTTCAGAAACACTAGCTGATGAAGCTTGTATAATTGAAATAGACATTTTAAAGGAGCCAATTGGCAAACAAGACCAATATGCTTGTGCTTTTGGTGGTCTGAATCATATAAGATTTAACTCTGATGAAAGCGTTTTTGTAAATCCTATAATCTCTAAAAAAGATACAAAAAAAGAACTTGACAACAACTTACTTCTTTTTTATACCGGAATTAATAGAAGGGCCAGTACAATTTTAACTGATAGCAAACAAAATATGGTCAAATTAAGAGAACATGTTGATATCTTAAGGGATTTATCTGAGGAGATGGCATCTACCTTAAGAAAAAACGATTTATCTGGTTTTGGAGAGTTACTTCATAAAGCTTGGCAATACAAAAAAAAGACAGGTAAGGTAACAAGTCCAGAGATTGATAAATATTATGAAACAGCTAGATCTGCTGGGGCATTAGGTGGAAAGATTCTTGGAGCAGGAGCAGGTGGATTTTTGCTGCTTTATTGTGAAAAAAATAATCAAAAAAAATTAAGAGAGAAATTATCTAATTTAAAGGAAACTAAATTTCATTTAGAACCTCAGGGTAGCAGAATAATATATGTGGAAGAATAGATGTATACAATAAGAAATTGGAAAATTATATAAATTGATCAAACTATTAAGTTTAAAATAATTTATCTTTAAAAAAAATCAATCATATTTAATAACATAACATTGTAAAAAGATGTTGTGTTTTAACATTGATTATATAGAGGTGGTGGAGAGATGGTGTTAGAACATGTTGAGAAAGATAATGAAAAACCAAGTATTGAAAAACCTGATGACACACTAACATACACTCAACGAACGCAAGATATTTTAAATTATTTAAATGAATCAATTGATTGCATTGATGAATTAAAAAATAAAACAGATCAAATCTTGCGAATTATGCAAATCTTAGAAAACACAAGAGAAAACGGTAAGAAACTGTTTTTAATGGGTAATGGCGGTAGTGCCTCTCTTGCTTCACATCTGATATGCGATTTTAGTAAATTCAGAAAGATAAAAGCTATTGCATTAACAGATAGTATTGCTTCAATTACTGCTTATAGCAATGACGAATGTTATGAATCAATTTTCAAGGAGCAATTAAGAATATTGGCTGAAAAAGATGATGTGGTATTAGGTATTAGCGGAAGTGGAAATTCAAATAATGTGCTTGAAGGTATAAAATATGCAAAACAAATTGGCTGTCATACTATTGGTTTTGCAGGTTTTGATGGCGGGAAACTAAAAGATGTTACTGACGAGTGCATAGTAGTTAATATTAATAACATGCAGCATAGTGAAGACATGCACACCTTGCTAGGACATATGATAGCATTTTTATTAAAAGAAGCTTGATAGAGATGGATAAAGTTGTCTTTTTGGATAGAGACGGAACTATAAGTAAAGATAGCCCTAATCACATCAAATCTTGGGATGAGGTTCATTTTTTTCCCAACTCAAAAAAAGGAATTAAACTGTTGAATGATAATGGTTTTAATATTATTATTATAACTAATCAATCTGTTATTGCTAGAGGCATGGTTACTGAAAAAGAACTAGATTATATTCATAATAAACTGACTGAAGAACTTGAGGAATACGGGTGTAAAATACACAAAATTTACTATTGTCCGCATCACCCTGATGATGGATGCAATTGTCGAAAACCACAACCAGGATTACTAATAAAAGCAGCAAAAGAAAATAATATAGACATTTCAAAATCCTACATGGTTGGAGACAGAATAATGGATATCGAGGTAGGTAAAAAGGTAAATTGTAAAACCATCTTTATATCTTCAGATTATGGTTTAAAGGAGCTTAAGAATAGCAATACCAAGCCTGACTATATTGCAAAGGATTTGCTAGATGCAGGCCAGTGGATAATAAAGAATTATAATAGTTAATTTTCTTATTAAATTAGAAACTAATCTTATAATTAATAAAGAAGTTTTTAGATTCAACAACACATTTTATAAACAAGAAATATCTATACATAAAAAGAGTAATCAACAATTTGGGATAACAATGAAAAGTCGAATTCATAGAAATAAATTATTGTTCAGATGGGTTACCAAAAACCACGAGATTGTGGCAGGAATAAACAAGGTAAAACATAATAAATGCAGTTCTTGTGGACAAACAATTGAAATGGGTAATACCCTATGCGATGTTTGTTTTGAAAAAGAAAAGGAGGTAAGTAAAAAATAACCCCCTGCTATGAGTTATTAATAGTGAACCTCGATTATTTTTTAAAATAGTCAATTGAATTAAATATAACCAAATCTTAGACCTTTTTTATATTGACTGCCTTTGGGCCTTTATCCGAATCTTCACTTTCGTATTCCACAGTGTCGCCCTCGTTTAAAAAAGTGCCTTGAGGTACTGCAGAACGATGGACAAATATATCTTTTCCATTTTCGCCTTGGATAAATCCAAATCCTTTTCGTGGATTATACCATTTAATTGTTCCTTTCATTTTTTGCCTCCTTAGACAATGGAGTCTTTTTTTAACAAAAGAATAAAGTTACACGGTCTAAAAATTAAGCACCAGGCAACTTTTTTTACAATTCCTTTGCTTGCGTCTATATTAATCAGCATCTTAAATAGATTTCCATATCCCCAGGAGAGGATAGACGAAAAATATAAAATTTTTGTTATAATTAAAACAATTTTAACCATTAAAAAAATATTTATGAGGGATGATATTCCCAACTATATGATCCGTGAAAAAATAATACAAACAATCAATGAAAAAAACATTAAATGGATTCAATTACATTTTACTGATGTTATAGGTAGATTACGTGTATTACACATTCCTGCAAATCGATTTATTAATGATATAGTTGATAATGGCATAGGTTTTGATGGTTCATCTGTTGGTTTAGTTAAGGTTGAAAAATCTGATTTAATTGCCATGCCTGATGAATCTACCTTTAATATTCTTCCTCACGAGAAAGATGAGGCAAAAGTAATTGCAGATATTTATGATGCTAACTTTCAACAGTTTTCAGCCGATCCAAGATTCATTCTTAAAAAGACTCTAAAAAAGGCAGACAACCAAGGTTTTAATGATATTAGAATCTCGCCAGAAATGGAATTTTATGTTTGCGAAGAATCTGAAGATTATAATTATGAAAAAATGGAAGCCCAAGGTTATCTTGCCCCTCCACCACTAGATGATGTTAAAGACTATAGAAGAAATCTATCAGAGTTTCTACAAGAGAGTGGATACAATGTTAAATATCATCATCATGAAAAGGGAAAATATCAACATGAGGTAGAAATCGATGCCTTAGATGCAATTTCCGCTGCTGATTACTGTATATATTTTAAATATTTAGCTAGAGAAGTTGCAAGTTCTTATAACCTAATGGTTACCTTTATGCCTAAACCCTTTTCATTGAATGCAGGCAATGGAATGCATGCGCATATTGCATTTTATAAAGACGGAGAAAATGTATTTCTAGATGAAAATGACGAATATAATCTTAGTCAATCGGCACGTTACTTTATTGGTGGTATTCTTGATCATGCAGCAGGAATGACGGCAATTGGAAATCCAACAATAAATTCATACAAAAGACTAACCCCTTATTTTGAAGCTCCAATATTTATTACTTGGGCCAAGTACAACCGAAGCAGTTTGGTAAGAATACCTGCAAGAAAAAATGTTGATGTAGAAATAAGAAATGCAGATCCAGCCGCAAATTCCTATCTTCTTTTTGCTGTTATGATTCAAGCTGGATTAGATGGAATAAAAAAGAAGATTGAATTTGAACCAATTGAAAAAAATATTTATAAACTAATTGAGACAGAAAATAGGCTAAATATTAAGAAATTACCCACCACTTTACTAGAAGCTTTAGATGCTTTAGAACAGGATGACATCATAAAAAATGCTTTAGGAAAAGATATTCTTGAATTATTTGTTGAAAAAAAGAAAAAAGAATGGAAGCAATATCAGGGAGAAATAACTGACTTAGAATATCGACTTTACTTTCATTGTTAAGAGATAATTATTTATTTGATATTTTTTCCAAGTTTCTCCTGTCTGCAAAAACTCCAATTCTAAGAACAATAAATGCAATTATTGTAGAAACAATTGGTAACAAATAATTTCCAAGACCGACCATAAGTCCCAATGCAGCTACAATCCAAATACTTGCTGCAGTGGTAACACCTTTAATATCGCCTCTTCTTGCAATAATACTTCCAGCTCCAATAAAAGCAGCCCCAGTTACGATACCAGCTGCAATTCTTGTTGCATCAAACATTAAATCAGTATTGGTTGGAATAAGTTGAATAGAAGAAATCGTAAACAAACATGAACCCATGCCAATGAATATGTGGGTTCTTAATCCCGCTGGTTTTTTAGTTATTTCACGTTCATAACCAATTATTGCACCAAGTATCACTGATAAAATAATTCTCCCAATTAATTCTAAATCTGATAAGGTTATTAGCACCTCCATATAGAGTTTCCTCCTATGATGGTTTAAAAGATGATATTTTGCTATAAAAAATAATCGATTTTTCTGAAAATATCGATAATTTTTATCGAATTTGGTGTCTCTTATTTGAAAATAATTTATTTTATTAATTAGATCTTAAACCAATACGTTTTGGTACACCTATACCTGGGATTCTTAATCTATTTTCAATAATATCAATAATTGCCGTAAAAAGTACGGTTAGAACCAAATATATAATTGCAATAATTACAAATATCTCAATGTATCTGTAACTCTTTGCTGCAATAATAAATCCTTCTGCTGTTAATTCCTCTACTGTAATTAAATATGCAATTGACGTGTATTTCAATAGGTAAATTAATTCATTTGACCAGGCAGGAATAGAGATGCGTAGTGCTTGTGGAAGAATTATGTTTTTAATAGATTGTAATTTATTCATTCCAATTGTTCTTGCAGCAATCATTTGACCTGAGGGAATTGATTGCACCGATCCCCTTATATATTCTGCCTGATAAGCACCGCTATTTAGAGATAAACCTAACATTGCTGCGGATAATGGAGAAATGTTAATACCTAAAGAGGGCAGTCCAAAATAAAGAAGAAATAATTGTACCAAAAGAGGGGTTCCTCGAATTATTTCAATATATCCTATACAAACACTGGAGATTAATCTGTTACCATATATTTTACCAAGAGCCAAAATAATTCCAATAGCTAAACCTATAATTATTGATATGAAAGTCAAAAAAAGAGTTATACTTAAACCTTCAAAAAGTTTTGGTAAAGAGTCAATTAAAAATTCAAAAAAATCAGTCGTTATTTTCCCCCCTCAATCTTTTCCATACAATGTTGAGATTTTTCCAAGAAATTCCCGGGTTCTTTCTTTTTTTGGTTCACGAAACATTTGTTTTGGCGGTCCACTTTCCACAATCACTCCATTTTCCATAAATATTATTTCATCTGCAACATTTCTTGCAAATCCCATCTCATGAGTGACTACCAACATACTCACCTTTCCGGCTATTTCTTTCATGACCTCAAGTACTTCTCCAATAAGTTCTGGATCTAAAGCTGAAGTAGGTTCATCAAAAAGAATGATAACGGGATCCATTGCTAATGCTCTAGCAATACCAACACGTTGTTTTTGTCCACCCGAAAGCTGAGCTGGAAATTGATTTGCTTGTTTTTCCAAACCAACTCTTTTTAACTCCTTTAATGCTCGTTCTTTTGCCTCCTCTTTTTCTATGCCTTTAACTTTCTCTAATCCAATACTTACATTTTTTAATGCAGATAAATGATTAAAAAGATTGAAATCCTGAAAAACAAAACCAATCTTTTGCCGTATTTTATTTATGTTTTTGGATTGATGAGCAATTTCCTCCCCCTCAAGAAAAATTTCCCCTCTATCTGGAGGGTCTAAATGATTTATGCATCTTAACAGTGTACTTTTTCCTGTTCCACTAGTCCCAATAATTACAAATGTCTTACCTTTGTTCATATTAAAAGATATGCCTTTTAAGACTTCTAGTTCACCATAGGATTTGTGTATGTCTTTTAATTCAAGCATATGCATATTTTTCCCTCTCTGAATATTTATTTAATATTACCGATTTCAAGACCAGATATTTTATATTTTTTTTCTAAATAATTAAGACCTTTATTGATGGAAATTACTATTATTAAATAAATTAGAGCAATGAGTAATAATGTAGGAAGAACTAATTTGTAGTCTAGTGAATATATATATCCTCCCTGTCTCATCAATTCGACTACTCCAATACTAAAAGCAATAGATGTATCTTTCAGAACAATTGTGATTTCATTGGACCATCCAGGTATCGAAAGTCTTAGGACTTGAGGAAGTATTATGTATCTTATTGCTTTTATTTTTGACATTCCTAATGATAAAGCAGAGGTCATTTGGCCATCTGGTATTGAATTAATTGCAGTTCTGTAAATTTGTGCTTGATACGCTGAACTTCTTAATCCTAATCCTAAAACTGCTGAAGTAAAAGCATCGAAATTAAGACCAATTTGAGAGAGTCCAAAATATATTATGAATAATAGGACAAGGAGCGGAATCCCTCTAAATACTTTCTCGTAAGAATAAATACAAAAGACAAGAGGTCGATTTCCATAAGATCGACCTATTGCCAAAACTATCCCAAATACAGATCCAATAATCAGGCTGAATATCGTAAGACCGATAGTTATTGACAGACCATCCATTAGTTGGGGAAGAGAATTTATCAAACTCTCTAATACCAATGGATCACTTCATTTGATTTATTCAAAATATTTCTTGATAAGATTATTCCATTCTTCAGTTCCCATGAGGTCGGATAGTCCTTGATTTAATTTAGCTAGTAATTCACTATTTCCCTGTTTTACTGCCAATCCATATTCTTCATCTGAATCAATGATATATGCAACTTCTTTATTCTCGTCTTTTGCAAAAGCATCTGCTACTGGTTTATCAATGACTACAGCATCTAAATTTTCATTATCTAGGTCAAGAATTGCCAAGGTATATGTTGTATATCGTTTTAATTGGTCCTCTTTCATTGTTGCATTAGTTATATTGATCAATGTCTCGTAAACCCAGTCTGCACCCGTCGTTCCAGTTTGAGCACCAATAGTAAGATTAGCAAGTACTGTGAGATAGTTTGATTCATTTAAAGAAATATTTGAGTCAGTTAATACCAATACTGAAAGATCAGCTTCAAAATACGGATTTGTGAAATCTACCTCTCTTGCAGGATCGATTGACATTCCTGCGGCAATTAAGTCTATTTTATCTGTATTTAATGCTCCTATTAGACCCTCAAAAGCAATGTCTTGGACTTCAACGGTATAATTTAATTTCTCCAGTATCATTGTGACCATTTCAATATCAAATCCAACAATTTTTCCATCTTCAACGTATTCAAATGGTGGAAAGTCTGCTGATGTACCTACTATTATTTTATTTTCAACTTCTGCTTCTTCACACCCAGATAGTGCAACAACTGTTGTCAAAAATGTTATTGCCACTATTATTGGCATAATTTTTTCTTTTCTAACCATTTATTACCTCCTCCAACAAATATCGAAATGTTTTTACCATTTATTTAACCTTTCTAATTATTTTAAATTATTACAAATAAGTATATTTTTAATAGACAATATTTATATAGCTACTGCATTAATAATTTCAAGACTAGGGAAGGGTTATTAATGAGAAATGAAAAAATAAAAAATATTTCAATAATTTTCCTTTCATTAATTTTAATTTTTACATCCGCATCATCGTTTGCAAAAAGTGATGTTAGTAAAAAAAATGATATAACCTTTATTTCCAAATCTACTGGTCTAGTCATTCCAGATAAAGACGAAGGAAAAACTGAGCTTGAACTTGCTGATATAAATAATGATGGTCATTTAGATATAATATGTGTAGGTGATCATGGTTCTCCTTATGTAAATAGCGATCAGCATGGAATAATGGTTTGGTTAAACGATGGGGATGATACATGGTCCGTGGAACAGGTTGGAAATTTCGGTTATGGTGGTATTGAAGCAGGAGATCTTAATTTAGATGGACACCTTGATGTAGTTTGGGGAATTCATCATAATTGGGGTGAAACAGGTTTTGGTGATACATTAATCGGTGCCGCATTAGGAGATGGTACTGCTACTAATTGGGAAGGATGGGCAACAGGACTTGGATCTGGCGATGAAGATTGGGGTATGTTTGCTACAGATCTTGCTGATTTTGATTGTAATGGACTTTTAGATATTATCTCTCAATCATTTGGTTGCTGCAATGGTTATCATATGTATGAAAATCATGGGGATGGTACTTGGAGTCATAAATGGAGTCTTTCAGGTGGAAATACTTACAACAACATAGAAATAGGTGACTTTAACGCAGATGGATATCCTGACTTTGTTGGAAATCGTGATGGAACTAATGTTTTTCTTGGTGACGGTAATTTTGATTTTACCATAAATCAAGAGGGGTTACCCACCGCAAGTTGGAACGGTTTAGATTGTGGAGATTTTAACAACGATGGATATGATGATTTAGTTATTGGATATAGCTCGATGGGAGTTTTATGCTATAAATTTGAGAATGGTGAATGGATTTCCTATTCGGAAGGTTTACTAAACTCAGGAACTCAATATCCACAATTTGGGGATATAGATGGAGACGGAAATCTAGATATTATTACATATGACAATCCTACTGGTTATTTATTTTTAGGTGATGGTGAGGGAAATTGGGAATCTGATGCTACATTTTCAATGGATTCTGATGGAGAGTATTCTGCATTTGTAGTTGATGGAGATTTTGACCATGATGGTAGAGAGGATGTTGTTATACAAGCAAGAAAAGGAAGTTGGCCTTCATATTATAATCAATTAAAGGCTTTTTCACCATATCTAGAACCTTCGGAACTATCAGTTTCAGTGCAAAAACCTCATGGTGGGGAAACATATAGAAGCGGGTCTATTCGCGATATACGTTGGCTTTCGGGTGTTCCACCTTCACAAGGTTACTCAACAGTTGAAATTCAAGTTTCACTTAATGGTGAATCAGGTCCATGGGGTACAATAGCATCCAATGTTCCAAATAATGGATGTTATCAATGGTTGGTTGATGCAGGTGGTTCTGAAACTTGCAGAATAAAAATAATTGTAAATACATCCTCCTCAAGCAATTTCGCAATATCTGATGAAGATTTTAAGATAATAGGTTTTAACGCTGATGCTCATGGTCCATATTATGGATCTATTGGCGAGTCTATACAATTTACAGGTTCAGCGGAAAACGGTACCCTACCATATGAATTCAATTGGGATTTTGGAGATGGTAATTCAACCTCTGAAAAGAATCCTGTATACTCATATGAATCTGAAGATAATTTTACAGTTGTTCTAACAGTGGTTGATGATGAGGGAATTACTGTTAAAGATTCGACTTGGGCATTAATTCTTGGTGAAAATAATCTGCCGAGTATTCCAATTATCGGAGGTCAAAAAAGTGGAAAAATAAAGGTCAAATATGGTTATGATTTTATTTCTATAGACAACGATGGCGACGATTTGTACTACTTTATTGACTGGGGAGACGAAAATACAGAAAATTGGATAGGACCTTATGAGTCAGGTGAAGAAATTACAGTAAACCATACGTGGTCAGAAAAAGGAAACTACACGATCAAAGCAAAGGCAAGAGATGAATTTGGTGCTGAGAGTGACTGGGGGCAATTTAAGATAACAATGCCTAAAAATAAATTTCTTAGCTATATATCAATTAAAGATTTGATAAATAGATTTCCATTTTTGGAAAAACTAATACAATTTGTATTTAATAATAATTAAAAAATAGTTAAACTCTAATTTTAATTTCTTTATCGATTTTTTTTCTTGTTTCATCATAATTTTCTTCAGGGTTTATTAATAATCTTTTCTTAATACGTTCTATCGGTTCACCTGAGAGAATATCTTCACGTATCAATCTTTGTTCTTTTTCAACAGCTTTAAGTCTCCAATCTAATTGTTTAATTTGCTTTTCCAATCTAGATATTACTTTTTCATCCTCATCCATGTAAAAGGTATCAATAATATAATTTAAAACATCTTTGGTGTAATTTTATAAGATTAAATTTTTGAACTTTTTTGGTTTATTATTATATATCATAATGATTTTTCTAAATTGATAAATTTTTAAACCCTTGTTGTTATATTCGTTTTGGGGATATTATAAAAAAAGAAAATTGTCCATTTTGTGGACATAGATGGGTTAGAAGCTCTAAAGAGAGTCCAATTACTTGCCCAGAGTGCAATAGAAAATATTATTCTCAAGAAGAATTAATAGAGAGACAAAAATAATATTTATTATTATTTAATCTACTCTTTATGTATAATACTCTCCCAATAACAGTATTATTTAGATAATATCCTTTATAATTAAACTACATCAATATTATTTGGAGGCTTTTTTTTGGCTGGTTTCTTTTTCATATCCTCTGTTTTGATAAAGAAATACATTGCAACACTACCTAAAAAAATTAAAACACATCCGCTAGCAATAAGAAGATTAAAATTAAAATCAGGGTTTTGTTGTGCAACAGGTGCAATAGAGATAAAAAAAAGCAAACCACCTATTATTAATATAAGTCCTAAAAGAAAAATTCCAAAGTCCTTCATTTTAGACATAACTATGCTGAAACAAATCTGTTATAATAACATTTTTGTATATGTTTAAAAAATTCGATTTTATTTAATCTGCATGGTTTTAGATTTTTTTAACTTTGAATAAAAATCAAGTTTTCTTTTATATATTGGACAATCAAGACATCCAATGTGCTCTTTAGTCCTGGGGCCTCCTGTTCCGACATCATTGAAAAACCAACAATCCTCTCCGCCCTGAAGATGATAAACTCTACATTTCATTCTAAATTCTAAGGGACAATTAACAAAATCCCAACAATTCTGGATTTCTTCTTCAGCACTTGTTGAAATCATTTGCTATGCGATATTAATATTTTTATTATAACATTTTTGGATGACTTATAATGAAAATCTAAATTAAATAATAAAAAAAAGCTAAGAGAACAAATAAAGATATTAACGAAAAATATATTTTTTTTACTTTATTTGAACCTTTTTAGATTTGTATTCTGGTTTTGGTGCTACCTTTGGCAGATTAATCATCAAAATGCCGTCTTTTAATTCTGCCTCTACATCATCTGTACTTAATTCTTCAGGCAATTCAAGTGAGCGATAGAAACTCACTCCGCTAGATTCTCTACGTAAGTAATTTTTTTTCTTTTCTTCTTTTGTTTCATGTGATTTTGCTTCAATTTCCACTCCATTTGGTGTAATTTCTATGTTAACATTTTCTTTTGGTATTCCAGGCATTTCAACGCGCATTTCGTAGCGATCTCCCAAATCACAGACATCCATTGCTGGAGTTCTAGTTGTTGAATATGTATTCAATAAACCTCTTTGTCCCCATGGCCAGAAAAGATCATCAAAATCTGATTTAAAGCCGTCAAACAATCGGTCAATATCTGACCAAAGATCATATGGTCTTCTTGGCGTAATTTCATGTTGTTCTTTTGGTCTTATTGCTAATTTGTTCTTTTTTTCTTTCTTTATTACCATTATTAATACCTCCATTTAAATATAACATTATTATTTTTGTTTATTTCAAGTAGTAATATATGTTATAGCAATTCTAATATATAAAATTTATGATTTTGATTATTTAAAATAAACAAAATTAATAATTATTAGAAAAATTTATATAATCGTTGTATATTATTATTATATATGACACGTGTTGTTTTAGTAAAAAAGATGAGATCACCTGCACCGGGAGACATTAATCAGGATATTGATTTTATCTGCAAGTCTTTGGGCTATTTCACTCAAAGAGATAAACAAGATTCTGCCGGTCGTATTTTCAGATTATTAGTCAAAGAGGCATGCGGTGATGCTGAAGGTTTAAGTAGTGAGGATATTTCAAAGGAATTGGTCCTTTCTCGTGGTGCAATTGTTCATCATTTAAACAGTTTTATTTCTTCTGGATTAATAGTCAAGGAAAGAAATATATATAGACTTAGATCCGGTAGTTTACAAAAAAGTATTGAAGAAATTAAATTTGATATTGATAGAATTTTTTTACAGATGCTTAAAATAGCATCAGAAATAGACGATAAATTAGGTCATTATTATAGATAAAAAAATGAGGTAATAATAAATGTATCCATATGAAGAAGATGATGGAAAAGATAGGCAAAGAAGAAAAGATCCATTTGACTTTTTTGGAATGGATAATGATTTTGAACAATTTTTCCGACAATTTGAACGAATGTGGGAAAAAGCATTTCAAAATATTCCGATTGATGAGATGCAACAAGGAAAATCATTCATTCATGGTTTTAGTATTAACATTGGTCCAGACGGTAAACCTAGATTCCAGGAATTTGGTAATCATCACAAAAAAATCGCAAAAGGACAACCTTCGATTTCTGAGGAAAGGGAGCCTATAACTGATATTATTGAAGACGATGAAGAAATCTCTATAACAGTTGAAATTCCTGGGGTTGAAAAACAAGATATTGATTTGAATGTTACTGAAAATAATCTTGAAATTTTTGTAAATAATCCTGAACGAAAATATAGAAAAGTGATAGATTTACCTTGTGACGTTCTTCCAATGACATCAAAAGCAACTTATAAAAATGGAATTCTCGACGTTGTTTTAAAAAGAAAGGAGAGAAAAAAAGACAATCGTAGTTTTAATGTAGATGTTGATTAAAAAATAAATATCATATTTTTTTTATCTCTGATAAATTTCCCAAGGCTTAATATTTTCTTTTAATAACCTTACCACTTTTTTTATTCTTCTTTTTCTAGTTTCTTCTTTTTTGTCACTATTTATCAAATGAACATACATTATCTTATAGGATTTACCAAGATTTATAAAATTTTATTGCGCTTCTGGTTCTTCTCTTAGTAAATTCTGAAAATCTTTTGGAACAATAAGTTTTTCATTTCTTGAAGGAGCTTGCATCTTTTTCTTCATACCATATTCATATTTTTCAAGACCAGAAATGGTCATTTTTCCTTTTTTAATCATTTTTTTAACTCGAGTAATATTGCTTTTAGACCAAATGCTGTTTGGATTACGAGGTGAAAAACGGATAACATGTTTTTCATCATCGATTCGTTTTAAAGTACTGTCAATCCATCCAAAACAAAGGGCTTCTTCTACTGTATCATTATATTCTATCGATGTTTTTCCAGTGTGTTTCTTGTAATGAATTAACCAAACCTCTTTCTTTTTATCATGGTTCTTTTCAAGCCAAGCGCGCCAATCACTTCTTTTGTTAAAAAACAAAGTTTCAGTAATTTCCACGAGTAAATCTCCATAAAAAGAAAAGAAATATTGTTTAATAATTTATCATAAAAATCATACAAAATTTAGCAATATAACCTAAATTTCCTACTGCATAATTAATTTTTCAAATAAAATATTTCAAATATAATTTAATAATATTCTTATTTCTATCTAATTCTAAATTGCAGCAGATTAATTTACATTTATTTTTGTTGGAAGATGTGTATATCTCTTTGTGGAAACGGTATACTAATTTTTTCTTTATCAAATGATTCTTTAATTTGTTGAATAATTTCCCATTTTGCGTTCCAATAGTCAGGCGTTTTTACCCATGGTCTTATCAATAAATTTACGCTAGAATCGCCTAATTCAGCTACTGCAACTGTTGGTAATGGATCTTTTAAAACAAATTTATTCTTTTTAAGCACATTCATAGCGACAGTTATTGCTTTCCCCATGTTATCACTATAGCTGATTCCAATTCTCATGTCAATCATTCTTTTATTAAGAGCAGTATAATTCACAATGGGGCTGCCCCAAATCTTTGAATTAGGAATAATTACTCTCTTGTTATCAACAGTTGTCATTGTTGTAATACTTGCCCCTACGTTATTAATTGAACCTGATTTATCAGCAATTTCCACGTAATCCCCTGATTTGAAGGGTTTAGTTATTGCTATCATAAATCCAGCCGCAAGATTACCAAGTGTTTCTTGGAATGCAAACCCAAGGACAAATCCTGATACAACGGATATACTTACAATAGCGGCTCCTACATCAATACCTAGAAAACCAATGCCAATTGCAATAACAAAAATGATTATCATTATTCTAACTATTCTACTAGTAAACTCGGCAAGTATTTTTGCCATCTTTGCTTTCAGCATTGTTTTTTGGATGTATTTACTGGCAAGAACCGCGACAAAATATCCTACAATTATTACTACAATTGCAGTAATAATACTAAAAATCGTAATGTCTATAAAAGGAATTTCTGTTTCTAATAATTCTTGGATATTCATATTTTAATATCCCCTCTGTTTTTACTTTTTTGACAATCTATTTATTGTTTTTTAAATTTTTTATTTAAGTGAAAGCAAATAATTGAAAATCTTTTTTAGAAACTTTTATAGATTTAAATTTGATATACCAACCCCCTAAAAATATAATGATAAGGGAGGAAAATTATGGAAAAAACTGATATTTTAATAATTGGTGGAAGTGCTTCTGGGATCGTGACAGCCTTAACTGGAAAATCAAATTATCCAAATAAAGATTTTATGGTAATTCGTAAAGAAAAAAAGGTCGTTGTCCCTTGTGGAATACCCTATATATTTGGTTCTTTAGACTCCAGTGAAAAAAATCTTATTCCCGATGCTGTATTAAACAATGCTGGTGTTAAATTAAAAATTGGTGAAGTTGTTTCAATTGATAAAAAAAATAAAACTTGCAAAACATCCGATGGATCAAATATTTCATTTGAAAAGCTTGTTATTGCAACTGGCTCACTACCTAAAATTCCAAAATGGTTAAAAGGTTGCGACCTTGATAAGGTCTTTACAATACCCAAAGATAAGGATTATTTAGATACAATAATTTCTGAACTAAAGGATTGCAAAAAAATAGTTACGATAGGTGGTGGTTTTATAGGAGTTGAAGTGTCTGATGAACTTGTTAAAAGTGGAAAAGATGTTACGATAGTTGAAATTCTGCCTCATATCTTAACTTTAGCTTTTGATGAAGATGTTGCAATCCAAGCAGAAGAGTCGTTAATCTCTAGAGGTGTTAAATTAAAAACAAATACCGGAATAAAAGAGATTCTTGGTAAATCACAAGTTGAAGGTGTCTTATTAGATAATGGTGATAAGCTTGAGGCTGATGCAGTAATTTTATCAATGGGTTATTATCCAAATACAAAGATTGCCAAAGAGTCAGATATTACTATTAATGAGAAAGGGTTCATTAAAGTCGATGAATATATGAGAACAGAACATCCAGATATTTTTGCTGTTGGCGATTGTGCTGAAAAAAAGGATTTTGTTACAAGAAAAACAAGTGGAATTATGCTTGCATCAACCGCCTGTGCGGAAGCAAGGATTGCAGGTATGAATTTATATAAATTATGTACATTAAAAACATTTAGTGGAACAATTGCGATTTTTTCAACAGCAATTGGGGAAAAGGGATTTGGTGTAGCAGGACTTACTGAATCTATGGCAAATAAGGAGGGATTTGACATACTTACCGGTAAATTTGATGGGGTGGACAAACATCCTGGAACATTACCAGATACTCACAAACAGAGTGTTAAGTTAATTACTTCACGAGATTCAGGAATTATTCTCGGAGGAGAGGTTGTAGGTGGGCAAAGTACAGGAGAACTAACAAACATTATAGGTTTGGCTATTCAAAATAAAATGACTATAAATTCAATTTTAACCTCACAAATTGGCACTCATCCTCTTATTACTGCACCCCCAACTGCATATCCTCTTATCAAGGCAGCAGAGGTTGTATCAAAGCAAATCCGGACTTAGATTTTCTGTTAATAAAAATCGCTAGTATTGGAAATCTTCAAGACTAATGTCTTTTCCTTAACCATACTATAAATGTTAATAGGAAAAAGACAACAATAAATACTATAAAAATTCCAATAATATGGGGTGTTATATCTACAAAATCATCGTTATCTGTAACTTCAACATCAAATGAAATAGGTGAATCAGCAATCAAATAATTATCATTCGGATCGTTTGAAGATCGATATGAGAGGACTATTTCAACATTGACATTTTTACTCGCTTCATTTTTTGTAGAATGAGCATTAATATTTACAGGAATTTCTACATTCTCACCGATATCAATTGTAGTAGTATTGAGAAAATCTAGAACAATGATTCCTTCTTCAGAGATATTTTTTGCAATTTCGACATCAATTTTAGAATTTCCATTGTTTTTTACATATATACTTAGATTCTTATTTTCTCCAGTTTTCAAACTTAGGCTTTCATTTGAAATATTATAGTTTATTTGAGGTATAAAGGCAGGTGAAATTGTAAACTCATAAGTAGTTGAGGAGGGTTTTATGTTACCATTTTCATTTGATGAAGCATTTATTATTATTTTTCCTTGTGAAAAAGCAAGAGCATTATTAGTTGAAATCTTTGCATTTAAGTTCGTCGAAAATTCAACTGTACCATTTTTTAACATCCTACCAATAGGTGCTTCAAATTCTAAATTATCTAGATTCACTTCACACCAATTTGGTTTACTACTAATCGAAAGGGAAATTTCTGTTGCAGATTTTACGATTATCGGAATCCCACTTGGTCTTGCAAATCTACCGTATTCATACTTAATTGAAATTTTTCTTGTTACAGTTTCGCTTATTGGAATAATAGTTCCTAGAGTATTATTTTCAGATGAAAGAGTCAAGGATGAATTTGTTTTAAATAAATAGGTTCTTGCATGTGTTGGTTGAGAAGACACGATAAATAAAATCAGACTAAGAATAATTATAAATAATATTTTTTTTCTATATAACATATGGGATAAATTATATTATTTCATATATATAGAATTATCGAAAATTTATTTTACTCCAAAATATATTGCTTTTAAAGTTAACATGGAGAAGATTGTGCAAGATTCTGGAATATTTTTACGCCTTAGATTGTTTAATCTAATTATGGGTTTTATTCATTTTATCCAATTTGGATTAATGCTATATTTGAGTAATGACTTTCATCTTCCAATTACATTATCTTATTTAGAATATGAAACAGCAACTCAAAGTTTAGTTTTTACTACCGATACTCTTATAGATATTACAATTGGACCACTTGTAGCATTGTTCTTGTTGATTTCTGCGATTGCTCATTTTTCCCTGGCTTCAACATGGGGTTTTCCCTGGTATGTTAAGAATTTAAAGAAACATATTAACTATGCTCGTTGGTTTGAATATGCATTTAGTTCATCTGTGATGATTGTAATTATTGCTATGCTAGTTGGGATATATGATTTAGGGACCCTAATTCCAATTTTTGCAATAAATGCATGTATGAATCTTTTTGGTTTAATGATGGAGCTTCATAATCAAACGACAGATAAAACAAATTGGATGAGTTATTACTTTGGTGTGTTTGCTGGAAGTATACCTTGGATTGTTATTGCTTTATATTTGGGAGGAGCAACAATTGCATCAGAAAATAGTATTCCTGAATTTGTATATTATATCTTTATATCTATCGCAATTTTTTTCAATATCTTTGCAATAAACATGATTTTACAATACAAACAAATCGGAAAATGGAAAGACTATCTGCACGGGGAACGTGTGTATATTATTCTAAGTCTAGTTGCAAAATCAGCCCTTGCATGGCAGGTATTTGCAGGAACCCTGAGACCTATGTAAAAGACTTTTAAAGGGTCTTCATTTATTTAAATAAATTAAAAAGAAAAAAGAATTATTTAGCTGGCAATTGATAGTAATTTTATCTTAAATTTTAATGTTCTTCCCGCTAGAATAGGGTTCAAATCTACTGTAATTTTATCTTCAGAAACATTTGAAACTCTAAAAAAAATTTGATTACCATCCTGCATTTTCATATTAAAAGCCATTCCTGGTTTGATTTCTTTTCCTTTGGGAAAACAAGTTTTAGGTAATTCTTTTACAAGATTTGGATTATGTGTTCCGTAGGCTTTTTCAGGGGGAATATTTATTGTCTTTTCCTCACCTTCTTTCATTCCAACAACAGCTTCATCAAAACCTTGTATTAATTCACCTGAACCAACAGTAAATTCCAAAGGGGCATCATGTTTTTCAGAACTGTCAAAAACACTACCATCTTCTAAACATCCTTCATACTCTACTTTTACTTTATCTCCTTTTTTTACAGTTGTCATTAATATCGCATCCATTATTTCTTTTTACTTTTACATAAAAGAACAAAAATAAAAGTCATTAGAACCCAGTTTAATACTAAAAAAACTGGTTTTCATCCTCATCCTTTTATACTCATACAATAGTAAGAAAATATATATAATTTTTTGTTAGTTACTTGATTTATTCTATCGGATTATTTACAACACCTGAGAAAAGTATAGTTTTCGTATCTTTATGTTGAATCAAGAACATAAAAGGATGATCACAGTTAAAAAAAATTCTTGAATCCCCATCATCAGGACCTGCCTTCAGATTCATTATAACTGCTGTTGCTGCAGCTGCTTCTGTTCCTTCTTCATTTATCTCAACAAATGCTTTGTGCACAACTGTATCAATAAATAAATCCGTTCTGCCATCAATACCTGAAAAGTCAGCCTGACCGCTAAAAGCGTTATTCATTCCAAGAGCAATTAGGTAATCATTTAACTCATAGCTTGTTTCAAGTGTAAACTTTGGGAGATATATATCAACATTTCTTCTACTCATGGCATCAATCAATTCAGAAAAATTATCACCCTCAATGTCACTAACTACGGAATTTAATTCAACACCATTTTTTGGTAGAACAATAACCATTGATATTTCTTCACCTTTGTAGGGCAATTCTAGTATCTGAAGCTCATCAGTTTCCGTGTAATTGTATCTATCCTCTTTTCCAATTAAACTCATCGTGGGCACTTGAATAGTGCTTTCCTCTGAAACATAGAAATCTCTGTCAGTTGTATTAACTTCATCAAATTGTATTTGCCAAATACCTTTAAAATAAATTGCATTAGTAAGAATTAGCATAGTTAATGCAGGATTAATTGCATTAGGTGAAACTAAATTTTTAATTAAATTGTTCGTTTTATTTTCTACCCAACTGTTAATAATTCCTGCTGCTTGCTCAGGATTTGAAAAATCTATCTCTGATGATTCTCCACCATAATAAGTGGTAATAACATTTAGATAAGCCTTTAAGAGTTCAAAGTTTTCTCTGATCCATAGAGCATTTGCTGTACTAATGTTATATTCAGAGTTTTCATTTAGATATTCATACAATCCCTTCATATAATTGTGAAATGATTCATTATCCTGTTCTATGTTTAGAACTGTTGCCATTTCTTGTGCTGTTTCATTTCTTGCTCCTTCGTAGGTCATGGCCAATGCCGTAAAAATACTGTAAGGCGATATGAAAATATTACCCTCACTTTCTTTACTCAATTCCCTTAAAAAATCAAATGCAAATGAATTTATTGCATCATTGAATGATAATTCACCCATTGGTGTTAGATCGTTTTCATCTTCAGGGATATCTTCTTTAATTGTTTCAGAACCGGGTTGATATTGAATTGCAATAAAGATTGAAGCTGCTGAAATTATTATTACGACTACAATTGTATAAAGATAACTTAACTTCATTTTAATTTCCACCAAGTGTACGTATAATCTATTATAGTATATAAACCTCAGTAAGACGTTTGGGAAATACCAAATAAAATTAATTAAATATTTAATTTAAATACAAAGAAATTTTAAAATGTATGTACATTGTTGTATCTAAACGTAGAAAAAATAAGAAATGTCCAAAAAATGTTATAAATAGCTTATTAAACAAGTCAAATCTTGTTTTGATGGGGACTAAGAATGAAGATATTAAATTCGAAGAGAAAAATAATAATAATTTTGATTACAATTTTTTTGTTATCCAGCATTATTGGAACATATCAAGCACATAGCATTTATAACGAAAATAGACAAGATTTTAACTGGGTTATTATGGTGTATTTAAATGGAGACAATGTTCTTTCAGCTGCACAAGGTCAAATTCTTGAAGAAATAAGACAAGTAGGTTCAACAGAAAATGTTCAATTTACAATATTAATTGATCAAAATCAAGATGATGATACTAGATTATATTATTTGGTTGGAAATACTCTTGACCAACAATCTTGGGAAATAGAATCTTCAATGGATGATGCTGATACTATTAGAGATTATGTTTTACAAGTCAAAAGTGATTTTTTAGCAGATTATTATGAGCTAATTATATCAAGTAATAAAGGAAGTGCCTGGCAAGGTATTTGTTGGGATGATCATGGCGATGGGATTATGATAACAATGCCTGAATTATTAAGTGCATTAAATGAGATAACCGAAAATGGTTCGGATAAATTGGATATAATTGGTTTTGAAACATGTATGACAGGAAATTTTGAAGTTGCATATCAAATTAAGTCATGCTGCAACATAATGATGGCTTATCCAGAGTGTGCAATAATTGGAGACTGGCCTTATAGCGAAGCATTTGATGATTTAATCAGTGATTCATCAATGACACCGACAGAATATGCAAATGTCACAGTTAATCATTTCACTCCAAAATATGTGCCACAATATGATATGAAAACTGTCATGTCAGCTATTGATTTAAGCTACATTGATGATATGGGAATAGAACTTAACGATCTTTCAGGTCTATTTATTGAAGATATAGATGAATATAAAGATGATATTGAAACAGCAATTTTAAATTCAAGAGTATATGCAAAATCATGGGATATTGACTATTATATTGACTTATTCCATTTTCTAGATATTCTATCAATAAATAATCCTGATATTATTGAAACAGTTGGAACTATAAAAGACATTATGAATAACGCGATAATAAAAGTCTCACATATTATTGATGATGATTCATATGGTTTAAACTTTTATCATCCAAGAAGAAAATCGGATTATAACAGTTCCTTAAGATATAATGAACTTCCTTCACCATTTGAAGATACTGAATATGCAAAGGAAACTTTAGGTGATGAATATCTTAAAACATATTTGGGTATATATGAAAATAATCCACCAGAGACCCCTGATATAGATGGATTGAATAAGGGAAAACCCGGAATCGAATATGAATATTTGATTGTTACAATAGATTCCAATAACGATGATGTTTATTATTTTATTGAATGGGGTGATGGGGAAATAAAAGAATGGTTTGGCCCATTTCCCTCTGGAGAGGAAATTAAAGTAAATCATACTTGGTCAGAAAAAGGTACATATATTGTCAAAGTAAAAGCAAAAGATACATTAAATGCAGAGAGTAGCTGGGGAACAATTGAAATTAAAATGCCCTTCAACCATATAAGACATTCTTCAAGAATTGTACTAATTGGAAGAATTTCAAATTTTGAGAAAACCCAGGATAATAATTTCAGATTTCTCCCTGTTAACTTAATAGAAATGACTAAGTTGGATGATCAACAAAGAACTATTGGGATTCTAGGAGAAACTTATGGTCCTTATCCATGTTGTGGATATATTCATAAATGGGATTTTATGGGAATTGTTACAAGTAAAATAGTTTTTGGGATTTGGCTGATTCCAGAAAATGTTTAGAAAATATAATGTCAAAGTAATTCTTTGATAATTCTACATCTAATTATTAATCAAAATTATGTACCATAAACCATATTTAAAACAGGTTCTATAATAATATGGGGAGAGAGTGTATTTATCCCCAGTATTGGTTAGGAGAAGGTTTTATTTTCTTTTTCTCCTCCCTCCTTCTCCAAAACAGATAAATAATAATTTTATTAATAGATACTATCCTATTTAATTTTCAATCTGACATTTTAACACAATATATTTATATAAGATAAGAAACAGTATAACATATTGAGATTGAGGAATAGGATAATGTTTTCAAATGATTTCACCACACCTCCAAAGGACAATTCAGATGTCGTTAAACAAGTATTTGACACATTGATTTATTCAATAAAAAGAAAAACTAACGAAGGAGAAGCTGTATCATTAATCAATTCGCTAATCCAGGAACTTAAGGAGGATCATAGTTTTTTACAATATGTTAAGTTAAAGGATACAAGACTTTTAGAAGATGACGATATAGTTAATGTTGATTCTGAAATAAACTCAGTTACGCCAACTGAAATTGGAAAAGCAATTAATTCAGCAATTCTTATTTTAAGTCGATACCTTGGTACAAAAAATGGATATTTTTTAATTAAAGAATTTCAACAAAGAATTGGAAGTAATTATTTCTCAAGCATAAGAGCAATGGGTATAGATTTAGATCTTTTAATCTTAGAACATAAAGTTGCAGCAATTTATGATATTTTATAGACATTTTTTATTAGATAATTCTTTCTTTTAATATTAATAAATTTTATTTGAAAAATTGTTTTAAAATATCAACAAAAATATAATAATATAAAGAATGTAAATGGGCAAAATACTAATTTTTGGATAAGAATTCATCTTTTAATTTATTGTAAAACTTAAAACCACGTTTTTTGCTTTTTGAATAGCAATCTTTGTGGGCATCCCTTCATTTATATAAGCTAGATATGTTTCTCTAAATAACTTTCTGTACTTTTTTATTGTTTCCTTATCTTTGGTAGTAATTAAGAATGAAACTAGTTCATTTATCCACTCAGGATCATTGTTACTTGTACCTAATATTTTCTTTTCGACCATGTGATTATGATATACTCTGTTACTTATGTTATATATAATTATCGTGTAAAAATGTCAAAATAATTAATTCAAGTATTTTAATCATAAAAAATACATTAATTGAACTTTAGAAATTTATAAAAGAAAAAGGAAAGAATTTGATTAAACATTGGAAAACGTTGAGCCAAATATTGAAGGAATTGATATAATATTTGTCGAATTGATATTTTTTTATTCATAGGTGTTGATAATGTTACTTGAATTGAACAAGTGTCGCTACCGTCTTCTTTATTGACTATGGTTACATTTCCATTGTAATCTTTATTCTTTTCATTGGGTGCAACAACAGATACCTCAATTGTAAACGAACTATCTTCGGGTTTAAGGTCAGAACCCTCTAATGGAGTAATAGTCCATGTACCCCAGCTTGGCCAATCTGAAATCTCCCAATCTAGATTTGAATCAGGCTCACCAATGTTTGTAACTGTAAAATTTCCAATTACTTCAGTGCCGGGTTTGATTTTTGACCATGCCAAATTCCCTTCACAACTCAAATCAGGTTTAGGAGATGCTTCAGTGGTAAATTCCCAAACAGCTCCCCACATAGACGCTCCATGTTCATCTTTTGCGTTAATTTGCCAATAATAAGTTGTATCATATGTCATTATACCAGGATCAAATGTCATTTCAGAAATATCATCTGCAACTTTAACATCCGGGGTAGGATCGTTAGCTTCAAGATATACATCATATGTAACAGTATCACCATTTGGATCTCCTCCAGTCCAGTAGAGATCAGCATCAATATCAACATTGGTTGCTCCATTTTCAGGCTCTGGGTCACTTGGTTCATAAGGGGGATCATTTGGGGTGGAACCTGTAGTAAAATCCCATATCGAACCAGTTGTTGATTCACCATATTCGTCCCAAGCTACAATTTGCCAATAATAGTGAGTATCATAATCCATTGTCCCAGGATCATACCAATCTTCAGATTGATTACTAGAAACAAGTTCATCAGGTGTAGGATCTTCTACTTCAAAATATACATCATAAGTAATGTCATCACCATCAGGATCGCTGCAGGTCCACCCTAAATCGGAATTAATATCTACATCAGTTGCTCCATCTTCAGGTTCAGGGTCACCAGGACTGTTAGGTGGGTTATTTTCTCTGGTTATGAAACTCCATTCAGAGCCTGAAGTAGTATAACCATGATTATCCTGAGCGATTATCTTCCAGTAATAAGTAGTTACAAATTCCATAGTACCAGGTTCATATTCAGTTTCAAGAAGATCATCAGCTACCTTAGGAGGGGGACTATTTGTACCAAAATACACATCATATGTTACAGTATCACCAGGATCTGGATCCCCACCAGTCCAAGAAAGATCAGTCTCAACATCAACATTTGTTTCATCATCCTCAGGTAAAGGATCGCTTGGTTCATTTGGCGGATTATTTGGCCCTTCAACCGTGAAACTCCACTCAGGACCTTCAGCTGAAAGATTTTCATCATCCCAAGCTACAATCTTCCAATAATAAATTGTATTGTAACTCATTGTACCAGGATTATATGTAGTTTCACTCTGATTAGATTCGATCTTTAGTGGAGGACTACTCGTGCCAAAATACACATCATATGTAACTATATCACCAGGGTTAGGATCGCCTCCTGACCAAGATAAATCATCATTTGGATCTACATACATTGCGTCATCTTCAGGGTAAGGATTGCTTGGAATATATGGTGGATAGTTAATTGGTTCAGAAAATGACTTAAAAGCATAAACCACACCATCAGATCCAAAAGTAACACAAGCAATATTTGGTTTCCCGTCACCACTAATATCGCCTATTTGAATATGCATAACATCGTCAGCAGTGCTAAAATCCCAAAAAGAACTGCCGTTTTCTCCATAAAGAGCATAAACATTCTGATCATCAGAACCTGCAATTACATCAAGATCATAATCAAGATTAATATCTACCACAGCTAGTGTATTAATTTCTCCTCCTGTCTGATAACTCCATAATTCGTCTCCGTCCTCACCATCTAAAGCATATACTTTTTTATCTGAAGAGCTACCTGGTACAACTATATCTGGTATATTATCTCCATTTAAATCCCCATGAGCGAGGCTGTGAACGTTTGAGGCAATAGGAATTGATTTAGTCCATATTGAGCTGTGCGTCAAACCGTTTATCATTACTAATTGAATTGGGTTAAATGGGGTAATTGCAGCTGCTACATCAGGCACAGTATCATTGTTTACATCCATTACTTCCACATGTTCGACTGCTTCAGGTGCGTTGTAAGTCCATTCTATACTCCCATCAGAACCATTTATTACAACAACCTTTTTTCCATTGGTACCACTACCAACTGCGACAACAATATCTAAAGGACCATATCCATCCATCTGAGATAGTTCTATTTCATTTACACCAGCTCCCACAAAACAGGACCATATTTGATTGCCATTTTCTCCATTAATTGCATATACATTACTATCATCACAACCTGCAATAACATCTATACATCCATCATCGTTTAAATCAGCAGATTGAAGACATTTCCTATAAATCTGATTACCCGTATCAAACTGCCACATAAGACTACCATTATTTCCATATATAGCTGAAATTCTATCATCAGCACCTGCAACTGCTATATCATCTTGCCCATAATCATCAAAATTTCCTGAAGTAATTGCATATAGATTTTCTGTGCCTACCCAAGTCCACAACTCTGATCCGTCTTCTCCGTCAATAGCAAATGCGGTATCATCCAATGAGCATACTGCGACAACGTCCATGAATTCATCTCCGTTAAGATCCCCTATAGAAATTGCATTTCCGTATTCCCCAAATTCAAACTCCCATAATAATGGCGATTGAACTGTTCTAAGTGCCCAAACTGATTTTTCCGGATTTGGAGGCACTCCGCTAGCATCAGCACTACCACCTGCTGCGACATCTAAAATACCATCACTATCAAAATCAGCACAAGCAACAGATGCAATAGTACCTGAGACAGAATAATACCAATTTAATGTACCATTGTTTGCCTCTAACACCTGAACGCGATCATAAGTAGCAGCAACAATATTTTTATTGCCATCACCTGTAACATCTCCAAAGGCTAAATCACGAGCATAGCCATTTAATTCTTCAGATATCCACATTGTAGTATTTGAACTTCCATCAAATGCATAGATATAGTTATTTACATATTCGCTACCAACTATTAAATCAATATCCCCATCCTCATCAATATCATTGGTAAAAAGAAACGCATCTGCACTTGTAGTACTTGAACCTATAGTGTACTTCCATTCTAAGGCACCATTTGTTGCATTTCTAACATGAATTTCTAGTTCATCATCATCTGTATTAACACCAAAAACTGCTTCTAAAACACTATCATCATCAATATCTGCCATAAGTACATTTTCTACTGTAAAAAGCACCGTTTGATTCCATATTATAGATCCATCACTTCCATCTAAAACACCTTGATTGTTATCCCAACCGGCAAGATATGAATTTGAAAATGCAACATCATCAATTCCATCTCCATTAACATCCCCAGTATCAACAGCGGTAACAAAAATACTCCCTATGAATTGAGACCACAATTGATCACCTGTTTCACCATCTATTGCATAAACATAATCGTCCCAGCAGGCAACAGCAACATCAAGATAATCATCATTATTAAAATCACCAATAGCAACATCACCATTTGTATCACCTGAACCTCCTGGAACAAAAATCCAAATAACGCTGCCATCTGTACCATCAATGGCATGAACCCTACCATCAGGATCAGGTGAGCCTTTACCTGCCCCAGCGATGACATCCATAACACAATCGTTATTTATATCACCTATAGTCATAGAGCGAATGCCGTCATTTAACCCATATGTCCAAATTGTACTACCATCAGTGCCATCGATTGCGTATACTGAAGAATCTTCTGTATAATAATTATTATCATATTCAGCAGCTATTACATCTTTAACATAATCACCATTAAGATCAGCTGTTTCAACATGTTTAATATATAATTCTGAGTCATATATCCAAATCGGTTCAGCAGAAGTTTCCCCAAGTGGCTCATTCATTGGTAACCATAATAGGTTTTTCCCAGTAACTGCTAAAGTCACAGATAAAATAATTATTAAAGCAGTTATTACAACTTTTACTCCATGTGTTTTTAAAATTAAATTCTTAATCATAATTAGCCCCCTACTTTTAATATATCTATATATGATATAATATATAAATACTACCGTTCACCAAAATTTTATAAGTACAGAAAAAAACCAAAGATTTAATGATAGATAAACACTAATTTATTTTTAAATTCAAATGATAGACTTAAGAAAAAAAATTTTCTTAATTATGTTTTTTGATAATTACTATAAAAAAATAAAAAGAGGGTATATTTTTTTATCTATTATTGTCTACATCATCAAACTTAATGAGATCATATTCAAAAAGATATTCGGTTGGATTCCAGCCTAGCATGCTTTGCATTCTACCGCCGACATCTTCAGATAACACAAGCCAAATCTTAGCACCATCTGGCCAATTTTCATCTAATTCAGAAGGCATATCACCTGTATTTTCTAATCCTGATATTCTAATATTTCCATAGTCATCAGCTATTGATTCACCTAATATATATAGTCCTTCTCCAGGCCAAGGATCGGGATAATATATAAGAGAGTACCAAACTTCTGGTTCTAAACCATGTCCATTGAATGAAAAATCAAATTCTGATCCAGATAAAGAATACTTCATTTTACCCCATGCTCCCTTTTCTATTATCTCCCATGTTTCAATATTTTTTTCAAAAAGATAAAGTTGGCCCATGTTTGATTTTTCATTTATTTTATTTTGTTTTTTTGCAACTACTGTCGTATTTACTATACAAATTGTTAACAGAGTACAAATTACAAATAATATCCATAGTTTTTCCTTCATCTCACCACCAATATAATTTTTTAAAATAATACTATTTAATATTTATTTGGAAAAATATCGAATAATATATTAATCTTTTTTGACATTTTATCATGATATTTTTATATACTATTTTTTGTAAATATTTTAATGTAGGAGAATTGAGGTGAAGGAATTGAAAATACGATATAAACTATTAGTTATAAATGCGGCTTTTCTAACTATGTTGTCTATGTTCCCAGGTTTACTAATCAATGTAAGTGCAACGCTTCCGCCAGTTGCAAATGCTGGTGGTCCTTATGTTGGCTATGAAGGTTCTAATGTTATTTTTGATGCATCAGGGTCTTACCATCCAGAAGGAGATGCGATATTTTATAACTGGGATATTGACGACGATGGGGAATTGGAGTACAGGGAATGGGAAGATGACCCAACATTTTCAAAAATTTGGCATGACGATTATTTTGGAGAGGTATCGGTAAATGTAACAGATTTTCAATTCTGGGTTGATGATACAACAACTGTAACAGTCTATAATGTCCCACCGACAATCACATCGGTAAGTGAATTGCCAATAGATCCCATTCCAATTGGCTCAGAATTAGAGGTTGGATGCGAATTTTATGATCCTGGTATGTTTGATGATCACGAAGCAATATTTGACTGGGGTGATGGAACAGAAACAATAGGCACGGTAACGGAAAATGACGGTTCAGGAAGTGCAAGTGATATACACGAATACAACACAGCAGGTGTTTACACATTCAAAATTACTATTTTTGACAAAGATGATGGTGAAGATACAGAGATATATCAATATATAGTTGTATATGATCAATCTGATCCAACAAGTGGTTTTGTTACTGGTGGGGGATGGATTGATTCACCAGAGGGAGCATACAAGCCTGTGGAAAATATCACCGGCAAGGCGAACTTCGGTTTTGTTTCAAAATATAAAAAAGGTCAATCTAAGCCTAGCGGAAATACGGAATTTCAATTTCACATGGCTAATTTAAATTTTCACTCAGAAGATTATCAGTGGTTAATTGTTGCTGGACCTAAAGCCATTTTTAAAGGAAATGGAACAATTAATGGATCTGGTAACTATGGATTTATGATTTTCGCAATTGATGAAGAACTCACAGAAAGTACCGAAGTTGATATGTTTAGAATTAAGATCTGGGACAAAGACAATGATGATGAAATACTTTATGACAATAATGTGGATGATGAAGGTACTGAAATTGATGGCGGTCAAATAGTAATACACAAGAAATAAGTAAAATAAGATAGTAAGAATATCTATCAATCATTCTTTTTTATTTTTTAAAAAATCTTCTTAAATTCTATATCATAAAATAAAGTTATTATTTATCATGTTTAAATAATGAAAAAACTTTTAATTTTAATTTTTATAATATATATATCATTAAACATAAATAAAAAAACACTCCTGTGCATGAGATTAATTAACAATGGTTAAATTTATTAACCCATATTATTATATTAGTTTATAAGAGGGGTCAAATTCTTTTTGAAAGATGATTCCTACTATATCATTCTTTCCTCCCTTTATTTGGCCCCTTTTACCTTTCCTTTTTAATTATTAATTTTTATTTAAAACAAAATATCATAAATATATATTAACCATAGAAATATTTTAATAATCTTAAATATTTAAAATAATCATAATCTGGAGTTTATATGATTAGAAAGACAAAACTAATAGGTGTTTTGATATTAATCACTTTAATAGGTTATCAAGTTTCTGCTCATGTACCATATTTTGAACATAAAGACTATTCAGAAGAAAAACCATTTAATGTAAGAAAAATTGTAACACAATCAAAGGCAATATACTCTTGGCTTGAAAATAATGGGACAGGTCAATGTGAAGATATTGATGTTTTTAAGTTTAAATTATTTAGGCCAGTAACAATGTATATTGAACTGATTGTGCCGGTTGTGGATAATTATTATAAAGATTTTGTGCCTTGGTTTGCTCTTGTAGGCCCGGGTCTGCCTGACCCAGGCCAAGAATTACCCTTTGATATAGTTGAAGGTTATGGAGCTATTGTAATGGAAAACGTTGAACCAGGAGAGCCTCGTGAGACTTTTTATGAAGTTTTTGGCAATAAATCATACTATAAAGGTCCTGTTTTCAAAGAAGAACTAAATGAGACAGGTCTTTATTACATATATTGTTGGGATCCTTATGAGAATGGAGGAGATTATACCTTAGTGATTGGTAATCTGGAGATATGGGGCCCTTTTGACATAATTAGAGCTTTATACTATACCCCCAAAATTCGGCGAGGTGAAGAACTTCATATTACTTAATGGTCAATAAACAAATCAAATTTTTATGTTAAGACATTTTTAATAAATGAATTAATTTTTAATTATTTTTGATATTTTTAGACTTATATTTTTATATAAGAAATATATAATATCTTATTTGGAAATCGAATTAGCGTAAAAATAAAGGAATGTGCAAATCAAATGAAAAAAAAATTAAGATTTGTTTCATCTATCTTAGTTATATTTTTGTTTACCTCATTTTTTTATAATAATGAAACTACTGTTGGTATAATAAGTAATTCAAATTGTGATACATCAGATTTTGATTTTAAAGATATAATTAACTTATCCATAATAAACGAAAAACAAGATGGTCGTTTCATAGAGAAATTAGAGTGGCTTTCACCAAATAGTGAGTTACCTGGAACTTATAAAGAATATTTAAAGAATCATCCTTTAGAACCTGCAATTTTTTCTGATCAAATTGAATATTATGAAAGCTTTCAACCAAATGGGGAAAAAATTTCAATTTTAGTTGATACGTTTTTGCATTTGATGATAAGCTCTAATCTCAACCAATATATTGATGATTTGAATGCTGAGGGGTATTCTGTATATGTAAAAACAGTTACAGGTGGCTCACCTAACGAAATCAAATCGTGGATAATTGACAGTTTTAATAAGGGAAGTATTGGCTTTGTTTTTGTTGGTGACATCACTGCTGCATGGGCTGAGGTTTCAGGTAGTGTATTTCCTTGTGATTTATACTATATGGACCTTGATGGAAACTGGGAAGACAATGATTATGATGGAGTTTATGAGATTCATACCTCAGGTTACGGCGACATGGGTCCTGAGGTATATGTCGGTCGAATTTGTGCAAATACTCTAAATTATAATTCTGAAACAAATATGGTTAATAATTATTTGAACAAAATACATAATTATCGTGTTGGAAAATTAAAACAAACATGGCAGTCACTGGCTTATATTGATGAAGATTGGTATGACATGGATGTCTTTCTTCGTTACATATATGGTGAAAATGTTTATCGATATGATTCTGGTTTTGAGACAACTGGAGAAGATTATTTAGATAAAATGGATGATGGCCATCATTTTGTTCAGGTTTGTGCTCATAGTTATTCTGGAGGTCATCATTTTGGTACTCGTCCAACTGAATCAGCCAGTTATACTCATGTATATGTTTTTTGTCCTAGTTTAAGATCAGCCAAGTTACTTCTTGGATGTGATGATGGAATTAAAGTGTGGTTAAATTTTGAAAATGTGTACACCAATGATCGATATGGTGGTTGGGTGCAGGATGCATATGAAGTTGATGTGACTTTAAATCAAGGTTGGAACCAATTATTATGTAAAATTAGCCAAGCTGGTGGTGACTATATGCTGAGTGCTTGTTTTACAGATGCTAATTATAACATTTTCAACGATTTAATTTATCAAATCAATAATCCAGAATTATTCTTTAGTGAAGGAGAGTTTATTCGCGGTTGGTTGTTAAATGGATTCCATCAAGATATTTCCGATAATTTTTGGTATTATCTTACAACTAATTATCTAGGAGTTGATGAGTCTAGTATAAATCCTTTGGATGGGGAAGTTATGGGAGGTAAAACTTGGACTTACTATAACACTGGTAACCCTTATGTAAATATGGGAGAATATTGTAATGACGCCGACTTTGGAGTATGCTATGCTTTTGTAAGAGTATATTCTGAAGAAACAACTTCTTGTCAATTGTGGTTAGGTTATGGTGATGGAGCTCGTGTTTGGCTTAATAGTGAAGAAGTTCTTTATGATAATCTATATGGTGATTTTGAAGCAGATATGTCAAAAATTAATATTACTCTTCAAACAGGTGAAAATAGATTGTTGGTAAAGATATCAGAATGGATGGGAGATCATGGTTTTAGTGCTAGATTTTGCAATTCAAATGGGAGCATAGTTGAGGGAATTTATTATGATCCGATACCACAACCAATTTCTCACATCGGTTCTTGGCTTGTAAATGGACCTTATTACAATCAAGACGTTTTAACAAGATTGACGATGGACTATCTTGGTGATGAAAAAAATGCTACTCCTAGTGAAAACGATCCTGCACCTGTTGGTATTTGGAAAAGAGTATTAGGAGAAGGTTGTCCATTAAATATTGGAAGTATATTTGATCATGGAGACTGGGTTTTTTCAGAGGATATTCAAAACCATGATCCACCTGTCTTGTTCTATAACTTGTTTGCATGTGGACCAGGTAGATTTACTGATGAAAATTATCTTGCTGGTGCATATATATTTAATACAAGCTACGGACTAATTTCCATTGCCTCTTCCAAAAGTGGAAGCATGTTGAATTTTAATCATTTTACAAATCCTTTAAACAAACATGAAAGTATTGGCAAGGCATTTCAAGATTGGTTTGAAGCCCAGGCACCATTTGTTCAGTGGGAGAAGGAATGGTATTATGGGATGATGATATGTGGGGATCCCTTATTGTTTATTATCAATAATGAGCACCCTAATAGTCCAAATATTAAAGGTCCTTCAAACGGGAAACCGAGAATAAAACATGAATATATTTTAAATGCAACAGATCCTGAGAGAGATAATATTTATTTCTACGTTGATTGGGCAGACAAATCCAATAGTGGATGGCTTGGCCCATATGAATCAGGGGAGGAAGTAGAGGTTAGTCATACTTGGCTAATAAAAGGAACCTACAATATTAAAGTTAGAGTTAAAGATGAGAACAATTTGCTTAGCCCTTGGACTACTTTTGAAATTACAATGCCAAAAATATATATAAATAATGAAACTCTATTAAACTTCTTACAACACCATCCTATAATATATTCACTTTTTAGATACATATTTAATCTATAAAAAAATAGATAATTTATGAAACAATTTCTTATCCTGATTAGACCTTACGGTATGCTTTTTATTGGTCTAACTCCTGTTTTTGGTGCATTAGCAAATGGGGAATCTAGCCCATTAAATCTTATAGTTTTATTAATTATTGGCTTACTTGCACATGTGTTTACTTTTGTGCAAAATGATTATTATGATATTGATATTGATCGTAAATCAAAATATGTTGCAAACAGACCGCTTAGTTCGGGAAATATAACTCAAAAAACAGTAATTTTAATATTTATTTCATCTTTATTAGCTTCTCTAATTCTGGAAATTATTTTCCTTTTTAAAACAAATGCGTTTTTAGTATTGATAATAGCATTTTTTTGTATAAGTTTGTATAATAAATATAGTAAACGTTTTGCAGGGATGGAATATATATTAAGCATTGGAGTATTTTTTTATGGAATATTTGGGGCATTAACAGTTTCAAATTCTATTTCTAATTTCGTTCTCCTGGTTTCTCTATTTGCATTTTTGCAGTGGCTTTTCAGTGTTGGAGTTTCAGCAAATCTCAAGGATGTGGAATTTGATACAAAACAAGGTATTAAAACAACACCGGTGCTATTTGGTTCGCATATAGAAAAAAAATCACTTGTTTTACCACTTAAATTCAAGGCTTATGCCTATACTATTAAAATAACCCATATTTTTATTGCCTTTCTTATTTTTACTTTCAGTTATTCAACTCTTGAGAGTATCAGTATCCAAATACTTGGTATTATTTTTTCAATTATATCACTGATATTAATTTATCTTACTTATAAAATTCTTACAACAACTCTCAAAAAGAGAGAAATAATGTTAAAATATATAGGAGTACAGGAAGGTCTATCGTTTTTGATACTACCAATTTCTATGATTGGTCTTTTAAGAGAAATTATTTCTTTACCCATTTCAATATTGTTAGTGACAGTTATGATAGTATGGCCTCTATTTTGGTTTAGATGTCTTTATGGTAAAACAATGATCCCTTTAGAATAATAATTTTAAAAGATTTATTTTTTTTGAATTACATAAAATACTGAACCATACCATTTGTTATATTTTCTAAAAAGGTCTATTTCTAATTCCTCTTCTTTAATCATCCTTAAAGCTTCAGAATTATTTTTATATTTAGTTTTCATATTTTGTAACCGTTTTTCTAGAGGGGTATAGTATAATTCCCACCAGGCATCTTCGGGTAATGGAAAATATCCTACTACCTTGTAGTTACATTTTCTTATTATTTCAAGATTTTTTTCTATATTACTTATTGCAGGATATACTTTCTCCCAATAATCAGAAATTTCTTTAGGCGGATTATCTTTTAACCATGTCATTTCATGTATTGCAAGGTAACCATTTTTCTTTACAAATTTCTTCCATTCTCTAAGTCCTTGCTCAAATCCAATTATAAAAATTGAACCTTCAGCCCAAATTATATCAAAATATTCTTTGGGAAAATCCATTTTGAACATTGATTTATTTTGAATTTCAATTTTATCAGATAGTTTTTCTTTTTCAGTTAATTTTTTTAATTGATCCAGGTATGGCTGATGGATATCAATTGCAATTATTCTACCGCCTGTTAATTTTGCAAGTTCGACTGTTTGTAGACCTGGTCCACACCCAATGTCAAGTATTAGAGGATTTTTAATTGTTGGTATCATTTCAAATGCTTTTTGTGTATATTTATCTCTCCCCGAACCTTGTCTAGGTAAGTCTTTATGGATATCAAAAAAAATTTCCCAGTCCATAGGAAGGTTCAACAAGGTAATTATATTTTAAAATATGGTTTTTTTAAATCCCTTTAAAAAATAAATCAATATCTTCGTCTTCTTGATTGATAATGATTATATTTCTTCACATTTTTCTTTCTATTGTATTTACGGTTTCTAAAGAATACAGCCTTCTTAAAATCTGGCATGGATGCTTCTTCTATCTTCAGCTCATCATTACTTTGTACTCTTCTGAAATTATTATGATCAGGTTCGGTGAGTAAGGTAATTGCTGATCCATTTTCTCCTGCACGTGCTGTTCTACCTATTCGATGTATATATTCTATTGATGTTTTTGGCACATCATAATTATAGATATGTGAGACATTTTTAATATCTAGGCCTCTAGCTGCCACATCTGTTGCAACCAATACATCAGTTTGTTGATTTTTTAATGATTCAAGTGATTGCATTCTTTTATTTTGACTCATACCTCCATGAATTGCAGTTGCACGAATACCATTATATCTAAGGTTTCTAGCAATAATGTCAGATTCTGTACGCGTAGCACAAAACACAATAGCAAGTCCTGAAGTATCATTTTTAAGCAGATGCACCAGAAGAGAGAATTTTTTATTTATTTGATAAATGTCATAATATACTTGATTTAGTTTATCATTATCCACCTGAGATTGAGTCTTAATAATTATTGGGGTATGCAGATGTTTACTCATTAATCTATGAATATTTTCCATTATGGTTGCACTAAACATTAAAGTTTGTCTCTGATTTGGAATATATCTAATGATTTTTTCAACATCATCAATAAAACCCATATCAAGCATTTTATCGGTTTCATCAAGAACAAGAAATTTTACATTTCTAAAATCGATTGTTTTTCTGCACAAATGATCAAGCATTCTACCAGGCGTACCAACAACAACATCTGAAGACCGTATTTTTCTTATTTGAGGCTCGATGCTCACGCCACCATAAACACTTGTTGATTTTATTCCAATTAAATTTCCATATTCTTTGAATACATCTGTTACTTGTACACACAATTCTCTGGTTGGTGTAAGTACAACTGCTTGTAACCCAGATTTTGGAATGATTTTATCTAAGATTGGAAGACAAAATGCAAGAGTTTTTCCTGAACCGGTTTCCGCTTGTCCTACTATGTCTGTTCCTTTGATAATTTCAGGTAAACATTTCTCTTGAATTAAAGTAAGTTTTTCAAATCCTTGTTCTATTGTTTTTTCAATTAATTTTTTATTAATATTTAGGTCTACAAATTTCATTTTTATTGCCACTTTATCGTTAATTTTAGATACAATATAAAAAAAAGAAAGATTTTACAATCAATTAAATAGTTTAAACTTTTTTTACATTTGTTGCTTTTGGACCCTTTTCAGAATCTTCTTTTTCAAATTCAACATTGTCTTCTTCGTTAAGATATGTGCCTTGTTCAATATCATTTTGGTGAACAAAAATATCTTTTCCATCTTCACCAATTATAAATCCAAACCCTTTTCTTGGGTTGAACCACTTTACTTTTCCGTTCATATTTATTACCTCATATACTATTCATTTTTAAAAAAGAATTGAAAGAAAAAATTCCAAAGTTTGAAAGCTCAAAATTATGAAACCTTAATCTATATTCTTTTTTCTTGGCAGATATTTTAACACTATAAATAGATTGCTGTTGTATCTTCTAGCATAATAGTATGGTTTATAAGCTAGCTAATCCATATTTTTTAATTATTAGAACACCTTTTAAAAAATTATTTTTATTTAGAAAAGTTTATACATTACTAAGAAGTATATATAAATAATACTGGGAGGTTCAAATGGATAAAAAACCAGTGAAACTAATAATTATTCTCCTTATAATAATTTCATTAATTCTAGTTGCCTCTTATTATATAATAATAGAACTAAATAAAACTGAGTCAAAAGCAGAAATGCCTGAAGAAATTATTTTTGATAACCGAATAAGCCCCATTGAGCCGCAAGGGTTAACAGTTGAGATATTCAGGATAAGACATAGAGATATTTTAAATGAAATATTTAAAATATCATATCGCTGGAGTAGCCCACCATCGTCTTATTGGATAGCTACAGTAGATGGAAAAGAGGGCAGTAGTGAAGGAAATATTGGATATGGTTCAGCTGGAATTTTTACTGAAAGAGACACAATGCTTAAAGATTGCCGGGTTAATTTCAAGGTTGAAGATGGTCAGGAGACATCAGATGTTATCATAACAATAATGGAGCGAAAAAGCCTTGGATTGCTTGGTTTACGATCTCAAGACGTTCCTATAGAAGAGATGCAAGTAAAATATGATTATAAAACTGGTCATTGGGAAGGAAATGATTATTTAAAAGATTCTGATGGATATGGACATTTTCTTGGGGAAAATGTAGAGATATGGTTTAACATTTATCAAGCAGATTATGATCATGATGGTATTCCATATTGGACAGAGGTTAATGTACTATTTACAGATCCAAGAGTCGATGATTCAAAATTAGACCCTGATTATGATGGTATTCCAACAAGCTGGGAATGGAAATGGGGTTACGATCCTAATACTTGGGATGATCACCATTATCTTGATCCCGATATTGATGGCATAGAAAATATTGAAGAATATTACATGCGTAAGTGGTTTGCAAATCCATTTCAGCCTGATGTATATGTTGAGACAGATGGAATGCAAAAGAAAAATTTCTTAGATGTATCTCATGTATTCCACAAAGATGCTCAACAGATGTTAATAGAAAGATATGCTCAGCACGGAATAAATCTCTATATTGATGACGGTTGGCCTGATGGGCCAATCAATGGGGGCGGGGAATTACTCCCATTTATTAAGGAATTTGACGAAGTTTCCGGTGGTCAAGTATCCAGCTTTTACAAACATCATTTTGCAGATGAACGAAAAGGAATTTTTAGATATATAATAATTGCGAACAAATTAGGTTGGAATACTCCTTCAGAATACAACAAATATGATACTATTTTGATATTTAGCGGAAGAAGAGCGGTTATTGAGAGATTTTTTGCAGTCACTCCAAGACTTAAAAGTATATTAATGGCAAAAGCTGTATTGCATGAACTTGGTCATTCAATGGGTCTATTACCATTTACGTTTCCCGGAAATGATTTAATGCCCCCTGCTTCAATAAGATATCCAAGTATGCCTGAAGATGAATATAATGAATATTTAAAACAATATCATAGCATAATGAATTACAAATACATATATTCAGATAGAGACTTGGTTGATTATTCGGATGGGGACAACGGTCCCCCTTATGACCAGAATGATTGGGAACATTTGTATCTTCCTGCTTTTCAGTCTGATGCTAGAGCCTATGAAGAACCTGTAGATGAAACTTTTGAAGATTTCGAAGTCTGGGAAGAAGAAGTTTACCCAGAAATAAAGGGATGGAATCTTACTTTGAATTTTTCTTTAAGCAATAATTTACAGTCTTTAGTTTATTCCGATTTAAATATAGAAAATGATATTTTATTACTTATTGCAAATGATAAGGAATTAGATAGAGATGTTAAAGTTTATGCCCGTCCAAAAATTGATCCATTTCCTGTTGTGCAAAGTTGGTCATTGGTTGCAGAAGGAAAATTAGATAGTGAAAGTAATGAAATTCAATTTTATTCTTTTTCCACAAATGTAGATACAGTATTAGAAGCAATTGAAAACTCAAGTTAAGTTCGTATTTTTATTTATTCCTTTTATTACTAAAAATTTTTGGGTGCTTAAAATTACAATAGATGATTTTATAATATGTATTTAATAATCACTCATTTAAAGCATATTTTATATATAATAACATGTTTTATTATAGTAGATACTTCAGGGGAAAAATTATGAATTTCAATAAATACGGAAAAAAAATTACAATTTTAATTGCAGTATTTCTTTTTGTTACCGCATTTAAAGTAGGAAATGTAAATAGTTCTAAAGAAAATTTGGGACAAGAACAGCTCTCCAATAAAATTGACTTAATAAATCCATTTTTAACAAATATAAACAATCATCAATTAAAAAATCCAGATGCATCTGTAACTGAATACTGGGCATTACTGTTTGCTGTTGGAGTATACAAAAACAACCCAGATCAAGATCGTCCTTCTATGTTGGATGCAGTTGAAAATCTATACAATGTACTTCTTGATTCGCCACAATGGAACGAAAATAATATCCACAAAGTAACTGGAGCTGATGCGACTGGCAGAAGACTTATAAGGGAATTAATCTGGCTGATTCTTAATGTTGGCAATGATGATCAAGTATTGGTATATTTGACCACACATGGTACTCCACTTAAATCTCCATCAGGAAGACCAATTGACATACCTCCAAGAGATGAGGCAGATGGAGCTGATGAAGTGCTTATTATGTATGATGGTTTTGATAAACCATATGCATTTGTTTGGGATGATTTATTGAACTTTTTCTTCAATAGATTAAAATCAAAACAATTATGTCTAATTGTAGATAGCTGCTATAGCGGTGGATTTAACGATATATCAGAGTCTAAAAGAAAAAATAATCTAAGGAAAACTGAGCAAGATAATGACAACTCTGTTAATGGTATTAAACTTGAAAAAAGAACCCGAGCTAATTTATTTACCCAGGAATTTGCACAAGAGATGGCTGGAAAAGGTCGAGTAGTATTGATGTCAAGCGAAGAATATACCGTTTCTTGGGGATCTCATTTCTCGAATTTTTTAATAAGTTCTTGGGATATAGGCAATTGGGCAGATTATTTTGGAAATTCAGATGGCATTAACTCAGCAGAAGAAGCATTTGATTTTGCTAAACCTCGGGTTGAAGCTGCAACTGAAGGTAGACAAACTCCTACAATAGTTGATAATTATGATGGTGAATATTTGGTTACATATACTGAGAGAGATCCAATTAAAATTTCCCTGCCCGATGGTGTATTAGATGCTATTTTACCTGGAGAATCATCAACAATAGATGTGGAGATTAGGGAAATCACAGATGCTTATGTTCCTAATTCAGGAAAACTCTATTATCGCTATGATGGAGGAACCTACATTGAGTCTCCCCTAAATTATGTCAGTGGTGAACTATACCAAACAATACTTCCTCCTGCAAATTGTGGTGATAATCCTGAGTATTATTTTAGTGCTGAAGGAGAAAATACAGGTGTAATATTTAGTCCAAATGATGCACCTGAAGTAGTATATTCTTCATTAGTCGGAGTCCTCAGTCCAGCATTAGAAGATGATTTTGAATCGGATAAAGGATGGGTGGTTGAAAACAGTCCAGGTTTAACTGATGGTTCCTGGGAGCGTGGTATACCAAACGGGGGAGGAGTTCGTGGTGATCCATTGGCAGACTGTGATGGGTCTGGACAATGTTATCTTACAGATAATGAACCTGATAATTCAGATGTTGATGATGGATTAACTTGGTTAATTTCACCAACAATGGACCTTAGCGAAGGAATAGATGCAAAAATTGATTATGCATTATGGTATACTAACGATTTTGGTAATGATCCAAATAATGATTTATTCAAAGTGTATGTATCAAATGATGATGGAGAAAATTGGATTTTAGCTGAAACAATAGGTCCAGAAACAACTAAAGGTTGGAATAAACATAGTTTTATGATTAGCCAATTTGTAATTCCTAATAATCTTGTTAAAGTTAGATTTGAAGCATCAGATTTAAATGAAGGATCAGTTGTAGAAGCAGCAATAGATGATTTTAGGGCATCTACTTTTAATTGTAACTAGTACATTAAAAAAAGAGTAGATTATTTGTTAATAAATAGAAATTATCAATTTACACAATTGATAATTACTCTTATTTTTTTAAATAAATAAGTTTGGAAAGTTTTTGAATATCTATAGATTTTTTATATAAAGGCTGTTTATTTAGTTTATAAACCAACAAATTTTGTTCAAAGGTTTTCTTATTTTTGCTTACATAGAAAATACCTAGAGGAAATTTTTGATGTTCAATTGATTTTTTAAAAGCTTCGATTCTATTATTTTTATCATACGATTTATCAAGATAATAAGTATTTTCTTTAAACCAATCGTATGTGTTTATTTTGTTAAATGTTACGCATGGTTGAAAGATATCGACCAATGAATATCCTTGATGCTTGATTGCAGTTTTTATAATCTCCTTTGTTTCTTTTATATCTCCAGCAAAAGCCCGAGCTACAAAAGATGCATCCAGGGCAATAGCAACAGATATAGGGTTGAAAGGTTCCAAGATCACCCCATTAGTTTGTACAGGTGTTTTAAATCCAATTTCACTAGTTGGTGAGGCTTGACCTTTTGTAAGTCCATATACCATGTTATTATGTATTATGTTTGTAATATCAGGATTTCTACGTATAGTATGAATAAAATGATTGCCTCCTTCACCATACATATCCCCATCTCCGCTTTCTGCAATTACTGTCAAATTTGGATTGGCTGATTTTATTCCTACTGCGGGCGGCAATGCTCTCCCATGTAATCCATTGAAATAATTAGTTTTAAAATACTGAGGTATTTTGGCTGCTTGACCAATTCCTGAAACTAATACCAATTTATTTAGCGGTATTTTTAACTCTGATAATGCCTGTTTTAAAGCATTTAAAATTGCAAAATTCCCACACCCTGGGCACCATGCAATATCCTCTCTATTCTTCACCTTTTTTCACCCTTAAGAATTAAATTTATTCGATCTACTATAGTTTCAACACTAAATGGTAAACCAGTATATTGTAAAACATGATTCGTAACTTCATATCCTGTATGAAGTTTAATAAGTTTAGAAAATTGAGATGTTGAATTATTTTCAACTATTATTGTTTTTTTTGCTTTTAAAAGATATTTTTTAGTATCTGGATGAAGAGGATAAACCTGATTAAAATGCAAGAGAGAAACATCTTTATTTTTTAAGAAACTAATTGCTTCTTTTAGGGTATTATAAGTGGAACCCCAGCCAACAATTAAAATATTATAGTCCTTTTTTCCGAAAAATATTGGAGGGAATATTTCTTTTTTTATTTCCTTAAATTTTCTAAGTCTTTTATCGACCATTTCTTTTCTTATATCCATGCTTTCGGTAATGTGTCCCAATTCATCATGTTCATCACTGTCGACACATACAATGCCATTACCATATCCTGGAATTCCTCTGGGTGAAATACCATTTTTTGTTATCTTATATCTTTTATATTCTTTTATTGTTCTAACAAAATAATTTTTATTTCTAATATTTCTTAGACTTAGATTTGGTATATTATAAAATGAATCCACAAAATATTGATCTGTTAATATGTATACTGGAACTTGATATTTATCGGCTAAGTTGAACGCCTTTTGAGTTAAATAAAAACCATTGACTATAGTAGAAGGTGAAAAAATAATTTTTGGAAACTCTCCATGAGATGAATATAATGCATGCTCTAAATCTGCCTGTTCCGTGCGGGTGGGTAATCCTGTAGCTGGTGCTGGACGCTGGGCAAGATGAATAACTATTGGACTTTCAATCATACCCGCGAGACTAATTCCTTCAGTCATTAGTGCATATCCCCCACCTGAGGTGGTTACCATTGCTCTGGCACCTGCATACCAGGCACCCAATGCCATATTTATGGCAGAGATTTCATCCTCTGCCTGCTCAACTATACAATTAAAATCAGGTGAGTGTTGTGAGAGGAAGGTTAGAACACCTGTTGAAGGAGACATAGGATATGATGAAATGAAATTACATCCGCCAGCTAGTGCACCAAGGGCTATTGCTTCAGTTCCATTAATAATTATTTCATCATGGTGATTATGAGGTGATGAAATTTCAAATCTCACATTTTTGTTACCAATTAAATCTAATCCAATATCGTATCCTTTATCTAGCGCGTTTATGTTTTTTTCCACTACAATCTTTTTTTTCTTCAAAAAAAAGGATTTAATTTCATCTTTAGTTATTATCCTATTAATTCTACATAAAGCAGATATTAAGCCAACTGCTATAATATTTGAAAAAACTTTACTACCTAATTCTTTTGCAATGTGTGAAAATGATATTTCTATTATTTTGTATTTTTTATTGTTTTTAATATGATTTTTTTCTCCAAGAATAAGTGTTTTTTTAGAAATCCTATGTGAAAGATGCTCTAATGCATATTCACTTAATGCAATAAGAATATCGATTCTATCAATGTATGCAGCAACAGGTTCTGATGAAATTCTTATTAATGTTGAATTACTTCCCCCCCTCACTCTTGACATATATTCTTTGGTGGAAAAAACAAAAAATCCAGCTTTTTTAGCTATGTTTGTAAATACTTTTTCCACTGTTTGTATGCCTTGCCCTGCTTCCCCACATAAAACAATTGAAACCTCACTCATATTGTACCTGCTAAATTATTTTGTAAGTAATATTCAATAAAAATTAACCAGAACGACCATCGTCACAAGGTTCTTCATGTTCCATGGGGCGAGCGTGTTCTGCATGTGCAGGTTGAATACAGACATCAAGTGGTAGTTGTTTCATTGGCTTACCACAACAATTAGGTATTTTATTATCAGTTGTTTTTTTTATTTTTTTACAATTCACGCATTCATATTTTTTTTCTTCCATATGTATACTGCCTCCCAAATTAATGGTTATCTTTAATTTAAGGAGGTTATAAATAGTTATGGATTGGAAAAAATTAAAGGAATAATTATACAATTCAAATTAATACTCAACTAAAAAACTTTCAAATAATATTTCTCCAGTAGTCAAACCCCTTATTCTAAAATAATAAGATCCTTCTTGACTGGCGATAACTGTAAATATATCACTAGGACTGACAAATCCATCTAAATCAACATCTGTATAAGAAATCGATGCGTATAGCTCCAGTGTGAGATCCTCCTTTAATAATTCTAATGTTAGTGATTCTCCATCTACTAAATCCCCTTCAATTTCAGTTACTTCCCATTTTATCTCTCTAGTTGCAGGTTTTTCACTATAAATTTCTAAAGATATCGAGGTTGTTTCATTTGGCCAAGGTTCCTCTGCTGGCAGTACAACTATTTGAGTAGTTGCAGAAAGAGTTGTTGTTGCATTAAATGCAGTTAGAGTATATGTAGTAGTAGAAATTGGCATAATTATTCTACTTCCTGTCAAACTAACATTCCCAATATTGTTATCAATATTCACTGTTTTTCCCCCTATTACAATCCAACTTAAATTAGCTGTTTCCCCCTCAACTATTACACTTGGTTCAACTTCAAAATTTGCGATAGAAAATTGAAGGATATCATCAGTTATATCTACCTCAAGACATCCATTTAGATTTGTTAAGATTAATCCAATTAAAAAGAAATGTATAACTAGTTGTTTTTTCATACGATTCTCCTCTCTTCTTATAGGTAATTAATTATTATTAATAGATTGGTGAATTTGATAACTTCAACTATAATATAATCATTTTTCTAAATAACTCCCGCATGATACATATTGGATTACCTAATAGCATTGGAACATTTTTCTTATATTCAAGGTATTCTTCTCCAAACTTTTCCATGCATTCTTTTTCCTCAATAAAAATTACAAAAAGAAAAACCCATAGCCATTGACTTACAACGACAATTAAAAATGTAATGGGATAACCAATTAGTAAAGCAAGAAATGTCATAAACAGACCAACACCCAGATGGTGAGGATGCCTGACACATTTGTAAATGTTATTTGTAATAAGTTTTGTAGACCATCCCCAGAGCTCACAATCACCAAATAGCCTTAACATTTTACCTGTTCTTTTCATTAGAAAATGAATAAGTAATATGCCAATTAGTCCAATAACTCTTATAAAAACAGAGTAACTTTTTGTTAAAAATAGATTCAAATCCGAATAAATACCTATTATTATACTAATACTTGTAAAGGAAATCCAAAGTACTAGTCTTTTCCAACATTTGCTGCATATTTTCTTTTTTTTCAACATAATTTCTTTCCAATCCTACTAATAACTTATTCCTTTCTTTATATTTCAAAGAATCCTTTATTATCTTAGATTTATTAAATATCTTTACAGTCAATCACTGGTATTGACATAATAAATAATTGGCGTTCTAAATACTATTTTTTAACATTTAATAAATAGAATTATGTTGTAAATATCATCACAATTACTTAATATAAATATTACATACTATGATTGAATATAATGTATATGTTTTTTTTAATTCTAGGTTTATTGGCAGTTTTCGGTTCAATAATTTTAATCTGTCTTTTTTTGTATACTTATTTTAAAAATAAATCTAAAATATCACTTGATATAGACAAAAAAGTAGCAATTATTATTCCTTGCAAAGGGCTAATTAAAAACCTAGAAAATAATCTAAGAGCTATTTGTGAACAAGATTATCAAAATTATAAAGTTATATTTGTACTAGATTCAAAAGAAGATTCAGCATATCCAATTATTAATAAAATTGTTAGAAGTTCAAATAAGGCTAGTATTGAATTTGCAGAAAAAATAAATGAATCAAGTGGTAAAATATCAGCACTTATCACAGGTATTAAAAAAACAGGGGATGTTGATATTTATGTTTTTGCTGATTCAGACATTCTACCACATAAGTCATGGTTGACTTATCTTGTATCAAATCTAAAAGAAAAAAACATAGGTGCAACAACTGGGTTTAGGTGGTTTTTCCCAAGTAACTTTAAATCTTATTTGACATCAAGCTGGAACATGGCAAGTATGATTTCTATTTTACATCCCCGCAGTAGTTTTGCATGGGGGGGATCAACTGCTATTAAAAAAACAATTTTTGAGAAACTAAGGATAGAATCTAAATGGATAAAAGGATTTTCAGATGATTTGATTTTAACAGAAGCTGTGAGAAAAGCAGGTTATAAAATTAAATTTGTCCCAAGATGTATCGTTGAAAGTCCTGAAGAAACAAATATTATGAAGTTCTTACATTGGGGGACACAACAATTTATTTGGGTTAGATGGTATTATCCATTGATTTATTTTATAGGATTCTTTTCAGCACTTTTACTTCAAGTTTTCATAATACTAGGTTTTATATTGTTATTTACAGAGTTAATAATTCCTGGTATATTAATGATTTCGACATTATTTTTCGAAATGGTTTACGGATTGACTGGTATTATGGTTTTTAGAAGTTTAATGGATTATCCAAAAGAAAAATTTGGAAAAATCATCCCATATGCAATTTTTATGCCTATTGTATTTATTCTTTTTACATACAACCTAATTCTTTCGGGTATTAAACAAGAAATTAAATGGGGGGACCGGTATTACAGAAAAAAAGATGCTTTAGGTTAACACAGAATCCAGAAACTAATATTACCTTATCTTTTTTAGACATTTTATCGTTATTTAACCAAACTTTAATTAAATAAAAATACGGTCCAGCCAAACTATAATTTCGGCAGGAAATCTCATTATCATAATTAAAATAATCCCTGAATGTCCATACTTGGATATATAGATTATTAATCGAATGATACCATAAATATTATTGTACCAATCGAGTAATATTCACTAGGGATTTTATATATAAAACTCTAAACTGCAATAAAATGCATCAGAAGCTCCATATTCGTCATTATAATAATGAAATTCTAAGTATATGTTTTCCTTATCCTCATATTCGGATAAAGAAATTTCATACTCATACTGATCACCATGTTTTTCACTATCACTTTTATCCTGATTGTGAAGAATTTCTATTTCATTTGAAGGATTTTTTCCACCTGAATAACCCTTAACCTTAAAAAATTCCTGGGGTGTATTCCTTTCTTTAAAAAAGGATGAAAAATTTAGAACCACTTTATCATACCCTATATAATCTGACAAATCAATAGGTGGAGTAAACAATCCTACATCAAAAGTTAAACCACTGGATCGGCTATTTGCTAATGCATAGCAAAGTCCCAGTCCTATAGGCTCATATTCATTCAATTTATTACCATCATCTGATTCCCCATCCGTCGGTTCTCCATACCATTTATTATCATTTCCATTATATGAACCATCGAGACAAGAATAATATAGATCAGAAGTTATTCCCAATTCTCTATACTCTTCTTTTTTAGATGTATAACACCATAATTTCCTTGCTGGGATTATATTGGAATCGCCTCCAAGTAGAACATAATTTATCCCATAATCATTAACACAATCTTTTATATAATCCCTAATTCTTTCTGCATCATCTTCGCAAGTATAATATTTTTCATCACTGGTAATATTCTCAATTGACTCTATCATTGTTTTCGTTTCAGTATTTTCATTTTTAAATTTTACCAAATCCATAAATGTCAAAAAATAATCAGGATCCCCATCTCGTTTTCCACCAATAAAAGAGTCTTTGGTTATGATTAACAAATCATAGTCATCAGGAGGAGCAGTGCCAAATGTATATGTACTATTCATACTATAATCATCGACCATTTGCTTCATCTCGACTTCATCTGATGATAATTTTCGAAAAAGAGGACTTGCATTACCTGTTTCATTTGTTAAAATCGTTATATTCATATTTTCATAATAATAAATTTCACCCGTGTCACCAATATAATGAACCGGATACAAATTGAAAAATAAGATAGAATATCCCCTAAAACCATACACATTAGAGCCACTTCTAAGTTCTGTTGGATAAGGTATCGATGAATTGAAACATGATTGGTTTGACTGGTTTTGTTGAGATGAATTAATGGCAACGATTTCTGGACCAAGTGTAAGGTTGTATCCTTGACCTATTGATGTATTACCAAAAAATGTAATATTGATTGATTCTAAAGTTCCATTTTGGGGAAGTAATATTTTCAATGGCTTAACCGGAAGCATTGGATATCCTGGTGCTACTATATTGTCTGAATCGTTCATTATTACTGTGTGATAAGTAGAATTTGTAGTGTTTACTTCAGTTATTTGTGGTTCATCAAACGAATAACATAATTCAATTTCTTCAGAAGAAACTGATTGAATAAATATTAAACACAATATAGTAATAATGATTGTAATTCCAGCCTTAAAATAGATTTTATTCATTCTTTCTATCCCTCCTCTACTAAAATTTACAAAAGTATGAAACAATTTTGTTTTATAAATTTTTTTGAAAAAATAAAGAGTTTTATCGTTAAATATAATTAAAAATTCTATCTTTCATTGTATAAAATAACAAGAATATAAAAGAAAAAAACAGTTATTTATTTCATGTGTTTTAAGATATTTTTAAAAAATGGAAAATCATCGTTGAATCGTTCGAATAGTAATAATATTAAATTAAAATTGGAGTTAAAAGTCATTATCTTTGGTATTGTAATTTCAAGATATGTCCAATCACTTTCCCCTCCATGCACATCAATCGCCATTACCTTAACACTGTAATCACCTCTATACCGCCAATAATGACTAGCAGTTACTTCTTCACCTGATGCGTAGGGTCCGATTAAATATGTATAAGATCCAATCGAATCCCAATCGATAAAATAATACACATCATCACCTTCAGGATCTGTGGTTACAATTTTATAATCATATATTATCATAGTTCTTCCTTTTGTTTTACCAGTTATCATTGGTTGATTTGGCCGTTGGTTATCAAATGCAGCAACCTTGAGTAACACGACATCAAAATTCAAACCACTCTCGGGACCTGTAAATCCTGTGATAATATATCCTCCATCGCTGGTCTGCTGAACAGATTCTCCCCTATCCTCGACTTCTGATTTCCCAAACATCATATCCCATTCTTTATTTCCATCGTTGTCAGTTTTAATTAGAAGAATATTACTCCTGCCTGAATAAAATCCAATATAAATCCCGACAATTATGTATCCGCCATCATTGGTTTGTCTAACAGAGTTTCCAATTTCATAATTACTCCCCCCAAAAGTCTTATTCCATTCTTCGTTACCATCTGAGTCAGTCTTGATTAACCAAAGTTCAAAACTTTCATCACTTAGTGTATCGGTGTATCCTGTTATTATAAATCCGCCATCGTTGGTTTGTTGTACTGAACGTCCTTCATCAATAGATGTCCCTCCAAATGTTTTGTTCCATACTTCGTTTCCTTCATTACCAAGCTTGACCAGAAAAATATCTTCCCGGCAACTGGAATTAAAACAGGTATTGCCCGTAATAATATATTCATTATTCTCAGTTTCAATGATTGAATTACCATAGCTACTATTCCCTATCTTTAAGGTCGTATTCCACTGTTCAACACCTTTTGAATCTGTCTTTATGATCCAAGCATAAAAATTAGGGCTATAGGATTGTGTATCTCCTGCTATTACAAAACCTTCATCACTGGTTTGTTGAAGGGAACAGCCACCATCACCTCTTTTTCCACCAAACGTATTATTCCACTCTTCAGTGCCATTAGAATCGGTTTTAATCAACCATACATCCTGTTTTCCTGCACCATATGAAGATGTTTTGCCTAATATTGCATATCCCCCTTTTACTGTCTGAATAATTGAACATCCAATATCGCAATCCATCCCTCCAAAAGTTTTATTCCATTCTTCAATACCGTTTGAATCAGTCTTAATCAACCAAACATCACATCCTCCTTCACCATATGATTCAGTGTATCCTGTAATTATATATCCTTTATCATTAGTCTGAATGACCGAATAACCGCAATCGGAATTGGGACCGCCGAATTTTCTACTCCAATTCTCATTAATGCTATGATATAGAGGATTTTGTTGGTAATATTCACTATTAAAGTTTAATGAATTATCATTATGTAATTTACATATCTCATGTCCACTATAACTTGGAAAAAAACTAATGCAAATTAGAGTGATGATAACAAAGAAGGTTGCCATTTTCTTTAATTGATTTTTAGACTCCAGTTTTTATTTCCCCCTACTAACATATAAATTAATCTATAATTTATTATATAAAATTTTCCTTGTCTTTATTGGCGATTTTTTTGCAACACATATAACAAAAATATTTTAAGTTGTATTAATTTTGTTTGTTTTTTATTGAGTAAAAATCACCAAACAAGTAACAATTTATTTCTAACGTTTCTCAATAATTATCTGAATACATATGGATCCAAAGAAAAAAATCAAAATTTTAGGGATATTTACAGTAATTTTTCTTAACTAATTTTTAATCTCATTTGGAAAAGATGTTTGGGCTCCTGGAGGGCCCACAAGACATTATCCAGCTAAAGGATGGATATATTCTGAAGGTTTAAAAAAGAAAATTGAATGGTACGGAAAATCATTTTGGGGAGAAATTCATACTTATGAAACTTCCATTGCACCAGTTTTTTATTATTATCATGTAGGGATAATTGGATTCACAGGGATAAATATATATCATTCAAATTCTGATGAAAATTACTTCTTAGGAACAGGTTTATTTTTGAAAATAGATGTCAATGATTAATGAGTTGATAATAATTAATTGAAAAATCCTCACATTCCCTCCCGTACAGAAATAAATCCCTAGCTCGGCTATGGATTAATATATAAAATCCCTAGTGGAATGTTACTGAATCGGAAGAAATTTTTTTGAAAAACCCACTTGTTTCTATTAAAACGAATCGAGTTCATATAAGGAGGGAATTAATTTTTTGATATGGGCTAAGAATGGCTCAGAAGGCATTATGAATGGCAAAAGGAAAAAAGGACCCAAGATTTGAAAGGTCCAATAATGAAATGAGAGACAAATTTATAGAACGTCTCAAAAAAGATATTGATGGTCCGGAATTCAAAGAATTTGACTCTGGAGCAAAAATAAATCCAATAGAGTTCATTGTCAGATACAAAAGCAGGAATCTAGTTCACATAGCAAATCGGGCAAATATGTATTTTTGTTTGGGGATTAAACAGCTGAGCGGCAAGAACGACATCCGCAAACTGATGAGTGAAAAAGACATCGAAAAGGCATTTGATGATTTGAAAAATTTAACAATAGAAATAGATAAATTTCCTGTTAAGAGCAACAAAAAGCCAAACAAGAAATCAACACCAACAACGCCAGATGATGAAATCATTGCAGTGCTTAAAGAAAGAATTGCCAAGCTGGATAAAAAATCTAAGGGCATAAAAACTGCTGATGGAGAAATGACCAAAGCAGTTAGAAAATGGGCGAAATCTCAAGGATATAGCATTAGCGGCGACCAGATAATTGTTAGACAGGTATGATTTCATGTGTGCATATGATATTCAGGAAGACTTGATTAGAATCTATAAATTCCAGAACTTCAACAATCCCAAAGAATGTGGCATGAACTTCAAGATTGAATCTATGGACTTACCAGAATTAGCAATGTCAATTGCGATAGTTGAAATTGTAAAAGTGCAACTTCTGAAAAAATTCAGTGACCTGGAGCTGAAATAATGAGAGTTGTCATTTCTAGAAGACAAGCAAAGAGGTTGCTGAAGCAGATTCCATTGTGGCTAGATGAACAGTTTGACGAGATTGTGCTATATGATGATGAATATCCAGAGATGGTACAATTTGTTGAGGTCAGGAGATGAATCAATTGCAAACTGTTTATAATGTTAAAACCATAGTTAAGCCAAAATCTAACAGGAATGAAAAGAATCTAAATAAAAATATTAAAGGTAAGAATCAAATCCGTTACAGCACCGTTTGTATCAAGAAAATGATGCCTTTGATATCTGGGATTCTTTCTCTGAATTTTGTTATATGGTTTCTAATTATTTTTGCAGTTGCTGGAATGAACAGAGACAAGGTTGTCCTAAATTATTTCAATGCTTTTGGAGAATTCCTGTTTGAAGCAGTGTTTGTTGTAGTATTGACTGTTGTGATAATGATTGGGCTAATTTATAACTGGAAAAGAACAACTAAAGATATTGATGAATTTAAAAAATCCAGGTTATAGAAGGAGCGAGGAGGAGAATGGCAAACTCCCCCTCGAGGCTGGTTTACTACCCACGATGTGTTTGTGGTAGCATAGGAGATATTGTACTGAGCTCTTAAGAGACGATTTTCAACCCATATATAAGTGTAAAACCGACCTAATAAATTTTATTTGATTTTATCATATGGAGAAAAAGTTAGACTTTTGTTGGTATATATTATTATAATGATATTCTAAAAAGGTTAAAATCCTACAATTTTATTAAATTCTTACACTTTAGAGATTTTATATATAAATCCATAGTCGGACTAGGGATTTATTTCTGTACAGGAGGAGATGTGGTTGATTTAAATAGAAATACACTACTCTTCTGTAAACCTTGCGAAAATGAACCTATTGCCTACACAGCCCCAATAGTTATTCGACAATGATATTTCCTTATTGATAATTATATCCATTGGAAGTATAAGCCAAAAGACAAAAACAAAATCAGCATGAAATTGAACAGATTCATTGGATATTTCAGTACCATGAATAAGTCCAATCAACCAAGATTTCTGAGGGGGCGGTGGTGGACTTATTATAATATCGATTATGCAATAGTCTTCTGGATTTTCACAATTTTCAACCCTGATTGCCCCAGTATCGTTAAAATCCTCAGGCCAAATGATTGTTACGTCAACCGTTATCTGACCGTCTTCTGGAGTTTGGTTATACCATTTCTCTGGTTCAAACACCCAAGAACCACAATCCGGCCAATCAACCACTGCCCAATCAAGAGTTGAATTTGCCTCACCTATATTCTCAACTGCAAAGGAACCAGTATAAGTTTGTCCCGATTCTGGACCAACTATACTTATTGAACCCTCACAAACCAAATCCGGAATAGGGTCAAATTTCAACTTCCCAACATTTGCATTGATGCTTGGTGCAAATGCAAGTCCTATGAATAAGAGGATTACAATTACAGATATTAGTTTCTTCATTTCACACTCCTATATCATAAGGTTTTATTGCTGGTCGCCAGTCAAAATTTATCCTTATATCAAAAGGTGGAAGCCCTGCCGTCTCACCTATGATAATTTTTGGAAACAGTCTTGGTCTGTTCCAATAATTATGATTCCAATTATTCGAGGAGCTTTCATGGAAATAAGCATGTTGTTCATTTTTTAAGAAATTGTTATAATGGAAATCATTGTTAGACGCCATATTGATAAAAACACCTTGCCCATTTTTTTCAATAATATTATAGGAAACAAAAGTATAATTTGAACCAAGGAGATGTATCCCAATATCATTGTTAGAATTTACAGAATTTCCAAAAATCATGTTTTCATCTGAAATATGTAAAGTTATGCCATAAGGATTATCTGAGATCTCGTTCCTTGAAATATTGTTGTTATTGGATTGAGTCAGAAGTATGCCATATTTTTTGTTTGAATCAAAGATGTTATCCGAGATTAGACAATTATGCGTATCTGTTAACATGATACCAGAAAAGGTATCGGACAAATCTTGTTCTTGAACAGTGATATTGTCACAACGTACGAGGAGTACCTGCCCTGCATTTTCTATGATTATGTCTGATTCATCCTCTAAATATATGAGAGGTTTATTATTGACATAGTTGTTTAGAAAAGTGTTTCTCCGTGCATCGTAAACCAAAGCACCATCTTTGATAAAAATATTACCTGAAATATTGTTATACTCTGAATCATATTCAAGAGCTAAACCACACCAATTATCCAAAAAAGTGTTATTTAAAATATTGTTGGAATTTGAATAAGTAATATAAAACCCAAGCGATTCGCTGGAACTTATGGTATTTGAAAAGACCATATTGCTATTTGAAATATAAAACAATATACCTCCATAATTGTTTGAGATGATGTTACTTGAAATATTATTATTATCTGAACGGCAAAGAAGTATTCCATTATAATTGTTTGAACTGAATGTGTTATTTAAAATTAGACAATTGTTGGTATCGCATAAAAAAAGACCAATGCTAGTGTTTGATAGGTCCTGGTTTTTTACAGTAACATTATTACATTTTATCAGAATTACCTGTCCTGCATCTTCCTCAATAGTTTTATTTGATTCTTCCTCAAGATAGATAAGAGGTTTATCATTGACTGTATTATTTAAAAAATAATTTTTATATGAATCATAAAAATAGACACCATCGTTGAAAAAAACATTATCAGAAACAGTATTATATCTTGAATTTTCAAGGGCTAAACCACCGAAATAGTGGTTGCCTGAAAAGGTATTTTTTGAAACTACATTATTATTGGATTTCTGAATGTATACACCACAGTCACTATTAGATTCTATAATATTATCTGAGATTGTATTGTAATTTGCAGGAGCGCTGCTTCCAGGTATAATTATACCAACACCGCTGTTTGAAATAATATTACCAGAGATTACGTTATTACTGGTTAAGATAATGATTCCATCGCCGGAAAAAAATGGATTATCAGGGTATGCAAAGTTTTGAAGGGTAAATCCAGATATTGTAACTCCATTGGCTCCAACCTCAACACCCCATGGTTTGTTTTGACCGTCAATAACAGTTGTCTCTCTATTTTCACCAATGAGATTAATTGATTTTAATATACGGATAGAACGCTCATAATAGGGCGAGGAATCATCATAAACAAAAACCGTATCGCCATCATTAGCATCATTTATGGCATTATTTATTTTTGAATAGTTATCAGGACCGCTACCACCTACATATAATATATTTCCGCTAGTTAGTTCATTAGATGTTTTTTCAACAATTTTGGACTTTTTAGATATGGACAAGAAATCATTGTTAGAATAATCGGTTCTATGGTGGTTTCTACTAGGACTCAATGGATCAAAAAAATCTGAAATTTTGCTATAGGAATTTTCTAAGTAATTCGACGGAGTATAATATTTTAGTAAACCATATGTCGGTGTTTCATTTCTTGATATCGTACTATTAACAGTTGGTATAATACAAATTCCAACCAATAAAATGATTATCCCAACAACAATTAGTTTCTTCATCTAATCAATTCCTCTAACAACCTATGCAATAATGGGAATCTATCCAAGATTTTGTTGAAAAAACAGATATTAATCCTAAATCCAACATATATTTTATTCATTAATTTCTCCTGAAAAACAAGGGTCCTACAACAAATCCATCTATTTCCAATCTATCGGGGTTTGAATCAGTTGCATTTACAGATATATAAACACGAGTTAAACCGAGACCAAATATAGGCCAAGCAACCGCAGACTGTTTTTCACCAGCTTTAATTATAGAAAATTGTCCACTTGAGCTTATATTCTTCCAAAACAAAACATTATCAACAAAAATGATTCTCCAATCCACGGTGGTTGCATCCATATCTCCAACATTCTTAAACTCTACTTTCAATCGGGCAAATTTGCTCTTGATTTCACCAATCTCAAGACTTGGTGCGTGCTCTCTAACCTCAATAGCATAAAGGAGCCCACTCCATGAATTGAAATATATAGTGCCATCTTCATCAATAGCAGGAGAAGAAAATATACAGTTACTGGTAGGAAATTTCCACTTCAAAGTACCATCAGAGTTCAATGCATATATGTTTCCATCACATGAACCAACATATATGACTCCATTCTTGTCAATTGCAGGGGAAGAATGAATTTCATCCTTGGTTTTAAACACCCAGTTTAAAGAACCATTATAATAAATACTAAACAAATTACATTCTCTCGCTCCTGTTCCAATGTATATTGTACCATCATCAGCAATTGCTGGGGACGATTCGCCTACATAACCAGTTTTATACCGCCATTTCAGAGTACCATTTGGATTGAGAGCATACAAGTATCCGTCAGTAGAAC
>Ga0272441_10000511_pt1 | contig 88556 bp, 89 predicted proteins | sample SSMProp6N_FD_193582 | JGI IMG/M metagenome (GOLD analysis project Ga0272441, IMG submission 193582) | Marine sediment archaeal communities from Little Sippewissett salt marsh, Falmouth, MA, United States - SSM-Prop-6N | ecosystem: Environmental > Aquatic > Marine > Wetlands > Sediment ... | reverse complement strand
CCCGAGACCGGGTACGTTCTCGGACGTGCTGACGCCGGGCCGGGACGAGCGGGTCCTCGCCTACCCGAGAACGGATACGTTCTCGGACGTGCTGACGCCGGGCCGGGACGAGCGGGTCCTCGCCTAGCCGAGAACGGGTACGTTCTCGGACGTGCTGACGCCGGGCCGGGACGAGCGGGTCCTCGCCTACCCGAGAACGGGTACGTTCTCGGACGTGCTGACGCCGGGCTGGGACGAGCGGGTCCTCGCCTAGCCGAGAACGGGTACGTTCTCGGACGTGCTGACGGCCTTCGGCCGTCAGCACGAGCAAGATCCATCAACTCGGCCGCAATCCTTGGCAACTCGACCGCAAGGATCGAGAAGACACGGCTCGTCCGACGGTCTAGGCTGGAGCATCCAACCGAGACACAGGAGGAACCCCATGAAGTTCGATGCCGAAGTGAAGGAGTTGCCGGAGCGGTTTGTCGCCTGCATCCGGCACGTCGGCCCCTACCCGGAGATTGGCAGGGCGATCCAGGAGATCTATCAGTGGGCAGGCCCCAAGGGGCTCATCCAGATCCCACAGACCCAGTGCCTCGCCGTATACCACGATGATCCGAAACACGTCGATGTCGCGGAGCTTCGCTCCGATGCGTGCCTCACCGTTCCGCAGGGCACGGAAGGCGACAGCAAGGTCAACACGATGCTGATCCCCGGCGGCCTGTTCGCCGTGGCGCACGTCGAGATCGATGTCTCCGAGTACGGCGCGGCGTGGGACAAGCTCGTCGGCGAGTGGATGCCGGAGAATGGGGTGGAATCAGACACGGAACGGATGTGCTATGAACTCTACCTCAACGATCCAAACCAGCACCCGGAGAAGAAACACATCGTGGATCTCTGCGAGCCGGTAAGGCATAGCTAAGCTGCACGGGCACCGGATCGGCACGCCCCCGACTGCAATTGGGCAAGGATCCGTCGCTTCAGGCAAGGGAAGATGTCAAGAGAAGGCCGAGTCTCATGCTCGGCCTTCGTCGCGTCTCGGCAGCCTCGCCCTGATCTCGCTTCCGCCTGGCCAACGCTCGGCCACTGGGTATACTCAAGGTCCCGTCAGTCAAGCAGGTCGTGAACACATCTCGCTGTATCGCAACACGCCTCACTCGTCCGATCCTTCGTGGAAGGAGACATCATGCAGTATCGCACCTTCGGCAACCTGGAGTGGAAGCCTTCGGCCCTCGGCTTCGGCGCAATGCGCCTGCCGACGATCAGCGAGCGCCGAGATGGCGTCAGCACCCATCAGATGTCCGACATCGACGAGCCTCACGCGATCGAACTGATCCGAGCCGCGATCGACGGCGGCATCAACTACCTCGATACCGCACGCCCGTATCACAACGGGCAAAGCGAGGTCGTCGTCGGGAAGGCTCTGCGAGACGGCTATCGAGAGCGCATCAAACTCGCGACCAAGCTCACGTTGAGTCACATCGAGTCCTCGGAGGCGTTCGACCCGTTTCTCGACGGACAGCTCGAACGGCTTCAAACGGATCACATCGATTTCTACCTGCTGCACGCGTTGAACGCGTCGAACTGGACCAAGGTCCAGGAGCTTGACGTCCTGGCGTGGGCCGAGAGCGCGATTTCCGACGGCCGGATCCGACATCTCGGATTCTCCTTCCACGACGAGTATCCGGTCTTCAAGGAGATCGTCGAAGCGTACGACTGGACCTTCTGCCAGATCATTGCCAACTACATGGACGTCGAGTTCCAGGCCGGGCTTCGCGGACTGGAACTCGCCGCGTCGCGCGGAATCGCCGTTTCGATCATGGAGCCGTTGCGTGGAGGGCAGCTTGCGCGGACGCCGCCGCCGACCGTCGAGGCCGTGTGGTCCGAGATCGAGGATCGCCGGATGCCGGCGGATCGTTCGCTGCAATGGCTGTGGAATCGCCCTGAAGTCTCGATCGTCCTCTCGGGGATGTCGACGATGGAACAGCTTGAGGAGAACCTGGCAAGCGCTGATCGATCGGCGATCGGCTCGCTATCGCGTGAGGAGCTTGCCGTCTATGATCGAGCTCGCGTCGCGTACCACGCGCTCAACCCGATCCCGTGCACCGACTGCAAATACTGTCAGCCCTGCCCACAGGGCGTGGACATCCCACTCGCGTTCTCCATCTACAACGAAAAGGTGATCTACGGAGAGTCGGCCGGCGGCTTCACGGCGTTTGCCGACTACTGCACGATGCGATCCGGGGCGAATCGCTGCGTCGCGTGCGGTCAGTGCGAGGAGGTCTGTCCTCAGCAGATCCCGATCATCGAATGGCTCGCGAAGGTCTCGGACTTCTTCGGCCTGGAGCGGACAGCCGAGTAAACCGACGCGCGGATCGGATAGACTCAGAGCGCTGCTCCGGGCGGCATCGAGTGGAACTCACAAGGAGGTCCCATGCAGTACCGCACCTTTGGCAAGCTTGACTGGCGTCCATCGGCTCTCGGATTCGGTGCGATGCGCCTTCCGACAACCGATGACAACGCGTCGAGCATCGACGAAGCGGAGGCCACACGGATGATCCGGACCGCAATCGACGATGGCGTCAACTACGTCGATACCGCCTGGCCGTATCACAAGGAGCAGAGCGAGTCGTTCGTCGGCCGATGTCTGCAGGACGGCTACCGCAGCAAGGTCAAGCTGGCAACGAAGATGCCCTCCTGGCTGATCAAGGAGACGTCCGACTTCGACAAGTACCTCGATCTTCAGCTCGAACGTCTGCAGACGGACCGAATCGACTTCTATCTCCTGCACGCGCTGAACAAGACCTACTGGCCGAACCTACGCGACCTTGGCGTCCTCGACTGGGCGGAGCGCGCGAAGGCGGACGGCCGAATCGAGTACCTCGGATTCTCGTTCCATGACGATCTCTCCGTGTTCAAGGAGATCATCGACGCCCATGACTGGACGTTTTGCCAGATCATGTACAACTACATGGATATCGAATTTCAAGCGGGACGAGAAGGCCTGAAGTACGCCGCCGACCGCGACATCGCGGTGATCGTGATGGAGCCGCTCCGCGGCGGTCGCTTGACCCGGCCGGCGCCGGAAAGCGTCGCCAAGTTGTGGAACGAAGCGAAGACGCAGCGTTCGCAGGCCGATTGGGCCCTGCAGTGGCTGTGGGATCAACCGGAAGTCAGTCTCCTGCTCTCGGGCATGTCGACGATGCAGCATGTGGAGGAGAATCTGGCGAGCGCCGATCGTTCGGCCGTCGGATCCCTCAGCCTGGAGGATCGCGCCGTCGTGAACAAGGTTCGCGACGCCTACCGGTCGCTGTCTGTGATCCCATGCACCGACTGCAAGTACTGCATGCCCTGTCCGAGCAACGTCGCGATCCCGCGGATCTTCGCGACGTACAACGACCTCAAGATGTACGGGGACAGGCTTGGCGCACACAGGAGCTACACGCAGTTCATGAATGCGGAGAATCGGGCCGACCAGTGCGTCGAATGCGGCCAGTGTGAAGAGGCATGCCCGCAGCAGATCAAGATCATCGACTGGCTGAAGAAGGCCCACGACGTTCTGACAGCGGACGTGACGGACTAGAGCCAACTTCGTGTGCAGCGCGGCGATGTCTATACTCTTCGCGGAGCGGGCTCCGCGTGCGCGAAGCACTCTGTGCTTCGCGGGAAACCCTGCGCGGAGCGAGCTCCGCGGAAAAGACTGCGCGAGAGCTTTGCTCCGCGGGAAAGACTGCGCAAGAGCTTTGCTTCGCGGGGTGTGAAGCACGGGCTATTTCACGGGCGGCAGACTACTTCGTGGGGCGCAAGCGCCCCACGTGCGCGAGAGCTTTGCTCCAATCGAACGGAGTGGCCTGTACCGAGCGATGAAATCGGCCTGACCACACGGAGGAGAGGCCCATCGACGAACAACTACGACACGCAAGCGGACGCCCGCGACCGGACCCGAAGCAGGAGGACCTGACCGTCGAGGAGGTCCTCCTGTCTCATCTCGATCCACTCCTCGAGGATCATCTGATCGACGAGGTCGTCCGCCCGATCAAGAGCGGGAAGGAGGCCGTCGTCTACTGCTGTCGCGCCAATCCGTCCCTCGGACATGATCTCGTCGCCGCGAAGATCTATCGACCAATCGAGCGGCGGAGTTTCAAGCGAGACGCTGTCTACCAGCAAGGGCGGGAGCGTGGAAGCCGCCCGGATGCGCGGACGCTTCGCGCCCTCGGCAAGAAGACGCGCCGTGCCCAGGCCCACAAGTTCAACGCTTGGATCGCCCACGAGATGCGGACCTTGAAGCTCCTCCACGATGCGCGGGCCGATGTCCCCGAGCCATTCGAGCGCGTCGGACCAGTGATCCTGATGGAATACATCGGGGATGCCGAGCATCCGGCCCCGGTGCTGCTCAATGTCGATCTCGAAGTCAGCGAGGCGGGCGAAATCTACCGGCGAATCCTCGAGAATGTCGAGATCTTCCTCAGGCAACACCGCGTTCACGCCGATCTTTCGGCCTACAACATGCTCTACTGGGACGATGCCGTAACGATCATCGACTTTCCTCAGGCGGTCGATCCTCGATACAACGACGATGCATTCGACCTGCTGATTCGGGACCTCGACAACATCGGGACCTACTTCGCCAAGCAGAGCGTCGAGTGCGTCGACCCGATCGCCCATGCGTTGGAGATCTGGCGCAAACACGTCGATCCGCAACGCTAGAGAAATCTCTCCTCCAAGGAGGTCTCATGCCAGGACCGCCGCTCAACTGGTATGCGATCCTCGTCTGCACGCCCGTTCTGCTCGCGCTGCGCCTGACCACGACACCTCGGCGCGGCATCATCGAGACGCGGCGCGATCGATGGATCGATATCGCATATGGGTTGCTCGTCTCGTTCGTCTACTCCTGGATCCTCGCTCTGGCGATCGCGTCGTCCGGCGCACGGACATTCCTCGTGGGATTGGGCTACGGAGGGGCAGCCTATGCATGTCTTCGGCTCCTGCAGATGTTCTTCTACGCCGGGTTCGAGGGCACACGATCGCCCATATGGTGGCTGCGGACAGCGACCCAACTCATCGCCTACAGTCTGCTCGGCGGGATGCTCTCCGTTTGGGCCTAGAAGGCGACTACGGCGCCTGGGCAACAAGCGTGCGCTCGATGTAGGCCTCGACGAGCCGCTCAAGGATCTCGAGCGGGACGCTCCCGTTCTCGAGCACAGCCGTATGGAAGGCCTTCTGATCGAAGGCATCGCCAAGACGTTGCTGCGCGCTTGCGCGGAGGCGAAGCATCTCGAGCCGCCCGACCATGTAGGCGGTTGCCTGTCCGGGCCATGCAGCGTAGCGGAGGATGTTGTACTGAGATTCCCCACGCGGCCGACCCGTGTGCTCGGCGAAATAGTCCGTTGCGCGGTCGAACGACCAGCCGAGAACGTGGATCCCCGTGTCGACGACCAGCCGCACCGCGCGCATCATCTGATCGGAGAGCCGCCCGATGTTCCCGTAGGGGTTTTCATCGTACCAGCCGAGTTCCCACGCAAGCTCCTCGGCGTAGAGCGCCCAGCCCTCGGTGTAGCCAAGGAAGGTTTCGACGAGCCGGAAGAGCGGAAGATCGAACTCCTGCGATAGAGCGATCTGCAGATGGTGGCCCGGAATCGTCTCATGGTAGGTCAGGGTCGCCATGCGATACTTCGGCTTGCTCCCCTGGTTCGATGCGGCGAACTGAGCCAGCCGCGATCCGTCCGCCGGCGCAGGGCGGTAGTAACCGCCGATCGGATCGGGCACAACGACTACGTCCGCCGTGGGAAGACGCTCGAAGGCCACGCCGACCTTCGATCTCGCCTCCTCGACCAATCGCTCGTATTCGGCGACGATTGCCTCGCCACTGAGCGAGCCTCCTTCCGTGCCGGCCCGACGGTAGATCTCCTGCAGCGACAGCCCTTCGGGCATCCCCAGTTCGGTCGCGGCGGTTTGGATCTCCTCGCGAAGCCGGGCGACCTCTCGAAGTCCGATGTCATGGACCTCGTGCGGCGTCAGCGTTGTCTGGCTTCGATGCTGGAGTGCGTACGCGTAGTACTCCGCACCGCCCTCGTACTGACCGAATCCGATCTCAGCCGGCGCATCGACCCGCAACCCCTTCATCGTGACATGGAGCGCCTCGTACACCGGAAGGATCTCTTCGGCCATGATCTCTCCCGCTCTCTCGAGAAGCTGCTCACGCTCTTCGGCCGCGAGGCCGACGCCCCGTGACTTCTCCTCCAAGGTCACGTACAGCGGGTGCCGCTGCAGCGAGGCCGCCGCAAGCCCTTCCAAGTCCCCGAGAGCCCAGTCGATCATCACCCGAGGAACGACGATTCCCTCTGCCGCTCGGCGCTCAATCGCTTCGATGAGTTGCGAGATCTGCACGTCGACCTGGCTGAGTCGGATGACGTAATCGCGAACGTCGTCCGGCGTGCGGAACGGGTGGACCTGTGTCATCGTATCGAGAAGCTGCTGATCGAGACTGGTGATGAAGTAGTGGCTCACCGGGTAGCTGTAGAGCGAGAACGCGTGGCCGCGGACGAGATCCGAGAAGCTCCACTCGCAGATGTCGTACGACAATTTCTGATCCGGGGTCAATGCACTCCGGTCGAAGGTGCGAAGCCGGTCGAGAATCCCCTGCTCGATGCGTTGCGTCTCAAGCCCGTAGGCCTCGGAGTAGTCGTTCAGCCGGTCATTTCGGACTCCGAACAACTCAGCCAGCCCGAGGTCCGTCAGCGTCTGCGGATAGCGCATCAGAAGAAGGCGGTACGCTTCGTCGAGGAAATCGTCGAACCCCAGTCCCTCGGTTGCCGCAATGACGCTGTCGGCCGTCGGCGGATCCCATGTCGGACGATCCTCGTTCGCCACTCTTCCCCGCTCCTGTATCGTCGGAGCAGTATCGGTCGTGCAGGCAGCAACGAGAACAAGACCCATCACGATCACAAGAACGATCAGCAGATGGCGGAACCGCATCGAGAACGCCTCCAAACCGCAGCGAGATCCCTCACTCTAATCGGGGATTATGGAGAAGGGATGAACATCCGATCGTCCGCGAAACGGTCCCGATCGGCAGACGCTACCATGGCGAGCAAGACGTCATCGGGGGAGTTCGACAATCTCGAGATGATCGAGCCGATCGACAATCCAACGATGCGTCGACATCCCCTCCAAGTCAGGGGTCTCGGATCGAGGGACGAATCGCAGAACGTAGTCCTCCGGATTCGGTCTCCCAAGATCGTCCCAAGCCTCGGCCAAGTAGACGAGTCGATCCCGAAGGTTGTCGAGGCTGCGCGTGTGGCCATCGAGGGCGTACCCGTGGATCGAGTCGTCGGACACCAACACCACGGATTTCAGTGCAGACTCGACGATCCCGACGCCGAGCCCGGGGTAGCGAAGCAGTTGCGCGGTCAACGAGAGGAAGAACTGATACGGACGCCAACGGTGGATTGCCTCCTGCGTCGGCTCGCCGGTCACCGTATCCAAGAGGCTCTCCGGCAAGGAGTACTTCCGGGTGGGGGGCTCCGCGGGCCTGAACTTGATGGATGGCCCCCAAGGGTTTCGCCACCGAAGCTCGCCCTCGATCGGCATGAAGTTGGCGTACTCGACGATTCGGCCGATCGCGCGATTCGCCGCATCCGGATCGCGTTCGATCCGTACCAGAGGATCGCCAAAGCCATGCTGCAGCGGAATCAACATCACGCCATCGGGTTTCAGCTGGCTCAGGAAGTGCGGCGAGATGTCCGAGCACCCGACGGTCGCGACAATGCGATCGAACGGCGCCGCCTCAGCAGCACCGTGGTAGGCGTCGCGCGCGAGCACCCTGACGTCAGCGTACCCTTCATCGTCCAGATGCTTGCGCGCCAAGGCGGCCACGTCTTCCTTGAGTTCGATCGTGCAGACCTTCCCATCCGGACCGACCATCTCGCGAAGAAGCGCGGCGTTGTAGCCCGTGCCCGCGCCGATCTCCAGCACGGAATGTCCCGGGCAAAGATCCAGAAGCTCGAGCATTCGAGCCACAAGATCCGGCTGCGACGTCGAACTCGTCGGGAACCGTCCGTCAACCGCCGTCACCAACGAGCGATTGGAGTAGATCTCCTCCAGATCCTCCCGAGTCGGACGATCTCTGTCGAACGGATGCTCCGTATAAGAGAGAAAGGAACGGGCTTGGTCCATCTCCACCCGGTACCATGCTTCCAGGAATCGGTGCCGCTTCACCGTGGCAACCGCGCGCCGAACGGCATTCGAGTTCAGCACGCCGAGTCCATCGAGAAGATGGATATACCTCGCCTGCTCCTTGGCTCCCGTCTGCGCGTCCACGGACTCTTACTCCTTCTTCTGGACGTTTTGGATCGCCCAATCCAAGCGAGGGCCTACCGGTATCCAATGCCCGACGACGACAAGTCCAGTCATGTCAGGACTCTTTTCATGTGAAGCCTCCTTCGACCTCACTCTGCTCTCTCCAGGTAAAGGAGGACATCGTCATCCGGTACGATACCGATTCCTCTTCCTCGAATGCAACCGTGTCATCTCGGTCGACCTGACCGCGAGACATCGCTTGACTAAATACAGGGAGGAGCGGGCGTGTTGGCCGGCTGCAGCGTCGCTTGGGAGCCGGATCCTAGCCGGCCGAGCGATGCGCGCTCATCCAGCGGCAGGCGAAGTCGACCAGGTTTCGTTGAGGGATCAGCCGCGATTCGGCCAGACCGACTCGCCCGACTCGCACAGAATCGCTCTCGCGCTCGAATGCCGCTCCGATCGTCTCGAAATCGTCCGCATCCAGATCGAGATCGCGAATCTCGACCCAACGTCGCTCGCCTTCGACCAACAGAGGCGCGCCGTTAGGCCGTTCCTTCTTACCGGGATAGTCGGCACGATGCTCGGCAAGATGCAGGGACGAGTTGTTTGCGTGCCCGACCCCGAGCAGGAGAACCCAGCCATCCAGGTCGTAGATGCGTGCCAACGGCGAGCCTTCGCCGAGGCCGAAGTCGAGCTTGTGCCGCGAGATGACGCTCACGGCATCTCGACCGAGGGCGGCAAACGAACAATGCGGGTGATTGCTCCGCAGGGCGCCGGGCAACGTGCGGAACGTCTCGGCAATTGCCCCCATCGACCGCGTCGGAGTCACGAGCGGATCGAACGGAGGCGCACACGCGCGGATCGTCGCCTTCCATGACTCGGGAACCGGCGGATGCTGCCAATCGCGCGGATCGGTCAGGTCGCCCGACATCGTCGGCATCACGAGCGTCCCTTCGGGTCCGAGGACGTGTTCGAGCGCGCGGATCACCGCGACGGCTCCACCGCACACCCAGCCGATGGAACTGAGCGAGGCATGGACGAGGAGGACCATCCCCGGGGCAACGCCAAGCGACCGCAGCTCCGAAGACAGCGTCTCGATCGTATTCGGCCTCGCGGCACGCTCAATGGTGTCTCGCTCGGTCATGGTGTTGGCAGGATAGCTCGCGAACGGTGAACCCGCAGATCGTACCGAATGCGATCAGCTGCTCTCATCCTCCGTTTCGTCCCGTGTTTGAAAGGGCGAAACGGAGGATGTCAGATCGCGAATCAGGTCGCGTGCCTCCTCGAGCCTCTCCGCGGGAACCATGATCCGAACTTCGACACCAAACGGGAGCGCGCCGCTCGAGTGCTCCCCTTGGACAAAGCATGGGATCCCTTCCGACTCGAGGATCGACTTCACCACCGCGAGTTCTCCCTGATTGCGCGTCTCCAGCAGTTCCTCGAACGTCATGCGCTCCTCCGTTTCTCCGCAGCCTCATCTTCCACGATTGAGCGGCGAAGAACCATGGACTGGAAGTGGAGTTCCGGATCCGAGGTTTCGACATCGATCGTGCGGAACCTGTCGACGTCGAACACCGCCTTGACCGTATGCCTCAGCGCCGCGTCCGTGCGGAAGGAGAAGAACCGCTTCGGGCGGTAGTCGTCGTCCTCCCAGACGCCCTCGGAGTCGATCCCGCCATAGATTCCGAGATAGAAGAGTCCGCCCGGAACGAGGACACGGCGGATCTCCCGAAGAACACTCTCGAACTCAACTCTCGGCACATGCAGCAGAGAGTTGAGCGCGTAGACCGCGTCGAAGGATGTGTCAGCGAAGTTCAGATCCGCGAGATCCATCTCGTACGCCTCGAGTCCCTTGGCGCGGCACGAGGCGACCATCTCCCCGGACAGATCGATGCAGATCACGTCGAGTCCCTGCTCGCGGAAGAACGCGGCGTCGACGCCCGGTCCGGATCCGAGATCGAGCAGGGACCGAACACCCGCAGTCCCGAAGCGCTCGCGGATATCCAGGCGCTCCCCCAGCTTCCAGCCCGGCAGAGCGCGGGCCTCGCGCTCGGCTGCCATCGACGCGTACGCCGCCTTCAGCCGGGCACGCAGTGTCTGATCCCTGTCGCTCTTCATGAGACGTACGGTCGCAGCTGGAACTGGAGGATGTCGTGTTCATCGCTGAATCCGGCTCGCCTGTACAGGGATGCCGCCTGCTCGCTCGGCCAGACGATCAACAGCTCCAGGTCCTCGTTCCGGGCCCACGCCTCGACATGCTCGAGCAACTCCGTTCCGATCCCGCGTCCGCGGCGTTCCGGAAGGGTGTAGCTGTTCGTCACGACGCCAAATGCGTCGACGATCCGGCAGGGGCGAGGCACCAGCGGCACACGATGTACGGTCACACAAGCCACGATGCCGTCATCCTCGAGCGCAAGCCAGTTTGCCTGACGCTCTTCGGCCATCTCCCGGCGGAAGAAGGCCGCGCAAGCCCCCGCGAACGACTCCCGGTCGCAGCGCACGGGCTCGCCGTCCTCTGCGCGGAATCTCCATCGAAGCTCCGCCAGCTCCGCCGCGTCTGCCGGCGTCGCAAGCCGGTATTCGATCCTTGTCACCGGCTCTCCGTGGTCTCCATGAGCCTCCCGCCGAACGCCATCCGACCCGTTGCTTCGGGCAGCCAGAGAATGTGTACGTTCTCTGCCGGTCGACCGCATGCCGTCGCGATCGCCTCGGTCAGGCGGCGCGTCTCCTCGCGCAGGGCATCCTCCTTCGGGAGGCTCGCTCTCAGCACGGTGACGAAGACGGGGCGGATCCCTTCGGGCGGACCGCCTCCATTCTCCGCGTACTCGGAGGCCGGAAGCGTATGCAGACGAACCCACGTCCGGCCGGCCGGAGCGCCGAAGACATCACCAGCGGCATCGGCCATCCCTTCGGCCAATCCGTCGGTGAGGACTTCTCCCGAACCGATCACCATTTCCACTTCGAGGATCGGCATGGCCCCTCCTTCGCTCCGTTTTGCTCGGCCTATCCGTCCGAGCGTTTCTCAATCGCGTAGACACGCCGCAGCGCGCCGCCCGGGCGAACGATCTCCTTCTCGAAGTGCATCCCGACCTTGATCGCCACCCGTTCCGACGCGGCGTTCTCCGGCTCGATCAGCAAGATCAAGCGGGCGAGCCCCATCGCGCCAAACGCGTATTCCTGCAACGCGCGGGCCATCTCGGTCGCGTATCCCTTCCCCCAGGCGGCCTTCGCGAAGACATATGTCAGCTCGATCTCCTCGCGCTCCTCGACCTCCTTGTCGAGCAGGCCACAGTGCCCGACGACATCGCCGGTCGTCTTCTCCACGACCGGCCACAAGTCGTAGGTCTCGGCAAATGGGTCGATCGCATCCTCGGCGAACAGCCGGCGCAGTGTTTCCGATTCGCGTGGTCCGCCCATGAACCGCGTGACCTCCGGATCGCACCAAAGCGCAACGAGCGCCTCAGCATCCGACGCCTCGAGCCGCCGCAACCGAAGCCTTCTCGTCTCGAGGATCGTGAGATCCCGATTCGTTCGCCGCCCTTCGGCATCGTCGGCCGGATGGAACTCCCTCGACTCGTGACTCATCAGGCCTCCTGGACCGAGGATACCGCGAATCCGCGGACCAGTGCACTCCGCGCTAGTCGACCCAGTCGCGGAGCAGGATCTCGACCGATCGAACCTCTTCGAGCTGCGACGCCCCGAGCGTGAAGCTGCGATACGTCTGCTCCGCCAGGCTGCGGCCCTTCTTCGCAAGGAAGTCGGCAAACTTCGCTTCGATCTCGGCAAGCATCCCGGCGAAGTCATCCTTGCCGAGCCGCTGATAGGCATTCTTGAAGACGATGAATCGCCGATCGAAGCGGGATGTGCGGCGGCGCTCGAGATCCTCGGGATAGTAGCCGTAGCAGACGAGCGTGATCGGAAACGCCCATCGCGGGAGATCGAACAGCGCGCGATGCTCCTCGGCGTGCCCCATGATGTCGCCGATGTAGCAGGAGCCGATTCCGAGTGACTCGGCGGCAATCACCGTGTTCTGCGCCGCGATCAGCGCGTCGCAGCAGCTCATCATCAGGTTCGCACAACGCGGCGTCACGAAGTCGATTCCCTCCCGCTCGCAGGTCGCGGGAACGCCCGAGGCCTCGTAGTAGTCGTACCAGCGCTGCATGTCGGCGAGGAAGAGCAGAACGAGCGGCGCCTTCGCGATGAAGTCGTGCCCGCACGTCTCGGCGAGCCGATCCTTCTTCGCTTGATCGGCGACCTCGACGATCGAGTAGAGCATCATGTTCATCGCCGTCGGGGCGCGCATCGCGCTCTCGAAGATGGCGTCCACGTCCTCCGGCCGGATTGCCCTCGGCGCATAGCGGCGGAGAGACATCCGTCGATCGATCAACCTGAGCGTCTCGTTCATCGCCCACCTCCAGTGTTCAAGGGTAGAGCGAATCGAAGATGCTGTCAGCAATCGTCTGGATGTCGTACAATCAAAGAGGAAGAGGCGGCGCAGCGGGTTTCACTGCGCCGCCTCTCTGCATGCGCCTCTCGCTGCCGGCTTTCGGGTGCTACGTGCCGGGGATGGACTGCGTCAACTCGCCGATGTTCTCCCGGCCGATCAGAAGGACCGCAAGGAAGACGAGCACGAGAAGCACCCCGAGAACCAACGCGAGAGTGGCAACCCCGCGCCACTTCGCCTCCCGGCCGAACCACGCCAGTATCGTGCCCACCGCAGCCGAAGTGAGCCCGGGGATCGCGCTGACCGTGGCGTCGAGCACAATCCCTCCGATGACGAAGCAGAGTGCCAGGATCGGCAGCCAGGGGCCGATGACCCTCTTGCGCGCCTCGAGCCGTCCGAGTCGGCGCTTTCTTGGAGAAGACGTCTCGCTCATGCCATCCCCCCTCCGAAGGATGCGACGTCACCGCTCCCAGTACCCGAACTCCGGCTCGTAACAGGTCCCGTCGATTTCGTCGACCACTTCGGCCATGCGGGCCTGGGCATCGGCCACGGCCTGATTGTAGATCGAGGGGCCGATCTCCTTCAAGACATATTTCAACAGGAGAGAGGACTTCAGATTTCCCGCAGCGGGCTGCTCGCCATTCTGTCGAGCAGCTTGGGAGTTGCCAGGCAACTCCAGCTCCTCCGTGAGATAACGTTTGATTGATGCGATCAACCGGTCGCGTGTCTCTTTGGGGAGTTCGATCGCCATGACAGCCTCTGGAGCTAGTCGCTCCGGCTGGTGACCTCGACGAGGTGATATCCGAACTGCGTCGAGATCGGTCCATGGACCTCGCCGACCGACTCGTTGAAGACGACGCGGTCGAACTCCGGGACCATCTGGCCGGGGCCGAACTCGCCCAGGTCGCCGCCTGACGAGCCGGACGGGCACTTCGAATACTCGGCGGCCAGCGCCGCGAAGTCTTCGCCGTTTTCGATCCGTCGCTTCAGGTCGTCGCACTCCGTCTCGGAATCCACCAGGATGTGTCGTGCCGTTGCTCTGGCCATTGTTCCTCCAAGGTTCTCAGCGCTGCGCGCTCGTTGTTTCCCGCATGGTACCGGCCTGCCGAGCGATCTGCAGCCCGTCACGTTCTGTCTTCGTAGGCCGTGTCGTCGTGATGGCTGGCGATCTCGGCCAACCCGTCGAGTCGGAAGTTTCGATCCCACGCGAATCGGCCGTCGGCGAAGACGATCCGGATCACATCCGGGTTGGTGAGCGCTTCCGTCTCGAGGCGTCCGAACGCAGAATCCAGGTGATGGAGGAAGAGCCCGATCACCATCCCATGCGCGCTGATGCCGATCGTTCGCCCAACGGACTCGGCGGCCGCGGCCTCGACCGCGGCGACGAACCGCCGCTGCGCATCGTTCGAGCTCTCGCAGCCAGGTCTCCGATAGTCGAAGTCCTCCCACACGCCGCGCCAGGCGGCGTCGAAATCGTCGACGAATCCGCTGACGATCGTCATCTCTCGCAGGTCGTCGACCGTCGTAACAGGAAGTCCGGTTCGTTCCACGAACGGCGCGATCGTCTGGACACAGCGCGTGTACGGGCTGGAGTACAGCTCCTCAATCCCGAGCGGCAGGAGCAGATCGGCCAGCCGCGCCGCCTGCTCTTGCCCTCGCACGCTCAACGGCCAGTCCGCGTTGTCCGTGTCCGCCGAAGGAGCACTCTGCGCATGCCGGATAAGGTAGATCATCTTCATGAGGCAAGTATCCACGATCCAAGGGGTTCCCACTCTCCCGCCAAGGCGCTACACAGCGCCGTTGATCGGTCCGGCACCCCCTGTACCATGGCGCCGGAGGTGGCGAGATGACACTCGGACGTACGATCCGCTTCGCCCTGTCTGCGCTCTTCTTGGCGCTGGTTCTCCCACTCACCGCAGCGGGGGCCGCGGACGGCTTCACGTTCACACGAGAACCGCTGGCAATCTGGTACGAGGATGTGGAGCTGCTGCCGCTGTCGGCGGTCGATCCGGCGACGTTCTACGTCTCGCGAGGCGGCGAGCGGATCGAGTCGAACGAGCCTGCACGGATCCAGGCGGACGAGAACGGGACATCTCTCCGATTCGAGCTCGATGGGCGCGCTGCCCTTATCCACATATCCGACGGCCCGGAGGAGACGCTCCGCGTCACCTTCTCCCTCGATGCCAAGGGCGAGTTCGAGAAGCTCGGCGTGCAGTTCCGCGTCACCAAAACCGAGGGCTTCTACGGGCTGATGGAGCGGGTCGTCCAGGGCTCGCAGGGCTACTCGTGGGAGCCGGGGATGACCGAGGGCCTCGATCTGCGCGGGCAAACGGTCGATCTCTACACGTTGCCGACGCTGTCGATCTACGCGCCCTTCTTCCTCTCCTCGGCCGGGTATGGTGTCTATGTCGAGAGCAACTGGCCCGCCGTCTATCGATTCGGCGTCGACGCGGACGGCCGGACCGCGCCGACTGAGATCACCATCGAGTCCGAGGATCCCGAGCTCTCCATCCTGCTCCTCCCCGGCCCGACGCCGACCGACGTCATCGAGCGCTATGCGCGGATCGCCGGGCTCCCGCTGATGCCGCCGGACTTCATTCTTGGTCCGGGCCGCTGGCGTGACATCGTTTGGGATCTGCCGACGTTCTACGACGGGACGCCCTACGACGGGCCATTCAACTCGATGATCGTCGAGGACGTGCTGATGATGGAGGCGCTCGACATCCCGTGCGGCTGGATCGTCGTCGACCGGCCCTGGTCGTCGGGGAGCTTCGGCTACGGGGACATGCTCTTCGACGAGCACCGCCTTCCCGCATTCACGGACATGATCGACTGGCTCGATGGGCGAGGCATCGCAAGCCTCCTCTGGCTCGGGCCCTGGGTGATGGATGGCCAGCGGGAGGAAGCGATGGCCCTTGGCTACGACGTGCGCCCGACGATTCCCTATCTGCCGGGCGCGGCGCTTCTCGACTTCACGAATCCTGAGGTCGTGGCCTGGTGGAAGGCTGAACTCAAGCCCGTGTTCGCCACCGGGGTCGCCGGATTCAAGCTTGATCGCGGCGAGGAGAAAACGCCCGATGGGCAGGTCTTCCGAGGCAGCTACTTCGACGGCACGTCCTACCGCGAAGGCCACAACGCCTATCCCCTCTGGTTCGCGCAGACGGCCTACGAAGCGGGGATCGAGGCCGGGCAGAGAACCGGCACTTCGGACTTTGTCAATCTCTACCGCGCCGGGTGGACAGGAAGTTCGCAGGTGACGGTCGCCTGGGGCGGCGACTCCGATCCGTCGGCCTGGGGGCTCCGGTCGGCGATCATCGGCCTCCAGCGCGCGGCGATTCTGAATACGCCGATCTGGGGCTCGGACACCGGAGGCTACAACACGCGCCCGCCGCGCGAGGTGCTCGCCCGCTGGCTCGCGTTCAGTGCCTTCTGCCCGATCATGGAGGTCGGGCCGACCGCGAATCTCGCCCCCTGGTCCTGGCTCCCCGACGATTCGACCGAAGCGATCGGAGAGACCGGCTACACCTTTGACACGATCTACGACGAGGAGCTGCTCGCGATCTGGTCCTTCTATGCGAACCTGCACGTCGAGTTGATCGAGACCACCCGCGAACTCGCCGAGCAGGCATGTTTGAGTGGCACGCCGATCGTCCGTCCGCTGATCGTTGCCTTCCCGGACCGGCAGGAGTACGTCGACGCGTGGGGGCAGTATCTCTACGGTCCCGATCTGCTCGTGCGGCCCGTGTGGGAGCCGGGGGCCGACGTCATCGACGTCGAGGTCCCGCCGGGAACCTGGGTCAATGCATGGACCGGCGACGAGTACGCAGGACCGACGTCGATCGAGGTCGAGGTCCCGCTGCACGCCATCCCCCTCTTCGTCCGAAAGGGCGGCCCTCTGATGCTTGAAAAGCTTCCGGCACGCTGGGAAGATGCCCTTCGTAGGGTGGCCGTGCGGCCGGACCTCGTCGAACTCATCGAGCTCGCAGAGTTCGTCGAACTCGCAGAGCCCAGCGATTGATACTTGAGGTCCCGTCGCGCGACGTTTGCTTTCCCGTCCGCTGCAGGGAGGAACCGTGAGGAAGATCGCCCGCCGATGCTCCGTTGGCCTTGCGCCGTCGCTCGTTGTCTCGCTTGTGCTGGCCTTCGCTCCCGGTGTGTTCGCCACCGGTTCGGCCGATGTTTCGGCCGTGCCCGATCTCACCGGACGTTGGATCATGGTTCAGGAGCTCGCAACCTTCGCCATCCTGCCGATCCTCGGCGAGATCTATCTGACCACCACGATCTCTTCCTTCTCCGACGTGACCCAGGACGAAGACAGCGTGACGCTTCAGGACGCCTACTGCTTCACCGATGTCGCGATTTCCACCCTTCTCTTCGCCACCGAGATTCCCGACGAGGTGATGCAGTCACTTCGGCCCGATCCGCGAACCGCGGAACTCGTCACGGAAGGCGAATCGGTCCGCCTGGTTCAGGATTGGTACACCGAGGTCCGCGGTGCCGAACTCGAGGATCCGGTCAGTGATCCGCTCCCGATCAGCCCGAGCGATCCGCGCCTTGTCGATCAGGAGGGCGACGGAAAGCTCGGGATCACGATTGCGGCGGAACTCGTCGGGCTTCTCGCCGGAGAGACCTACGTCACCCAACGGTTCCGCTATCGGCTCGAAGGCGACGTGATCGACGCCGATACGATCGTCGGCCTCGTCGAGTGGACCACCGAGCAAACGATCGTCAGCGCCACCGACGCCCTGTTCTTCTTGCCGTACGAGCAGATCACGGACCCCGACCCGCGGCGAAGCCGATTCGTGATGGTCCGTGTCGATGAGTCCTGGAACTGCGAGACGGCGCGCGAGCAGCTCGAAGCACTCCTTGCCCTGCTGCCCTCCCTGCCCGAACGCGGAATCGCGGAACCCGGCGTGGGGGAACCCTCGTCCGGCGAGGACGAACCGCTCTAGCCGCGTCGGTGCCCGTTCTTGCCTCTTCTCTCCCACCCAAGGTAGGCTGCCTCGAAACCATGTGAGAGGAGAGACTATGCAGATAGCAATCGGGCTTCTCGGCGTCTTCGCCGTCGCAGCCTTCGGGTTCATGGCCGATCAGTCGGTCGCGCCGCCGACGGTAGTGGAACAGGTGGAGATCGAGCGATACATGGGAACCTGGTACGCGGTGGCGAGCATTCCAACGACGTTCGAGCGAGACTGTGCCCGCGGCACCACCGCGATGTACGAACTGCTCAACGATGGAAGCGTCCAGGTGACGAACACTTGCACTCGGGAGGACGGCACGTCCTTCGAGGCCGTCGGCAGGGCGTGGATCCCGGATCCCGCCGAGCCCGCGAAGCTCAAGGTCAGCTTCGTCTCCTTCCTCGGAAGATGGTTCTTCGGTGGCGACTACTGGATCCTCGAACTCGATCCGGACTACCGCTACGCCGTCGTCGGCCATCCGGAGCGCAGCTATGGCTGGATCCTAAGCCGCACGCCCCAGCTTCCCGAACCTGAGCTTCAGGGGATCTTCGAGCGACTCGAGGAGGCCGGGTATCGCCGCGCCGCCTTCCGGCGGATCGATCAGACGGAGCCGGAGAGTCTCTAGAGCGCGATCGCGAGGAGGATCGTACTCAGGGCGAGCAGCGCGCCGCCGCCGATCGCCAGGCCGACGCCGATCGGCTGAAGGATCGGCACGCGAACGCCGACCGACGTGGTGAACGCGAGGCCGTCCGAGGCGTTCTCGTTCATCACGACAAATGAGACGTCCCCGTTCTCCAGGTCCCATTCGAGCACCTGCTCGCCAAGACCCTGCGCCGAGGCCGTCCAGAAGGGCTGATCGCCCGGCAGGCTGGGGATCGTCCCATCCCCCTCCGTCTGGGACACGGGGTCGACCTCCGTCTGATAGACGAGCACGAAGCCCTCTTCGTCGACTTCGTCGACGATAGCGTACGGGCTGTTGCCCAGATAGGCTTCGAGTGCTGCCACGTCGGCCGCGCCGATGAAGACACCCATCGCGGAGTCGGTGTTCTCCGCCCGAATCCGGATCGTCGCGAGGCCGGAGAGCTCGATCGGTGCGTCCGGAAACTCCGGGAGGCCCTCGATCTCCGCCGGCCCGGCCAACAGGGCGAAGCCGTCGACTTCGACATCCAGCTCTCCCGAGTTCACGAAACCCTCGGCATCGGTGAACACGGCGTCGAACCAGAGAAGGCTCCCGCCGCTGAACAGGATCGGCAGCGCCGCGACCAAACCGACGACACCAAGCAACCCCAGAGCAATTCGGAACACATCGCACCTCCTCACTTGTGCTGCCGGACCATACCACGATCCAACGGGCTAGAGCCAGTCGGGAGACACCGAACGATTGCAGTCGAATCGCCCTGCGGGTACCGTACGAACACAGATCTCCCCGATGACGGGGGTGGGGGTCGACATCATGGAACTGCTAGCCGGCAAGAGAGGCCTGATCTTCGGAGTCGCCAACGATCGAAGCATCGCGTGGCACATCGCGCGAAACGCGATCGCCGAGGGCGCCACATGCGCGTTCACCCACTTCCCGGGGGAGAAGATGGAGGCCCGCGTCCGCCGCACGCTCGAGTCCGGCGGCCTTGCCGATCCGTGGCTCCACCCGTGCGACGTCTCCAGCGACACGGAGATCGACGCACTCTTCGCCGCCTACGACGCGGACTTCGACGCGCTCGACTTCGTCGTCCACTCGGTCGCCTTCGCCGATCGCGAATACCTGAAGGTCGGCCGATTTACCGAGACGCCTCGCTCGATCTTCGCTGAAGCGCTCGACATCTCCGCCTACACGCTGATCGCGATTGCGCACCGTGCCCGGACGCGAATGGAGGACGGGGGCTCGATTCTCGCCCTTTCGTACTACGGCGCGGAGAAGGCGACACCCGGCTACAACGTGATGGGCGTCGCGAAGTCAGCGCTGGAATCTTCGGCCCGTTACTTGGCCGCCGAACTCGGCGAGCAGGGCATTCGCGTGAACAGCCTGTCGGCCGGCCCCTGCCGGACACTCTCCGCGATGGCCGTCGGCGGCGTCGACTTGATGATGCAGAAGGTCGAAACGTCCGCGCCGCTCAAGAGAAACATCGAGACCGATGAAGTCGGCAAGGCGGCGGTCTACCTGCTGAGCGATCTCTCCTCGGGCGTCACTGGCGAGACCCACCACGTCGATGCCGGATACAATTCCATAGCTGCGTGAGGTTCTAGGGAACCAGCGGCCATTAGCTCAGCAGAGTGAAGCACGCTCCGTGGGCTTCGTTCCGCTTGGGTGAACGCGGCCCACGAAGGAAATCACTCGGTAGCAGTCTAGCGTGGCCGCCAGTACTTGCGCTTCATGCCGTCGACGGGCTCCTCGAATCGGTTCCACTCGAATCCGTGACCGACGAGCACTGCATGCCGCTCGTTGTCGACATCGTCGTTTCCGGGGCAGAGTGCGACCGTACCACCGGGGCGCGTGACGCGGAGCATCTCGGCAAGCTCCTCTACCGGATCGTCACCGAAGACGTGTCCCCCCATCGTGACGTCGGCGAACCCGTCGGGAAACGGAATCTCCGTGATCAGTCCGTCGACGCAGTAGACGTTTTCGAGCCCGCTCTCGCGGGCTCGTCCGCGGACGTAGCGACGCAGGTTCTCAATGGGATCGACAGCGTAGACTTCGCGAGCTTCGCTCGCGGCAACGAGCGTCAGCCGACCCGTGCCGCATCCGACGTCGATCACCCTCTTGCCCGAGAAGTCGACGATCGACGTCAACTCGGCCGAGTCCCAGTTGAGAAACGGCTGCGCGTCGTAGATCGCCGGATCGAGGACATAGACGAGCCAGTCATCGATCGCTCGAAGCACGGCGATCTCGGCCTCGCGCAGCGCCTCCGGCGTCTGGGAGTCGCGCGGCGTGTTCGGAATGGCCGTCGCAATCTGGTCGAGCCAACCTCCGATGTCCGGACACTTGGCGCGGATGGACCACGCGACCATCGGATGAGCTCGCAGGGCCAACGCGAACGCTTCCTCAGACACCGAGGATCGCGGGAGCCAAGAGAGCTGTACGCGCTCGAGGAGGGTGATCGCGTCGAACTGGACGTCGGAGACGTCCATCCATCCGACTGGCATCAGTCGGCCGGCTCCATCACGGAATCCAAGAGCCCGGAAACGGTCGAGCGCCGCGCTCCTGCGGGGTCGATGCTTCCGAGAAAGGCAAACCAAAGCTCGAATGGAGCGGCGAAGTCTGCGTAGTTGTAGACGTGGCCGACGACGCCGAAGATGGAGTCGGCATCCGTTGACTCGAACGCCTCCTGCAACGCGCCGCGCGGCGGCCCGATGATCAGCGCGTGACCGATCTCGAGCACATCACACTCGGCGTACGCTTTCTCCCCGGGCGTGCTGACCGCGTCATCAAGCGCATTCCCCACCGTCGAGTAGATGAGCTGACAGGGCCAATCCGCGTGATCCCTCTCATCCGATCCACCGAGGCAGCCCGATCGTCGCTCTCCGGGAAGCGCGTTCAGAAGCGCCATGTAGTCCTCCATCGTTCCGCGGTACTGTGCGCGGTACTGCGGAAGAATCTCGTCGACCGGCGTGTTGGTGTAGCCATCCCAGCTGGCGGCACGCTCCAGAACGGACCAATACGCGTGATGGTGACAAGCAATCTCGTGTCCGGATGCGAGCCAGTCCTCCAGTGCTGCGACCTTCGCGTCGTCGGCGAGGATCATCTCCGCCCACTGCGCAGTGAAGTCGATCGTCAGCGGCACGCGGTGTTGATCGGCGAGCGTGACCAGGCTGACGAGCTCCCCCCAGAGAACCTCGTTCGCGTTCGTCGGCTCGCAGTGCACAACGAAGATCGACATCGGCAGTTTGCCCGCGGCGATCGCCGACAGCGACACAACAAGAAGCAGCAGCCCGATCCCTCTCTTCATGACATCCACCTCCGCGATTCGCTTCATCTCCAGGCTAGACTACACGAACCCGCGGTTCGTCGTCTTCTCCGACGTTCTTGGCGGTGAGTGACGCGCGGGCTAGACTCGTTTTCGAGACCCATGAATCCTCGAACAGGTTTGGTCAGATGGTTTCTCACGGCAGGCGCCCTCATTTCGCTGCTCTCGTCGCCCGTCGTAGGCGCAGCGGTGGATCGCCCGCTCTACTTGACGATCGTCATCCACAACGAGGAGGACATGAGCCGCGGCGTTCAGCCGAAGGCGAACATCCCCGACTACGATGGGGATCCCGCGCTGATGAAGCACTTCGCATTCGCGATGCGCACGTTCGCGCAGATGGCGGCCGACCACGGCGCGTTCATCAACTTCGGCTCCGACTGGACCTTCTCCCACGGGGTCGCCGCCCATGAGCCGACGTTCTACACCGACCTCGAAGCGCTGGTACACGAAATCGACGCCCACGCGCACGAATCGTCGGTCCTGTACAAGGAGGTTCGTGAGGCGATCGTGCTCGCCGGAGGACATCCAACCACCGTCGCCTCCGGGATGAACGAGGAGACGATTCATGCCCAGCTCGCCTACTTCGAGCATCGGGCGCCGGAGTTCGAGATCCTGTGGGGCGTCGCCCTGCCGGGACACGGCGCCGGGGAGTGCATCGCCCCGTGGGTCTGGCGCCCGTCCTTTGCCGACTGGACGGTTCACGATCCGAGTGGGGAGTACATCTACATCGGGCACGGGGATCTCCTGAACAGTCTCGACGCGATCGAGGCGGCGATCGAAAACCGCGACCCAAATCGGATCAACACCTATGCTGTCTTCGTCAGCCCGCGGGAGTTCAAGGCCGCAGAGGGCGAGCTGAGGATCGCCAATCAATGGACGGTACCCCCCGACTCCGTCGAGTTCTGGCGCAATCGCATCGCGTGGTGGGACGACTTCCTGTCACAGGTCGATGCCTGGGTCGAGGAGGGCCTCGTCGAGTACGCCTCCCTCACCCGGATCGCCGAGATCTTTGTCGAAGCCGAGGAGAATCTCGTCTTCGACTGGGCGGATGTCCCGCGATCCGATCTCCCGATGTTTGTCCGCAGCCGCAAGAGCGGCTATCCGTTCGAGTAGAGAGCTGCCAGAGAAACCTGGCACTCGTTACAGTGCTCGACTTCCGCTTGGCGAGTGGAGCAACGAAATCGAGATCTCGAAAGGCTAGGGCGGATGATTCGTGTGTACGAGGGCAGCAGTCCGACTCAAGTCCTGGTGCGCTCACGTGGGAACGCGTCTCGAACTTCGAGCTTCCAGTCCCCCGGGCTGACGCTTCGGAGAACTGAACGTGAAACGCACTTGCTGGCCGTTGCCAGTGGCGCATGTTCGATTGTGCGCAACGGACAGTGCGAAGACGGAGTTTGCGAACCCACGTCGCACCCTGAACGACTCTAGTTTCTTCGACCGCCTCCAACACCGCGCATTCGCCTAGCGGTAGTAGCGGCCGAGTTGATTGCAGCTTGGCTGATGATCCCGAGCTCCCTACACTCAGTGAGCAGATCAGGGAGGTCAAGTGGAGGAGCGCGGGAAGCTGCCGATATGGCGTCTTAGCTGCTTACTTCTGCTTCTTGTCGCGGTGCCCGTGGTGCTCTCGGCTGGTACGGACACCCATGTGGATCAGTATGCAGATGCCCTCGCCCTCTGCGATGACTCTAATCCTGGAACTCTGGGTTATGGATGGGAGTGGCGGAACGAGGACCCAGAGGCCTGGCACACGGGAGGCGGTCCAGGCTCCCTGTGCATCGACTTGCAGCCAGGTCTAATCTCGGATGGGACGACACGCAATGTCCTGGTCCGACCAGTCTACGTCGCTGACTTCATCATCGAGACCCGCGTCCGCTTCGAACCCCTGGAGTACCCCCAGCAAGCTGGGTTGGTCATCTTCGGTGGTGGCTATCCGAGTCATTCTCTTGTGCTTTCTCGCGCCTATTGCGAGCTGGATGGAGCCGCCCGCGTTGGTAATGGGATCCGGTTCTCCAGTTCGGAGACTTCAGATGAGTTCACTATCGAGACTGTCGCAAGAGACTGGGCGACCTTGCGCCTCACAAAGCAAGGCGATCAGGTGGCAGCACATTACAGCGAAGATCGTGTGACATGGGTACCGCTTGGAAGCCACAGATTCGGCTTCGGGTCAATCAAGATCGGGGTCTTCGCTAACGGCGGTAGCACCGAGGCGGAGGGGACAGCTGCATGTTTTCAGTTCTTCCTCTACAAGAGCCTGGGACTGGGGGAGGAGCCTCTCGCCACTGGGGAGACAGCCGTGGAGCCCGATCCCAGCCCCGGAGAGGGTGCGGAACTCAGCCTTGCCGCAACGAGTGACGTCGAGGAGCAACTCATCGACTATGCCGTCGAGTACTGCTCTGAGTACAGCTCCGAGTACACTCCGCATCCGCGCATTGAGATCCATCATGACGTTGACTCGACAGCGAACTACGGGCTAGTCACGGGCAGTGGCACAAGAGATGATCCGCTGCTGATCGAAGGCCTTTGCATTGGAATCGAACCAGGGGCGTTTGGAATACACATCGGAGGCGAGGCCAAGTGGATCAGGATTGCAGACTGCCTCCTTGTCGGATCGGGGGGGACGGCCATCCGACTTGACGGAGCAAAGAATGTTTGGATTGAGAACACGATCATCCGAGGCTTCGAGTATGGCATCGATGTCGACGGTAGTAGCTGCTACCTGCAGGGCAACTACTTCGAGGAGTGCTACACAGCCGTGTTCCTCTTCCACTCCCAGAACAACATGATTGAAGCCAACACCATACGTGAGTGCGATGTTGGCGTCTACCTTCATTCGCGGAGCGATGGCAACACGATTCGCGACAACATCGTGGATGCTGGAGCCGCTGTGCGTATTGCCGATCGATGCGATGGCAACTGGGTCTACCGCAACGACTTCCTCAGTGGTCGCGCGACAAGTGACTCCCTGAATCATTGGGTCAGCACTGAGAACGAAGGAAACTACTGGACTCACTACAGTGGGAAGGATCTGGATGGCGATGGATTCGGCGATGAAGCGTATCAGCTGCTCGGTGCGACCTACGAGCTTGACGAGAGACCGGCTATGTCTCCGTATCATGAAGTGGCTGACGAGTGAGTCTATCGGCATCTGAATCGTGTTGAGTGCTCTCGCGCGAATGCGTGCTGCCAGACGGTGCCGAGTAGCACCATTCGGGCTTTGAAACCCATATCACTGTAGGAAGGACATTCGTGCCAACGGCGGAGTAGTAGTTGGGAGCCTGGAGACTGAAACTCGAAGAAAACTCCAGGGGTGCACATCCTTGCACAGCTGATTGCAGGATCACGAGGTCAAGTCGATTGACCCTGCGCTGGGCCGTCACTACCGGATCAGCCGGTTCGAAACCAGTCCACCAGGGGGTGCTGAGGGGGATTCCCAATGTAGCGCAGCATCGCGAGATCTCGCTTTGGCCTAGCTTGGATCGTCGGCTTCCTTCTTCGCGAGGTCAATGCCCGGGCGAAGCTCCAGCTCGAAGAGGTGGCTCAGTTCATCGACGTGCATTCCCGCCTTCTCGTAGAGTCGCGTCGCGCCGGTCAGGCTTTCCGCGTCGACGTGGAGCATTGCACGCTTCTTTCCGCGGCGTTTGAACTCCCCGAGCGCGTTGCATAGCAGGGCAAGCGCAAGGCCCCGGCGTCGCCAGTTCCGTCGGACGCCGAGCGCGTTGACGTAGCCGATGCTCTTGTCCCCGCCGAACTCTCCGGACCCGAAGCAGACAGCGGCGATCTCGGCGCCGGAATACGCGAGGACATGCAGCGCTGGATCGAATGCAGGGTCGTTCTCCATCCGGTGCTGGATCCGTTCGAGCTGCTCGTCGGGATCGCCTTCGACGTGCCCGTAGTGGTCCCGGAATGCGTCGATCATCGCCTCGACAACGGGGCGAAGGTCCTCGTTCGGATCGAGGGTGCGAAGCTCGAACGCCTCCGGCCAGTCCGCGACCTCCGTGTAGGCCTCAAGATCGATCGCCATGCGCCAGAAATGCCGTACATGGGCGTAGCCGGCGGCCTGTAGAAACGCGTTCGCCGAACCCTCGTTCTCGGTGACCGATTGCTGAAGCACAACGCGAGCGTCGGCGGGTGCCTTCTCGATTGCCCCGCGCGCGACCGTTTCGATCCACGCATGCAGAGCCGATCCAATGCCGCGTCCCTGGTGTTCGCGCAGCACGACGGCTACGCCGTGCACGTTGACATGGGGTTCGGCAATGTCGATGACCAAGCCCGCCGCAACAAGATCCCCCTCGGGGCTTTCGACCACGTGCGTCGCGCTCTCCACGTCGAAACCCGGAATGCTCAGCTGTCTCCGGAGTCGCTCCGGGGAGAAGCGCTCCGCACTGCCGTTCGACGCCAGGTATTCATTCACCAACGCGGCCACATCGTCTGTTTCCTCCATTGCGATCGGCCGTGCCGTATAGCCTTCGGGAAGTCGCTCCATCACATCTCCTTCTGATTGTCGAAGCCCTGTAGTCTACCGTTGAGTCGCACGATTGCGACCCGAGGTTCATTGCAACTAGAATCGGCGTGCGGAAAAGGAGAGCGATGGCCGACACAAACCGTGGAGAGAGGCGACTGGCGGCCATCATGCAGACGGACATCGTCGGGTACACGTCGATGACCCAGCGCAGCGAATCGGCAACCATGGATCTGCTTGAGCGCCACAATGCGACGCTCCGACCGCAGTTCGCAGCGTTCTCCGGAGACGAGTTCAAGACGACCGGTGACGGCTTCCTGGTGCTCTTCCCGAATGCGCTCGACGCCGTTCGCTGTGCGATTGCGATCCAGAAGGCTCTCGAAGCCTCTGAGCTTCGTTCAGAGGCCGGCCGACCCCTTCGCATCCGCATCGGCATTCACGCCGGGGACGTCATCCACCGTGAGGGAGACATCTTCGGCGACGGAGTCAACATTACGTCTCGCATCGAGCCGCTGGCCGAGGCGGGCGGGATCGCGATCTCGCAGCCTGTCTATGCGCAGGTCTGGAACAAGATCGACGCACCGATCGTCAGTCTCGGAGCGCAGAAGTTGAAGAACGTTCACGTTCCAATCGACGTCTATCGCCTCTCGCCGCCGTGGGATCGTCCGGCGGAGCCGGTACCCATCGGACAGATGCTGGCCACCGCTGCACCTCCGGAGACCCCCATCGATCGAACGAGGCTCGCCGTCCTTCCGCTGGCCAACATCAGCCCCGATCCGCGCGACGCGTATCTCGCCGATGGGATGACCGAGGAGCTGATCTTCACGCTATCGAAGATCAAGGGACTGAAGGTGATCGCCAAGACCTCCGTGATGCGGTACCGGGCGACCGACGAGGGAGTCGCGGCGATCGGCGCCGAACTCGCCGTCGGGACGATCCTCGAGGGGAGCGTCCGCAAGGCGGGAGAGCGCGTGCGGATCACTGTGCAGCTCATCGATGTCGCGACCCAGGAGCACCTCTGGGCGGAGGCGTACGATCGAGATCTCGAGGATCTGTTTGCCATCCAGCGCGAAATCGCTGAGCAGCTGGCGGAGGAGCTTCGCGTACAGCTCTTGCCGAACGAACGGACCCAGCTCGACCGCCTGCCGACCGGCAACCAGGAGGCCCACACGCTCTACCTTCGCGGCCGACATGCCTGGAACCAGTGGACGGAAGAGGGTCTCGAAGCGGCGGCCGAGCGGTTCATCGAAGCGGCATCCGTCGATCCCGAGTACGGCCTAGCCTACGCCGGTCTTGCGGACACGTACAGCCTGATGGCGCACCTAGGCTACATGCTTCCCGAGGAGGCCTATCCGCTCGCCGAGGCCGCGGCGAAGAACGCCCTCGCCGTCGACGATACGCTCGCCGAAGCGCACAGCGCCATCGCGATGATTCGAGTGATCTTCGATGGGGATCTTTCAGGAGCCGAGGAAGCTCTGAAGCTGGCGATCGATCTCGATCCGAACTGCGCGATGGCGCACCACTGGTACTCCCTCGTGCTCGGAGCCACCGGACGCGCGGAGGAGGCCACACGAGAGACCCAGCGCGCGCTCGAACTCGATCCGCTTGCGCCCGTGTTCAATACGGCGATCGGCCAACTCGTCAGCAGCGAACTCGCGCCCTAGCGAAGACTAGGCAATCCGGAGGATCTCCTTCGTTCGATCCAGCTTGTCCACCGTGAGGATCACCTGATTCTTCTCGACCGCTGCGTAGACACTGAGCACGTTGATCTGATCGTGCTTCAGCCGGTCGAGCAGGGTCGCCAGCTCGCCGGGGTGGTTCGGAAGTTCAATCACCAGCGCCTCTCGCTCCTCGAAGTCGATTCCTTGCGCCTTGAGGAGCTTCCGTGTCTTGCCGTCGTCGTCCGTCACGACACCGACGACACCCTCCTCAAGCACTGTTTGGCCGGAGACGCCCTCGATGTTGACATGCTCGTCGCCCAGCGCCGTCGCAATCTCGACCAACGCGCCGGGGCAGTTGCCGATCAGAAACGAGAACTCCTTCACAGACACTCACCTCCTGATCGCATGCTAGCACGACCCGGGCGCCGCGCGAAATCGATGGGCTAGGCGTCGTCCTCGGAGAGGACGATGTCCTCAGAGGAAACGATGTCGTCGGGCAGATGGATCGCAAACCGGCACCACGGATCGCCGTTCAGCACCGATTCGAGAACCTCGGCTTCGAGCGGCCGGCCGAAGATGACCTCCCAGGATTTCTTGTGGAATGCGGCGCTGCAGTTGCAGAACACCGGATCGATCTCGAAGTCATTCCCCTTGAGCGATTCCTTGACCCACGGGCAGTGGCAGTAGTGGTAGGTCTTCTTCTTCGGATCGGTCTCCGCCAGGAACTCGATCGCCTGATGCGGGATCTTCGTCTCGTAGAGGATGTTCCCGTCACGGACGCCCTGCCGGATCTCCGGGTGTGCCTCGACGTAGTCGATGACCTGCTGCGTGATCCGCTGGTTGAAGTAGAGCGTTCCCTCGTCGCGGTGCTTCTCCAGTTCCGCGATGTATTCGTCGCCCTTGATCTCGAGATAGGCATCGAGGCTGCCCGCTTCTTCGTACTTCCGCTTCGCATCGAGGTACCAGGCGTCCTCGAGATAGCGGAGGCCGCTTCCGAGAATGCGGATACAGACTTCGCGATCGATCGTCGCGGCCATCCGCTCGATGACCGTGTGCGTGAGGATCGGTCGTTCGTTGTTCGTCGTTCCGAGTTCGGGGAGGTCGATGCCTTCGAAGATGCGATCCCTCTCCGCCTCGCCGATCTCCTCGGCCAGCTTCCGGTGAAGCGTCTCGAGCGCCTCGGCACCGTCGATCAGCTCGAGCGCGGCAACGTAGATATCATCGTTCTTGATGAACGCCGCGTAGCGAAGAAGCGTGATGAAGTGATCCCACTCGTTGACCTTCTGCTCGATCATTTGCGCGGCAAACGCGTTCAGCTGTTCGCGGCCTGCTTCTTCCAGGGGCGCGCCACTCGATGCCTCGAATCGCTCGACAAGCGAGATCGCAGCGGCAATCTGATCGTCGCCCAGCTTGCGCTCCGCCAAGTACTCCCGGAAGCCGTCCTTGCTCATGATCCTCCTCGTTCCATGGTTGATCGTCGGCGCGATCCTCCACGAGCTTCGTCTCCGCAGCGTGTCAGAGCGCGCAATCGGCTGGACGCTTGGACCGAAGCAGCCGGGCTGCATCCTCGCATCGCCATGGGATCCGCTGTGGGGAGGTCGAAAGAACAGCGGGCGCGGTAGATAGACCGCGCCCGTTTGCTCGATTCCCGGTCGCTCGACTACCGGCGCTCTCGCCCGTCGGATGAGGGGCCGAAGCGATGCAGGATGAGTGCGTCAAGCTGGAAGAGGAGATCCTCGAGCCGCTCGACGAGCCGCCCAAGAATCGGACGGTCGCTGCCCTGAGCCTGTTTGGCCATCTGGGCAAGCCGGGCGCCAAGATCGCGGAACATCTCGTGAACCGCACCCTCGAACCGAGCCGCTGTCTCCCGATCCATCCCCGCTGTCATCCCGTCGAGGTACGCGTCGATCCAGCGCCGCAACCCCTCGATCGCGTCCCCGTCCTTCGGGCGGGACGCCCCTTCAGCGTTCTCGACAATCTCCTCCAGCACATGAACGAGCCGATGGAGCATCAGGTCGAGCTTGAGGATCCGCGCCCTCGCTCCGGTCTCCCCGTCGCTCTGCGGGCCGGCGAAGTCCCGAAGCAGGATCTCGATCAGCTCGATGATCTGTTCGATCCCCTCCTCCAGCCGCTCCGCCGCGGGGGCTCGAAGCGCCGCGAGCTCCGCTTCCAGCTTGGAGAGCACATCGGAGAGGCTCTCCAACATCGTCTCCACGCGTTGGCCGGGCTCCGGCTCCGCCAGCGCGGTCAGCGGGGCCGCCCCGCCAACCAACACCATGGATACCAAGCCGACAATCGCCATTCTTGCGATTCGTTCCCGTCGCATGTTTCCTCCCTTTCCGAACGTACTGCCCGTCGGCGCGCTCGCGCCGGATCGCCGTGCTGATCTCGTGAGAGCGGCGAGCGATGCGACGGTAGGCGTCGATCGGTCGACGACGAACCGTCATCCGGTCAACGGCGGGTCAAGGCCCGTTGATCCCCTTGTCCGTGGCGATGCCGCCTCCTACTCTTGCGTGGTGTCCGGGCCAGGAGATCTGCAAGCGAGGAGAAGGCTGGGGCTTGCGTCGGTACTCGTCGTCCTGCTTACCGCGCTGGCTCTCGTTCTTGCCGTGCGCGCCTATCACAGGCTCCTCGGTGAGGGTTTCCGCGAGCGAAGCATTGCCTACACGCAGGCGTTCGCCACATCCGCGACGTCGTGGCTGGATCCGGTCAATGCACCGATGCTCCAAGCCGCGTCGCGGTTCATGCTGGTCGGAAGTGCCCTGTTCGTACAGGTTATCCTCGAGGACGGCCTGGTAATCGACGAGCGGGGCGAAGCGGCGGCCGAGATACTTCTTCCCCCGATCGAGGAGGTCCCTTCGCTTGGCGCGGGGAGCGCTCGCACCCCCAACGGAAGCAGCTACTTGGACATCGTCGCGCAGCTTCCGGCGAGCGATGGGGAGGCGCGAGGCTACGTGCGTGTCGGGATCGATGCGTCAAGCGTGCTTTCCCGTGGGCGGAGCACGGCCGCGCTCGCCGCGGGGCTCGGCCTTCTCTTCGATGTGCTGATCATCCTGCTCCTGCATTGGGTGCTTCGAGGCCGTCGCCCGCGCAGCGAGCAAGCAACCGGTTCGTCCGAATCCCCGATCGTTGTCGGAGACCTTCTCATCGATCCGTCGGCCAAGGAGGTCCGGTTCGAAGGAGCCGCTGTCTCGCTCACCCCGAAGCAATACGCGCTGCTCGCACTCCTGGCGCAACAGCCGGGGCGCGTCTACAGCGAGCGAGAGATCGTCGGCGAGGTCTGGAGCGAGTCGCCCTACGCAGACTCGAAGGACGTCAAACAGTACGTCTACCTGATTCGACAGCGCCTGGCGGCCGTCGATCCAAAGGCACGCGATCAGATCGTGACCGTGCCCGGATTCGGATACAAGCTTGTCTCGGAGGTCGTTGACGGAGGATTGACCGACTCGTGATGGGCGTCGAAGCGCGCTTCGATAGACTGATTGCAGCGGACGGAACGAGGAAGGGAGATGAGATGACCAAGATCCTGAGAGGCACCGCGACGATCCTATGCATCGTCCTCGTCCTCGCGCCCTCCGCCCTTGTGCAGGCGGAGGGCACCCGAGAGTCAACCGACGAGAGGCCTGTGGAGGAACGGCTTCTGCAGCTCGCCGAGCGTCTTCGTCTCAGTCTGACGGTGGCAACCGTGGCAATCTACTCACCGACACTCGGGGATGTCCGCCTCCACGCGCAGCAGCTGGTGAATCTGATCGAGGGGATTCAAGGGGAGCACTACGTGCGATCCGTTCAGCCGCTCGACGAGTGGCCGGGGATGATTCCCGAGGTGGGGGTGCTCGCGCTTCGACTTGAGGCGCATCCGTTCGAGCCGCCGATGCGGGCGCAGGCGGCAAATGCGATGAAGAACACGCGGACCCTTCTCACCTTCGCGCTCAATGCAGCGCTTCCCGTGCTCTCCGAGCGCCAACTCGAGCGCGCGACACTCGACATGCTACGCGCGTATGCGTTCCTCGCGGCTGCCTACGAGACCCGTTCCGATGCTGCGACGATTCCTGCACTAGGCACCCTGCTGCGCATCCTGAACCTAGACAAGCAGTAGCCATCCGTGAAGATCCGTTCACAATCGGGTCGCTATACTGGCTGAGGAGCCAGCAGGCTCGCGACGATGAGGGGGTACGATGTCCGGAGCGCTCGCGAGACGGAGTCGCCGCCCGAACCTTTCAATACTGCTTTGTGGCGCGTGGGCGATCATCCTGTGCATCCCGGTAGCCGGACAGATCATCGACATCCCTCCAAGCACGCCGCTCCAGGCGGCGATCGACCGTTCTCCTCCCGGTTCCGTGCTTCAGCTCCCTCGAGGAACCATCCGGGAGAGCCTTGTCATCACGAAGGACATCACGCTGCGCTCCGACGCGGACGATCCAGGTCGCACGATCCTCGAGCCGTCCTCGCCGGAGGGAGTGGTGACGATCACGGGAACGGAAGACCCAACCGTTCTCCTCGAGGGCCTCACCGTGCGCGCGGCGTATGGCCTTCTTCCAGACGGCATCGCCGTCGCGGCTCCCGCGCATGTGACTCTGCGCGCGGTGCATGTCGAGGATTGTCTCGGCCACGGCGTCGCGCTCTACGCAGAGGGCCATATCACGCTCGAGAACTGCACGATCTCCGGGAACAATGCCTGCGGGGTCGTCGTTGAGAACAGCGCGGCGTCCGTCGACGGAAGCGGAAACCGCTTCGTCGGGAACGGCATCGATCTCGGGCGATACGCAGATCCTTCCATTCGTGAGCCCCTCGCCGCGGAGACTTCCGAAGCCACGATTCGCGTACCGGCGGACGTCGCGAGTCTTCAGCAGGCAATCGATGCGGTCGCGCCGGGAGGGACGGTGCTGATTGAACCGGGGACCTACCCCGAGGGCCTCTGCATTTGGAAGCCGGTTACGCTTCGTGGATCGACCGATGGTGTCGAGCTTCATCCGTCAATCGATGGCGTTTTGGGAGGGGCGGCACTCGCCTGCGCGGGACGGATCTCCCTGGAGAGCGTGGCACTTCGAGGCCGTTGGGAGAGTGCCGCAGACGACATAGCGCTTCGCGGCGTCGAGATTGGCGGACTCGAAGGCGATGCGTTCGCCGTGGTACGAGCGGAACGGGCCCTGTTCGAGGATTCGGTCTTCAGAGACGTTCAGGGCGTCGCGCTGGTCATCGGCGATGCCGCCCGGGGATCGATCGAAGGGTGCACATTCGACGCAAACTGGTACGGCCTCCGGGTCGGCGGAACGTCATCCCTTGAGATTACCGACTCGTCGTTCGAGCATCACGACTCCGTTAGTCTGGCTCTCTCCGACCAGTCAGCCGGACATCTCGAGGTGTGCAGCTTCCGCGACAACGCCGCTGGAATCTCGCTTCAAGGTGCATCAAGCGCCGCGCTTCGACGATGCACGTTCGAGGAGACGCGTGGTGTGTGCTTCGAGCTTGCCGATGACAGCGCCGGGCGTATCGACAACTGCACGTTCACAGGGAGCGGGATGGAGGCGCTTCGATGCACCGATCGGGCATCCCTCTCGCTCTCGAACGCCTTCGTTCGTGACGGCGCGCAGGCCGGCTTGCTCCTCAAGGGCACGTCCGTCGCCACGGTGCAATCCTGCAAGTTCTCGGACAACGCCGGAAACGGTGTCCGGATCGAAGGAGCCAGCAACGTGTCTCTGACCCAATGCCACATCACGCGAAACGGCGCGGGGGCCGTCGCTGATTCGTTCCTGCGGGTCGGCCACTCCGGCGCGCAGGCAGGCCTGTTGATGATCGATTCCGCCGTCGCGGTTCTCGATCGCGTCACGATCTCGGACAACATCGGTGCCGGCGCCTGCATCACGCCGGTGGAGCTGTCCTTCGGCGGGATGATTCTGTCGTATGCATCCGCGACTCTCAGCGACTGCACGCTCTCGGGCAATGGCCTGGACGGGATCTATGCGTGGACACACTCGGGGATCGAGATGGATCGTTGCACCCTCTCGGAGAATGCCGGATGCGGCCTGAATATCGAAGCGCGCGGTCAGCACCACTTGATCGAGTCTGTGATCGAAGGGAACGAGGGCATCGGCCTCTCGATCTCGAGTGCTACCGTCGTCGCCGATTCGGTGGCGATCGATGCGAACACGATCGGGATCATGCTCACCGAGGATGCCAAGGTTCTCCTGACCGACTGCAGCGTCGTACGCAATGTGCTCGGGATCCTGACGTACTGCAAGCAGTGCACCGACGAATTCAGGATTCCGTACAACAGCGACTACCGCTTCACCGGATTTCTCTCCGGTTCGGGGAACGCAATCCCGGGTCTCGGGGAACCCGACGGCAACCCGTTCGGCAGCATCTGCCCGGACGACGGGTCGATCGACATCGATTCCCTGGTGTCGGAGATCTCGGATGAAGGGGTCGAAGGCCCGTCCGACTAGCGGTCGGGCCACCCCGTCTCGTCGCATCGGCCGGTGCGCTCGCACCAGGCACGTTGCGCTTCCACGGCGCGGTCGCAGGCTTCGCACGGATCGCTCCCGTAGTAGGCCAGGACGTCCTGCATCGACATCCACCATCCGCGTGCCTCGTCCATCGTGAGAGACTCTTGGTCCTGCAGTCCGAGCATGACTGCGTCTCCCATCGCGCTCCACTCGCATCCGGACAAACCGCGGTAGCTGCAGACCGAGATGATCGAGCCGTAGGTCGCCATATTCCACGCGGCCTTCGTCTGGTATCGATCGAGCTCCTCGTAGGAGAACCGAGCCAGGATGTTCGCATCCAGATGCCGTGCGCTGATGGAGAAGAACGTTGCCTCATCGAGCCAGACGTTCCACCAGAGGGCCCACCCCACACTCATCCATGGCGTCAGTGGGTTCGCCCCCATGCCCCAGCCGGTGTAGAGATCGTCGGTGTGTGGCAGATAGCGCGCCACGCCGCCAATCGAGACCATCAGTCCGGCGTGCTCTCCCGCATGCCCCATCCCGTCGACCAGGGAGACCGTGATCTTCTGCGCCGGGATGTTGACGGTGCGCATCAGCATCGCGTAGAGCGAGGATGCGCTCCAGCAGCCGACGATCGCGACACGCACATCCCCCAGCGTCTCCACCGGGAGGCGGCACAGTCGATCGTTGAAGTACGGATAGCGCTGATAGAAGTCGGCCGGGCTCTCCGACGATGACAGATCCCAGTGGTAGAGATAGTCGTGGAACCATTCGGAGACGTTCGCCGCCGTCTCCTCTTGCGTTTCTCCGAGCAGCATTCGTCCCTCTTCCGGTTCCTCGATCAGGAATCCAAGCACGTCACGTGGATCCTCGAGGATTCCGCCGGCATCCTGGCCGCTCGGCCCCATGAAGCTCTGGTACCGGAGTGCTCCTTCGTACTCCTGGAGCACGAAGAAGTTGCTGCTCGGAAAGAGTGCCGCCAGCTCGGTATCCGTGTAGTCGGCAAGGCTCCACGGAAGAAGTCCCTCCATCTCGAGATGGAGCATGTGGCCGATCTGCGCGAAATAGACGTCGCGCCCGAGTTCGAGGGATGCGTAACCGGCAGCCGTCGGGTAGACCGTTTCCGGGTCGGCCCGCTCGACCGGCGTCGGAAACGGCAACGCGTCGCCCGCCCGGTAGGCCGCCACCATCTCTTCGAGACGATCCTTCCACTCCTGCGACCATCGCTCATACGCAAGGAATGCACCCGGCGATCCGCTCTCGAGACGGATCTGCCCCGCGATCCGCGGAGCCGCCTCGAGGAAATCCTCAACCGGCCCTGCGTACACGGTAACCGCAACGAGAATCCCAACCGCAACACCAACCAGTACTCGCTTCACGCACCGCATCCTTCCTCCGTTCACCGTCCCCACGTCACGTGCGGTCGGCCGCTTGAGATGGCCCTCCCATGGGAGTTGCCAGAGTCTAGCGAAGCGTGGGGAAGAGCGCGCGGACAGAGGTGCGGCGGGCCCGGGAAGTCGAGCCCGCCGCGTGATGGTTCCTGTCTTGCGTCGCGCTATTCGTAGCGCAGCGCGTCCACGACCTGCAACCGTGAGGCTCTCCACGCAGGCCAGATGCCTGCAATGGCGCCCAGGCAGAAGGAGAGAGCCAGCGTCCAGAGGATTAGTCCAGGGCTGATCACAATTGCCAACGAGAAGTCGAAGAACCGCTCGAGCAACCGGGACGCAAGAATGTCAAGCCCGATTCCCAGAATGACCCCGACGATTCCGCCAACAAAGCCCATCAAGCCCGATTCGATCAGGAAGATCGTCCAGACATGGCTGTTCTTCGCGCCGACCGCCTTCATGACGCCGATCTCCTTCGTGCGCTCGAGGACGGATGTGAACATCGTGTTCATGACGCCGACGCCGCCGACCAGCAGACTGATCCCCGCAATGCCGGCCAGGAATGCACTGATCGTTCGCATGAAGTCCTCGATGAAGGCACTAATGTCACTCGCGGTGACAGCCGAGATGTCGGAGCCTCGCTCGTTGAGGATCTCCTCAGCGCGATCCGCAACCTCGTCGACATCGTAGCCTTCCTCGGTTCGTACCAAGGTCACGAGAACATCGGCCTCCTCTTCCCAGAGGAGATCCATTGTCCCGAACGGGACATAGATGGTATCGCCCTCGGAGCCGGAGCTGAATCGCATCCCGAAGCCGCCTTCGGACTCCTCCTCCTCTTCCTCGGAGGGAGCCATGATCCCAACGACCTCGAGGTCCAGTCCTTCGCCGTCGCCCGCTACGTAGACCAGGTCCCCGACCTCGACGCCAAGACGTCCGGCAATCTCTTCATCAAGCATCATGACGTTCGACTCCCCGGGATCGAAGAGCCTGCCGCCCGGAAGCGCGTTCAGCTCACCCGTGAATGACTCGAAATCCGTAAGAAGCTCGGACGAGAGTCCGATCACCGGCATGAAGGCGCCGGGTGGCGTGACGCCGTTCTCGTCGGGCGGCGCCTGGATGAAGCCGGTGCGCTCGCGCAGCGCAGCCACGGTCTTGATGCCCTCGAGGGATTGGAGCGTTTCGATATCCAGCGCGTACTCCTCGGGCTCGCTGTGCGGACCGCCGCCAAACATGTCGCCGCCGGCCACGACAAACGTGTCGTATCCAAACATCCCGGTGACCTGATCGGTCACCGTCCGCTCCAAGCCGAATCCGATCGAGAGAAGCGCGACGACGGCCGTAATCCCAATGAAGACGCCGATGACGGTCAGCCAACTGCGGATCCTGCGGTGAAGAATCGACTGCCCGGCCAGCTGGAGGAAATCCCAGAGCTTACGCATGGGAATCGCCTCCTTCGGAGTCGATTCCTCGCGAGAACGACTCGCTTCGCGACTCGTTCTCGATCGGCGCAGCTCGCTCACCAGATCCTGGCTCGGGCTCACCAGCCGGTGAAGCGGCGGTTTCCGCTTCATGAACGTCACCAACCCGAGAAGGATCGTCCAGCGATCCTTCTCGGACGTCTCCGGCTCCGCCGGAGACGCAGCCGTCCCGCAGCCGGATGACTCGATCGGCGATCCCGGCCGCCTCCGGGTCGTGCGTCACGAGGATGACGGTCTTACCGTCGTCCGTGCTCAGCTCCTTCAGCAACTCGAGGATCGATTGGCCGCTCTCGGTATCCAGATTCCCGGTCGGCTCGTCGGCAAGGATGATCTCCGGATCGTTGGCCAGTGCTCTCGCCACTGCGACCCGTTGACGCTCGCCGCCGGAGAGCTCGTTCGGCTTGTGCCGTGTGCGCTCCTCAAGCCCGACGCGCTCGAGCAGTTCCCGCGCCCGCCGAGCCCTCTCCCGCTTGCCGATCCCTTGGAAGATCATCGGCAGCTCCACATTCCGCTGCGCGGAGAGCGTCTGTATCAGATTGAAGGTCTGGAAGACGAATCCGATTCTCCGTCCACGCAGAGCAACCAGCTGGCTCTCCCTTAGCGACTGCAGGTCCTGCCCGTCGATCCAGGCCGCTCCGGCTGTCGGAACGTCCAACGCTCCCAGGATGTGCATGAGCGTCGACTTCCCTGAGCCGGAAGGCCCCATGATCGCAACGACTTCTCCCGATTCGATCTCGAGATCCAAGCCTCGGAGCGCCCGGACGATCGTCTTGCCGAGCTTGTACTCCTTGGTGATCCCTTTCATGTCAAGCAGCGCCATCGCTAGCCTTCGCCTTCGACGAACGTGTACTCGACGAGTTCCATCCGAAACGTCTCGACCCACGCTCCGTCGCGAAGCTCCTCGGCCGCGATGAGGGGGGAGATGTACACGGGATGGGTCAGGGCGAAAGCAATCGTCATCCTCGCGTTCTCATCATCTTCGTCGAGCAGCGTCCCCTGAAGACACCATACGCCTGCGATCGTCACGCCCTCGATGTTCTGGAACGCGCCGCCGCCGGGCAGCAGATAGTCTTGGCCCTCCTGGAGTCGGTCGCGCTGAGCCATCAGGGCGTCAAGCGACGAGAAGTCTGCGTTGTGCCCGCCGCCCGAAGAGACCCGTGCACTGCCGAAGATGAATCCGAAGCCTGTTCCGAGTTCGTCTTCGGTCCCCGTCTGCTCGGTGAGCATTCGGATCGTGTACTGGTCATCCCCGTAGGCCGTAACCACCAACTCAAGCGTCTGCGCACTGCTCATGTCCTCGGCGGTCACGCTGTACTTCATCGCCGTTGTGCCAACCGGGAAGACTTCCAAGTCAGCTTGGGCAAAGGCGGCGATGCCGATCGCAAGCAGCATCGCGCCGAGAATCAAGGGTAGTCTCCGTTTCATGTCTCCTCCTTCGAATATGGTTCGATTATCCGCTCCCCAATTGAGGAACCGGTGAAGGGCGCGCGGCAGGCTCATGCGCCTTCTTGGTGAGGCTCCGAATCTCGCTCCTGTCTCATGACTTCCATCTGCTGCTCGAGGTCTTCGACGCGATCCTCGAGTTCGAGGATTCGCGAAGCGTTCCGTGCCGCCGCTTCCTCGGCAATCCGGGCCGCATCTTCCGCCGTAGCCAGCCGATTCTCGGCGTCCGCCGCGCGCTGCCGGAAGTCCCCACAGCCGACGAGCAGAAGCGCGATCGATAGAATGGCCAACACGACCGTCGTCCCGCGTTTCATGAGTCTCCTTCTTGGTTGGCTTCATCGCTCTGCCCACGGAATTGACTCGTATAGAGCCGGTGGTAGGCGCCTCGCGCCATCATCAGTTTTTCGTGGTTCCCCTGCTCGACGATTCGGCCATCCTCGATCACGATCACCCGATCGGCGTTGCGGATCGTGGAGAGCCGGTGGGCGATGACGAAGCTCGTCCGGCCCTTCATCAAACCGTGGAGCGCCTGCTGAATCTGGACCTCGGTGCGTGTGTCAACGGAGCTTGTCGCTTCGTCGAGAATCAGAATCTGCGGGTCAGCGAGCACGGCGCGTGCAATCGCGATCAGCTGGCGTTGTCCTTCGGAAAGGTTTGCGCCGCGTTCGCTCAGCTCGGTCTCGTACGCATGCGGCAACCGGCGGATGAACGCATCGGCGTTCGCCAGCCTGGCCGCCTCGATCACCTCGTCGTCCGAAGCATCCAGTCGGCCATAGCGAATGTTCTCCATCACGGTCTCAGCGAACAGGAATGTCTGCTGGAGTACGACTCCGAGTTGACGTCGCAGCGATGCCTTGGTCGCATCGCGAATGTCGATTCCGTCGATTCTCACCGCGCCTTGCTCGATCTCGTAGAAGCGCGACAGGAGATTGACGATCGTCGTCTTTCCGGCGCCGGTCGGCCCGACCAGCGCAATCGTCTCCCCGGGCTCCGCGTGAAGGCTGACGTCTCGGAGAACGTCGACGTCCGGGACGTAGGCGAACGTCACGCCGTCGAGTTCCACCGCACCGGCAATCTCCGCCAGTTCGGTCGCTTCCGGACGATCGCTGAGATCCGGTTTCTCATCGAGCACCTCGAAGATCCGCTCCGCGCCGGCAAGCGATTGCTGAATTTGGTTGTAGAGCCCGCCCAGCTGGCGCAGCGGCTCGGCAAAGCGCCGTGAGTACATGATGAACGTCGCGATCAGGCCGATCGTCACCATGCCGCGGATCGTCAGCCATCCGCCGATCCCGGCGACAACGGCCACGTTCATGTTCGAGAGAATCCCCATCATCGGCATGATGAACAGGGCATAGGTCATCGCATGGATCCCCATTTCCCGAACCCTCGCGTTGTGTTCGTCGAACCGCTCCAGGATCCGCTCCTCCTGTCCGAACGCCATCACGACGCGCTGACCGCTGTAGGTCTCTTCGAGGGTTCCATTGAGGGTTCCGAGGTTCGACTGATAGGCGCGGAAGGCGCTTCGCGTCTTCGTCCCGATCACAACGACAAGCCCAAGCATCAGCGGCAGCACGAGCATCGACGCGAGCGCGAGCCACGGGCTCAAGATGAACATCACGACCAGGATACCGATCATCGTCAACAGCCCCGAGAAGAGCTGCGTGACGTTCTGGCTCAGCACGCGGCTGATCGCGTCGATGTCGTTCGTCAGGCGGCTCATCGTTTCCCCGGAGCGACGGCTGTCGTGAAACCGAAGGCTCAGGCTCTGCAGCTTCTCGAACAGATCGCCTCGCAGCGCGCGCATCGCCCGCTGGGCGATCGTCGCGATCAGCACGCCTTGGCCCGTATTCGCAACCCACGTCACCAGGTAGGTTCCGACCATCCAGGCGACCACGCGCAACACAGCCGCTAATTCGTCCCGATTGACGATTCGATCGATTCCGACGCCCATCAGGAAGGGGCCGAGAAGGGCCATCGCAGTGCCGATCGTCGCGAGGACGAACACGAGGACGAGAACGGCTCGATGCGGCCGCAGATAGCCAAGAAGTCTGCGAAGCGCGCCGCGGGAATCCTTCGCACGTTCCCCGCCGAACATGTGTCCACCCCGACCGGGCCGCATCATCCGGGCCCGCTGGACCGCCTTCGGCGGTTCGTGATGTGCGTTACGTTCGCTCACGGGGCTACTCACCTCCTTCTGTCGGTGAGTAGCTTGGGAGTTCAGTACCTGAACTCCCGTCGGTACCCAACTGGGAGGTGTAGATCTCCTGGTAGATGGAGCTTCTGGCGAGCAGCTCGGCGTGTGTACCGCAGGACTCGATCCGCCCCGCATCGAGCACCAGGATCTTGTCGGCAAGCAGGACCGTCGAGATCCGCTGCGCGACGATGAACCGCGTTGTCGCGTGTTCGGAGTCGGCGATCAGCCGGTCAAGCGCGTCCTGCAGACGAACTTCGGTTTCGATGTCGACCGAACTCGTCGAGTCGTCGAGAATCAGTACCTTTGGCTTGACAAGAAGCGCCCGCGCGATCGCCAGGCGTTGTCGCTGGCCGCCGGAGAGCGTCACGCCGCGTTGACCGATCGGCGTGTCGTAGCCATCGGTGAAGCCCTCGACGAACTCGACCGCCTGGGCCGCCTCGCACGCAGCGCGGACCTCGGCGTCCGTCGCGTCCGGTCGCCCGTAGGTCACGTTCTCGCGAATCGTTCCACCAAACAGAACCGCCTCCTGAAGTGCGATCCCGATGTTCGCCCGCAGCGAGCCGAGGTCGATGTCTCGCACATCGGCCCCGTCGAACGTAATCCGGCCACCCCCCACGTCATAGAACCGGGGAATCAAATGGATCAGCGTCGATTTGCCGGATCCGGTCGCACCGAGAATCGCCACCGTCTCACCCGGCTCGGCAACGAAACTCACGTCGCAAAGGACGTTCTCGCTCTCATCTCCCGCATAGCCGAAGCTGACGTTCTCGAACGCGATCCTTCCCGCCGGCGCGCCGAGCCGCCGCGCTCCCGGCCGGTTGCTCACGGCGGGCGAGGCGTCGAGGACCTCGAGGATGCGGCCCGACGAGGCGTTCGCCGCCGCGATCGGTCCGAGCATGCTCGCGAGCATCATCAGTGGGAAGATCGCGAACATCAGGTAGTTGATCGAAGCAACAACCTGGCCGACGGTCATTCCGCCCGCAAGCGTCGTGGCGCCGCCGATCCAAACCGCGCCGGCAATTCCGAGGTTGAGGATCAGCACCATCGTCGGCAGAAGGACAGCCACCAGGCGCATGATGCGAATGTTCTTCTCCATCAGCTCCGTGTTGGCGCCGTCGAAGCGCTCGATCTCGTGCTTTTCCCGAACGAACGCCTTGACGACACGGACACCGGAGAGATTCTCCTGAAGCACCGTGTTCAGTCGATCGAGCCGCTCCTGCACCCACGCGAACATCGGCTGGGCCTTGCGCGCAAACCAGAGCACGAACAGGACGATCACCGGCACGAATGCGGCCATCATCAGCGCGAGCTGCGGGCTCGTCAGGATCAGCATCGCCGAGGAGCCGATGATCCAGACAGGAGCCCGCGTCAGGATCCGAAGCGACATCATCACGATCATCTGGACCATGTGAACGTCGCTCGTCGAGCGGGTGATTAGGTTCCCGGTTCGCAGCTTGTCGAGGTTGGCGAACGAGAAGGACTGCACCTTGCGCACCAGCGCGCTTCGAATGTCGTAGGCGAAGTTCTGCGCGACGCGAACCGAGAACGCGTTGTTTCCCAACGCAAACAGCGCCGCCAGGAGCGCCGCCCCGAGCATCATCAAGGACGTCGTCAGCACGACGCGAAGGTCGCCGCTGGCAATGCCGACGTCGATGATCCGTTGCGTCAGTCGTGGAATCAGGAGATCGCTCGCGACCATCCCCAACAGGAGCACCAGTGCGACGATCGCCTGGAGCCGATACGGTCGCAGAAAGCGGAAGAGCCGAAGGATCGATCTCATGCGTCCTTCCCTTCGATGTTCTCCGCACCGGCATTCTCTCCCTCTTCGAACAGAAATCGATGGACGTAGTGCGCGTGCTCGTCGTCCGGCGCGAATCGGTTGTGAAGCTTGAGCAAGAGGTGCTTTAGGGTCTCCTGCTCGGCGTCAGAGAAGATCGATCCGAATTCCTCTTCTATCTCGCGGAAGACGCCCCGAGCTCTGCTCTGCAGGGCTCTCGATTTCTCTGTCAGAGAAACGCGGACGACGCGCTGGTCGGCCTCGTCACGCTCCCGTGCGATCCAGCCGTCGCGCTCCATCCGCTGGAGCATGTTCGTCACCGACGCCGGGCTAACGTGCATTGCTCGAGAGAGTTCGTGCTGCGGGATCCCGTCATGGTGCCAGAGGTGGATCAAGGCGAAGCCCTGCCCGCGATGAAGTCCGAGCTTCTCCATGTGCACGCGCAGCCGCGCGCCCGTCATCCGACAGACCTGCGTCAACAGTTGCCCGACCGTCATCTCGTGGTCCGTCTTCTCGGTGTGTGCCGTGTTCTGCGGCATTCGTTTGCCTCCAAATCGTCAGACGCCTAATAATTAGACGGCTAACTATATCCGCCGAAGGCCCCTCTCGCAAGCTCACACAGTGATGCACCTCAGGGTGATCCCGTTCGCCGGAAAAAAAGGACCTGCCCAAGCGCCCACGGGATGAGGCTTCCGACGAGAACGACAAGCCAGCCGCGAAGTCCCGGATCGACCGTCTTCAGCGCCGTCGACAGGCCGGGGAGGTAGACCGCCGCGGTCAGAAGAACGGTGCAGAGGCCGAGCGCGCCCCAGACGTAGCGGTTCTTCGTGATGTCGTTTCTCGCGAACCCGGAGCCCGGGTCGCGCATGTTGAACACGTGCCAAAGCTGGGCGAAGGCGAGCGTCAGGAAAGCAATCGTCGTTCCCTGCGCCTCGGTCAGGCCAAGCGCGTGGATCGAAAACAAGAGAACTCCGAGCACGACCGTCGCGATCAGCAGGCCGTAGAGGCCGATCGTACGCCAATGCCGGGCAGCGACGATTGGCTCGTCGGCCGGCCGCGGGGGCCGCGTCATCGCGTTCGGATCCCCCTCTCCCGCCCCGAGCGCAAGCGCCGGGAAGACGTCGGTCACCAGGTTCAGGAAGAGGATCTGGAGCGGCAACAGCGGCATCGGAAGACCCGCGAAGCTCGCAACCGCCACCGCGAGGATCTCGCTTACGTTGCAGGAGAGCAGGTAGACAACGAACTTCCGGATGTTGGCGAAGATCGCCCGCCCCTGAGCAACCGCCTCGACAATCGTCGAGAAGGCATCGTCCTTGAGAACCATATCGGCCGCCTCCTGCGCGACCTGGGTCCCGCGAAGCCCCATCGCCACGCCGATGTCCGCCTTCTTGAGCGCCGGCGCGTCGTTGACCCCGTCCCCGGTCATCGCGACGACCCGTCCGTCCTCCTGATAGAGGGCGATCAGGTCGAGCTTCTGCTTCGGGCTGACGCGAGCGAAAACAGGCGTCTCAAGGAGTCGTCGGCGCTCGGTATCCGTGCGATCCTTGAGCTCGCCTAGCTCGGCCCCTCGCACCGCGTCGGAGCGCCGGTCGTCGACAAGACCGACTGCCTCGCCGATGCTCTTCCCGGTGGCCGGTTGATCGCCGGTCACCATCACGACCTCGATTCCCGCGATGCGGCAACGTTCGATCGCATCGCGAACGTCGGAGCGCGGCGGGTCGGCGAGCGCAACCCAACCCAGGAGCACGAGGTCCTCGTAGGCGGGCGCCTCCGGATCCTGCACACGCTTCGACGCGAGCCCGAGCACCCGAAACCCTTGCTCGGCCATCGCATGTTCCGTCTCCATCCAACGCGCCTTGGCATCCGCGTCGAGGGGCTCCGGTCCGTTCCCAGTCAGGACCTGTGTGCAGATCTCGAGGATCGACTCCGGCGACCCCTTCACAGTCACGTAGAGGTCGCCTTCCGGCGCTTCCTGGAACGTCGCCATTCGTTGCGTGTCCGGATCGAACGCGTCCTCACGGACTTCCGGGTGTCGCGTCCGCAGGTCCGCAACATCGAGACCGAGTCCGTCGGCCGCCCCGATCAGCGCGATCTCCAGCGGATCGCCCACGCCACCCCCGGCCTCCATGCCGGGGGCGGCGCTGGCATTGTTGCATAGGACGCCGACCTCAAGTGCAGCGCGAAGCAGCGGATCATCGAGCGTGACGGCCTTGCCATCAGGCATCCTGAATCCGTCCTCTGAACTTTCGATCGCTCCGGAGGCAAGGACGAACCGGGCGACAGCCATTCGGTTCTCGGTCAGCGTTCCTGTCTTGTCGGTGCAAATGATGCTCGCCGCCCCGAGGGTTTCCACCGCCGAGAGCTTTCGAATGACGGCGTTTCGCTGTGCCATCCGCCACATGCCGCGCGCTAGCGCGAGCGTCGCGACAATCGGAAGCCCCTCAGGGATCGCGGCCACCGCGAGCGCGATCGACGTTTCGATCATCAGGAACAGATCCTTGCCACTGAGGATCCCGAGTCCGGCAATCGCCGCGGCGATGACGAGCGTCACCCACAGGAGCATCCGTCCGAGCCGGTCGAGCCGTCGCTCGAGGGGCGTCGCCTCCTGCTCGGCCGACTCCAGCAGAGCCGAGATCTTTCCGAGTTCGGTGCTCATCCCGGTGGCAACCACCACGGCCTCGCCCGACCCGCGTGTGATCGTCGTCCCCTTGAACAGCAGATTCGTCCGCTCGGCGAGCGGCGTCTCCGCGGAGAGCGCGTCATCGCGCTTCGAGACCGGCAGCGACTCCCCTGTCAGCGCCGATTCGTCCGTCTGGAGCTTCGACGCAGTCAGGATTCGCAGATCGGCGGCAATCAGATCTCCCGCCTCGAGAATCACGACATCTCCGGGCACGACGCCCTCGGCCGGGATCTCGGCCAATTGCCCGACACGCCGAACCTTCGTTCTGACTCGGCTCAGTCGCTGGAGCGCCTCCATCGAGCGGACGGCACGAAGCTCGGTGATCAGGCCGATTGCCGCGTTGAAGAAGATCACGAGGCCGATCGCCCCTCCCTCGAGCCAGTCGCCGAACGCGAGGGAGACCCCGGCGGCCACCGCGAGCAGAATCACGATCAGGCTCTTGAACTGCCGAAGCAGGATCTCCCACCATGCCGTGTGTTTCGCCTGTTGCAGCGCGTTCGGCCCGTACAGGCGAAGCCGATCGCTGACCTCTCGAAGCTCAAGCCCCGTTTCCGGGACCACCCTGAGTCCGTCAAGGGTCGCCTCGGCCGAAAGGGTCCAGGGTGCGTCGGGAACACTCGGCTTCAGTTGCGGTGTTGTCTTCATCGGGCGGGTCGGTCAGCTCCTCGACGACGGGATGCCCGAGTATACCTAGGGCCGGAAGTGGACCGGAAGATGCCGGTGTCCGATCGATGCATGTCCCGGCCCAGGCGACTAGAATTCGAGGAGATCCGAGGAGGCACCATGGCATTGACCGACAGCAACGTCCGCGCGCTACGAGGGGAGTTTCCCGCACTACAGCAACGATTCGCCGACCGCCCGATTGCGTTCTTCGATGGGCCGGGCGGAACGCAGGTTCACGGCACGGTGATCGAGGCCACCGCCCGGTACTACACCGAGGCGAACAGCAACGCGCACGGCCAGTTCGAGTTCTCTCGCCGAACGGACGCCACGGTAGACGCCGCCCGCGCGGCCATGGCCGATTTCGTCAACGCCCGCCGGCCCGAGGAGATCGTCTTCGGTCCCGCGATGACAACGCTGACGTTTCGCCTCAGCCGCGCGATCGGTCGAACGCTCGCCGAGGGTGATGAGATTGTCATCACGACCCTCGACCACGACGCGAACGTTGCGCCCTGGCTTGCGCTCCGTGAGCAGGGGGCTGTCGTGCGAACGATACACTTCGCGCCCGAGGACTGCACGCTTGACATGGAGGCGCTTCGTTCGGCAATCACCGAGAAGACGCGCGTTGTCGCCGTTGGCGCTGCATCGAACGCCGTAGGAACGGTGAACGACATCCGGCAGGTCGCAGCGTGGGCGCATGAGGTCGGGGCATGGCTGTTCGTCGATGCGGTTCAGTACGCGCCGCACGCGGTTATCGACGTACAGGCCCTCGAGGCCGACTTCCTCGCCTTCTCCGCCTACAAGATCTATGGTCCCCACCTTGGCATTCTCTGGGGACGCTATGCGTTGCTCGACGAACTGCCCGCCTACAAGGTGATCCCCGCCGGGGATGCGCCACCGGACAAGTTCGAGACCGGTACCGGGAACTTCGAGGGAATGGCCGGAGCGACGGCGGCGGTCGACTATCTTGCGTCGATTGGAACGCGTTTCGCAGACCCCGCGGACGGCTCGCGGCGCGCGACCCTCGTTGCAGGCATGTCGGCGATTCGAACCTACGAGCGAAATCTCGCCCAGAGGCTGATCGCCGGGCTCCAAGGGATCGCCGGGGTGCGACTCTACGGAATCACGGATCCGGCGCGGTCCGAAGAGCGGATGCCTGTCGTCTCGTTCACGGTGGCTTCCCTCTCCTCTACCGAAGTCGCACGTCGCCTTGGCGACGAAGCGATCTTCCTCTGGAGCGGCGACTTTTACGCGGTGAACGTCGTCGCGGAACTCGGCCTCGAGGATGTCGGCGGCCTTGTGCGCGTCGGGATCAACCATTACAACACGATCGAGGAGATCGATCGGCTGCTCGAAGCCGTCGCGCGGATCGCCCCGTAGGGCGTCTGCGAGATTCCAGAACCCGAGGACCCTCTCGGGCAGCACCCGGGAGGCCCGCCGACCTACGTCATCGCACGCTAGGTCGCGAACGGATCGTCGTCCGATTCGAGAATCTCGATTCCCGCCTTCTTCCAGGCGTCGAGGAAGATCGGGATTCCTCTCGTGACTGGGAACTCGTCGCTGTGGGGGCCCGCAATGGCATTCGCGGCGACGGCGACGTCGTAGCCGTAGAGTTTGCCGTAGAGGACCGTCGCCTCGACACATCCATACGAGGACAGGCCGCAGGCGACAAATCGACGGATACCGCGCTCCTTGAGTACGTCGTCGAGCGTCGTCTCCATGAACCCGCTGCCGAACATCTTGTGCACGACCGGATCGCCTGCCCCCGGGGCGAGATCCGGATGCATGACCTTCGCCTCCGGCGCCGTTCCTTCCGGCATGTCGTCTACGTCGGCATGCTCGACGTAGACCACAGGCACACCCGCCGCGCGCGCCTGTTCGATCAGTACGCGGCACTTCGCCACCAAATCGTCCCCGCCGATCGTTCGGAAATCGCTACCGTCGAGGAAGACGGGCTGCACGTCGATCACCATCAATGCAGTCTTCAAGGGTTTGCTCCTTTCGATTCTTCGCGGCATGGATCTCCGGTGACAAGGATTCCCAGACGTTCGGACCTGGGTTCCGAGGCGGATGTTCTAGCGCGTCGACTCGGGTCTGACTGGGACTCCGTTCGACTTCGCCCTCTCGGGCCTCCCCTTGTGGCCGGCGACTGACCGGCGGAGCGGCACAGAGAAGCCGAGCCGCCGGGCGGAATGCCGCGGCGACCCGGACAGTCGATTCATTCGGCAGATCTCACGATCCTTTCAGGGAGTCGTGGATCCCGAAGACGGCCATGATCAGCTCGCACAGCACGCGAACGGCAACCGGCCCGATGACCAGCACAAGAAGACCGTTGATGACGCCAAGAGCACTGAACTTGCCGACGGTTGCGATGACCGCGATTCCCTCGACCACACAGATACCAACCCCGACCCAGAACAGAATCTGGATCACCATCGGAGTGAGGAACTTCCGAAACGACAGGAATTCGAGCATGTTTCCTCCTTCATCTTCCCGGATTGCTGTTGAGACGATAGCGTGAATCGACGCAATCGCCAACCGTCGCTCGCCTCAGGGGTATTGGAGAACCCCGATCGATGGTTCAAGAAGGCTTCCGAAATAGAGGTGGGCACCGTGGTGCACCACCGCCGAGATCCCGGCGAAGCGACGACCGGACGGATCCTGTAGGTTGTGGATCGCGTTCCCGTCGGCATCCAGTCCGAGGACGAAGCCGTAGCGCGGCGCGGCGCCGGCGAACCACGCAAGCGGAAGCCGCGCCGCGATCTTGCGAACCCACGGCCGGTCAAGCGACCAATCGACGAATCCGTTCCGCGGGTTCACGAGTGCTAGCCAGAAGACGCCGTCTGCATCGCACGAGATCCCGTCCGGGAAGCCGGGGAGATTGTCGATGAATACTTCGTCTTCTCCGGCACGCGGACCTGCAAGCCAGAGCCTGCGAACGCGGTACTTCGTCGTTTCCACAACGAGGACAAACGAGCCGTCGGTGCTCACCGCGACGCCGTTGGCGAAATAGAGGCCACGCAGCAGCACGTCGACCTCTCCAGAGTCCGGATGATAGGCGAGCAACCGCCCGTCTCCCCGGTGTTCGAGCATGTCGAGGAGCGTGTCGGTTGTCTTCGTGGACGATTCGCTGAAGTAGATCGTCCCGTCCGCGGCGATGTCGAGGTCGTTCGCCAGTTGCAGCGGCACGCCGTTGACCTCGCGAACGAGCCCGCGAACGGAAGCGTCAGCGGATACGGCGAGCAAACGGCCGTCGAGGCGGCAAACGACTAGCTCGCCGTCCGCGTCGAACGCCATGCCGAGCACCTGGCCGCCTGTCTCCGCGACGATCTCGGGCGGACTTCCGGAGGCGACCCGGACGACCGAGCCGTCGAGCAGTCCTGTGTAAACGAGCCCATCGGCATCGATCGCGACGCTCTCGGGAGCCCTGCCCGCGTCCATTCGTTCGACATCGGCGAGGGCGTCATTCGGCGCATAGGTTCCCTCCAGTTCGGGTGCCTCGGGGGGCGTCCAACGCTCGGGGGAGATCGAGACCGGCCAAAGAAGAAGGTAAGCCGCAAGAAGCCCGACCGCCGCAGTCAATCCGATCAGCCATCCATTGCGCATTCCACGCCTCCTTCCGGTTCGGTCGTTCGCGCTCATCGCTTCCGCGGTCGTCGAGCCCGTCGGGTCAGGCGGCGGACAATCCGCTCGTATTCATCCCGCGTCATGTCGAGCCGTTCGAGCAGGTGCTCCGTCGAGATGTCAACATCCTCTTCCGACGGCGTATTCGCGGCAAGAATGTCCGGAACCTCATCGCGTGTGATCGCTTCCTGTCGGAGCATCGCGGCTACATCGGGCATCACACGGTTAATCCCGTGCTTGCGTTCGAAGAGGTGAGCCGAGACGTCGTGGATCAGGCAGTCGCCATGCCCGAGAACGGCGTCCTTCTCTGGACGTTGATAACCGAGATCGGCCTCCTCGAGAGATCGCTTGATCGCCTCCTCGTCGTAGGGCTCGAACAGGAAGAACGCGGCGAATTCGGGGACCACCGCAGCATCGGCAAGCCCCGCGCCGAACAATTCGCGGTTGATCCTGCGACGCATGGCGCGGCTCCGAACCGAGGTCAGCACGAGAAGACGAATCCTCCGGATCAGGCTCCCGTACTGCGTCAGCAGGGCCTCGCGGTTGTAGTCCTCCAGATTGGCGCGAAGGACTCCGAGACCCGGATCGCGCGTCCCGGGATAGAGGTCGCGGAACATCTGCATCGGAGAGCGGCCGTGAACGAACAGTGGGATGCGGAGATCGTGGCATCCCCGAATCGACAGGATGTAGCCGCCGATCGAGCAGCCGATGCATGGATCGCCGAACCTCCGGAGCGTCGCCTTGTACAGCTCCCGCATTGCGGCCCAATCGGGGCGGTAGACCAGGTGGTCGATCCCGCTCCCAGAGACGATCGCCCGGATGTTCCGCCAGGCGTAGTCCGATAGGAATCCATTGTCGAATGTGATGGCCAATACATTCGCCGCATAGGCCGTCATCAACCGGTGCAAAACGTAGGCGCTGTCCTTCCCACCACTCAGGCCGACCGCGGCCGCATAGTGAAACCGTTCAGAGAACTGCGCGAGCCGCCGCTCGAGAATCGGACGGTGCCGCGTGAAGTCTGTGTAGAAGGATTTCTCCTGATCCCAACTTCGACAGCGTTGGCAGATTCCGGATCCGTCCAGCCGAACGCCCGGCTGGCCGACCGGAAGGAGGCAGCGCGTGCAGTGGTCATGGCCTGTTGTCATCGATGCTCCTGTCTCCGCCGGGCTCGAGGCGCCCGTCCCAGGAGTATACGAGGGTCGACATGTCGACATGCACCGGCTCAGTGGGTCAGTGAGACGAGGACGATCCCGACCAGCACGCAACCGGCGCCCGCGATCGCACGCCGTGTCGGACGCTCCCGAAGGAAGAGGAGCGTGTAGAGGAACGCAAACAGGAGGGTCGAGCCCCGAACCGGAGAGATGATGCTGGCGGGCGCCAATCGCAGACTCGACAGCCAGAGCATCCATCCGAGAAAGGCGCCACCCGCTGCGGCGAGAACGACGTAGGCCATGCCGCGCCGCTCGATCCGCCGCGGGAACCACGGCCGCAGAAGCGGGATCATCGCCGCAATCGAGACCACACCAGAGAGCGAGAAGACAGAGAGAAGCGCGGCCGGAGAAAGGCCCTGCTCAAGCGCCAGCTTCGACGGGATCGTCTCGGCGAAACCCCAGAGCAGGCCGGTGAGGAGGGCAAGGGCTGAACCCGCAAAGCGTCCACGAAGCGACAGGCGCCGGCCGACAAGGAGGTAGGCACCGGCGACAACCAGGGCAGCGGCAACGAAAACCTCCCAGCGAAGCGGTTCGCCGAGGATCAAAATGGCACTTGCGACACCCCACAGGGGTGCCGTGCTGGCAAGCGTTGTCGTCTGGTAGGCGGGGGCTCGCTGCATCGCCATCAGATAGAAGAGGCCGCCAAGCGCCGAGTCAATGAACCCGGCCAGTGCTGCGTAGCCGACGCTCAGCCAGCTGCCGAACACGAACGACTTCGTCGCCAGGCCATAGACCAGCGCCAAGGGTGCGACAATCAGCCAACGGCCAAGCATGTAGGAGAGCGGATCGATGTACCGGAGAGCCGGCTTCGCGACCGTCATCCCAATCGCCCACGTCGCGCCCGAGGCCACCGCAAGCAGGATCGCCACACCCATGTCTCACTCCCTTGAAGCCGGTAGCTGAAGCCGGATGATGGTATCTCCCGCTGGGAGCATTCGCATGCCCGGGGTGGAACCAACGCCGGTATCGGTGTTGGCTACGTCGAGACATCGGGGGCGGGCTGCTGATGTTCACTCGTCGATCTTTGCTGTGATTTTGTCTATATAGCGCCCGGCGCTCTCCCTTCGGCGGGGGCACGGGAACCACTATCAGAATGGGGAGGAACCATGGCATCGGTCGAAGATAGGCTGCGCGGACTACGCGTCCTGGCGGACGAGCTGCGTGGCGAACTGCAAGACTCCACCCTTCTCTTTCGGCTCGATGGACTGCTTCGGGAGCTGAACGAGGAGGCGCTGGTTGGCAGCACGGCGGGCCGTTCGAGCTGACCCAGCGTCCAGCCGCAGCTTCGGGTGTGTTCGCTTCCGGTTTGCCGATGTGCGCGTTGGAGGCTGACCTGCTGCGCTTGGGCGGCCGGTACTTCGGACCCAGCTCCGTGTCGGCCGCCAACCGGTGGCCGCAAGTTCCGCCGGAACCCGTGCAGCAGACCGCTCGACATCCTGTGACCAGCACACAGGATGTTCACAGTGTTCAGTCTTGACTGAACACAATGAACCCCGTATACTGCGCGCTCGCTCTCGCGCCCCAGCACGGGTACGCGGGAGAGCGGGATGGAGAACGACATGAAGAGCATCAAGAACCAGCATCGGCAGTTTATCGAGGACATGGGCGATCTGATGGACGAGCACGGCCTGCCCCACATGGCCGGCCGTGTCGTCGGCGCGTTGCTCATCTGTTCCGATCTCCGAATGTCGCACGACGAGCTCGTCGAGGACCTTCAGGCAAGCAAGGGATCGATCAGCATGTCGACGCAGCTTCTGGTGCGTCTAGGAATCGTCGATCGGATCAGCGTGCCCGGGGTTCGCAAGCACTACTACGGCATTCGAGAGAACCTGTGGGGATCGATGTTCCTCGATCGTCCGGACCACATCCGCAAGCATCTCGATGTGGTCCGCAAGGGTCTCGATCTGCTCCGGGATGAACCTCCGGAGAGGAAGCAGCAACTCATCGAGATGCAGGCGTTCTTCGACTTCTTGCAGGAGGAACTGCCGGCCATCACGGCGCGCTGGAAGGAGCAACGCGAGGCGTGTCTTCGGGAGTGGCACGCCGAATACGCCTAGTCAGGCGGAAAGGAAGAGAACATGAAGCGCATCGTGGGATTGGTATGCCTGATGGGGATTCTTTCCGTTGGCATGGGGATGTACGCACAAGAGATGGCGGTTCCGGCGTCGGAAGGCTTCGGAGCCATCCGGATTCTCGTCGTCGATGAAACGAAGACCTTCCTCTCGACGATGCGCGTCGCCGGTATCGTTGGCACGCTGAAGCAGATGCCGGGGTTCGAGGTCGACGTTCAATTCGAAGATGCGGCTACGACGTTGGCCGATCCGTTGGCCGACACGTTGCCATCGGAGGAGGCGGTCGGCTACGACATCCTTGTCATTATCCCACGCGGCATCGACGATGCGTCGATCGGCTGGATCTGGATCGTCTCCGACTGGCTGCCGGCGCTTCCTCCCCAGCTCCAGGCCGGCGTGGCGATCCTCTCGCAGGTCATCGACCAGGTGTTCTCCGATGTGGCCACAGGCATCGACGTCACCGAGGACCTCTACCCGAACATCCTGTGGAGTGAGTACGTGGTCAAAGGATGGATCCGATGAACCGATTGATACGATTCGCGGTCGATCACCCGATTTGGACGATTGTCGTCTCGGCGGCGATCGCCATTGCGTTGGTCTTCCCGCTGACAACACTGGAACAGGAGACCGACTTCCGCGAGTTCATGAGCGACGATGATCCGATCATCGTCCTGATGGACGAGGCGGAGGCCAAGTACGGGCGGTCGTGGGGCATCATGGTGATGCTGTTCAACGAAGATGGGATTTTCAACGAGACGACGCTCGGCAAGATCGAGCGGATGACCGACGCATTCGAGGCGATCCCGGGCATCAAGAGCGTCTCAACGCCGCTCAACTCGCAGACGATCGTCGGATCTGCAACGGAGATCAGCGTCCGCAAAGCGGCCCCCGGTGGAGTCACCCCGACCACACCGGAGGAGATGGAGATCTTCCGAAGTCGGCTGATGGCCGACGAGAACCTGATCGGCGGCGTCGTCAGTGAGAACGGACAGGCAGCGCTGATCAATGTCGAGATCGAGGTCGGCGCCGATGAGTACGCGATCACGCCGGAGGTTATGGAGATCGTCGACGCCAACCGCGGAGACGGGGATACGCTCTACATCTATGGGGATGCCTACTTCGACAACGTGATGGCCGAGGAGATGGACAAGGACATCTCCCTCCTCTTCCCGCTGGCGATGCTCGTGATGGTTGTCCTCCTGTTTGCGAGCTTCGTGACGATTCGCGGCATTCTGCTCCCAATCGCGATCGTGTTGCTCTCGATCATCGTCGCGATGGGCGCCATGGCGCTCCTTGGCTTCCCGATGACGACGATGTCGTTCATCGCGCCAATTCTGCTCCTGGCGATCGGCATTGCCGATGCAATCCACGTTCTCAACCGCTACAACGAGGAGATCGCGAAAGGCGTCGAGAAGCGCCAGGCGATTCTCAACACGATGCGAGAGATGAAGGGACCCGTTGTGATGACGTCGCTGACGACGGCGGTCGGCTTCCTGTCGTTGCTTTCGGCGTTCCTCGTTCCGCAGCGCCACTTCGGCATCGTCACCGCGATCGGCGTGTTGGCCGCGATGCTCTTCTCGCTCGTGCTGATCCCCGCCGTCTTCTCGCTGCTCAAGAAGCCGCGGGTTCGAGACCTTTCGAGGGGCCTGCGTCCGTTGACACGCGTACTGCTCGCGTTCGAGAAAGTCATCGTCGGACACCGGAAGACCGTGCTCATCGTGGCGCTCCTCATCTTCGGCACGATGCTGTTTGGGATCACGCGCCTACGCGTTGAGACCTCGAACGAGGAGTTCCTCGGCGAAGATCATGCGGCGGTTCAAGTGCTCGACTTCACGTCCGAGTACTTCTCCGGCGACATGCAAGTCATGGTCGAGTTCGATACGGGTGTCCGTGACGGACTGAAAGATCCAGACGTGCTGAACGCGATGCTCGATCTGGAGGAGTTCCTGCTCGAGAACGGCATCTCCAAGACGTTCTCGCTGACGACACTCGTCCGGCAGATGAACGAGAAGTTCAACGCCGACGACCCGGCCTTCTATCGCATCCCGGAGGATCGAATCGCGATCTCGCAGCTTCTGCTCCTGTTCACCTTCCAGGGCGGAACGCTCGGCGACATGGCGCTCGGCGACTTCAGCGCCGGGACGGTCATGGGGATGTACAAGATGGGATCCTCGGGCAACGTGTCACGACTCGCCGGCGTCGTGCAGGAGTATCTCGACGAGCACTTCCCGGAGGGTGGCGAGATCGAGGTCCAGATGATTGGCGCCACCACGTTGATGAGTCGCATGTTCTCGCAGATGACGCGAAGTCAGCTCGTCGGACTGGCGACAACGATCGTCGCGGTTGCACTTCTCGTGATGCTGTTGATGGGATCGGTCACCGCCGGCCTGATTGCGGCGATTCCGCTCGTGCTGACCGTCACGTTCAGCATGGGAATCATGGCCTATACCGGCCAGCCGCTCGACATCATGACGCTGATGGTCTCGGTGGTCGCCGTCGGAATCGGCGTCGACTACTCGATTCACTTCATTTCACGCTTCCGGTCGGAATACCGAAAGGATCGAGATGCCGAACGGTCGCTCCAGGCGACGATCCAAACGACGGGACGAGGTATCACCTACAACGCACTGACCGTGGCGCTCGGGTTCTTCATCCTGATCTTCGCGTCGTTCAAGGGCATCCGAACGTTCGGCTGGCAGATCGCCCTGACGATGGGCGTCAGCGCTCTGTCGGCGATCACGCTGATCCCGGCCATCCTGGTGCAGTGGAAGCCCAAGTTCCTGGCGGAGCCCGCTTGGAGGCGACTCACCAAATCAAACGGAAGCAAGAGCGAAGAGTAAGTCACATCGAAGGAGGAGACATGACCAAGACAAAGAACGCATTCGTGATCGCACTGATGGCGGTGGCCGCCCTCGGCCTTGTGTCCGCAGCACAGACGGCGGACGAGATCCTCGACATGATGGACACCGAGGCCGATGCGCTCGCCGAGGGAAGCATGCTCTCGACCGTTGCCATGCACAACGACAACGCCGACGGCACCACGACCGACTACGCCTTCGCGTCGCTCGGCAAGCCGGACTACTCGCTCCTCTACTACCTGGAGCCGGCGGATGTCGCCGGGACCGTCTTTCTGATGCACGATGCGAAGACAGACGACGAAGAGAATCGCCTCTGGCTCTATCTTCCCTTCCTCGGGATCCCCAAGGAGCTCGTCAGCGAAGACGATCGCGGCGGGAGCTTCGCAGGAAGCTCGCTCTCCTACGACGACCTCGGGGACCAGGACCGGCGCAACGACTACGATGCCGTCCTGCTCGGCGAAGAGGACCTGACGATCGGCGAGATGACGCGGACAGCCTACAAGCTCGAATCGACCGCAAAGCCAGACGCCGATGTCGACGATCTCCGCACGGTTCTCTGGGTCGACAAGGAGTTCCTGATCATGCTGAAACTCGAGTCCTACAACGATCTCGGGAATCTTTCGAGCACGATGGACATCCTCGAACTCGTCGAATTCGAGGGGAAGCTGACGGCGAGCATCATGCTCGCGGCCGATGTGTCGGCCGGAAGCTCTACAACAATCACGATCAGCGGGCAGCGTCGCCCCGATGCGGAGATCCCGGACGAGGTCTTCGCCCCGGAGAATACGGCGACGTTCAATCCCGAGGATTGGGGCTTCTAGAGGAACGAACCACGCAGCACAGGGGCCGGGCCGGGCGCCCGGCCCTCTCTCTTTGCGCTAGATTTCGGCGAACCGTTTCAGGACCGTGAGGGGACGCTCGAGCAAGTTGCGCGGATCGACGGGCAGCAGATCGTGATCGAGCGCGAGAACACGCGAGATCTCGTCGATCGCGCGAACCGCATCGAACGCCGGGAGCCGGGCGATCACATCGTCTGCGATCGGCCGGACTTCCCGATATCCATCGAGGAACGCGGCGCGGAGTGCCTCGGCCTCCGAGCGGCCGCGCAGTCCGACGAACAGCCTCGCCACGTCCGCTGCGAAGTATCCCCATCCACAACGATCGAAGCCGACGCCGCCGATCCGATTCGCGCGTACTCGGATTGCTCGGAGTTCGAGATCGCCGTGGAGGATTCCCGCGACGTCGGTGCCCTCTCCCAGTCCGGCAAGCGCAGCGCGCACCTGCTCGATGCCCGCTTCGAATGCAGCAACGCCCGTCGCGTCAAGATGGCGCGCAAGCGCCACGCGGGAGATGTCATCGGCTACGTTTATCAGCTCACGTCGCGGAGCGGCGAGTTCGTCGGGCCATCGAAAGCCGGCGCCATGGCGGTGCAACTCGCCCACGAACGCCCCAGCCCGCCGGAGACCACCCGGCTCCGGGTCGGCATCGAGGGGCTGACCGCGGACCCATCGAAGAAGCACGCACGAACGAAATCCGGGGACACCGGCGATCCCGACCCGGCGAACGAGCTCTCCGTCCATCGCAAGAACCGGCTCGGGCACCGCAAGCTCCGTATCGCGGCTGAGGGCCGTGAGCCAACCGATCTCCCGGTGCAGCTGGTCGACCGAGCGCTCCGTGTGGCCGATGCGAAGGGCGTAGGTTCGAGAGCCTTCCTCATCTGACTTCGAAACGCGGAAGACGCTGTCCTTCGTCTCCGGCTGCCACGTGAGTTCGGCATCGCCGAGTCCGTAGCCATCGAGCGCCTTGCGCGCAAGGCGCGTGTAGCGCTCGATCCTCTCTACGTCGGGGAGCTGGTCGAACGGGCGCACGAATCGTCCTCCTTTGGTTTGGGGCTACGCTACGCGCTGCAGTAGATCGGTGCAAGCCATAGGCCGCCCAGCGGTTGTCCGATCGTTGGCTATCGATCGTCGCAGATCTAGTTCCCTCCTCCCGTTGGATGGATTATGATGAGACGTGAGATACGGAGAGACGACCGGAGGTGACGAGAGTGAACTACCCATTCCGCAATCTTGTGTTTGAGGGAGGCGGTGTCAAAGGAATCGCCTACGTCGGCGCGCTGGAAATCCTCGAGGGCAAGGGGATCCTCGAACAGATCGAACGCGTCGGCGGCACGTCGGCCGGAGCGATCAACGCGGTCCTCCTTGCGCTCGGATACACACGCGAGGAGATGCTGGAAATCCTCCTCGAGATGAACTTCAACAACTTCCTCGATGACTCGTGGGGCGTAGTGCGAGACATCGATCGGCTTCGGGACGAGTTCGGGTGGTACAAGGGCGACTTCTTCCGCACATGGATCGGGAACCTGGTGCGTGAGAAGACCGGGAACGAGAACGCGACGTTCAACGACCTTCGTAACGCCGGATTTCGAGACCTCTTCCTCGTAGGGACGAATCTGTCCACCGGGTTCGCGGAGGTCTTCTCCGCCGACCACACCCCGCGATGGCGCATCGTCGATGCCGTTCGTGTCTCGATGTCGATCCCCCTCTTCTTTGCCTCGGTGCGTGACATGCGCGGCGACGTTCGCGTCGACGGGGGCGTTCTCGACAACTACCCGATCCGGCTCTTCGACCGCGCCAAGTACCTATTCAACGATCGCCACACGCGCGGCGATATCCCGTACTACGATGAAGCCAACGCGTCCAAGCCGGAGACGAGCAGTGACTACACCTACAACATGGAGTCGCTGGGATTCCGCCTCGACAGCGCGCGCGAGATTGCCATCTTCCGCGACGGTGCCGAGCCGCAGCACCGGAGGATCGACGACCTGTTCGACTACGCCTGGGCGCTGATCCAAACGATCATGAATGCGCAGAACGACCGTCACCTCAAGACCGGCGATTGGCATCGCACCGTGTACATCGACACGCTCGACGTCGGCACGTGCGACTTCGATCTCGAGGACGAGAAGAAGCAGGCGCTGATCGAACAGGGCCGGATCGGCACGAACCACTACTTCACCTGGTACGAGGGCGACGGCACACGCGCCCTCGGAGAAGCACCCCCGATGAATCGACCAGTCAAGACTTAGCCGCCGGACCCAGCTCCTGGACGCATCGAGCCCTGACCGCTACGATCGTCGCCCAAGGAGGCGGCATGTACGCGAATACAGCGGCCTACTACGATCGAATCTACGCGTTCAAGGACTACGCGGCCGAGGCGGCAACAATCCTGAGCATCGTGGCCGAATCCTGCCGAAGCGGCGGGACGCGCCTTCTCGATGTCGCCTGCGGCACCGGACTCCACCTGGAGCATCTGGCGAAGGCTTTCGATGCGGAGGGCCTCGACCTCTGTGAGGAGCTCCTCGCCTTCGCGCGGACGCGCAATCCGAACCTCGTGTTCCATGTCGGGGACATGCGGACGTTCGATCTCGGGACATCCTATGACATCGTTGCGTGCCTGTTCAGTTCGATCGGCTACATGACGACGAAGGAGGATCTTCACCGCGCCATCGAGCGGATGGCGGCCCATCTCGCGCCGGGCGGCCTGCTGATCGTCGAGCCCTGGCTCACGCCGGGCGACTGGAAGCCCAATACGGTGCACGGGATGTTCATCGACGAGCCGGATCTCAAGATCGCGCGCGTCAACACGAGTCGGCTCGAAGGAACCCTGTCGATCTTCGACCTCCATCATCTGATCGGGACGCCGGAAGGCACCGAGCATATCGTCGAACACCATGAGATGGGGCTCTGGACCCTTGACGAGATGACCGCCGCCTTCGAGGCTGCGCAGCTCGAGACGAGGTACGACCCCGAAGGCCTGACCGGTCGCGGCCTCTACATTGCAGACCATGGATAGCCGGCAGATCTGGAGAATCCGACAGGCCGATCCGGGCGAACTCGAGGCGCTCGTCGCGCTTCGACGAAAGATGCTCGAAGACGTAGGATTCGACGAGCCCGCCGAACTCGATCGGACAGATGCGGCAGTGCGCGGATATTTCGCCGAGCACATGCCGACCGGCGCGTTCCGTGTGTGGGTCGCGGTCGTCGACGAAGCCGCTCAACGCGGCATCGTCGACGTCGCTGATTCCGCCGACGAACACAGCGGAATCAGCAGTAGAGGGGCAGACGACAAACGGAGAGCCATGCCGATTGCGTCCATTGGGTTGGTCATTCACAGCACACCGCCGAGCCCGCACAACCTCGTCGGGCAAGTCGGCTACATCATGAACCTGGTGACGCTCCCGCCGTGGCGCCGACGCGGAATCGCTCATGCGCTGCTCGAACATGTGCTTGGCGTGCTACGCGAAGAGGGCATCCCGGTCGCGAGCTTGCATGCGTCGGCCGAGGGCCGCACGCTCTACGAGGATCTCGGATTCAAGGCTCGCGACACGCTCCCGGAGATGCTCCTGCGACTTCATCCCTCGTCGTCAACGAACTCGATCCCGTCGGGGAAGTAGTCGGACCGGTAGACAAGCAGGCTCCCTGTCTCGTCAACGGCGCGGAACGCAAGGAACTCGTCCCCTCGGGCGAGCAACTCGTTCGCCCCAAGACCGCTCAGGACGAGATATCTCTCCGCGACAACCTCGGTTTCGCCCGCCCGGATTGTTGCCGTGCCCGCACGCGTCACGCGGACCATCGGGAGCCCTACGGTCGCTTCGTCATCGCTTCCTCCTTGACTCGGCGGGCCGCCGAACAGGAGCAGATCGAGCGTCGCTTCTCCCTCCTGCTCCCGTTCGGCAAACAGCCGCGGCACGAGGGCGTACGTCGAAAAGGTGCCAACGACAAAGGCGCGATCCGGAGAGAGTGTGATCTCTCCCTCTTCGTCGCCGCGCGTGATGAGGGCTCGATCCTCGGCGAACGTAGCGGACATCTCCTGATCGAAGCCGAGGGGGCCGTCAAAGGTCATCTCGTAGCGCGCGGGACGCAGGTGGCTATCGGCCGTCAGGGACTGCTCAAACCCGACGACAACCCGCGCGACGAGAATCTTGAACCAGAAACGCCCGGACGAGACCAGCTTGGCGCTCTCCGGCGTGATCGAGATCTCGTAGACCTCCTCGCCGAACGGCCCGTCATCCCCAAGGAGGGCGAGGGTTCCCCGACTCGTGAACGGAACGAAGGCATCCTCGGGAACCTCGACGGCCGGTCGCTGTTCGTCCTCCGCGAGAATCGGATCCGGCTGCGGATCGAGCCACTCTTCCGGAAGCTCGCGCGGTTCCTCCGCGCGCGTGAGTTCGGGGACCGCGGGTGTCGTCACCCAGAGGGCGATCAGCAACCCGGTCACGACGACGGCAAGCCCGCCAATCGACCACAGCAGGACACGAACCCAGCGCCGTGTTCTCCGCGGTCTGTCCTCGGACTCCATTCTCTCACGTCCTCCTGTTCGTCTTCCGATGCGTTTTCGCCTTCATCCTAGCGCTTGATCGACGGACTTCCCATGAACGCCTTGTGCGAAGATGATGTAGAGTCATCCCCGATCCACGGGAGGTTGCATGAGCGAGGGCATCCGGCGCATCGATCTGGAGACATGGCCGCGGCGCCAGCACTACAAACTGTTCCGCGAGTTCGCATACCCCTACTTCAACCTCTGCGCCGACATCGATGTCGCTCCGCTCGTTCGCGCCGCCAAGGAGAGAGGAACCTCGTTCACAGCGCACATCATCTATGCGTACGCCGTCGCCGCGAACGAGATCCCGGAGTTTCGGCAGCGGATCCGCGGGGATCAGGTGGTCGAGCACCGCGTCGTTCATCCCTCGGCCACGGTACTGACCGATAGCGATCTGTTCTCGTTCTGCTTGTTCGAGTACTCACGCGATGCTGCGGTATTCATCCCGTCGGCGATCGAAGCCATCCGGTGCGCTCGGGAGAACCCGACGTTGGAGGACGAACCCGGGCGAGATGACCTTCTGTTCATGACGGTCATCCCTTGGGTGTCGTTCAACGCGTTGATGCATCCCGTGCCGCTCGATCCGCCCGACTCCTTTCCCCGAATCGCGTGGGGTCGCTTCCGAGAAGAAGAGGAACGCATGCCGATGCCGGTCAGCGTTCATGCGCACCACGGTCTGGTGGACGGCATCCACGCCGGTCTCTTCTTCGCCCGGGTCCAGGAGATGATTGACGATGTCGCCACGTGGATTGACGGAACCGCATGACGCGACATTCCGCTTCTATGCGGAGCTGAACGACTTCCTCCCCGAGGACCGCCGTCAGCGCGACGTCACGCTGACATTCCGCGTCGCGCCGTCGGTCAAGGATGCGATCGAGTCGTTCGGTGTGCCGCACGTCGAGGTCGATGTCATCCTTGCAGCCGGCGTTTCGGTGGGGTTCGACCATCGGCTCGCACACGGCGACCGTGTGGCTGTCTACCCGGTCTTCGAGAGCCTCGACGTGACGGCCGTTGTCCATCTCGCCGGACGCCCGCTCCGCGACACCACGTTTGTCGCCGATGTACACCTGCGAAGGCTCGCGCGTCTGTTGCGTCTGCTCGGATTCGATGTCGCGTTTCTGAGCGACGCGGCGGATGACGAGCTGATCGACATCTCGCTGCGCGAAGAGCGGATTCTGCTGACGCGCGACCGCGCGCTACTCCGGCATGGAAGGCTAAGGCACGGGTATTGGGTTCGGTCGGTCCATCCAAGGGAGCAGGTTTGTGAGATCGTCCGGCGATTCGATCTTGCAGGACAGGCGCAGCCCTTCTCGCGCTGCACCATGTGCAACGGCCTGCTTCGGCCCGTCGAGAAGGACGCCGTGATCGAGCACATCCCGCCCAAGACCGCCGCCTGGCTCGACGAGTACTACGAGTGCGAGAACTGCCGCAAGCTCTATTGGCGGGGAACGCATCACGACCGACTCGCGTCGTTTGTCGAACAGGTCGTCGGCAAAGCAAACAAGACCTCCACCTAGGCCTGAGCGATCAGATCGTAGGCGGCAACATCGACGATCTGCGCGTCCACGAAGCGGCCGGTCGCAAGACCGTCCGGCTGCTCGGCGCTGGCGTGCACGAGGGTGACGCTGTCGACATCCGGCGCTTGGGTGGCGGTGCGGCCGATCCAGACCTCGGGATCCTCCGTCGGACCGTCGATCAGGACTTCGACGACTCGCCCGAGCATCGAGCGATTTTTCGCAAACGCGATCTCCTGCTGCGCCAGCATCAGCTCCTCCTGACGCCGCTTCTTGGTTCGCTCGGAGACCTGTTCTGGCATCTCCGCCGCCCGGGTTCCCTGTTCCCGGGAGTAGGTGAACACACCGAGATGGTCGAACCGCAGCCGCTCGACGTCGTCGACCAACTCACGGAATTGCGCTCGGGTTTCGCCGGGGAAGCCAACGATGAACGTCGTGCGAACGGCCACACCGGGGACGCGCTCGCGCAGGCGCTCGATCAGATGGATTGACTCCGAACGCGTCGCCAACCGCCCCATCCGATGCAGGATTTCGTCGTTCGTATGCTGGAGCGGCAAGTCGATGTACGGAACGAGGCACTCGATCGTCGCGAAGGCCTCGATCAGATCGTCCGGGAAGTGTGCCGGATGCGCGTAGAGGAGCCGCAGCCAGCGGAGATCCTTGATCTCCGCGAGCCGGGCGATGAGTTCGTGGATCGCCGGCCCGCCGTTGAGATCCCGGCCGTAGGAGGTCGTGTCCTGGCCGATCAGGTTCAACTCGCGAACGCCGCCGCTGACAAGATCCCGCGCCTCGCGAAGGATCGCGTCGGGCTCGCGGCTCCGAAACGGGCCCCGGATAAAGGGAATCGTGCAATAGGCGCAGCAGTTGTCACACCCTTCGGAGATCCGGAGGTAAGCACTGTGGCCCGGCGTTAGCAGCAGGCGCCCGGCTTCCCCGGTCTCGAAACGGAGCCCGCAGGCCGCGACCAGCTCCTCCTGCTGATGCAGGCCGAAGAATCCATCGACCCCCGGGAGCGCAGAACGCAACGCCTGCTCGCTCCGTTCCACAAGGCAGCCCATGGCGAACAGGCGAAGATCCGGCTTCTCCTTCTTCAGCTCGACGTAGTCGGAGATCGTTGTTAGCGATTCGTCAATCGCGGGTTCGATGAATCCACACGTGTTCACGATCACCACGTCGGCCTCGTCGGCGGCGGCTCCAACCAACGCGCCGGCGGAAGCGAGGTGCCCGAGCAGGCGTTCGGAGTCTACGAGGTTCTTCGCGCAACCGAGGCTGGCAAGATGAATCCGGATCGGCTCCCTGCTCGAGGACTCCGATCTCTTCTGTGGGGTTTCGTCACGCATCGTTCCGCCTCCGCCCTGGGATGGGCCATGGTACGGGTTGCACTTCGGGCTCTCCAATCGCGGCAATCCGCTTGCCACGTTCGCGAGACGGGAGGGCCGCATGATGAGTCGCTCGAATCCACCAAACCGGGAGGTATTCCCCATGTCGAATACGAGGAAGCGAATCCTTGAGACACTCTCGCCAGCCCAGCCCTTTCTCTGCCATCTGGCGACGCTGACCGAAGATGGACGTCCGTGGGTACGCACGATGCGTGGCGTCATCGGAGAGGATCTCGTGATCCGGTGTCCGACGTTCGCCGGCACCAACAAGGTTTCGCAGATCGAGGCCAATCCGGCGATCCATCTGACGTGCGGAGACACGGATCCATCGCAGCCCGGGTCCTACTTTCAGATCGAGGCGCACGCCGAGATCACGCAGGCCGCAACGGATCGCGAGGCTGCTTGGACGGAGCGCCTCGCGAAGTGGTTCACGGGCATCGAGGATCCTGCGTATCTTGTCGTTCGGATCGTGCCGACTCGAATCACCGCGCTTCCGATCGGCGGCGGTCCGCCTGCGGAGGTCTGGGAAGTGTCGCCTTAGCCGGCGAGGTTCTTGGCCATGTGAATGTCCTCGGGCTCCAGGCCGAAGAGCTCCGGATGAGGCGTATCCGTGGTCTCGAATCCGCAGCTCTTGTAGAAGCCGACCGCCGATTCGGAGGGCGTCGCCGAGACGTAGAGACTGCGTGCACCGTTCTCACGAGCGAGTCCTTCCAGTCGATCGCAGAGACGATGGGCAATCCCCTGCCGCCGGTACCCGTTGCTCACGTGGAGGAACGCGAGTTGATCCGTCGTCTCCGTGAGATTCGGCCGCCATGTCGCGACTCCGACGAGTCGGCCTCCAACAAAAGCGCCGAGTGTAACTGATCCCAGCGTATGAAGTTCGGTCAGGAATTCGACGTAGTGCTCGACGCTGTGCTCGGGCCCCGTCGGGAGCCAGTTGGAGCTGTCCCAACGGACATCCATCCGCTCGAGCATCCCATGGGCCATGCGGTAGCCGGTACGCACCCTCTCGGTGCGGTCGATCTCCCCCAACCGGTCAAACTCCGAAGCGGAGAGCTCGCGAATCATGGCTCCATCGTGGCTTCTCGTATCGGTCATATCGGCAGTCTACCAATCCGCCGACCACGGGACCAGCTTGGCTGGACGAGAGTGTCCAGAGTAGAATATTCCATTATGGAATACCGAGGCATCCCGCGCGCGTACGCCGTCGAGTTCGCAACGCTCGGCCTTCTTGTCGAGGCACCGCAGCATGGCTACGCGTTGCGGACCCAGCTTCGCGAAGGGCTCGGCGCCCTCTGGAGGATCGCGTCAAGCCAGCTCTACAGCGTGCTGCATCGCCTCGCCCGCAGGGAGTGGATTGAAGGGCAGGACACGTCCTCGACCGCCCGGCCGGCACGCACGGTCTACCGAATCACCCCCGAGGGAGAACGCGCCTTCTGGAGCTGGGTAACCTCACCCGTTCGCCACCTCCGAGATGTGCGGGTCGAATTCATGGCGAAGCTCTACCTCCTCCGCAGGCTCGCGCCGGGACGAGTCCCCGCCCTGGTCGACACCGAGATTGCCGCGTTGAGGCAACTCGAGGCGAACCTCGGCGCGCGAGAGGCGATCGAGAGCGACGACCTCGTGTTCGGTCGACTTGCGCTCTCCTTCCGCAGATCCCAAGTGGCAGGCACACTCCGTTGGTTGGAGGAACACCGCGAGGCTCTCGCCGCGGAGACACCGAATCGAGAGGAGATCCAATGAAACGTTGTACTCTGCTGGCACTTGCGCTCGCCGGCTTGGCGTTCGCATCCGGCATCGCGGCGGAAACGCAGATCGAGCTGGTCGATCAGGTTGGCGTTCGAGTCACCGTCCCGCAGCCGGTCGAACAGCTGATCAGCGTCTATGGTCCGGGAACGTTCTCCATCTATGCGCTCGGCGCCGCCGATCGTCTTGCCATGGGATGGTATGTCGGCGTACGTGGCATCTCCCAGGCATCGGAGGCGATGCACCGGCTCGAGCCGCGACTCGAGCATCTGTTGAGCTTTGGCGATCCGAACGTCGAGGAGATCGTCGCCCGCGGCGCCGACCTCGTGATCGTAGACGGTTCTCGTCATGCCGCGTTCGCCGAACAGATGAACGCTCTTGGCGTGCCGACGCTTCAGTTCCTGGTTGAGACACCCGAGGCGCTGGCCGACTCCCTTGCGTTGCTCGGCACGGCACTCGGGGAGGAAGCGGAACGGCGGGCGGCTGCCTTCGCGTCGGACTACGCGCGGGTAACATCGGCTGTGAGCACATCCCTTTGCGATGTGCAGACCGGCGATCGCACGCGCGTTCTGTTCGTCGGAACCGACCCCTTGACGGTGGCAAGCGGCGATATGTACCAGCGGCTCCTGATCGAGGCCGCCGGGGGCATCGCCGTGACCCAAGACCTCGCAGGCTACTGGAATGAGGTCAACCTCGAGCAGATCCTCCTCTGGAACCCCGACGTCATCGTCATTGCCCCCTACGGCCCGGTTCAGGCGGCCGATCTGCTGGCCCACCCGGATTGGCAGGCCGTCACCGCGGTCCAGGCGGGACGGGTGTATCGCATGCCACGCGTTCTTGCGCCGATGGATACCCCGGTCCCCGAATCCCTCCTCGGTCTGATCTGGCTCGCCGAGATCCTCTATCCGGAGCGGATCGACCTCGACCTTGGACAAGAGTCGGTGGCCTTCTACGCAGCCTATTACGGCTACGCGCTCTCGAACGCGGAGATCGCGCAGTTGTCCTCCCGATGAGCCCTGCGCGGGGGCGGACCTCCTGGATCCTGGTCGCTGCGGTGCCGATCCTGTTCGTGGTTGCACTGTTGGTCGGACGCTATGGGATCCGGATCGAGGAGACGTTCCGCGCCCTGCTCGGTCTTGACGGCGTCTCCGACGTTTTTCGCGCACTGATCCTCCGCGTTCGTCTCCCGCGGGCCCTCGCGGCGGCTTGCATCGGTGCGAATCTCGCGATCACCGGAGCCGCTTTCCAAGGCCTCTTCCGCAATCCGCTCGTCGATTCACGCATTCTCGGCGTCAGTTCGGGCGCGGCATTCGGAGCCGCTGTGGCGCTTCTCCTGTCCGCCGGAACCTTGGGACTCCAGGCGTCGGCGTTCGCGTTCGCGTTGCTCGCCGTCGCGCTCGTTCTGCTCATCGGCGCGCGCTTCGGCTCCGCGCCCCTCGTCCTCGTCATCGGCGGAATCCTCGTCAGCGCACTGTTCAATGCGCTGCTCGGGCTGATCAAGTATGTCGCCGATCCATTGAGCAGTCTCCCCGCGATCACCTACTGGCTCCTCGGCGGCCTGAGCCAAGCAAGCTGGACGAGCGTTACGCCGCTCTGCGCGGTCACCGGCGCCGGACTCCTGTTCTTCCTGGCCATCCGATGGCGACTGAATGTACTGACCCTCTCCGACGTCGAAGCCTCGGCGCTCGGCGTTCGGGTGCGAGGACTGCGCGTCGCGGTCGTCGGCGTCGGAACCGTTCTCATCGCGTCCTCCGTCGCAGTCGGCGGGATGATCGGATGGATCGGCCTCGTGGTTCCGCACATCGCACGCGCTTGGGTTGGGCCGGATCACGGACGGCTGATTCCCGTCTCCGCCGCACTCGGAATCGCAACACTCCTTGCGCTCGATACGATCGCCCGCAACGCCATCGCAAGCGAGATCCCGCTTGGGATTCTCACCGGCTTGATCGGCGTTCCCGCGTTTCTGCTTCTGTTCCTGCGGTTTCTACGATCACGAGGAGAGGCACGATGACGCTCGAAGCCCGCCGCATCTCGTACGCCTACGCCCCGGGCAGCGATGTGATCCGACAGGCAACGGTCTCTCTGGACGAGGGCCGAATCACGTTCTTGCTCGGATCCAACGGGAGTGGGAAGACGACGCTTCTTGAATGCCTGGCCGGTCTGCGAATGCCCCGAAGCGGGGCCGTCCTACTCGATGGGCAGGACCTGCGCCGATTGCCGCCTCGTCTGCGAGCGCGGCGGATCGGACTGGTGCCGCAGATGCACGAACCGACGTTCTCCTACACCGTCGCCGAGGTCGTGCTGATGGGACGTGCGCCGCACATGGGACTCTTCGCCCGACCGAGCGCCGAGGATTGGCGCGCTGTCGATGTCGCTCTCGAAGCGGTTGGGCTCTCCGGCCTCCGCAATCGACCCTACGACCGGACAAGCGGGGGGGAACGCCAGCTCGCGCTCGTCGCCCGAGGGCTGGCCCAAGGTGCCGCGTACCTGTTGATGGACGAGCCCGCGGCACACCTCGATCCCCACCACCAGGCCGATGTCTTCGACGCCGTTTCCCGCCTCGCCGCCGACGGATTCTCGGTGACGATCGCGTCACACCAGCCGAACAATGCCCTCCTCTACGGGGATCGCGCCGCCTTTCTCATCGACGGTGCCGCCGATCTACAGGGGACTCCTTCGGAGATCCTGACCAAGGCGACGCTGCGCCAAGCTTACGGCATGGACTTCGAGATCCTGTACGCGCCGGGTCCTTCCGGGCCCAGTGCGAAGGCAATCCTCCCGCTCAGCCGTCAATCGTGACAAGCGATTGGGCCCGGCTGAGCCCGCCCTGATCGTCGACAACGTAGAGCGTCACAAGGTAGCGTCCGGGCTCGTCGTAGACGTGCTCGTAGGTGCCGTCGGTCGATGGGCCGCCGGCGCTGTACGCTCCGTCTCCGAAATCCCATCCGACGTGGACGATCGCCCCGTTCGGGCTCGGATCGATCGATTCGTCGAACAGCAGGACCGCCTCTCCGCTCGCATAGCGTGTCGAGGAGACGGCAAAGCCGACCTCCGGCAGCGAGTTCTCTACGGCCACCGTTTGCGACGTGGTCGCAGTGGCCCCGTCGTCATCCGTCACGCTCAGCGTCACGTCGTAGCTTCCGGCCACACCGTAGGCATGGATCGGATGGACGTCGCTCGAGATCGTCCCGTCGCCGAAGTCCCAGGACCAGGAGACGATCTCGCCATCGCGGTCCGAGGATTGGTCGATGAATGCAGCCGGTTCACGATCGGAGATCGTGCTCGTCTGCATTGAGAAGGCCGCCTCGGGCTCACGGTTGGTGACCTCAAGCTGCGCCGGTGTGGACGTGGCCGTATTCCCGCGAAGATCCGTCACCCGGACGCACAAGGCATGCACGCCGTTCTGTTCGAAGCTCGTCTCGAACGTAGCCTCGTGGGTCACCGCGTCGTACGTGCCGTCGCCGTCCAAATCCCACTCGAAGAGAATGACCCCGGCAGAGCTGCTCGAGCCGCTCGCGTCGAGCGTCACCGTGCTCAGGGTTGGGAGGCGCTCGGCCGAGAGCGCGAGCACAGCGTCAAGCCATGTCTCATCGACCGTCGTGCTCGGCGATCGGGGCTCGCCCGGCGCCCTGCCGAACCAGATCCCCGTCCATTCGCTCTCGTCATCGTTCGTTTCGCCGATCTTGCCCCCCCGTGACAGGTCATCGAACTCCCATGGCGAAGCCCCGGTGACAACCGCGGATTGGAGAAGCGCCCGGTCGTCGGCTGCAGCCGCCAGCGTGATGATCGCCAGCCCCAGGAGGAGTACTGCAATCCGTTTTGCGTTCATAGACATCGCCCATCCCTTTTCTGCAGATGGAGTATCTCATCGGTCTGTGAGCGCGCATTGCCAAAGGAATGACACACGTGTGATGAATGCGACGCGCCCGAATCGCCCCATCAGGGGAGCCAACGCAGCAGCGTGCGCGATGGAGTCTTCCGCGCCAAGCTATGCCGCGTGGCTCCTAGTTCAGTCTCCGCCCTCAGCGGCGGTCTCGGGCGGCGGCAGGCGATAGGTGACGCCGATCCCGACGAGGAACGTCAGGTCGCCGCGGAAGCCTGACCACGCGTAGATCCGCAGGCCGTTCATGCGGATCGAAAGCTCGATCAATTGTTCGACCAGTCCGAGGGGCGAGAGCCCGATGTCGGTCTGCGATCGAAGCTCGAAGTCCCCCGCATCGAAGCAGACGTCGAACCAGACGTGCGCATCGAATGCCGGCGAAATGGCCATCTCTCCGCCGAGCCAGGCCGACAGGCCACCCCCATCCCACGACAGGTCGAGTACGCCCGCCTCGACCCCCAGCAAGAGGTCCAGGACGACTGTCAGAATGTCGAGATCCGCATCCATCCACACGTTGAGGATCCATAGGCCCAGACCCGCGTCAAGGGAGAACGTCAGGCCAAACGTCGGGAGCGCATGAAGCAGAAGCCCCGCCTCGACTTCGAACTCGAGATCATCCCCCTGTACATCGATCAGCCTCGCGAAGGCGCTCAGGCCAAGATCGTCGAATGCCAGCGGGACGATGCCCACATCGATTTCCACGAGGAGCCGGAACGGATCGAGCGTGTACCTCGCCGAAAGGGTCTCGTCCAGCCCGAACGCGGGAAGGACCGTCAGCTCGGTCAGGCTCCCGAAACGAAGCCCGATGAGATCCCAGCCGAGATCGACCCATGCATTGAGCGTACCGGCAGGAAGGAGGACAGACTCCATGCCAGCTTCCACGACGAACCCAGCCGGCGCGTCTTGCCCCGCGGCCGTGCCGGCGAACCTCGACACCCCCGCGACCAGAACCACCAGAAGGACGAACCCCGCGCGTTTCATCATGCCCCCTCGCCGCTCGGAATGTCCGGCATCCTAGTTCCGAACATCGTTGACGGTCAAGAGGTCGAATCTCCTTGCGATCCGAGGTTGGTCTGGGTAGCGTTTCAGCTGTCCATCTTCGCAGGCAGGGAGCCAGTGTGAACCAGCAAGATCAAGGAGCGTCGAGGGCCCGCAGAGGGTTGGATACCGCGACGTATACAGGTCTCTTCCTGATCCAGGGGTTCTTCACGCTTCGCCATGCACCGACGGCGACCTTCCCCACGCTGACCCTTGTTGGCAAGGTCATCGCGATCCTCGGGCTCTTCGTGCTCGGGGGGTACGCGCGCGCCGAGTTCCTCAAGCACGCCGGCCCGCGCGGAGAAGGGACGTGGCCGCTTCCGAAGGGAGTTGTGGCGACGGGCCCCTATGCCATCGTTCGTCACCCAATGTCGCTCGGAATGATGATCAGTTCGGCCGGTCTGATGATGATCGGCCAGCACTGGACGAGCTATCTCGTCGGGGCAGGCCTCATTCTCTACCTCTACCTGGCCGCGAGGCTGGAAGAGGCGTTGAATCTCGAGAAGTTCGGCGATGCCTACGTCGACTACATGAAACGCGTTCCGCGGCTCAACGCCGTTCTCGGATTCCTCCGCCGCGCGGGAGATCGTACGGGCTCCACACCCTAGCGCCGCATCTACGCGCTCGATACCGGGAGCACTGCCGTTCCGTGTTTCCGCCAGCTTCTCAGTCCTCGACGCAAGAGCTCGATCCCGGAGGTCATGCTCACAACTCCTTGCTCGCCTGTGTTGTAGATCGAGACGAGGGCGAACGCGACAACCTTCTCGGTAGCCATCACGGTGTCGACCGCGGCGGCGGTCTCCTCGAGGTCCGGCCCGTTCGGCTCCTTCGTCCCGTGACTCGGCACGAGCGACGCATCGAGGATGTCGGCATCGATATGGAGATAGATCGCATCGCACGTTCTTGCCAGGCGCCCCACAGCCTGTTCGAGGTTCTCGCCGGGGAAGCCGGGAGCGGGCGCGGCAATCGTCGCGTCCGTCGCCCAGATCAGATCCGCCTCCGCAGGATCGAGGTTCCGCACATCAACGAACAGAATCCGATCGGTCGGGATCGGCGCTGCGATGTGCGAAAGCTCGCGCCACGGCGCGTGCGCCAGCCCGGCGCACACCGCCACCGGCATCCCCCCAAGCATGCCCGAAGGGGTCGTCTCCGGTGTATTGAAGTCACCGTGCGCATCGAACCAGACGAGTCCAAGCCGAAGGCCGGGCCCGTGTGCATCCTGCAAGCCGCCGACCACGCCGGTGACGTGGGTGCAGTTTCCTCCCGTCATCAGAACCACCGAGCCCTCGCGCCGGGCTGCGGCAACATCGTCGGCGATCACGCCGTTGAGCAGCCCAAGGCTGATCACCCGATCCTCCACGGGAGCCTTCTCCGGCATGGCCGGTTCGCCGACCGAGACGGGCACCCCGGCCACGTCGTAGACCCCGGAAGCTGCGTAGGCGTCAAGCCCGCGCTCATCGGCCTCGGCCGGCTCGATCGTTTGGTATCGGACGCCGACAACCCGAAGTCGTTCGATCTGCGCTCCTTGCATCAGATCCTCCTCCGGAAGCCTACGTGTCATCCCGGCGAATCAGCCATTGCTTGCACAGGAAATCGCACGTGCAGTTCTTGGTCGCCTGATCGATGTCGATATTGCCATTCCCGTCGAGCACAGCACGAAAGTAGGCGATTCGATTATCGATCGCCTCGTCGAGGACGGAAGCACTCTTGATCGTCACACCATGGCTCAGCAGCGCCGTTCTGCCGTGCAGAGCCCGGAGGCGTTCGAGCGATTGGATGTGCGCCTCAATCTCCTCGAACGGCGCCCAAGGAAGGATGTCCTGCCCTTCGTTCGACGTCATCACGTTGTCGGCAACGTGGACGGAGTCGTTGCTGATCAACGTGTACTGGCTGCAGTCGGAGTGGCCGGGCGCCGGCAGGAATCGCAGCTCGAACGGCCCGAATCGGACAACATCCGACTCGCCGACCGCGCGCGTCGGAAGCAGGTGCTCCCACTCCGTCCGCTCCCCGAACATCGACAGCGTCTCGGCGGCTCTTGGACTGCCAAGAATCTCAACGTCCGGTAGCGCCTTCAACCCGTCGGTGTGATCCGGGTGGAAGTGCGAGAGGATGGCACCCGTGATCTTGTATCCGTCCGCTTTCAGGTGGCCGCGCACTTCTGAGGCCTCGGCCTCGTAGGCCGTGTCAATCAGCCAGGCCGTCTTCTCTTCCTCATCGAGCAAGGTGAGGATGTTGAATCCGAACTTCTGACCATCGTGCGGCGGGAATCGGTACTGACGAATGCCGGCTGAAACGGGAAGAACCTTCACATTCGATCACCTCATGGTTCAGATGGTATCCGCTCGGCTGCGACGATCGCGAGACGTTGGTTCAGGAGACTCGGCCGACGGAAACCCGGAAGGACGTGAGAGTCATGCCACGATGCCGTCTCCCCCTTGCCGCATTGTGCACGGTCCTCGTTGGTCTGTCGGTTGTCGCCGCCCCGAACCCGAACGATGGAATCCAGGTCCTGTTGATGCTCTGCGACCCGTTCGGCGCCAATACGGGCCTTCTCTGGAACAACTTCGAACGCCTCGGCTGGGATGTCACGACCACGGGGCGGCAATCGGTCGTCGGAAACTGCAACTACGTGACCACGACCATCACCATCGATGTCCTGCTGAACTACGTCAGCGACATTGGGCCGTTCGACGCCGTCGCGATCTCTCCGACACCGGGAACGTACCTGTACGTCCCCTCGCCGGCCTCGGACCTTCGCGAGAGCGAGAAGGCAACCAGCCTGATCCAGCAAGCCAATGCCCAGGGCCTCACCCTCTACGCCGGGTGTTCGGCGCTTCTCGTCCTGGCCGAGGCCGACGTCCTCGAAGGACGCAACGTCGTCTGTCACTCGAAACTCCTCACGGAGTGCAACGGGACCGGGGCCTCCTGCTTGAGAGGCAGCTTCCGGCGGCCGCCCCTCACCGATGGGAACCTCGTCACAGGCACGAATCAGCGCTACTTCGCACTCGAGATCCCCGAAGCAATGGCGCGGTCCCTGGATCGTCTGGACAGATTCGAGCCCTCGATCGATCGACTCGCCCTTGTGGACTTCGATCCTGGCCGAGTGGACCTCGAGCCGTCGGAGGCCGTCACATCCGCATCGGCCTTCGGAACAGCCGAATCCGACCTAGCCTACGATGTCTGCTCGTTCGGCGACGGCTTCGTTGTCGTGGGGCAAACGTACGGCGGGAATCAGGGCACCGTCGATGCCCTTGTTCTGTGCTTTGATGCATCGGGGGCCCTTCTCTGGGCCAGGGTGTTCGGCGGCCCAGGGCGCGATGTGGCACACAGCGTCTGTCCCACGGCCGATGGCGCACTCGCGATCGCCGGCCTGACGACATCGGCCGGTGCCGGATCGGAGGACGCTCTGCTGTTCAAGCTCACGTCGTATGGGGACCTCCTCTGGGCCCGCACGTACGGTGGCACCGACCCCGACGCCGGTCTCGGACTTTGCGAAGCAGCAAATGGGGATCTCCTCCTTACGGGGTATACGCATGGACCGGACCTCACATTCTCCGCCCTCCGTCTGCTGCGCGTGGATTGCGCCGGCGAGAAACGATGGACGGCCCTCTATGACGGAATCTACTACGAGCGAGGTCACTCGATCGTCGAGCGGCCCGACGGTTCGCTGCTAGTCGCCGGGGGGACCTCATCGTTCGGCGCCGGCAACTACGACATGCTTCTCGCCGCCTACTCCGCGGATGGAGAGCCCCTATGGACCGTAGCCTACGGCCGCGCGTCGTACGACATCGCTGAGCAGGTGATCCTGACCGAGAGCGGGGATGCCGTGATCGCGGGATTCGGGGATCTCGACGGTTCCGATCCGAACAACGCGATTCTCACACGCGTCGATGCCGAAGGGAAGAGGCTCTGGCTGAAACGGAACGGCCCGCGTCTGTCATTTGATTACGCCCAGGGTGTCGTCGAACTCGATTCCGGGAGCTTTCTTCTCTGCGGCGCGTTTGCCGCCGAGGAAACCGGCAGGAACGACGTCTGGCTGCTCGCATTCTCTGCGGACGGCTCCAAGCTCTGGGAGCAGACGTACGGTTGGGGGGCGGAGAACGAGTGGGCCAACGCCCTCTGTCGGCTCGCCGACGGCCGGATCGTGTCCGTCGGCTGGACGCGCTCCCATGGGGCCGGCAGCCACGATGTGCTGGTGATGGTGCTCGATCCTGCGTTGATTCCGTAGGCGAGCATCGCTCCGAAGGGCGGTGGGGCCGTCTCCCCCAGGGCCTCGCCGTCCGGAGTCACCTGAGACTCAGTGCGCCATCTCACACAAAGCGAAACGCCACATCGATCCCGCAGTTCTTGGGAGATGTTGACGTGCGAAGGCTCCAAATCGTAGCGCGACGCGTCGGCACAGTTGAGCTCGCGAAGCTCAATGCGTATCGTCCTTCCATGACCAGGATCCCACCAGGGTTGCTGCAGCAGATCGATTGGATTCTTGAGCACGAAGGAGAGGTCCCGGAGGGTGTGGACGCCGGTGCGTTGTTCCTCGAGATCCTCCCTCTTCTCGGCTCGACCGACGGACCGCTTCGAGAACGCAAGGTGCTGCCGATTCTCTACACGTGGATCGTCCGCGGGCAGGTTTCGGACGATGGTTTGAGAGACCTCGCACGCATCGTCGCCAACGAGGACCATCTCTTCCGAGAGATCGGCGTGGTTGCAGGAGACAGCGTCTACATGCGAGCGTTCGCCGCCTATCTCCTCTCCGCGTTCGTGCGGCGGCATCAGGAGGAGGCCGGGTTGCTCAAGTCCGAGGACCTGCGGCGGTTCGTCGATGCATCGATCCGCTACCTCGACGAAGAGCACGATCTGCGTGGTTACGTGTCCCCAGAGACGATGTGGGCCCATGGCGTTGCCCACATCGCCGATACCGTCGGCGCCCTCGCGCGGTGCGAGGAGCTGGGCGCCGACGAACTCCAACGGATGCTCGATGCGCTGGGCCGCGCATTGACCGCGGATGCCGCCGTCTTCGTCCACGAGGAGGATGCGCGGGCCGCGGACGCCGTTCTCGCAATCCTGGGCCGCGGGATTCTCTCGGACGATCGGGTCGCCGGATGGCTCGATTCCGTCGTGCCTTCGACACGCTACGACGGCAAGCTCCCGTCTGTGCACCATCGCTACGTCAACGCGCGGAACTTCCTACGGAGTCTCTACTTCCAGGCCCAGGCCGCAGACATCGATGCGCGGCTCATCGAACTCGTTCGATGCGCGCACGGCCGCCTTCCGGAGAGATAGCGAAGAGCGATTCTAGAGGATGTCGAGGTCCCGCCCGAGGACGACATCGCCGTCGTAGCCCTCGCGGATCTCCTCGAGGAGGCGCTCTTCAGTCTCGCCGTGAAGCAAGACGTGCGTCAGTACAAGCAGACCGGGCCGAACTCGGGAAGCAATCTCGGCAAGCTCGGCGGTCGTCGTATGGACGGCCTGGTGATAGGCGCGCCACGTAGGATCGCGATTCGCAAGACCCGCCGACGATTGCACCTCGTGAACGAGTACATCGCACGCTCGGTAGGCCTCCTCCCAACCCGCAAACGGCGCCGTGTCTCCGGAGACGACGATCGTCCGGTTGCCACTCGTGAACCGGTACCCATAGGCCGGCCAGGAGCCGTGGTTGACTCGAAAGGCATCCATCGCGACGTGCTCATCCTCGTAGATTCGTCCCGGCTCGATCTCGTGAACCTGCACCGCGTGGCCGGTCCGGTTCGCCGGTTCGAGTCCCTCGATCCGTTCGTGGATGTCGTCGGCGTAGGCCGCGAGCAGGTGGTTGGTCATGCTTCGTAGGCCGGGCGGGCCGTAGACCTGGAATGGCTCCGCACGCCCGAGAACCCATGGCGTCAGGATCAGATCGGCGAAGCCCGCGGTGTGGTCCGAGTGAAGATGCGTCAGAAAGGCTCGGGTGAGTCGCGACGGCTCGAGCGCAAGGATGCCGCGCTCGAAGGCTGCGGCAGCACGCCGGACAACGCCCGGGCCGAAGTCGACAAGGAACGCCGCATCCCCGACCACGACGGCAAGCGATGGCCCGGATCGGCTCGGCTCTGCGTTCGGCGTCCCCGTCCCCAAGAGGACGAGTCTCGTGGTCTCGTCGACTGATCGCATCATGCGGTCAGGCTACCCGAGTCGCCGCAAGACAGTCCACCCGTTCACCAGGCCAACGGAGCTCGGTTTGCGACGACCACGTCACTCCGCGACCATGCGCTCGGTGATTCCGATGATCCATGACTCTATCCTCGACACGATCGGCCAAACGCCGTTGGTGCGACTCGATCGCATCGGGCGCGACTGTCCGGCTCGGCTCGTCGCCAAGCTCGAGATGCAGAACCCTATCAGTGTCAAGGATCGACCAGTTCTCGCGATGATCGAGGACGCCGAGTGCCGCGGACTTGTGGATCGCAACACGACGATCATCGAAGCGACAAGCGGCAACACCGGCATGGCCCTCGCAATGGTCTGCGCGATCAAGGGCTACCGGCTGATCATCTGCATGAACGAAGCGATGAGCGAGGAGCGGAAGCGCGTGCTGCAAGCCTTCGGAGCCGAACTCGTGCTGACACCGGCCGCGGAACACACAACGGCCGCCAAGCGCGAGGCAATGCGCCTTGCTTCGGAGATCGACAACGCCTTCTACGTCAACCAGCACGCCAACCCCGCCAACATCGCGGCTCACGTGCACACAACGGCCGAGGAGATCTGGCTAGACACCGAGGGCGACGTCGACATCGTGGTCGCCGCACTCGGGACGACGGGGACGGCGTGTGGAATCGCGCGCGCGCTGAGATCCCGGAAGCGCGCGCTCCAAGTCATCGGCGTCGAACCGTCGACCGCCCCGATGCTCTCCGCCGGGTCTTGGCAGCCGCACAAGCTTCCGGGAACGAGTCCGGGGTTCGTGCCCGACCTCTATGAGCCCGGACAGATCGACGAGATCGTCACGGTCGACCCCGAGACCGAGGCCTTCCCGATGTGTCGGCGCCTCGCACGCGAGGAGGGGCTCCTTGTCGGGATCTCCTCCGGGGCGGTCGCCGCAGCGGCCCTCCGCCTCGGAGAGAAGCCGGAGAACGAGGGGAAACGGATCGTCGCGATCTTCGCCGACTCGGGGGAGCGCTATCTCACGGTCGACGGGCTGTTCGGCTAGCCGGCGAGCCGCGTCAGGAGCGGGCCGACACCGGGAAGACGAGACTGCAACAGGTCACTGCGCCCTCCGCCTTCGCCAGCTCGGAGAGATCGACCGGCTCCAGATGAATGCCGCGCTTGATCAGCCGCTCGGCGGTTCGCGGGAAGTCGAGCGGGTAGACCAGGCGATCGCCGATTCGCAGTGCGTTCGCGGCGTACGGCTCCGACGGATCGATACGAACGATATCGAGTGGCGCGAAGCACGCGGGATCGATCCACGCATCGTTCACGAGGACCGCACTCTCGGCGACGCCGGTCACGGCCGACTTCAGATGGAGGCAGGCCGAGACTTCGACTGCCGTAACCTGATACCCGAGGGGCTCGACAATCCGGCGGACTTGCTTGATCGCGTCTGCGTTCGTACGTCCGGACCGCCCGATGAACATCCGCCGCCCCAACACGAGAACATCTCCTCCATCGATCGTCCCCGGAGACCTGATGCAAGCGGTCTCGCGGAAGGAGCGCAGGGCCATCTCGATCGCTCGGCACTCGGCCCGTCGCGAGACGGCCCCGGGATGCGTGGTGATCGCGAGCTCGTCGAGGATGATCGCCGTGTCCTCCACGAATACGGAATCCGGCAGGTCGGGCGCTTCGGAAAGCCGGACCAATTCACACCCGAGGCGGACAAGAATCCTCTCGTAGGCCGTATGCTGCTCGCGGGCTCGGTCCACATCGATCGCCACGCGCGGCACATGCGTCAGCTCGCAGCGACCGATGCTCCCGCTGACCTCCCGGGTAATCGCTCGATACCTTGCATCCACGGCTACTCCCGGAAGACCAGCTGCCGATAGAAGCGCAGCTCCTCGATCGACGAGCGGATATCCCCGTCGGCTCGATGCCGCACATCCTTGTCGAGCCGATCGATCACGCCCGGATACCACCGGGCCGCAAGCTCGTTGATCACGCTGACATCGACATTGCGGTGGCTGAGGTGTGCGTTAAGTTCCGGCATGTAGTGCATCAGGAATCGCCGGTCGAGAAGGATCGAGTTTCCACAGAGGGGTGACATCTTCCGATGGGTATGCCGGCGGATGAATGTCAGCGTCTGCTGCTCGGCATCTTGAAGCGAGATATTGGATGCGCGGGACGCCTCGAGCAGCCCGGAGAATCCGTGGTGCTGCTCGCACCAGGGGTCAAGGCGTTCCAAAACGCTGTCCGGCTGATGGATGACAAGGTTTGGCCCCTCGCCAAGTACGTTCAGATCCTTGTCGGTGATGATCGACGCGATTTCGAGAATCGCGCGTCTTGTCACGCTGAGGCCGGTGGTTTCGAGGTCGATCCAGACGAGATTGCTGCGATCGCGAGCCATGCAGTGCCAGCTCCTTCCGAAGAGACCTTACCCGGCCTGCGACACCCTGGCCACCTTCGGCATGCAACCAGCGTTCGCCGCACGTGTATGCTGCATGGTGACTGTCCGCAAGACCCAAAGGAGGCAAAGCGATGAAACGACGAACCCTGATCGCAACGGTCGGCATCGCGCTCACAATGGTGCTCTGCGCGAGCACGGAGCAGGTCGACCCTCCGGGTCTGTTCGGAATTTCCGGGATCATTCCTGACGTCTCCCTGTTCGAGGAACTGCGGCTGGATTGCGCCACGTCGGGGTTCTGGATCGGCCCCGGAGCGGGCTTCCTCGGCAGCAACAAGGAGGCGCTACATACCCGTCAATTCCGCGGTTTCGTCGAGCGAGGGATCACGCCGATCGCCACACTCTACCTCGGCGACGTGGGCGAGGAGCACGCGACATGGACCGAGGAGATCGTGCGTCACTACACCAGCGGGCAAGGCGCCGAAGCGGCTGGAGCGCCGATTCTCTATTGGGAGCTCGGGGACGAGCAGAATGGAGCGTGGGGCACATCGTGCGACCCGGAGGAGTATGCTCGCCGCGTCTCGCTTCTGGCACCCGCGATCCGTCGTGCGTGTCCGCAGTGCTCGGTCGTGATGGGGGGGCTCCTCGACGGACCGGATATGGGAGCGTGGCGACTCGAACCTTACTTTCGGCGATTCCTGGCGGCCGGCGGCGGCGATTGGATCGACGTCTACGCGTTTCACTACTACGGGCTCGCGCGGCCGAACCCGCGTTGGCCGGCCGCACAGCTGTATGACTCCGCCTCGACGATCGTAGAACAGATGGGCGAAGCGCTCCACGAGTACGGCGTTCGTTCAGCCCCGATCTGGGTGACGGAGACGTCCACGTTCTCCGGCCTCGTGGGAGAGGTCGAGCAGTCGGAGAGCGAGCAGGCCGCGGATCTTGTGAAGCGATACGTTCTGCTCTGGTCGCTCGGCGTCGACGTCGTTCAATGGTGCTACCTCACCGAGCCCCAGTACGAAGGAACCGGCGTCGGATTCTTCGATCAGAGCGGTCTCGTGTACGACGGGATTGGGCCGTACGACCGAGGCGAAGGCGTCAAGAAGCGCGCCTATGTCGCGTACCAGCGGATGCTCGAGCGCCTTCGCGGTGCGATCCTGGTCGACCGTGTGACAGGCAACGGTGCAACGCTTGCTCGCTTCGAGGCAGAGGAAGGCCCCCTCGCCGTCCTCTGGCAGGATCCATGGGTACGCGAGGGTCCGCTCTGGATCGAGCCCGCGGATGCAGTCTCGGTCGAGGGGCTCTGCGGTGAGGCGCTCGGCGTGCACGACAGGACATTCCGACTCGATCTCACCCTCGAGCCCGTGTACCTGATCGGGGATGTCGCCGGCGTGTCCGTGGCGGCTCCGGCGCTTCACGCGCCGTGACGATATGCGTGGGGGATGCGCAAGACGAGAGAGCGATCGGATTCCGCTGCTGCGGATCGCCGCTCTTGCGGGAGGGTCCGGATCCGTTCCCTCCTGGGGCGTGCTGCTACCTTCGGCGCTTCTTCGGACGCCCGCGGTAGGGCTTCTTCTTCGTAGGCTTACGGCTCGCGTTGCACTCGCGGCAATAGACGGGCCGTGTGGACGTCAACGGCTGGAACGGAAGCTCCTCAATTGGCTTGCCGCACTTCTCGCACTTGAGGTTGTAGACCCGCACGTCGTACATCTTTCGACCTTCGGCAGCCATGGATCTCCTTGTTCGTTCCTTCGTGACAGCGTGTCACGCCGTCGCCACGCCGGCGTCTCCCTCACCATACCAGAACCTGCGCGTTCAGGACGAAAAAACGCGGCGCGCTTGGGTGCGCGCCGCGTGAAGTATGCCTAGTGAACGCTCTTGCTAGAGGGGGGCGACATCCAGCGCCTGCGGGCCCTTCTGACCCTGACCAAGCGTGAATTCGACCTGCTGGCCTTCCTGCAGCGACTTGAAGCCTTCACCGCGGATCGAGCTGAAGTGCACGAAGACATCTTCGCCACCTTCGCGCTCGATGAAGCCAAAGCCCTTGTCGTCGTTGAACCACTTGACTGTACCGGTTACTCGTTCGGACATTTGTTACCCTCCTCCATGCTGGGAGTCTTAGTGCAGAGAACGATCTCAGGGACTTCAGAGATAATCCGGACTCCGTGAAAACGACTGCTACAACTACCAACAACATCGTGAAGTGTATCGGAGAACCTATGCAACCACAAGGGCACGTTCCTGTAAATCATCTCGCGATCAATCCACACCATGTCAAACCTCGCTGAGCGTTCCCTCGCTACTCGTCCAGTCGGAACGGCGGGTACGTGTCGGTCATCAGCAGCACGTACGCCATCACGCGGAAGGTCCAGCGATTCATGCCAACGATCAGCTTGAATAGGTCTCTCGGGTAGCGGCCGGTGAACAGAAGCGAGACCCCGGCGAAAAGCGTCAGAATGAAGACGAGGCCACACTGGTAGAACCCGGCGCCCCCTTGGAAGACCCCGGTCACAATGTAATGCGGGATCGCAAGGAGCCACCACTTCACCAGCGACAGGCCCGGCGAGAGACGTTCCGGATACGGAATGTCGAGATCGGCCGGATAACCGCCTGCCTCGAGCGAAAACGGTGGATACCGATCGGTCCCCAGGGCCTCGTAGCTGTAGAACGCAACGCGCCACATCCAGCGCATCACGCCGACGTTGTAGTCGAACAGCCCTCTCGGGTAGCGTGCACTGAACAGGATCGCGAACAGCGAGATCACCCACGACACCGCAAGCCCGCAGCCGAGGAATGCAAGCACGACGTAGTGCGGGATGAGCAGGAACCACTTCACCAGCCAGAGCGCCGGAGAGAGTGGCTCGGTGAGTTCGGCTCGAAAGGTGAGCGGAAAGGCCTTCGAAAGCGCCGGCTGTGCCGTCGGACCCTCCGTTGCCGGTGCGGCCGATCTCGTGCCCCGCGCGACGACCAGGATGATCGCGAGTCCAACCGCGCCGATCACGAATCCAGCAACCAGAACGACAATGCCCACGGTGAGAAGCCACGGAGCTTCCATGGCAATCGATCCGGAGGTATCGATGCCGCGCGATCCGTCGGCGTTCATCACGACGATTGCCCAGTCGCCGGTTTCGATCTCCCACGTGACCGTCTGTGTCCCCTCGCCCTGGGCGTGAACGAGCCAGAAGGCTTGCTCGCCGGGCAACCCTGGCGCCGAAGCTCCGATGTGATCCGTGTAGTCGGTTGCCCAGACCCCACGTCGTCGGTACTCGCGGAATTCGAAGTCGCCGATCTCGGAGTACGAGACATCGGCGAGGTAGGCGTCGAGATCGGCGCGAGGTGCAATACCGACGAAGACCGCCTCGTCGCCTGTCATCCGGAGGCGGACGTGGGTCGGATGCTCGTACCACCAGATCCAGTCACCCTCGAAGATCGCTTCGCCGACGATGGCGTATGTGTCCCGCTCGAGGCCGGCCGACGGCGACGTCAGGAACCCCTCTTCATCGGTGAATCCAAGATCGATCCCGATCAGTGTTCCTCCGCCGATCAGGAGTGCCGCGCCAACGATCAAGATCAGACTTCCGAAGACAATCCCGATGACCTTCCCCACGCTCATTGCTTAGCCCCCCTCCGTTTCTGTAGGCACATCGCCGATGAATGTCGCATCCTAGTTGGTTCCAGTGCGGAAGCCAATCCGATAGATGGTGACAGCTGATTTCTACCGTCTCGTCAGCGTGCGGATGTTTTCGACAAGCGTGTCGAGCGCCAGTGCCGTTCGGGATCGCATGATTCGTAGAGTCCAGGACGTGTGAACTGGGATCTGCAGAAGCGGAACCCCGGCTCCGAGAGCCAGCCCGAGCAGCGCGGGCCATCGCTCCTCGAAGATCAGCAAGAAGAGAAGGCCCAGGCCGCCGCCAAGCCCGATGCCCAGTCCGACCAGAAGCCGTACGAGGAACCGCCGCGTTCGCTCTACGCCTCCGTAGCCGGCTGATACCCGGAGCACTCCGACCTGCACGGTCGCCGTAATCGGCGACGCACCGTGGATCGCTTGCCCCGACTGCGTCTTGACGAACCCACCGGCGTGCGCTCCGGTCACGCAATCATCACTCGCGTCGGTAATCCGGTAGCCTGATTGCACAAGCGCCGTCTGCACCAGTTCAATCGCTCTTCGAGGATCCCCTGAGATGGCGACCTCTCGTCGATACGCCACATGATCCTCGCTTCCGAGTTGTCTCATCTATCGGTCCGCTTCTCTGGTTTTCGTCCTTCGAACCAACGGCCAGACCGTGAGGTCGGTTCCGGGAACTGTCGATTCGGTGCCGGGTTCGAAGCCGAACCGTTGATAGAAGGCCAGAAGTTCGCGTTCGGTCGTCTCCGCGTAGGCCGGGAGCTCCTCTCGGTCAAGACGCGCCAGCATCGGATCGAGGAGGCTCGTCGCGAACCCGCGTCCGTGCTGATCCGGGTCCACCGCGAGGATGCTCAAGAACCAGTGCTTGCCAGGGGCATACTGCAGTCGCAGATGATCGTTGTGCTCGGCAACGTGCGTCATCCGGGCCACGGCATCCGATCCGACCGTACGATAGAGGCGCATCCCGCCAGCGCGAATCTGCTTCCACATCGACATCGCCGCGTTCTCGGAAGGAAGCCACACGGCAAGACCCTCCACGTCGGGCGACAACGTATGAACCTCTCCGTACTGGAGGCCATAGCGGATCCTCATTCGGAAGAGCTCAACAGCGTTTCGCGCTCTGCTTGCCTCGTCCGGGAAGAAGTGCGCCACATGCGGCGCATCCTGGAACGCCCGGCTGCAAATCCTCGAAGCCCTCCGGACGTCGGGACGGCCGAATTTTCTCGTGAGGTTGATCTCCATGCCCGCATCGTACAGGCTTCCTGCCGACGTGGGCGAACGGCGCGTTTCGTCGATGGTCCAAGAGGAGTCCGGATGCACAGTCGTTCGAGATCGATACCGCGATGGCTCTGCCTGATGATCCTCTGCGCGTGTGTGGCCACGCTCTCTTGCGCAAGACGAGACGCGACCTCCGCTCTGGATGACACGTGCGGTTGCTGGCGTCAGGATCCGCCGTGGGTCTTCCTGGCCACCAACGTGGAGCCCTCCCACGACATCGACCCCTTGAAGACTGCGGCGCCGGAGGACGTGGGGATGGATCAAGGCCTCCTCGAAGAGGGCGTAACCGCCCTGGCCGAGCACGTGACGCTCTACAGCGTCCTCGTTCTGCGCGAGGATCGGCTGGTCGTCGAGCGGTACTTCCAGGACGAGGACCCGAGCCGGGCACGGAACATCCAGTCGGTCACAAAGAGTATCCTCTCCGCGCTCGTCGGCATTGCGATTCGGGAAGGGTACATCGAGAGCATCGACCAGACCGCGGCAAGCCTTCTTCCCTCCCTGTTCGTGGCAGTTGAGGACGCTCGCATGCTCGATATCACGCTTCGTCATCTCCTCACGATGACCCCCGGCTTCCCGGCGGAGGATCCCTCCAAGGGACTCTCGCTGAACCTGCTCGCCGGCATCGTCGCCACAACGCTGACCGCCGATCCGGGGTCGACATTCGATTACAACTCGATCTCCAGCCATATGGTGTCGGCGATCCTGGCCGAGACGACGGGGATGAGTACGTGTGCGTTCGCTTGCCGATACATGTTCGAGCCGATCGGAATCACCGTCGACAACTGGTCACGCGATGCGAAGGGCGTGCATGTGGGGGGCGCCGCCCTCTACCTCACGCCACGCGAGTTGGCGAGGTTCGGGTTGCTGACCCTGCACCGCGGCCTCTGGAACGAACAGCAGATCGTCCCGCCCGACTGGATCGTGGAATCGACGACTCGGCAGATCTGTACGTCCGGAAGCCACGGCTGGGACTATGGTTTCTACTGGTGGCTGACGACGATCGGAGGTCACGAAGCCATCGTCGCTTCCGGGTATGGCGGGCAGACGATCCTTGTGATGCCGGATCTCGATCTGGTCGTTGTCACGACAGGGGACTGCTCGGTCGCGACGGAGGGCATTCCGATCACGCCGTTCGTCAGGGACTACGTGATCCCATCGATCCGAGCGCCCCGGCAACCGTGAACATCGCATCCTCCGTCTTTGTGCCCGGGCCCGGGACCCCGTAGCGGGCGATGGCCGGAGCCCCAGGCCGTGATGGGCACCGGCTAGGAGGTCAACGCCGTGATCATCTCGTCGGTCAGCTCCTCGACACCTTCGTCGCCAATCCGCAGGAAGACGTCCCCAACGCGGATGACAACACCCTCGCCAATCGCCAGATGCGGTCCGATCCACGGGACGAGCTGCGTCAGCTCGAAGTAGGCATCCGAGTAGAGGACGATGTCGATCGTCGTTTCGTCGACGTACGCGCTGTCGATCCAGACGCTGTCTCGGAGGAAGTAGGTCCGGTCCTCGACGATGCGGACCCCCTCGACGCCCGATTGCACCGTCTCCGCCTCGGAGAGGTCCTTGAGCGCCGTAGACGTCTGAACAGCATGGCCGCCGCTTGCCGGAGCCGCTGCCGTCTGGCGGACGGCGTCGGCCGCCTCCTCGTCGGAAACGTACCCTTCCTCGACGAGGAAGGATGTATAGGGCGTGATGATCCCATAGCGGCGGCTGAGCGCGATCACGCTTTCGACGAGTTCATCACTCTCCCCGTAGAGCCGGATCTGATTCAACAGGTAGGAGATCTTCCGCCCCGCCCACAGGCGCGGCAGGAAGACGTTCTCCAGCGCGGCGTCCGGGAACGACTGCAGGGTCGTGTAGGACGTCGCGATTCCATCCGCGGTTCCCGAGATCGTGACACGCGCTTCACCGTCGCCGTGGTAGCGCCCGAGGATCAGAAGCTGCGTCCCCCGGAAGACATCGGGGAGTTCGACCGGATAGATGTCGTATGTGCCGATTCCGTCTGCAGCGCTGACTCCGCCTGCGGCTTCGATCGCCAGCACCGTGTCGGCAAGAACGGGCGACGCGATCTTCCGGTAGAAGTTCGACAGTGCCACCTCCAGGTTCTCCCCGGGGAGCACGTAGGTCGTCGTCCCGCGGTTCTCTTGCGCAAGTTGGTCGAGGAGGATCGTGTTCACATCGGTTCCGACGCCGAAGACGAACATCCGCGCCTCCGCAGCGTTCGCAGCCGACGCGTGTTCCGCAATCGTCACCGGATCGACCTCACCGACGGTCGGCTCTCCGTCCGTCAAGAAGATCAAGAACCGCGGTCGGTCGTTCTCTTCGAACAGCGAGAAGGCAAGCTCCAACGCGTCATCGATGTTCGTTCCTCCGCCAGCCTGCATCCCGGAGACCCAGCCCGCGGCCTGCGCAATGCTCTCGGTCGACACGGGTGTGAGTTCCGTCTGAAGCGCACTGCTGACATCCGAGAATCCGATCACCGCGAACCGGTCGTCAGGGTTCAGGTTCTCCAGGATGAACGCGAGCGCTTCCTTCGCTTGGTCGATCTTCCCGCCACTCATGCTCCCGGAGGTGTCAAGCACGAACACCAAATCCTTCGGGATCGCCGCGGACGAGGCCTGCTCCGGCGGCGTCACGATCAGCAGGAACGTTCCATCCTCTCCAGGTACGCGATAGGTCAGCATCGCCATTCCCATCGCCTCGGCCCGCACTGAGTAATAGAGGAGGAAGTCCTGCGCCGGGAGGACGTTCTCGGCCTCATAGAGGCCGGCGGCGGCGCACTCCGACGAGCGAACCACGCTGATCTCATGCGTCGGCGAGTAGACCGCGGCCAGGGGGCTTGACATTTCGATGCCGACCGAGATCGTCACCCGCTCAAGCGGGCGCGCGGAGAACCGCTCCGTGTCGAGCGGATACCGGTAGCGGTAGGTGCCGCTCTCGGCGCTCAGCAACTCCGAGTACTCGATCTCGATCCGCCGTTCGCCGCCGGCCGGGATCGGGAAGATGCGCGCCGACAGGGCACCGCGCCCGACGTATTCGAGCAGGGCCGGATCGATCGACCGACGGACGTAATCCTCGTAGATGGCGCGGGCTTCGCCCGCGTCGAGGATTCTCGCCTCGAGTGCCTCGCCGTCGACCCACATCGTGAAACTCGAGACCACCGCGTCGATCGGGAGAGGAAAAACATACTCGCCCTCCGCGTCGCGGCCGGTGTCGTTGCGAAACACCTGATCGACGTGCGTCGTTACGACGCCGTCGCGGATGGTGATCGTAACATCGTGATAGAGGATCGAGAGCCATCCGTGGTCGGGGATGTCGGGAATGACGATTCCATCGGCGTACACACCGATGGATACTCCAACCGTTGAGATGAGGACCGCCAGCAGAACCAGCCCAGGAATCGTCCAACGTAGACGGCGTTGCATGCGAATCGCCTCCGTGAAGTCAGTCGGGGAACGTACACAGAGAGCGCGGATTCGTTTTCCGGCCCGAACTGTCAGCAGCAGATCCGGCTGTTAGCGCGATGGCTCCAGCCGCAGCGTATTGCGCCAGTTCGTGGCTTCGCGGCTCCAATACAGAGGGTGAGCGAGCCCGACCTGCCAGTCGGGGATCATGTTGTCATAGTCCTTCGAGAACGGATGGCCGCTCTGTCCCGTCGAGTGAATGCCAACGCTCCTGGATAGGTCAGCAAGGTCGATCACCATACGCATGGCGGGGATGCTCTTCACGTCGAACGATCCCGCCGAGACGTTCCACCGGGTGTTGTTGATCGTGTCCGTCATCCCGCCCACGGGAATCGGGCCTCGGTTGACGAGCGCTTCGAAGAACCCAACCCCCGATTGGCCAAGCGGCTGGCTGACGAATGTCGCCGTGTGGACGGCCCCCCAGGCCCAGGTCGAACGATCGGGACCGTTCACCGCCACCGTAGCATCCCAGGCCTCGGCAAAGGCGCGCCGGAGGATGTCATCGCGTGTTTCCACGATATTCACCGTCGTCACGTCGTCCCACCACGCGTGCTCGGGCACGGCCAGCAGGTTTCGAACCGCCCACATCTCGCGGTCTCCGCCGACAAGCTCGCGATCGTCCCCGAGTTCATCCGCGAAGATGCCTCGTACAAGCGCATCCCAAACATGGGCATAGAGAACGGCCCGTGCGCTGCCGGGGTCGAAACGGCCCTCCCAGGGCAGAAGCCAATCTCTGGCGTTGGCAAGCTTCCTGCTCTCGAACCTTAGTGTCGCAAAGAAGGGAAGAACCTCGCCAGCGCTGAGGGACATCGTGTCGCCCTGCATCGCCAGGAAGCTTTCGACGCTGTGCGGTCCCTCGGCATCAAGAAGCTCGCAAATCCGCTTCGCGCGGTACGCGTAGTCCATCTCTGCGTTGAACCGGTAGTTGAGCCCTTCTCCCAACCTGTCGGCAAGCATGTCGTAGTAGGCCTCAGGGACCGGCGCGTGGTTCGCGGCGACAATGACACCGCTCGCCGGGTTGCAGACATGCGGCAGCAGATCGAAGGGCACGAAGCCCTTCCACACATGCGTATCCTCCCAACCGACCGCTGGAATCAACCCATCGAAGTCTGCCGCTCGGACTGGAATCCGCCCCGCGTACTGATACCC